>FLNY01004042.1_pt1 | contig 86979 bp, 69 predicted proteins | sample 1140381 | NCBI WGS metagenome assembly FLNY01 (sample SAMEA3878172, study PRJEB12797) | bioreactor metagenome | biome: Moose rumen | place: Sweden | collected 2011-10
CCAGCCTGCATTTAGGTATGCCGCGCATATTCGCTCTCGACAAAGGACTTTTCAAGGCTGCGAGTGAGCGAGAGCAGAGCCAAACTTGTTTGAACTCTGCCGAGCGTGAGCAGACTCGACCGGAGGTCAAGGAGGGAATGCAAATGTCTGATACCTGGACCGTCAGCCGAAAAGACTTTGAGGAATTCGGTCGTCGTATTGGTCTGGCGCCAAGATTAGTCAAGCGGGAACTTGATGCTTTTGCAACGGAATTACCTTTGGCAAAAGAACTGATTGGCCGTTCCTTCCTTTCTGATGCCCTTAAACGCAGTTACTGGCTGTCATACCGATATAGAAGGAGTACATTAACCGTCTGATAATCAGATTTTCGATAGTGACTGTCTAATAATCATACGCTGAGGTGTCTAATTTTTAGACAAACTGCATCCGCCGGGGCCGAAAGCCTTGGCGGATTCGTTTTTTAGGCGTAACTTTGCAACAGATAAAGAAATATGATTATGAAGAGTTATTTCAGATTCCTGTCGCGTAACAAGGTATATACCTTTATTAATATAGTAGGTCTGGTGGTGTCGCTGATGTTCATCATCCTGATGGGCGACTATACCTGGCGGCAGTATAGCATCGACTCGTGGCACAAGAATGCAGACCGTATCTATTTGGTGGGCGAAGAGAATTATTTCTTCCTGTGGCCGCAGGCGGCAGAGGGTATCCGGCGACTGGCTCCAGATGTGGAGCAGACCTGTTGCGTGCTGAGTCAGATGGGGCGTATTAAATATGGGAATAAGGAGGTGAGGGATGCTGACGGTGAGAACGGCATCATCATGCTGGCTGATTCGTCATTCTTCCAGTTATTCGATTTCCCATTAGTGGAGGGTAACCGTCAGGCTGTCCTTGATGCGCCAGACAAGTGCGTCGTCACGGAAAGGCTGGCCCGCCGACTCTTTGGCGACAAGAATCCCATAGGCGAGTCGTTGCAGATAGTGGGTGAACGCCATGTGCGTATCAATCATGAAGATCCCTACGACTCGACGTTGGTCTATACTATCAGCGGCGTGATGAAGGATATGGACCGTACGGTGCTGCCCAACGAGACACAGATTATCGTCAGCATGCAGCGCTATCCGCAGGTGATGGGCTACCAACTGGATGACAAATCGTTTGCCAGTGGAGGTACTGGTGCCATCAAGGCGTTCTTCATGATGAAGCCTAGCACAAGTGTTGCTACCGCGAGGGAGATTGCATCCAAGTACATTGATGAGCATCACCACGGTGTATGGAAAGACAGCAAACCAGCGATGACACCGCTTACAGACATCATGTTTGCTCCGCAGAACAGAGGCTTAGGTCTGCAGAAGGGCGACAAGACGCGATTGCGCATCCTGCTGGCAGCCGTACTTGCCATCCTCTTCTTTGCCGTCACCAACTACATTAACCTGACTGTCGCCAATACGGGCTTCCGTGCCAAGGAGATGGCCACGCGACGGCTCTTCGGCAGCAGCCAGTATGAAATCTCGCTGAAGTTGATTGCCGAATCGACGCTGATGGTGGCACTTTGCTTTGCCATCGGACTGGCTTTGGCTTTCTATTTCGAGAAAGATGCCTCGGAACTATTCAGAGGTAAGATCAGTCTCGCGAACGACATCAGCGTCGGTAGCGTCAGCCTCTGTCTCGGATTCATCCTGCTCATGGGCTTCGTTTCAGGTATTCTGCCCTCTTGGCATATTTCCCGTTATCAGCCTATCGACATCGTGAAGGGTTCGTTCCGCTTCCGCTCGAAGATGGTGCTGGGGTGTCTGTTCATCATCGTGCAGAATATAGCCACCATCACCATGCTCACCTCGGCCCTCGTCATCTGGCTCCAGTTGAACCACCTCATCCATGCGCCGTTGGGCTTTAACACAGAGCATCTATTCTATATTGAGAGTCCTTCAGGGAAGAGCCAGACGGTGAGAAATCTCTTGGAGAAGATGCCTTTCGTTGAACGTATCGGATGTTATCGGGGCAGCACTTTTACGGGCTATAACTTCAGTGGAAAAGGTGTCAAGAACAGCGAGGGTGACTATGAAATGCTGATGACAACAGATCTGGACAAGGAGGCTTTCGGCCTCTTAGGGCTAAAGACCATTCGCGACAATGGTGCCACTAACAATGGATACTATCTTAACGGAGAAGCCCTGCGCCTGTTGAACTACACTGGCGAGGAAAAGGAACTGGTGTGGGGCGATGGCGAGAAGGATCCCATTGCCGGTGTCCTGCAGGACTTCCGTATCATCAACGTGTTGGAGGATGCCCATGCGATGGCTATCCGCAAGGTGGAAACGGTGGAAGATCCCAATTACTTGGTGAGGACAAATGGAGACAAGCATGCCAAAGATGCTTTCAGGTCTATGCTCCAAGAGCTTGGTGTTCCAGAAACAGATATGCCGTACTATGCTCTCAGCATGGAGGACTGCATTGCCGAAACCTTCGAGGACCAGCAGAACACGCTGAAGATCATCACGCTCTTCACCATTATTGCCATCATCATTTCCGTGATGGGCTACGTCGGCATGTCGCTCTTCTTCATCCGTCAGCGGCAGAAGGAGATAGGCATCCGCAAGATCATGGGCTCGACATCGGGCGAGGTGATGGTGCTGATGCTGAGAATTTTCTGTTCGCCGCTACTGCTGTCGTTCGTCATTGCCGTGCCGCTCTCGTGGTACATCATGCGCGACTGGCTCACCAACTTCTCGTATCGCATTGCCCTCAGCCCCTGGATCTTCATCGCCACCTGTGCCTTCGCCCTGCTGGTAGCCATCCTCTCCGTCGGCCTCCAGATCATCAAGGCCGTCCGCACCAATCCAGTAGAAAGTATCAAGACAGAATAGCCTAACGGGCGAAATCTACCCAACATCCAATAGATTTCGCCCGAAATATTTGTTTGTTTCAGTTATTTGTTATATCTTTGCATCGTACAAATGGTATCACACCAAAAGTAAAACGCTAAAAGTAAAATAAAGACGATGGCAAAGAAGTATGTATTTAAACTCAGAAACCCCTTTATTTACGAAGGATACGAGGGACCGGAATATTTCTGCGACAGAAAAGAAGAGACAGATGAGTTAATTGCCAATCTCCAAAATGGACGTAATACTACACTCGTTTCCCCAAGGAAAATTGGGAAAACGGGACTTATTAATCATGTTTTTAACCGTATAAAGCAGCAGGATAAGGATGCTGTATGCATTTATATCGACATTTTCCACACGCAGAATCAGTACGACTTTGTGCAGACGCTGGGTAAGGCGATTGTGGAAGAAAGACTGCTTGACACGCGGACTCCAATGTCAAAGGTGCTGAGTTACTTCAGCCATTGGCGACCAACCATCAGTCCTGATCCAGTGACAGGAAACCCCACTGTTTCTGTTGCCATCGAACGCTCGAACACCGAGTACACGGTGAAGAGCATTTTCGAATATCTCAAACAGAGTGGGAAGGAGGTTTATGTGGCTATCGATGAGTTTCAAACCATTACCGATTATCCTGAACAGGGCACAGAAGCACTCTTAAGGTCATATATCCAGTTCATTCACAATGTCCACTTCGTCTTCTCGGGAAGCAAACAGCACCTCATGTATGAGATATTTGGCTCGCCAAAGCGACCCTTCTATCAAAGTACAGCCATGATGACCCTCCTGCCGCTGCATGAAGAAGTATACTATGACTTTGCCTCGCAATGGTTCGAAGAGAAAAAGGGGTCTTTCAGCAGAGAAGTGTTCCAGCAATTATATAGTCTATTCGACGGTTATACATGGTATCTCCAGTCTATACTGAACCGCCTTTATGAAATGGAACGCCATGTAACCGACTATCAGCAAGTGCGAGAGGCTATTCTGAGTATTCTTAAGGACAAGTCGAGTCAATATGAGATGGTGTTGACTTTCCTGACCGACAATCAACGCAACCTCCTTAAAGCCATTGCTAAGGACAGTTGCGTGGCACAACTGCAGGCCAACGATTTCATCCGTAAGCATGAGTTGCCAAGTGCCAGCAGCATCAAGAAAGCGCTCACTGTGTTGAAGGATAAGGACCTTGTCTATCAAACACCTCATGGTTATATCGTCTATGATCGGTTTCTCGATCTTTGGTTGAAACGGACATTCTGCTGACCTCATAGGCGCCGATTGTCTAAAGAAACACAGAATGAGGGTATCTCAAAATAGGCACATCCTCAATACTTATGGTTTGACGGTACAATAGCTAAAGCCGGCAGGTACAAAGGTTTGGGATAAAAGGTACAGACAAGTAGCTTTCTTATCGTTTGCCTATACCCAAACGATCGTTCGCCTGTACGCAAACAATCGTGCGATTATACCCAAATTGAAACCCGTTTCAGGAATCATCATAAGCAATTGGAGTATGAGAAAATAGGTTGTCATACCGATACAGGAGGAGTACATTAGCCGTCAAGACGGAGTAAGAAATACTTGTTTGTTGGTGATTTTTAGGAACGTAATCCAAAAAAATACAATAAAATTTTGGATTACGGTTTCTTTTTACTACCTTTGCAGCCAAAATGGTGAATAGAATGAAACTGGTGAAGCGAACCCTTCAAGAGGTGATAGAGAAACGGTTGTTTAGCGGGAAGGCAATCCTGCTGACAGGTGCACGACAGGTAGGCAAGAGTACTCTGTTTGAGCAACTTGTGAAAAAGCGCAAAGAACCTGTTTTGCGATTGAATTGCGATGAGCCAGAAGTACGGGCAATGCTGGGATCTATTAACACCCATGAGTTACGGATGCTGATAGGGAAGCATCGAATAGTGTTGATAGATGAGGCCCAACGGGTGACCAATATAGGATTGGCATTGAAACTGATTACTGACGGATTCCCAGATGTGCAGTTGTTGGTCACGGGATCCTCGTCTTTTCTGTTGCACGATGTGTTGACAGAGCCATTGACAGGTCGTAAATGGGAGTATAATTTGTTTCCTATTTCCACGGGTGAACTTTTGAATGACAGAGGACTGATAGGCGTGAAGCAGACATTGGAGTCGCGTCTGATATATGGTTCCTATCCTGATGTACTGAATCATTTAGATGATGCAAAGGCGGTGCTCACCAACCTGTCGGGCAGTTACCTCTATCAGGACTTGCTGTCGTTAGAGGGAGTGCGTAAGCCAGCCTTACTCGAAAAACTACTGGTTGCCCTGGCCCTACAGGTTGGCAACGAGGTATCTTACAACGAACTGGCCCAGACCATTGGCTCCGACTCGAAAACTGTAGAGAAATACATAGACTTGTTAGAAAAGTGCTTTGTTGTGTTCCGTCTGTCAGCCTTTAGCAGGAATCTTAGGACAGAACTGAAAAAGAGTCGTAAGGTCTATTTCTATGACAATGGCATCCGCAACGCCATCTTACAGAATTTCACTCCTTTGTCTTTACGCACAGATGTGGGTGCCTTGTGGGAGAATTTCTTTGTCAGTGAACGGATGAAGTACAACCATTATTCTGCCAATTATGTAAAGACTTACTTCTGGCGCACAACACAGCAGCAGGAGATAGACTATATTGAGGAGAGCAATGGGCAATTCATGGCCTTTGAAATGAAGTGGAATCCGAAGAAAGCCTCTGTGTCTGTTCCCGCACCTTTTAAGAGAGAATATCCTCTCCAACAGTTTGTAGTAGTAACGCCTGACAATTATTTAGACTGGACTGTCTAAAATTCATACGCTGAGGTGTCTAATTTTTAGACAAACTGCATCCGCCGAGGGTAAAAACCTTGGCGGATTCGTTTTTCTGCTGTAACTTTGCAGCAACAAAAGAAAAGAAATAATATGATTACAGCAATTAAGACATTGAATAAGCGAGGCCAGCACAACTGGACGAAGATAGTCTGTCTGGCCATTGAACTGGTAGCCCTCCTCATCGCCCTCATCGGACTCATTGGTTATCTCGCTGGAGAAATCGGACGCCGTCAAAAGGAGATTGTTATCCGCAAGGTGAATGGTGCACGGACGGCAGACGTGCTGCGCCTCTTTATAACAGACATCCTGCGCGTGGCTCTGCCCGCTGTTCTTATAGGTGTTGTATTGTCAAATCAACTAAAAGGTCAATCAATTGTAAATAGTAAATTGTCAAATAGTAAATTAGTAAGATGATCAAGTTAGAAAACATTCAGAAGGTGTTCCGCACGGAAGAGGTGGAGACCGTAGCATTGGGCGGTGTATCGCTCGAAGTGAAGAAAGGTGAGTTCGTGGCCATTATGGGGCCGTCGGGCTGTGGTAAGTCAACCTTATTAAATATATTGGGCCTGCTTGACAATCCTACCAGCGGCACGTATCTGCTGGACGGAGAGAACGTGGGACAACTCAAGGAGAGTCAGCGAACAAAGGTCCGCAAGGGGCAGATAGGCTTTGTGTTCCAGAGTTTCAACCTGATTGACGAACTGAACGTGGAGGAGAACGTGGAACTGCCGCTGACCTACCTCGGCGTGCCCAAGAAGGAACGCAAGCAACGTGTAGAAGAGGTGCTGCGCCGTATGGCTATCTCGCATCGCGCCCATCACTTCCCCCAGCAACTATCCGGCGGTCAGCAGCAGCGAGTGGCCATTGCCCGTGCCGTGGTGATGAATCCCAAACTGATTCTCGCCGACGAGCCGACGGGTAACCTCGACTCGAAGAACGGTCTGGAAGTGATGCAACTGCTCACCCAACTGAATCAGGAAGGCACCACCGTACTGATGGTGACCCACTCCGAGCGCGATGCAGGCTACGCCCAGCGCATCATCAATCTACTTGACGGTCAGGTCGTACCAGAAGTGAGGCTGTAAAACTCTCTCTCGTTTTGATGGGCAGTCGTCGGCCTCGCACCGACGCTGCCCCATATAAACGCATTTCGCTCGGCCCAAAGGGACGCTTTCCTAAAAAAAGAATGCCCGATGGTGCAAGATTTCCCGTCTTTCGGCGTTTAATCAAGTAGAACATTAACATCAAAATTATAACGAAAATGAAAACAATGAAGATTTGGAGACTCGCTTTTGCGATGCTTGCTGCCTTCTCCCTCGCCTCTTGCAGCATCGATGACCCGGATGGGAAGTGGAATCCGATGGTTTGGAAAGCGGAAGTGCCAGTACAGATAACCGACGGTAATTATACTGTTTCTGCAACTGGTGGCGAGTTCACGTTCTCTTGCCAGAACTATTCATCACCGTGGATAGAGAATGCCATGTCGAACGGAGAATACTTTTATCCTCCCCGCGAATCGAATGACTATCATACAATAACAACGGATTGGTTCAAGGCAGAGATAAGCGGAAACAAACTCAAGGTCGTTTTCGAGGCCAATGACACAGCGGAAGAAAGACCACTTCAACTGGCCGTTACAGCGGGAGACATTTTCCACACGTTCAAATTCAAGCAGTTTGCAAATAGATAACATAACGCAAATGAAAACATTGAAGAATTGGAGACTCGCCTTTGCGATGCTTGCTGCCCTCTCCCTCGCCTCTTGCAGCAGCGACGATGACGAATTGCAAATAGACCAACTCGCAGGCACTTGGGAGCAGGTGTATGATGAAGGTGTTATCGCAGAGGGGTATGTGCAGTACACCTTCACGCCTGGTGTTCCCTCTACAGGTGGCGACTGCACCATTTACTCGTATGACGTCTTTGCTGGTGACACGACCGTTCAACGTACCTATGTATTGACAGACAACGGTCACCGACTGGCAATCTTCGAAGGCGTGTATGGCGGTCTGCCTTTAGAGAGATATGAATATGATATACAAAGGCTTTCGGCAAAGGCGATGACTTGGCACCTCATTGGCTCGGATGTGGTAATGAATTTCAAGAAGGTAAAATAAAAGGGACATGAAACATTTATTTACGTTGCTTTTGTTAGCCTGTTCTCTAACGGCGACGGCACAAGAAGAAAGAATCGACACGGTTATCCCTAAGTTTCTCTCCAACGGCTATTTCTTCCGTGAAATGCCTAAATTGCCCGACGGAGAGAAGTCCATCATGCGGCTGAAAGACAAGGATGGCAATAGTATCGTCGTCATCAATGTCGATGCCACGTTGCCTAAGTCTCTTATCCGTCAGGCCATCCCGCGTGAGCAAGTCCACAATGCCGATCAGTTCCTGAACGGTCTTAACATGATGCACGAGATGGGCGAACTGACAAGGGCAAACGTGAAGGCCGACGGCACATTCTACTCGCCAAAGGCTGGTGAACAGTTCCCTCAATTCATCGAGAAGGATATGGACGGGCGAGTATGGACGAACGACAGCGTCCGAGGCCGCGTGATGGTGCTCAACCTGTGGTACTCCGGCTGTGGCCCCTGTCGTGCAGAGATGCCCGAACTCTCCACGTGGAAGGAGCAGTTGCCCGACGTGATGTTCTTCTCTGCCACCTACCACGATGCCGAGACGGCCAAGCGTATTACCGACAAGCACCACTTCACATGGACGCACCTCGTCGAGGCCAAAGACATGATGTCGTGGATTGGCACCGAGGGCTTCCCCTTCACCGTCGTGGTCGATAAGCAGAGCATCGTCCGCTACGCCGTCCACGGCACGAGCGAGGATAAACGAGCGGAGTTGCTGGCAAAGATTAAGGAGGCTGATGCTGAATAATCACACACACACCATGATAGTCTTGGGGACTGGCGAAAGGGGCTGAAAATAAAAAAGGTTTAGACTGAAGTGAATATGCAAGGAAAGTCTCACCATAAAGACTCGCGCTCTCCGCTGGGGATGCATACTCGTTGGCGTAGGTCTTGGTGCTCTGTGTGATGCCCTTCTCGACATTAGCCCCAAGCACAACATTTATTTCTGGTTCATCATTGCGGCAGGCATGGGAATAGGTCTTCTCGTATCTTTCGTTATCGAGTATAAACTTGCAAAGAAGGAACTGAAAGACCAAGTGACTGCAGAGGCCTCTGAATAACTCTCTCTCGTTACGATGGGCAGTCGTCGGCTTCAGACCGATGCTGCTTTTCCTCGGCTTAAGAACAATCTTCTGCGCCCCAATGTGCCAAAATATCGAAAAAAGCAGAGGCGATAGCAGAATATATCGCAGAAAATGATTACCTTTGCACCCGTTACATCAAAACAACAGCAATATGAGCGATAAACAGAAACAAGTGGAGAACAGATAACAGAACTGAGATTGCCTTAGAGCAGTATCAAGCGGAAAGAGACTATGAGAAAATACAGGCTCTGGTCGATAGTCTTGAATCCAATAGAGTCATGACTGACGTACAGGCCAACTACTGGCGTTGAGTACCGATTTTGGAAAGACCACCGACGGACGTATCGACGCTACTGACACAGTGACTGGGAATTTTTGTGTTTGAGGGTGTCACGGTGACACAATGCCGATAAACACTGGGTGTGCACCCACTTTTCGAGGGTGTAACGGGTGACACGAGGGTGACACGCTTGATGTCTGTTGAATTCTCGAGAGAATTGAATCAAAGGGAGCCGGTTCTTAATGTCAAAGTAGCGTTTTTTGCTCCAATTCTCTCGAGAATTGCAAGCAAAGAAATTGTTACAACCTCGTGACAGATTGTTACACCCTCGTGACAGATTGTTACACCCTCGTGACACCCTGTTACACCCTCAAACAGGGTGCACGGACCGATGTACAAAGGGATGTTACACCCGTGACACCCTGTTTTCCAAAAATCCTACACAAAAAGGTCAGCGTCTGGTGGATGCGGTCGTCTCTGACTTCCGTCTTGGGCTTGCCTACAGATGATCGATGTATTCGTAGAGTTTCTTGTAGAAGGGGTGGCGGGTCATGGTGGAGGCGTCGCCGAGGATGATGAGTTTCATGCGGGCACGGGTGATGGCGACGTTCATGCGGCGGAGGTCGCGGAGAAAGCCGATCTGCCCTTCATCGTTGGCACGCACGAGGGAGATGAGGATGATGTCGCGCTCCTGACCCTGGAAACCATCGACGGTGTTCACGCTGACCAGACTACGGAATGGCTTGAAGAACTCCCGTTTCTTCAACAGACGGCGCAGGTATTGCACCTGGGCACGGTAGGGTGAGATGACGCCCACGTCGAGTCGCTCGTCGAGGATGCGCTGTTTGCCGATCTTCTTGAAGTAACTCTCTAGGGTGAGCAGCGTCAGTTCGGCCTCCGCCTTGTTGATGCGGCCAAAACTCTCACCGACGAACTCCTCCCTGAAAAGCGGTTTCTTCGGAGGCTCGGAGTCCTCGGAATCTTCATTGAACTCCGAGGTATCCACCCACGTCATGGGGATGTCGAGATCGAGGATCGAACGATACTTCACCTCGGGGGCACTCTCCACCTGATTACCATAGAACCAGTCGCTGGAGAAGCGCATGATCTCCTCGTTCATGCGGTACTGCATCTTCAGCAGCGTCACCACCTCGGGTTTGTTCTCCACGATGCGCTCCATGAGCGTCTTGCCCAGTCCTGCCTTCAGGGCAGCGAAACTCTTCACCGTGGGCGGTAATTGACAATGGTCGCCTGCCAGGATCACCCTCGACACCTTACGGATCGGTATCCAACAGGCAGCCTCAAGGGCCTGAGCCGCCTCGTCGATAAACAAAGTACCGAACTTCTGTCCTTCGAGCACACGACTGGCGGAGCCTACGAGCGTCGAGGCTATGACACGCGCCTCGCCGAAGAGGTCGGCATTGATACGTACCTCAAGTTCCGTAGCCCGCTCCTTCAGACGCTCCAGTTTCTGATGATACTTCTCGTCGCCTCGTTTACGATGGGTGCGCAGGTCGCGGATGGCCTTGCGGATGCTCCACAGCAGTTCATAGTCGGGGTGGGCCTCGAAACGGCGCTCGTAGGTGAAGGAGAGCATCTTATCGTTCACTCGGGTGGGATTGCCGATGCGCAGCACGTTGATGCCACGATCCACGAGTTTCTCGCTGATCCAATCGACGGCCATGTTACTCTGGGCACAGACGAGCACCTGACTTTCCCGCCGCAGCGTCTCGTAGATAGCCTCCACGAGTGTCGTGGTCTTGCCCGTTCCTGGCGGACCATGCACGATGGCCACGTCCTTGGCCTGCAGCACCTTGTTGACGGCATCCTCCTGCGTGGGGTTCAGATAAGGGAAATGCATCGGGGCGAAGGTGAAAGTCCCTGCCTTCTGCCGCGAATAGAACAGGTCGCGCAGATAGCCCAGTCTGCCCTTTCCCTTGATCACACGGTCGAGGGCGTCAAACATCGTCTTATAACTCGTCTCGTCGAAGAACAGTTGTACGCCCACCTGCTCGGCACTCTGCACGTCGATCAGTTGTCCGTTATCCGGCACGGCCACCACCATCCTGTCACCATCCACGTAACTCACCGTCCCCGTGAAGTTGAAGTAGTGGATCTTATCCTTATCATCGATGCGAAAGAAGGCGACAGGCCTACCGAACTCGAAGTTATGCTCGATCTCGTCGTCCTCGCCCTGGCGGAACACCTCGACCACGAGTTGGTTCAGCGAGTTGTAGTAACTCTTGCCCATCTTCAGCGGATACCAGGCATCACCGCGCTTCACCTTCCGCTGCAGTCCCATTTCCTCGGTCTGCTTGCGGTAGGCCTCCTTCTCGGCAGCATACTCCATCTGGAGCAGCAGCCGTTGTTGTGTCAGTGCCTGCACAGGATTCATAGTTCTGTCATTAATATTATCTGCAAAGATCTTTAGGGGCGCAAAGGTATAAAAATTGGTAATAACTTCCAAATAATGATGACGCTTTTTCGAAATAGGTTTCACATTTTCCACTTTTTACAGATTAACAGCACTTTTTTGACAGAAAAGGCCTTCTTTTCATTTTTATTTTGTACTTTTGCAATCAAGTATTGCCAGATGGTCGCAGACGACGCTCGCCTTGGCGAAGCCCCTGGGTGCAGGGTGGCGGTATGACTTTTTAAAACAGCAATGCGAGTATTACTATGTTATTTCAAAAGACGATTACCAAGAAATACTTGGGTATGATTGATGATATTGTCGTCAGCGAAGCCTGGAAGCGGTTTCAGGCTTATTTTCTTGATACCCAAATTCAAGCCAACATCCAGCAGTCGAAAGAAGAACAGTTCCAAGAAGGTTTCCTTCGTGAGTTGTTTGTCAAAGTGTTGGGCTATACGCTGAATCCGTCGCCTGACTTCAACCTCATTACTGAGAAGAAGAATGAGACGAATTCGAAAAAGGCTGATGGAGCCATATTGCTTGATGGCAAGGTGATTGGCGTGATTGAGTTGAAAGACCATAAGACCACAGACCTCTCTAAAATTGAAACGCAGGCTTTCGGCTATAAAAACCAGCACAAGGATACGCGGTTGGTTGTTATCTCCAACTTTGAGAAGTTAAGGCTTTACATTGACAATGCCGTAGAGTATCGTGAATGGAGTCTGTTCCACTTGATAGAACAAGAATTCCGTGAGTTGTACCTATGTCTGGCATGGGCTCAGGTTGAACGAGGGGTGGCCCTGCAGATGAAGCAGGAGTCTGTATCGAGTGAAGACCAGATAACCAAGGCACTCTACCGGGATTATTCCGAGTTCAAGCGCGTGCTCTTTGCCGATATTCTCGCACAGAATCCCTACGATGGTACGCAAGTGTCCCACTTGCGGTCTGCCGCAGGTGAGACACCTGCGTACCAAAAAGAGTGGCAACTGCTGCTCTTCAAGAAAACCCAAAAGTTGTTAGACCGCCTGCTCTTTATCTTCTTTGCAGAGGACTGCGGACTGCTGCCGCCCAACTCGATGGTGCAGATCATCGACCAGTGGGAGATGCTGAAGGAAGTGGATGCCTACGTGCCGTTCTATGACCGTGTAAAAAAATACTTCGGCTATATGAATACAGGCTTCCAAGGTAAGAAGTACGAGATATTCGCCTATAACGGTGGACTGTTTAAGACCGACGAGATATTGGACTGCATCAAGATTAGTGACAATCTACTGGTAGAGCATACCCGCAAACTGTCGGAATACGACTTTGAGAGCGATGTGGATGTGAACATTCTGGGCCATATCTTCGAGAATTCGCTTTCTGAGATTGAAGAGGTGACGCAGCTGATTAACAGCGGTGCTGATGGTACGCAAGCGTCTCGCTTGCGGTCTGCCGCAGGTGAGACACCTGCGTACCATTCGAAGCGTAAGCAGGACGGTGTGTTCTATACACCGCAATACATCACCAAGTACATCGTTGAGAATACCGTTGGCCGACTTTGTGCAGAGAAGAAACAAGAGTTGGGCATCCGCGAGGATGAATACTTCTCTGACCAGCGTCGCCAGATGCAAACCAAGAAACGCCTGTTGGATCAGTTGCAACAATACCGCGAGTGGCTATTGCAGATTACGATCCTCGATCCGGCTTGCGGTAGCGGTGCTTTCCTGAATGCCGCCTTGCAATTCCTGATGGCAGAACACAAACTGATAGACGAGATGGAAGCAAAGGTGGCAGGCTCGGCCATCGTGTTCCAGGATGTGGAGAACAGCATATTGGAGCATAATCTCTATGGTGTCGATATCAACGAGGAGAGCGTGGAGATAGCCCAGTTAGCCCTCTGGCTGCGCACTGCCAAGCCCCACCGCAAACTGAACTCGCTGAACCAGAACATCAAGTGCGGCAACTCGCTCATCAGCGACCCCGCCATTGCTGGCGAAAAGGCTTTTGATTGGCAGAAGGAGTTCCCACAGGTCTTTGAGCGGGGAGGCTTCGACGTGGTGATAGGCAATCCGCCGTATGTGCATTTGGAGAGTATTATCGAGACTTCAAAGCAACTGGAACAGGCAGGTTTCGAGACATACAACAAACGGGGCGACATGTATGTGCTCTTCGTCGAACAGGCTTTCCGATTGGCCAAACCTGGCGGCATGGTCTCTTACATCATGCCCAACAAATGGCTCCAAGCAGGATATGGCAAAGAATTACGAAGTTTCTTACTGACAAAGCATCTGGAACGGCTCATCGACTTTGGCGACATACAGATCTTCGAAGGTGCCACTACCTATCCCTGCATTTTCATCGGACACCAGTCAGAACCCACAAGCGAGCTGAAGGTCTCTGTGCTCAATGCGGCTAATGCCAACGACTTCAATCAAAACGTGCTGGCCACAGAAGAGATATTCGACTATTCGCAGTTCACCAGCGACACTTGGGTTATCTCGTCACGCAAAGAGAAGGCTTTCATTGAGCGACTTTCCTCATCGTTCTCCACACTGAAGCAGCTTGTGGGCGGAGAAGCTTATCGTGGCGTACTGACGGGACTTTCAGAAGCCTTCCTTATCGACAGTACTACCCGTCGGCAGCTTGTGGATGCCGACCCTCATGCCGCAGAGCATATTGTTCCCTTCCTCCAAGGCCGTCACATCACGCCATACGGAAAGGCCGAGGCTGCCAGCTACTTGATTCTCTTCGAGAAAGGCTGGACACAGAGCCGACAGGATTTCCAGAATGAAGCCGAGGCCTGGGCCTATCTGCATAAAGCATATCCTTCAATAGCCAGTTGGCTGGAACCCTTTGCCGAGAAGGGACGCAAGCGTACTGACAAAGGCGATTACTGGTGGGAACTGCGAGCATGTGAGTATTATGATATGTTCGCAAAGCCAAAGATTATGTACCAGGCTTTTCAGGTGAAGCCTTGCTTTATATATGACGAGGAAGGGTTCTATTCCAACAACTCCATGTGGTTTATTCCCACACAGAGCAAGTCGCTTTTGGCCATTCTCAACTCCAAGATGGGATGGTGGCTCATCACGAAGTTCTGCACGCAGATTCAGAATGGCTGTCAGCTAATCTGGAAATACTTTGGCCAAATACCCATTGCCAATGCCGGTGGAGATACAGAGCTATGCACCCTTGCTGACACGATGCTCACCCTCAACCAGCAGTTGCAGGAGAAGCGCAGCCGTTTCCTCCGCCGCCTTACCGGGAATTTCGAGGGCATCAAAATCACCACTGCCCTTCAGACCTTCGACAGTCTCTCCTTCACCGACTTCACCAAGGAACTGAAGAAACAGAAGATCAAACTCTCCCTCTCCCAGCAAGACGAATGGGAAGACTACTTCAACGATTATCGCCAAGCCTGCCAGCAACTCACCACCCAAATCACCCAGACAGACGCAGAGATCGACACCAAAGTCTTCGACCTCTACGGCCTGACCGACGAGGAGAGGAAGATAACAATGAAGGCATAATACTGAAAATAAAAAAATAAGGAAGAAATATATGGAATTACTATTCTTATTAGTCATTGTAATTATTCTCATCATTGTACTGATGAAAATAGAAAAAACAGAGTCCACTGTTGAGAAAGAAGCAGTTTCCAAAGAAACTTCTATGGAAGAAGGTGGAAAAGAGCCTTCCAGAGAAACCGCTGCTAAAGAAGAAATTATAACGGATGAGAATAACGCGGACGATATAGAATACCTGAAGACTACCGATGCTTTGGAGATACTTTTGTCTGAGAAAGAATTCAACGAGGTGATAACCGCAGTTAGAGATATTATTTCGTTTTCCATGGTATTGCGTAGGAAAAAAGTGCTTCAGGCGTACATGAATGTGGAGTGGAATCCCGGTCATGCATTGGATTTCGAATATATGATAAGAAGAGTAATCTGTAATGATATATGCGAATGCATAATACGTTCTGGATATTCACTTCACATCGAGTTGAACACGAAAAGAGGACAGATAGTCTACTGTATAGCCGACTTTCTTCAATTAGACGATGCTGATTTTGATTATGAATTCAGTTATTTGAATCCAGATGTAATGGAAACTATGATTGGGGTAACACACCAATTCTTGGAAATGTTTAATACAGACTTATTCCGAGTAGATGAGAATAAGAGAAAGAATGCTTACAACTTGGAGTATATACTGAAACTTATCAATGACAATGATGTCCAGGAATACACATCCAAATTAGCCAAATTTTCATCTGTTCTGTCCAAAATAGACAATATTGCCATTAGGGTAGATAAGGCTTCTTCAGGAGGGGAAAGTATTGCTCATCAAAAAGCAGCAACAATTTCGTTTATTCCTAATGACCCTTTCCCTGTCATGCTGAATGCTTACCGTTTCCAGGAATTGACGAACAATGTTCATGCTTGTGTGGAGTTCCTGCGCAAAAGTTGTAATAGGCCAGACGTACAGTCTTTATTCAAGGAGAAAACAGGGGAGAATAACAAAAATGCATCAGGGGTGCTTTTCTCTATGAAGTGTGCTTTAGCCAAAGATATTTTCAGAACTTTAGAAGAATTTGGATATAAAATAGAGATCAACTATAATACTTCCGTTGGTCAGGCACTGTTATGTATCGTACGAATATTGCTACCAGAAGAAAAGTCTGACTTCAGTTACAACGATTATAAGATTGCCATTGAAGGCTCAGGACAAGAGGTAAAGAAGATTCGGGAACTTACAAATGAAAGCCTCTCTCACTATATGGACTCGGAAGTCAATGTCCATTATCCAGGTGCGGATGATTTCACACTCAGCATCTTCTTTGCCTGTTTCGATGATGAATATGAAAAACGCTATCATGAGCTAATGAGGCAACTGGCAGTTAAACTTAGCGCACTCGACGAATTCCATCAAGGGAAAAAAGATTCATGGTTGGCAAAGATTGATAAAAACAGAATTTTCTGGGATAATCTTTACGCTGAGGCAGGACATGCTTCGGGAGTTGAAGCCTTGGAAGAATCCGAAAAACCGTCGGCTTTTGATGACCAGAAAGAATCTTCGGTTTTCAATGACCTTAATGACCTTATCGGGCTTTCTGACACCAAGAAGGAAATAGCCACGCTTTCAAATTATATCCAAATGAAACAGAAGCGAGACGAAATGGGGCTGAAATCTCCGAACATATCCTATCATTGTGTCTTTACAGGAAACCCAGGCACTGGCAAAACGACTGTGGCCCGATTATTGGCTGGAATATATAGAGACTTAGGTGTGTTAAAGAAAGGCCACCTCATTGAGACTGACCGCTCGGGTTTGGTGGCTGAATATGTAGGACAGACTGCTGTCAAAACTAACAAAATCATCGACGATGCTCTTGATGGTGTACTGTTTATTGATGAGGCCTATTCTTTGGCCAAAGGAGGTAAAAGCGACTACGGGCCAGAGGCTATTGCCACTTTGCTGAAGAGGATGGAGGATGACAGAGACCGCTTGGTGGTTATTCTTGCAGGCTATACCAATGAGATTGATGAGTTTATTAATTCCAACCCCGGCCTTCGTAGTCGCTTTAACCGCTACATCCATTTTGCCGACTACACAGCAGAAGAGCTCTATGACATTTTCTGCCTGATGATGAAGAAGAATGAATATATCATGAAGGAAGAATCATGTGAGGTATTGAAGAAATACTTTGTTGATGTTGTAAGCAACAAGCCAAAAGACTTTGGTAATGCACGATATGTCAGGAACATGTTTGAGCGGACTATACAGAATCAGGCAAACCGTCTTGCAACAGAAGGAAACTTGACTAAGGATATGCTAAAAGAAATAAAAGCTGAAGACTGGATATGTTAATTGGGTTATTATTGATAGGATTTGCTGCCATATTAATTTATGGATTTGCTACACAAAATAATGAGGCAAAAGTAGATCTTAGGATAGCTACTTTTGGTCTTGACGTCTCTGTTTATGATTTAAGACTGGGTTCTGTTTATGATTTAAGACTGGGTTACAATAGTTTCTCTATATTTGTTGACTATGACAATTCTGGTAATAAGATTCAGCACTTCGGGAACACTATTGAACACCGTAGGGACGGTTCTTTTTGTGCTCTTTTTGTGCTTCTTTTTGTGCTTCGACCTCTACGGCCTGACCGACGAGGAGCGGAGAATAGTAATAGGGACACGAAGATGACGAGATATGACAGACGAAACGAATATACAATCAATTCAGCCGGACTTTGAGCAGATTAAGAAAACGGCTGAGGACGGACGTGAATACTGGAGTGCGAGAGAACTGGCTACGGCATTAGGGTACAGCACGTGGCAGAAGTTCAACCGTGTGCTGAACAAGGCCCTGCAGGTGGCTCAGAACAGGGGGATGGAAATGGGCGAGCATTTTAACCAGACAGTAGAAATGGTTAAGTTGGGGTCTGGCTCCTTCCGCAAGGTGGAGAATTTCCATTTGTCGCGGATGGCCTGCCTGATTATAGCAGAGAATGGTGACAGCAAGAAACCGCAAGTGCAAGCCGCCCGCATCTATTTCAAGGAACAGGCTACGATGTCGGAACTGATTGAAAGTCAGATGACTTCACGCATTCTGATGTATAAAACCAATCATGGAGAGACACGTGTGGAAGTGCTGTTTAATGGGCAGACTTTCTGGCTTACACAGAAGCGGATGGCAGATTTATACGATGTGGATGTCAGGACTGTCAGTTATCACCTTGGACAGATTTTCGCGAGTGGAGAACTTAAAGAAGAGGCAGTTATCCGAAAAAATTGGATAACTGCTGCTGATGGCAAAGATTATGAGACTATGCTCTACAACCTCGACGCCATCATCGCCGTGGGCTACCGTGTGAACAGCTACAAGGCCACACAGTTTCGCATCTGGGCAACGGGCGTTCTGAAGGAGTTTATCGTCAAGGGCTTCGTGCTCGACGATGAGCGGCTGAAGCAGGGCAAGCATTTCGGACAGGACTACTTCGACGACTTGCTGGAGCGCATCCGTGAAATCCGCACCTCGGAACGTCGCTACTATCAGAAGATTACCGATGTTTATGCCGAGTGTAGCGCCGACTACGATCCTAAGAGCGAGACAACCCAATTGTTCTTCAAGATGGTGCAGAACATGATGCATTGGGCGGTGACTCACCAGACAGCAGCAGAGATTATCTATAATAGAGCCGATGCCGAGATGCCCCACATGGGACTGACCACATGGAAAAATGCGCCTGACGGCAGAGTGCAGCGGTCGGATACCATCGTGGCCAAGAACTACCTGTCTGATAGGGAGGTGACGCAGTTGAACCGGATTTCGAATGCTTTCCTCGACTTGGCAGAAAACCGTGCAGACCGGCATCTTATTACCACGATGGTTGAATGGAAACAACAGTTGGAGCGGTTTATGGCCATGTACGACTATGAGGTGCTGGAGGGTGCCGGAACGGTAAGTGCAGAGGAGGCCAAGGAAAAGGCGTATGGTGAATACGACAAGTTCCGTCTGATACAAGACCGCGAATACCTCTCGGACTTCGACAAGGAAATCAGGAACTGGAAGGAACTTGGATTGTTCGACGGTGATAGAACACAGTAGGGACGGTTCTTTTATTAGAATGAAAGAATTGGTGCATAACAAAAGAACCGTCCCGTTGTTATCACAACCTCCGATAAACAGGCCATTTTCGATTGTTGAAAATGTTTGTCTGGGTGATGCCGCAAGATTACTTTTAAATACTAAGATTTTTGCATTTGAGGATGCTACGGTGTCACAATGCCTATAAACACTGGGCGTGCACCTTTTTCTTCAAAAAACTCATAGCAAGAAGAATCTGGGCGACGACTTCCTGCTGAAGCGGATGCATTATTTTGTTATTTCTCTTGTTATGCTCAGAAGAAATGCTTAACTTTGCACCCAAATTCGAAACGAAATGAAACAGATACTGCTGATCAACGATGTGGTGGGCTACAGCAAGGTGGGCATGGTGGCGATGCTGCCAATCCTCTCTTACCTCGGCATTCCGACGTATAGTCTGCCGACTGCCTTGGTGTCGAACACGCTCGACTACGGGAAGTTCAACATCCAGGATACCACAGAGTATATCCGGGGTACGCTGCCCGTGTGGAAGGAACTCGGATTTTCGTTCGATGCCATCTGTACGGGTCTGATGTTCAGCGACGAACAGGCACGGCTGGTGGGGGGCTACTGCAAGGAGCAGGGTCGGGCAGGCACCATCGTCTTCGTGGATCCCATCATGGGCGACGGCGGACGGCTCTACAACGGCGTAACGCAGAAGCAGGTCAAGTTGATGCGCGAGATGGTCAGCGTGGCTCATCTCACCTTCCCTAATTATACGGAGGCATGCTATCTGACGGATACGCCCTTCCAGCAGGACGGTATTACATGGCAGGAGGCCCGTGAACTGTTGGCGGCCATCAGGGACATTGGCAGTCGTTCGGTCATCATCACGAGTTGCAGGATCGACGGCGTTCCCTCCGTGTGTGGCTACAACCACTTCAACGGCGACTACTTCCATCTGGAGTATGAGGAGATACCCGGTCTGTTCCACGGCACGGGCGATATCTTCTCGGCCGTGCTAATCGGTCACCTGCTCAACGGCGAACCGCTTCAACTCAGTACCCGTATAGCGATGGATACCGTGTTTCGTATGATTGACCGCTATAGGGATACCGACGATAAAAACCGAGGCATCCCGATTGAGAAGTGTCTGGACCTGTTGTAATTGAGAAATTGAGAATACATCCCCTCTATACTGATATCCCAAAGCCGGAGAGGTTCACTTATCCCTTCTGCTACGAACCCCATCCGCTGGCGGTGCTCGCGGCAGAGGAGGTGAAGCGGGAATTGTCGACGATGGCACTTACTGAAGGCAAGATGTTTGGCGTGTTGGTGATTCAGGGGGACGGTTCTTTTGTTCGACAAAAGAACCGTCCCCCCATGTCGTTCCTCGCCGCCTATAGCGGGCTGCTGGAGGGGCGCAACGACTGGCCCTATTTCGTGCCGCCCGTGTTTGATGCCCAGCAGCCCGACGGCCACTTCAAACAGACGGAACGGCAGGTTTCCCTTCTTTCGCATGACGCTCCCCTTGTCGCTAAGAAGATGTCGCAGGAACTCCAGTTGTGGCTTTTCCATCAGTACCAGTTCCTGAATGCCCGTGGGGAGCGACGCGACCTGGTGGATGTCTGGCAGGATTATCATTGCTCGGCCAAGATTCGGCGTAAGTATCCGTTGCCGCCAGGCGGTACGGGTGACTGCTGTGCACCGAAACTGCTGCAGTATGCCTATAGTCAGGGCCTGAAGCCTCTCTGTATGGCAGAGTTCTGGTGGGGACCGTCGCCCAAGTCGGAGGTGCGCCACCACGGTCAGTTCTATCCCGCCTGTCGCGGCAAGTGCAAGCCGGTGCTGACGTGGATGCTTCAGGGACTGGATGTCGATTCCAATCCGGAGAAGAATGGCTTCCCCCGTCTGGTGCCCGAGGTGGTCTATGAGGATGACGTGATGGTGGTGCTCAACAAGCCCTCGGGATTGCTGAGCATACCGGGGCGAACGGAGGACTATTCCGTGGCTACTTGGGCACAGGGACAGTGGCCCGGGGCAATGCTCGTCCATCGGCTGGATATGTGGACGTCGGGACTGATAGTGGTAGCGAAGACGAAGGAGTCGTATCTGCCGTTGCAGGAACAGTTTGTCAAGCATACCATTCAGAAGCGCTATATCGCCGTGCTCGATGGTGTACCAACCGAGCAGAAAGGGCGCATCACGCTGCCCCTCCTCTGCGACCCTCTGAACCGTCCGCGCCAGGTGGTCGACTATCAGCGGGGTAAGTCGGCTGTGACCGAGTATGAGTGTATAGCCGTCAGCAATGGCTATACGCTAGTTGCCCTGTATCCCCATACCGGACGCACCCATCAGTTGCGAGTGCACTGTGCCCACGAGGACGGGTTGGGCTGTCCCATCCATGGCGATGAACTCTACGGGCGTGCCCCACAGACGCAGGGTGGGGTAGCCACGGAGAGGCTCTGCCTGCATGCTGACCGTCTGGAACTGGCGCATTCCGTGACTGGCGAGCGGATGCACTTCGAATTGCCATATCCGTTTGGCAATCTTATCCCCTATAATAATAAATAAGGTTAAAGGCAGAAAATAATTATGAATTATGAATTACGAATTATGAATTATTTTGTAACTTTGCCGTCCGAAAGATTTCATTAACTTTTTAAATAATAATTGCAATTATGAAGATTGAGAAAATTCACGCAAGAGAGATTCTGGATTCACGTGGTAATCCTACTGTAGAAGTTGACGTAGTGCTGGAGAACGGCGTTCTGGGCCGTGCTGCTGTACCCTCTGGTGCATCTACCGGTGAGAACGAGGCCCTGGAACTTCGCGACGGTGACAAGAACCGCTACCTCGGCAAGGGTACGCTGAAGGCTGTTGAGAATGTCAACAACATCATCGCTCCCGCCCTGAAGGGTGACTGTGTACTCGATCAGCGCGCTCTCGACTATAAGATGCTCGCCCTCGACGGCACGCCCACCAAGAGCAAACTCGGTGCCAACGCCATCCTCGGCGTGTCTCTGGCTGCTGCCAAGGCTGCTGCCAACGCCCTGGGTCTGCCCCTGTATCGCTACATCGGTGGCTGCAACACCTATACCCTCCCCGTTCCTATGATGAACATCATCAACGGTGGTGCTCACTCTGACGCTCCCATCGCATTCCAGGAGTTCATGATCCGTCCGGTCAGCGCTCCCTCTATCAAGGAGTCTATCCGCATGGGTGCTGAGGTGTTCCACAACCTCGCCAAGTTGCTGAAGGCCCGCGGCCTCTCTACAGCCGTAGGTGATGAGGGTGGTTTCGCTCCTGCTCTCAACGGTATCGAGGACGCTCTGCAGATCATCTGCGACGCCATCAAGGCTGCTGGATACGAGCCGGGTAAGGACGTGAAGATCGCCATGGACTGCGCTGCCTCTGAGTTTGCAGTTCAGGAGAACGGCCAGTGGTTCTACGACTACCGTCAGTTGAAGAACGGTAAGAAGAAGGATCCTAACGGTAAGAAACTCTCTGCTGAGGAGCAGATCGCCTTCCTGGAGAAACTGATCACCGACTTCCCCATCGACTCTATCGAGGACGGTCTCGACGAGAACGACTGGGAGAACTGGGTGAAGTTGACCGAGAAGATCGGCGACCGTTGCCAACTCGTCGGCGACGACCTGTTCGTTACCAACACCAAGTTCCTGCAGAAGGGTATCGAGATGGGCGCTGCCAACAGCATCCTGATCAAGGTGAACCAGATCGGTTCTCTGACCGAGACCCTCGAGGCTATCGAGATGGCTCACCGTCACGGCTACACCACCGTTACCAGCCACCGCTCTGGTGAGACTGAGGACGCTACCATCGCCGACATCGCCGTTGCTACCAACAGTGGTCAGATCAAGACCGGTTCTATGAGCCGTACCGACCGTATGGCTAAGTACAACCAGTTGATCCGCATCGAGGAAGAACTGGGTGCTGTGGCAAAGTATGCTTACAAGAAACTGAAGTAAGATTTGACACCTTACAAACAAGATATCCCGCTCGACATGGGCGGGATATTTTGTTTTACAAGTGAACGCCGATGCCCAGCATCAGGTTGTTCGGGTAATAGAAATCGTAAAGACTATAGCCGATGTGGAGATAGGCCTGCTGAAGCAGATGGATCTTCAGGGCGAGGATCTCATAGAAGCCTTTCAGGTCGGTGGTCTGTGCATTAACGAAATTATGTCCAATGCCGAAGTTGATGGTGAAATAGGGCATCACGAACTCCGTACGTGCCGAGAGGCCAAGGGCCACCTTCCGATACCAAGACGCCGACTGGATATCATCATCTGTGCCGTTCCAATGGGGCTCTGTCAATGCCTCTGGATCAATTTCCAGATTCGCACTGCCGTCGTAGGAACCATCGAGCGAAGCGCCTATATTCAACCAATGGTTGACATGGTAGAGCGGGTTGAGCGTGAATCCTACCACACCGTAGGTGTCAGGGAGGGCATAGGCTCCCAATTCCGTATCCACCCCCCTCTTCTTCCAGGCACCATAGAGGGTCAGATCCCATATCCAGTGCTGATCGACAGGGGGAAGGACTGCTGACTTGGGATGCATCTGACGGCGGTTGATATAATAAGCCAGACTCGCCTTGGCCGCCACCACATTCAGGCCAGCATTGGGAATGGAGGTGTTGCCATTGCTGTAATGGGTAATCGAGGCACCCACATTCAGATCCCAGTTCTTGGAAAGCATCCACCGCAGATATAGATCCACGTCGATATAGGCCGTCGTTTTAGAGCCGATGACACGGTTCTCCGGATTCGTCTCCCAGTCGTGCGCCTTCCAACCGTACGTCAGTCCAAAGTCCCACTCGTAGTTGAGCGACAAATGGGGGGCAAGCGTCTTGATGGTGGCCCCCTGAAAGATATAGGCAGAGACAGGATTTCCCAACTGGCGGTTAAAGTCATGGATAGCCACTCCTACGCCCTGATATACACCCCTATAGATCTGGGCCTGTTCCGAATTCTCGGGTGGTGCAAAGGCATATTTCAGTTTGGCCAGGAACGAATGGTTCATCGTACGTACCTCTGAATTATAGCCTTTCAAGAACTCATTAGTGTGGATAATCCGCCCGGGGACGGCCTCTACTTCGATACGATGAATGACGGCACTGTCGCCTGAGACGGCTTCGGTCTCAGGCATAGCAATAGCAGCGACGGGAAATGCCATCGCTGCTATGATAGAAACAGTCGATCTTTTACTTATCACCCTCAGGAGCCTGTCCAATCAGGTCCATGAACTCATCCAACTTCGGCGTGATGATAATCTGCGTACGACGATTGCGCTGCTTACCAACCTCAGTATCGTTAGAGGCAATGGGGTTGTACTCACCACGGCCACCAGCGGTCAGGCGCTTCGGATCCACACCGTAATCGTTCTGGAGAGCCTGCACCACTGAAGAGGCGCGAAGGGCACTGAGATCCCAGTTATTACGGATATTGGTCTTCGAGATGGGCACATTGTCGGTATTACCTTCGATGAGTACGTCGTAGTCCTTGTAGTCCCTGATGATCTTGGCAATCTTCGACAGGGTCTCGGCGGCACGGCTGTTGATCTCATACGAACCACTCTTGTAGAGCATGTTATCGGCCAGGGAGATATAGACCACACCCTTGAGCACCTGTACATCCACCTCCTTGAGTTCCTCCTTGGAGAGCGAACGGGTCAGGTTGTTGGTCAGCACCATGTTCAGTGAGTCGCTCTTCGACTTCACTTCCACCAAGTGACGGATATACTGGTTCGACTCATTGATCTGATCTACCAACTTCTCAATGGAGATGTTGTTCTGACTGGCGTTCGTCAGACTCTTATCGAGTGACTCCTGCAGTTTGGCATACTTAGACTCAGCAGCAGCAAGAGCCTGCTGCAAACCGCGCTGTTGCTCCTCCAGGGCAGTGATGCGAGCATTCTTCCCAGCCAGATCTTCCCTGGCACTCTGCAGACTCTCGGTCAGCGTCTTGTTCTCTGTCTGGCAGTTCGCCAGGTCTTTCTTGCTGGCGCAGCCTGTCAACATCAGACCAACTGCCAAAGCAATAAACAATACATTCTTCTTCATATCATGTTGTTTTTTAAGTGTAACGAATGCAAAATTAGTCAACTAACTGAAAAAACCATGAATTTCTGTTTGTTATTAGAATTATTTTAATTAAATTTGCAGTCAAAAACCAAATAAGAGATGAAAAATATCAAAATCCTACTGATTGCAGCACTGAGTATGATTGTCCTGAGCACTCATGCCCAGATGCTTTCAAAGGGTGTATCCAAAGAATTAGCCGACCACCGAAAAACCAACATCAGCAATGTCGTCTATGACCTTACTTTCCATATCCCCTCCGATCTCACCAAGCAAGTGACGGGCAAGGCCATCATCAGTTTCGACTTGAACGAGCAGGAAGACGTGATCCTCGACTTCCAGGGTGGCTTCGATGGGAACTGTACCGTATATACACCAAAGAAAACCAAGAAAAAAAGCACAGTCATCAACTATCGGAAGACAACCACGAAAGCATCCTATCAGAATGAGCACATTATCATTCCCGCCAAAGTCCTTCAACCAGGGAAAAACAAGGTGGAACTGGACTTTGAAGCCCTTGACAAGGCGCTTAACCGTAACGAGAATTACATATACACCGTGTTTGAGCCAGACATGGCAAGGTCGGCATTTCCCTGCTTCTGCCAGCCTGACCTGAGAGCCGTCTTCGTCACGACACTGTCTGCTCCTTCCGGATGGAAGGCCATGGCCAGCGACAACAGTTGTCAACTGCCCACCTATCTCTACTCCTTCGTTGCCGGTGACTTTAAGGAGAAGACGGATGTCCGTAACGGACGGTCTATGAGAGCACTCTACCTGGAGAGCGATCCTGCCAAGACAGCACAACTCGACAAGGTGTTCGACGAGGCTGCCCAGGCCCTGAAATGGATGGAGGGCTATACGAGCATTGCCTGTCCTTTCAAAGAATACGGAATGGTGATCCTGCCCAATTACCCTTATGGAGGTATGGAGCATCCCGGTGCCATTCAACTCGACGACCGTCAGATCTTCCTAGAGAAAAATGCGACACAGGAAGAAGAGTTGACACGAATGGAACTGATTGCCCACGAAACGGCTCACTTGTGGTTTGGCGGACTGGTCTCCCTAAAATGGTTCGACGACCTCTGGGCCAACGAGGTACTTGCCAACTTCATGGCAGCCAAGATCACGCGTCGCCAATATAGTCAGGTGGATCATGATCTGAACTTCATCAAGACTTTCCAGACAAAGGCCATTTTCACCGACCGCACGGAAGGCACCCATCCCATTGCACAGGAACTTGACAACGCCCACCACGCCAGTCTGCTCTATGACAATATCCTCTATGACAAGGCACCCGTCATGATGCGGATGATGGAGCAGAAGATGGGGGCTCCCACCCTGCAGAACGGTCTGCACAAATACCTGGTGAAGTACCAGTTTGACAACGCCACTTGGGACGATCTGATCACTACGCTCGACAAAGAAGCCCCCAGTGCAGGCATCCGCCAGTTCAGTGATGTCTGGGTGAAGCAGAAAGGACTGCCTACCATCCACACCAGTTATAACAACGGGCAACTGGTCATCACCCAGTCCGACCCCTTTAACCGTGGTGTCTTCTGGCCTCAGAAATTCCAGGTCAGAGCCATCTACGACCTGGGCAAGAGTCGCACGATTACGGTTGATATGCAAAAGCCCACCATGACCATCAACCTGCCGGGCAGACCCGACTATCTCATTCCCAATGCCGACGGTATGGGCTATGGACGCTTCACTCTCGACGAGGAATACACCAAACTGATGCCCAAGCGCCTGATTACCACCCGCAATGATCTGCATCGCTATGCCCTCCTGCTGGCCATCCATGACAATTACCTCATGGGGCGCATTCCACCCTCACACTTCGGAGAATTATTCCGTATGATGGTCAAGGAGAAGAATCCGCTGGTCATGTCAACGGCCATCGATCACATGTTTAAGATTGTGCGCGATGTGACCCCGGAGCAGCGCGCTGCCCTGGAACTCTGTGTGATGGATCTGCTCAACGAAAACAGGACGAATGCCTGTCATCAGTATATCATCCGTAAGATGTCCACCTGCGCATCCTCACCCGAGGTATTAAAGCAAATCGAGAATATCTGGCGTCAGCATAGCGACCCGTTGCTGAACGAATACGACTATATGGAAATGGCCTATCGCCTGGCCATCATGCACCCCAAACAGGCACAGGACATCCTGAATATCCAGAGGAGCCATTTGAAGACAGAGGAGATCAAGAAGGAATTTGACTATGTGAGTCGGGCCTGTAATCCCGATGCCAATGAACGTACAAAGGTCTTTAATTCGCTGCTCCGTCCGGAAAACCGTCAGCAGGAACCATGGGCCTTCCACACACTCCGCCTGCTGAACTCCGATGTCTATGAGCCACAGAGCAACAGTTATATCGAGCCAAGTCTGAAATCGCTTGAATATCTGCAACAGACCAGCGACGTGTTCTTCGCCGAGCACTGGATGAAGGCCCTGATGGCAGACCATAAGAGCAAGGAGGCTGCACAGATCATTGACAACTTCATGAAGGCCAATCCCAACTACCCCGGCAACCTGAAGAACAAGGTACTGGAGGCATCGTGGACTCTGATGAAACAGGTGCCCTATATAGAGCCTCCAAAGCCCGCAGCCACTAAGAACACCACTGGAACAAGAAAGACATCGGCCAAGAAGACCACTGCTAAGAAAAAGTAAAACTGCAAATAATAAATGAACAGAAAGGTATGATACGTTTCTTCCAGACCCCACAAAGGACGGTGATTGCCACTGAGGTGGATCACCAGTTCAACGAACAGGAAATCAAAGAACTTAACTGGCTCTATGGTGAGGCTACGCTGTTGGATGCTGACACGCAGGAAGGCTATTTCGTTGGTCCGCGCCGCGAGATGGTGACCCCCTGGTCCACCAATGCCGTGGAGATTACCCAGAACATGGGACTTCAGGGCATCAGCCGTATTGAAGAATATTTCCCCGTAGCCTCTAAAGATGCTGAGTATGACGAGATGCTCCAGCGCATGTACAACGGACTGAATCAGGATATCTTCACCATCAACATCAAGCCTGAGCCTATCAAGCATGTGGAGAATCTGGAGGAGTATAACGAGCAGGAAGGTCTGGCGCTCTCGCCCGAGGAGATAGAGTATCTGCACGGTCTGGAAAAACAGAACGGCCGTCCACTGACCGATTCCGAGATCTTCGGCTTCGCCCAGATCAACTCAGAGCACTGTCGTCATAAGATCTTCGGCGGCACCTTCATCATCGACGGTCAGGAGATGGAGTCGAGCCTCTTCGCCATGATCAAGAAGACCACGCAGGAGAATCCCAATAAGATCCTCTCTGCCTATAAGGATAATGTAGCCTTTGCACAGGGACCCGTCGTGGAGCAGTTCGCTCCGAAGGACCAGAGCACGAGCGACTGGTTCCAGGTGAAGGACATCGAGAGCGTAATCTCGCTGAAGGCCGAAACCCATAACTTCCCCACCACGGTGGAGCCGTTCAACGGAGCCGCCACGGGTACGGGCGGTGAGATCCGCGACCGTATGGGCGGTGGTGTCGGCTCATGGCCTATCGCCGGAACAGCCGTGTATATGACAGCCTATCCCCGTCTGACAGACGATGAGAAGGTGGCCCGCGACTGGGAGGATATCCTGCCCGTCCGCCAGTGGCTATATCAGACGCCGGAGCAGATTCTGATCAAGGCCTCGAACGGTGCCTCCGACTTCGGAAACAAGTTCGGTCAGCCGCTGATCTGCGGTTCCGTGCTGACCTTTGAGCATCAGGAGCCCGATGATACGAAATACGCTTACGACAAGGTGATCATGCTCGCCGGGGGTGTGGGCTACGGCACGAAGCGCGACTGTCTGAAGAAGGAACCCCAGAAGGGCAACAAGGTTGTCGTGGTCGGTGGTGACAACTACCGCATCGGCCTCGGTGGCGGTTCCGTATCATCCGTTGATACAGGCCGTTACAGCAATGGTATCGAACTGAATGCCGTGCAGCGTGCCAACCCCGAGATGCAGAAACGAGCCTACAACCTTGTCCGCGCCCTCTGCGAGGAGGATGTGAACCCCGTCGTCTCTATCCACGACCACGGTTCTGCCGGTCACCTGAACTGTCTCTCCGAACTCGTTGAGGAGTGCGGCGGTGAGATCGATATGACCAAACTGCCCATCGGTGACAAGACCCTCTCCTCGAAGGAGATCATCGCCAACGAGAGTCAGGAGCGTATGGGCCTGCTCATCGACGAGAAGCATATCGAGCATGTGCGTCGGATTGCCGAGCGTGAGCGCGCCCCACTGTATGTAGTCGGTGAGACCACAGGGGATGCCCACTTCTCGTTCAAGCAGGGCGACGGCGTGAAACCCTTCGACCTCGACGTGGCACAGATGTTCGGCCATTCGCCGAAAACCATCATGCGCGACAATACCGTAGAGCGCCACTATCAGGATGTCACTTATTCACAAGACAAGATCAATGAATACCTGGAGCGTGTCCTCCAGTTGGAGGCCGTCGCCTGTAAGGACTGGCTGACGAACAAGGTCGATCGCTCCGTGACGGGTAAGATTGCCCGCCAGCAGTGTCAGGGCGAGATCCAGTTGCCACTGAGCGACTGCGGTGTCGTAGCCCTCGACTACCGTGGTGAGAAGGGTATCGCTACGGCCCTCGGCCACGCCCCACAGGCCGGTCTGGCCAATCCCGCAGCAGGCTCCGTACTCTCCGTGGCTGAGGCCCTGACTAACATCGTCTGGGCCCCGATGGCTGAAGGGTTGGACAGCATCTCGCTCTCTGCCAACTGGATGTGGCCCTGCCGCTCGCAGGAAGGTGAGGATGCCCGTCTCTATGCCGGTGTAAAGGCTCTCTCCGACTTCTGCTGCGACCTGCATATCAACGTACCGACAGGTAAGGACTCGCTGTCGCTGAGTCAGCAGTACCCCAACGGCGAGAAGATCATCTCTCCGGGAACGGTCATCGTCTCGGCTGGCGGTGAGGTCAGCGACATCAAGAAGGTGGTATCACCTGTCTTGGTGAACGACAAGAACGCCTCGCTCTATCATATCGACTTCTCGTTCGACGAGCAGTGCCTCGGCGGCTCAGCCTTCGCCCAGAGTTTAGGCAAGGTGGGCGATGACGTGCCGACGGTGAAAAATCCCGAGTACTTTGCTGATGCCTTCAACGCCATCCAGGAACTCATCAACCGCAGTTGGATCCTCGCTGGTCACGACATCTCGGCCGGTGGCCTCATCACGACCCTCTTGGAGATGTGCTTCGCCAACACCAAGGGTGGTCTGCATATCAACCTGCACGACATCTGCAAAGGCGGTGACATCGTTAAGACTCTCTTCGCCGAGAACCCCGGTGTGGTCATCGAGGTGAGCGATGAGCATAAGTTTGAATTTAAGGAATTCATGGAGGAGCAGGGTATTGGCTACGCCAAGATCGGCTACCCCGTGGAGGATTCCCGCGAGATAGAAATAGTCTATCCTAGGGATTCTAAGACCTCTAGTTATAACTTCGATATTGATGCCCTGCGCGACGTATGGTATAAGACATCCTACCTTCTCGACCGCAAACAGAGTTTCAACGGCAAGGCCAAGGAGCGCTTCGAGAACTACAAGAAGCAGCCGTTGGAGATGAAGTTCCCCAAGACCTTCACCGGCAAACTCGCCCAGTATGGTCTCAATCCCGACCGCCGTGAGCCGTCTGGCGTGAAGGCTGCCATCATACGCGAGAAGGGTACGAACGGTGAGCGCGAGATGGCCTATATGCTCTACCTCGCCGGCTTCGACGTGAAGGATGTGATGATGACCGACCTGATCACAGGACGTGAGACCCTGGAGGACATCAACCTGATCGTCTTCTGCGGCGGTTTCTCCAACAGCGACGTGCTTGGCTCTGCCAAGGGTTGGGCCGGCGCCTTCCTCTTCAACCCGAAGGCCAAGGAGGCACAGGACAAGTTCTATGCCCGCGAGGACACCCTGTCGCTCGGCATCTGCAACGGTTGCCAGTTGATGGTGGAACTCGGTCTGACAGGTGCCAAGGGCGTGAAGATGCTGCACAACGACTCGCATAAGTTCGAAAGCGGCTTCCTCAGCCTCGACATCCCGCAGAACAGCAGCGTGATGTTCGGCAGCCTCAGCGGCAGCAAACTCGGCATCTGGGTGGCCCACGGCGAAGGTAAGTTCCATCTGCCAGAGGCGGAGAGTAACTACAACGTGATTGCCAAGTACAACTATGCTGGTTATCCCGCCAATCCTAACGGCTCCGACTACCATGTGGCAGGCATCTGCTCCGCCGACGGCCGTCATCTCTGCATGATGCCCCACCTGGAGCGTGCTTTCTTCCCCTGGCAGAACGCCTGGTATCCCGCCGACCGTAAGGCCGATGAGGTGACACCGTGGATCGAGGCATTCGTCAACGCCCGCAAGTGGGTGGAGAAAAAGGTAAAAAAGTAAAAAGGTAAAAGTTGAATAATATCTACTGGGATTCGTTCAGGACCTTCTTCCGTATGGGACTCTTCACCATCGGAGGAGGGTATGCGATGATTCCGCTGATTGAGAAGGAAGTGGTGGATAATCACAAGTGGCTCTCGAAGGAAGAGTTACTCGACCTGATGGCCATCGCCCAGAGTTGTCCGGGTGTCTTCGCTATCAACATTAGCATCTTCATCGGCTACAAACTCAGGCGGGTGCGCGGGGCCGTTACGACGTGTCTCGCCACTGCCCTGCCCTCCTTCCTCATCATCCTGGCCATCGCCGTGTTCTTCAAGCAGTTCAAGGAGTACCGCGCCGTGGAGGCCATCTTCAAAGGCATCCGTCCGGCAGTGGTGGCCCTCATCGCCGTACCCACCTTCAACCTCGGACGGAGCGCGAAGATCGGCTGGACCAACTGCTGGATTCCCATCGCCTGCGCCATCGCCATCTGGGCTCTTGGTGTCTCACCTATTTATATTATCATCATAGCCGGCATCGCTGGCTATCTCTACGGCATGTATATCAAACCCACTGAGTCATGATGTTCCTGAGTCTGTTTTTCACCTTCTTCAAGATTGGGCTCTTCGGGTTCGGTGGCGGTTACGGCATGCTCTCACTCATCCAGCATGAGACAGTGGAAAGTCATCACTGGCTCTCAACGGCCGAGTTTACGGATATCGTCGCCATCTCGCAGATGACGCCAGGTCCTATCGGCATCAACTCGGCCACCTACTGCGGCTACACAGCCATCCACAATGCCGGTTACGGCAATCTGATGGCCATCCTCGGCTCTGCCACGGCGACCTTCGCCCTGGTGCTGCCCTCGCTCATCCTGATGCTGCTGATCAGTAAGATGTTCATGAAGTACATGAACACACGGTTCGTCAAGTCGGTCTTCATCGGCTTGCGCCCTGCCGTCGTCGGTCTGCTCGCTGCCGCCACCCTGCTGCTCTGCAACAAGGAGAACTTCTCCACCCCGATGGAGAATCCCTGGCAGTTCTGCATCAGTTGTGCCCTCCTTCTCGCCACCGCCTTCGGCACGGGCTACCTGAAGATCAACCCTATCCGCATGATCTGCTTCGCCGGCTTCGCCGGGTTGCTCTTGCTCTATTAAAAAAGATAACGGGAACTATTTGTTGTAGTGTCGACACTTGGATTCGGACCAAGGACCCCCACCATGTCAAGGTGATACTCTAACCAACTGAGCTATGCCGACAAACCCTTTTGCGGGTGCAAAGGTAAGCATAAGATTTCAAATATGCAAGAAAAATAAATAATTTCTTGCATATTTGATTGATTTTTCTAGAGCAGTTTCCTAAGTTCTGCCTCTATGTCTTTTATCTGTGCAGCACGCTTCACGAGATTATTCCCACGATCGATAAGGAAATAGTCGGGAATCGCCTGGATGTTATACATGAGCAAGCGCTGCGACTGAATACCGTCGGCATCACGCACACTAACCCACGGAAGGGCTGCCGTCTGCTGCTTCCAGAAGTGCTCGTCGGGGTCAAGTGACACCTGATAGATCTCCAGGCCCTGCTGCTGAAACTTGTTGTAGAGTTCGCGAAGCATCAAAATGCGGGCGGGGGAGTCTTCGAGGGCGAAGATGTGGAAGTCGAGCAGTACCACCTTACCCTTCAAGTCTGTCAGATGACGCTCCTGCCCTTTATTGTCGAGGAGTGCAATGTCAAGCACACCAGCCTCCTGCACCTTGCTGGCATCCACCTGCAGGTCCTGGTTCTGGGCGTCAACGATGCGCTGGTTCTTCATTCCCTCAATGGCAATATTATGCAGGTTCTGTCCACGCTCGGCATGAGGATAGTAAGTATCCCAACTTGTAGCGACAGCAGCAAACGCCTTGATGTCATCCTTATTGGTGCGGGGGTTGAAGATCAGCCACTGTCCAATGGCCTGGAAAAGAGCAAAATAACTGTAGGCCTTCATCGGCTCTTTGTAGATATAGTTGCGCTTCACGTCCTCCTTATAGGCATCGATGAGCGTCTGAATGCTGTCGTTGGCAACCTTGATGCCAAGCGAAGTATTCTGCTGCAAGGCAATAGCCTGACTCTGCAATGCCATCTGCTTCAAGGTCAGTTCACGGATCTTCTCGCAGTTCTCCGAGCCCGAGACGGTATAGTTAGAAGCCATGCCGGGATACTCGCCTTTCACCTGCACGGTCTCCGTGGAGTCGATGCTGACGTTGATGATCTGATCTGCAATACGAAGGCGATAGAACTCAGGAGCCTGAGTAGCAGCCTCACTGAAGGAGAAGTCACCAGCCCCACTGAGTTTTACAGAATCCAGCACATCAATGCCTTCCAATCCCACATTCTCAAAGTAGAGCACAGAGTCCTTGGCATTGGCAATCTGTCCTTCTACCGTGAATCGCTTTTCATTGCACGAGGCAATAGTCAGTGCGGTTAATGCTATTGCAGCCGCTATCCAAAAATGTTTCATATCTAATACCGTTTTTATCTTTTTGCGGCTGCAAAGGTACACCTTTTTTCATAAAAAACGAAAAATAATCCTGTTTTCTTCGTTTATTTATATTATAATGTGTACCTTTGCGCCGTTTTTGCAACTCTCACCTAGCGGGTTGCACTGTAGTTTTTATTTTTTAGATGTTTTAAACAAGATGAACGTAATTACAAAGACTCTTCAATTGGCTGATGGACGGATCATCACCATTGAAACCGGGAAAGTGGCAAAACAGACCGACGGCTCGGTTGTTCTCCGCATGAACAATACCGTATTGCTCGCCACTGTTTGTGCCGCAAAAGATGCAGTTCCCGGTACTGATTTCATGCCACTTCAGGTGGATTATCGCGAACAGTACAGCGCAGCCGGCCGTTTCCCTGGTGGATTCACCAAGCGCGAAGGCAAAGCCTCTGACAATGAAATCCTGACATCAAGACTGGTCGATCGTGTTCTCCGACCGCTCTTCCCAAGTAACTATCACGCAGAAGTATTCGTGAACGTCATGCTGCTCAGTGCCGACGGCGTTGACCAGCCCGATGCACTTGCCGGATTTGCTGCCTCTGCAGCCCTGGCTTGCTCGGATATACCTTTCGAGTGCCCTATCTCGGAAGTCCGCGTTGCCCGTGTCAACGGCGAATATGTGATTGACCCCACCTTCGAGCAGATGAAGGAGGCCGACATGGATATCATGGTCGGTGCCTCTGCTGAAAATATCATGATGGTGGAAGGTGAAATGAAGGAGGTCTCCGAGCAGGATCTGCTGGGTGCCCTAAAGGCTGCTATGGATGCCATCAAGCCCATGTGCGAACTCCAGGCAGAATTTTCCAAGGAACTGGGCAAGGACGTAAAGCGCGAGTATAACCACGAAGTCAACGATGAGGCTCTCCGCGAGCAGATAAACAAGGAGTGCTATCAGCCCGCCTATGACGTTACCAAACAGGCTCTTGAGAAGCAGGAGCGTGCTGATGCCTTTGAGAAGATTCTCGAAGACTTTAAGGAGAAGTTCTTCGCTGAGCGTAAGGCGCTCGCCGAGAACTCTGAGAACTCCGAGTCCCCCGAAATCTCCGATGAGGAGTACGAGGCTATGATGGACCGCTACTACCACGACGTGGAGCGCGATGCCATGCGCCGCTGCATCCTCGACGAGGGCATCCGTCTCGATGGCCGTAAGACCGACGAGATCCGTCCCATCTGGTGCGAGGTTTCTCCCCTGCCGATGCCTCACGGAAGTGCTATCTTTACCCGTGGTGAGACACAGTCGCTCTCTACCTGTACTCTCGGTACGAAACTCGATGAGAAACTCGTCGATGACGTGCTGGAGCGCGGTTACATGAAGTTCCTGCTGCACTATAATTTCCCACCGTTCTGTACGGGTGAGGCCAAGGCCCAGCGCGGTGTAGGCCGTCGTGAGATCGGTCACGGACATCTGGCATGGCGCGGTCTGAAGGGCCAGATTCCCGAGGACTTCCCCTACACTGTCCGCCTTGTTTCGCAGATCCTTGAGTCGAATGGCTCTTCATCAATGGCTACCGTCTGCGCCGGAACACTTGCCTTGATGGATGCCGGTGTTCCCATGAAGAAGCCCGTCTCCGGTATTGCCATGGGTCTGATCAAGAACCCCGGCGAAGAGAAGTATGCTGTGCTCAGCGATATCCTTGGCGATGAGGACCACCTGGGCGATATGGACTTCAAGACCACGGGTACGAAGGACGGTCTGACAGCCACTCAGATGGATATCAAGTGCGACGGACTCTCATTTGAAATCCTTGAGAAGGCACTTATGCAGGCCAAAGCAGGTCGTGAGTATATCCTCGGCAAACTGACGGAGACCATCGCCGAGCCGCGTGCCGAACTGAAACCGCAAGTTCCCCGTATCGAGGCCTTTGATATTCCCAAGGAGTTCATTGGTGCCGTTATTGGCCCTGGTGGTAAGATCATCCAGCAGATGCAGGAGGATACAGGTGCAACCATCACTATCGACGAGACCGACGGTGTGGGCAAAGTACAGGTCAGCGCACCCGACAAGGCCAGCATCGATGCTGCCATCGCCAAGATCAAGGCCATTGTGGCCATCCCGGAGGTGGGTGAGATCTACGACGGTGTGGTTCGTTCGATCATGCCTTACGGCTGCTTCGTAGAGATCATGCCTGGCAAGGACGGTCTGCTCCATATCTCCGAGATCGACTGGAAACGCCTTGAGACCGTTGAGGAGGCTGGCATCAAGGAGGGCGACCATATCCAGGTGAAACTGCTTGAAATCGACCCGAAGACTGGCAAATACAAACTCAGTCATCGTGTACTCATTGAGAAGCCCGCCGACTACGTGGAGCGCCCTGCCCGCAGCGAGCGCCGTGAGCGTCCTGAGCGTGGTGATCGTCGCGACCGTCGTGATCGCCGTCCAGACCGTGGTGACCGCCGTGAGCGCAATAACGGTGAGCATCGTCAGCGTCCCGAGCATCAGGAGGAAGCCCCGAAGGAAAAACAAGCCCCGAAGGACTTCAGCGATTCCCTTGATAACATGGACTTCTGAACTTCTATAAATGAGGATCCCCGCCAATCGGCGGGGATTTCTATTTCTGTACCATCCAGGGGAACTGGAACCTGGGCTTGATAAAATGCCGCAAGAGGATGCAGTTCCAGAAATAAACCAGTTGGTAAAGGGTCTTGGAGCCCAGCAGTCTGAAATAAGACGTATAGGTGAAGTCCCACTTGAAATGCCGTTTGACTTCCACATCAATATCGATATGGGTCTTATCGACCTTGAATTTCCTGTCAAGCAGGAAATAGGCAAACTTGATGGCTGCCATACGGGGCTTGGGAGGGAGATTACCTTCGATGGAAGGCATGACCTCCTCCAGTCTCTTCATCTGATAGAGTGCGCCACAGGCCTCAAAACCGCAATGGCCGATTAGGATGGACGGTTTACCCCAATAGCAAGCCTCTAAACCCGTGGTGGAACCGAAAGAGACCACCTTCTCACAAGCATCCATCAGGTCGTAACTGCTCACCTTGCTCTCAGGCGGAATCACAGTGACATAGGACAGTTTGTCGTACTGATAGAGGTCAAGATGGTCACGGTGGTTTATGCCCTTCAGGTTAGGGTGTATCCTTATATAATAATGTATATCGCCACAGGTATTGTTGAGAATGTAGGCAATGGCCGCGCCCTGGGACTCAAAGATTCTGTTCTCGCTCCAGTCGTCGCCCAGGGCCACAAGTTCGTCTTGCGACGAAGTGAATAAGACAATGTTACGCTTACTGGGATCAAAGCCCTCGGGCAACAAGCCTTTCTTCTGGTCGTTCACGTAGGCCTTCACATCGACCACCACCTCTCCCTTTCTTCTGCGCTCGAAGAAGGAAGAGCCAATTCTGGTCTTCTCTTCCTCTGACTCGGTGGATTTCTCCCAGGTTGTGATGGCCAGTTGGTTCCACTTCTCGATATGATGGGGCAGTTCGTCGGGGTAACTCATCTTGGCGTAGGGCTCCCCATGACCGCCCACGGTCTCCACGGCCTTAAACTTGACACCCAGGCTCTTGGCGATGTCGAAGAACAGACGGTTCTCATAGAGACGACCGTTATGCACGATGACCTGATCGGGCTGGATCTGGGCCATCAGTTCATAGACGCTATCCACCAGATCGCAGAGTTCGACAATAAGCGGACGGGCGAACTCATGGAACTCACTGAAACGGGTGAGATCGAGGTCGCGGGTCGTGGTGTAATAGAGGGAAAGCACAGAGCGGCCCACCTTCACGTTGCGATAGATAAACTGCTCTAGTTGGTCGGCATTCTGGAAGTCGAAAGAGCGGTCGTGGTGCCTGATGTCCTTCTTCCTGACGGGTACCATGTGTACGCCGGCACCATAGGCCCGCTGGTATTGGCGGTACATCTGATGGCAGAACCGACAGTCACAGGGATAGCCGTCAAGGTTCATAAAACAGGATGAGAGGGCGCAGCGACAGTAGGCCCAGTATATCTCGTCGCCTTTCTCCTTACCGTCAAGTATATCGTCGATAATCACGCCGATATGCGGTGCAGAGAGGGCACTGGAACTGTAATATAGTCTTTTCATATAATCCTTTGTCCTTTATATGTGCATAACTTCCTGCTTCTATTAAACAGAATATCGTTTGTGATGTATGGTGTGACGTCGCTGAACCGGATTACCTCAAAGGGTACACCATTGATATCACCACTCTTAATTTTTCCATCGGCAAATAGGTCGTCGGCAAAAGGGTCTGGCCTACACACTACGTCGAGATCAAGATCCCTGACATACATGCTATAGCCCTTTTCCGTCTCCTTTCCTTCCTGATCCACATAGCGGCTTGTGAACATCTTCGAATACCTGTAGGATGCTCCCAGTTTCTGCTCGACATAGTGGATATAAGTAAAACTGTTGCGGATGGAGGCACTGCCGATGAAAGCATTTTTCCCGTCAACTCTTTCCAGATAGGCAAAGGGAGAGTCGGAGCCGAAGGACTCCACGTTCTCCAACGAGCACAGGTATTCTGTGTCTTTTCCCCATACAGCGAAAGAATAGATCGGGTGCTTGGTACGGTGGAAGTCCTGCCTCCGCAGGGCCGCATTGCCGAGGGCTCCCGTCTTGCCGGGCGTCTTCCGATAATCAAAGGTCTTACCTTGACAGAAGCCCCAGTGATAGGTCGGTATCAGGAGGGTGCCCTCGTCCCCGACAGCCTCCTGGAACCCGTCCAGCAGGAGGTTGGGGCTAAACACCTCACCATGTTCCTGACACTGTAGGAACAGGTCCGTGATATCGGAAGTCAGAAGAACGACGTCTCCCTTTTCGAGTCCCATAAGAGAGGGAAGCAACTGGTAACTTTTATATTCTGCCATGGTTTCTCTTTAATAAACGGATCGTCCACCATCAATGATGATGTTCTGTCCGGTCATCCACCTTGAGTCGTCCGACAGCAAGAAAGAAATTAGGTTCGTGATATCCTCACATTGTCCCACCCCCAAGGGATAGGTCTGCAGATGGGCAGCCCCAGCCTCCGTTTGGAGGAAGTCTTGGGTCATGGGCGTCTCCACCGTACCTGGAGAGATACTGTTGACTCGTACCTTCGGTGCCAGTTCCTTGGCCAGTGTGACGGCCAGGGCATTCAGGGCACCCTTGGATGCGGCATAGACGGCGTTGCCCTTCTCACCACGGACAGAGGCCAGCGACGAGACAAGGACAATGTTCCTTAATGCCCCTTTGTTCTCTTTCTTCACCAGTGTCCTGATGATCTCCATGACGGAGAGGATGTTCACATTGAAGATGGTGTCGATGGTCTCCGCATCTGCCTGACGGATGGGCATGACCTTGCTCGTACCTGCACAATGGATCAGCGCATCGACCTGTATATCCTTCTGCAGAAGGAGGTCTGAAAGGCGTGAAGCCAGCAGCCGCCTGTCGGCATCCAGGTCGCAGACAAGTTTCAGCATCTTATGGGGCCCGCTCGTCTGGCGGACCACCTCGTCGAGTTTCGCCTCATTGCGCCCGACGAGGAGAAGGTTCCTCTCGCCAGACAGACGGATGGCCAGGTCAAGGCCAATGCCAGAAGTGGCACCCGTGATGATGGTATAGGTCTTCATTAGTCAAGAATCAGTTTGCACAGATCACCGATGGTCTCACAGGCACGGATGTCTGCGGCCTTGAAGGTCTTCTTGTAGTTCTCGGATACCATGGAGATGACACCCAGAATAGCCAACGAGTCCCAATAGTCGAAGTCCGCCAGTTTGTCGTTATCTCCGACGGTCTCCTCTTCCAGGATCTCTGCCAGTTTGCTTTTTAATTCTTCCATATTTGATTAATAATCTATGATCCTATTGAATGACAGGTTGCCAACCTTCATGATGATGGATGCCCAAGTCAGTCCGACGCCGAATCCGGCCAGACACATCTGATAGGTCTCCTGCTCCAGTTTCTCTCCCAGGTTATAGGAGATACACGTAGGCACGGTGACGCCACTGGCATTGCCGAAGTTCTCCACGATGTTACTGGGCATCTTCCCATAAGGCACACCGATGGCATCAGCCAGTTTCTGCAGCATGAACTTATTCGGCTGGTGGAACATATACCAGTCGATATCCTCTGGTTCCATACCTGCCTGCTCCAACAGATCCCGAATCATCGGAGGCACCTCGCGCTGTACGAAATTGAACACGTCGTCGCCCTGCATCACCAGATTGTTGAGCGACCTGAAATTACCTGCCTCATCCTCATGCTCAATGGCCGTCTCCTCCGAACAGGGCATGCGGAAGCCGCCTGCAGGAATCATCAGGGCCTTCGCCCCCGTACCGTCCATCTTGACGGCCACATGGATATCCTCATTGTCGTCCGTCTTCTCCACGATGGTGATAGCGGCAGCATCACCGATCAGGGGCCTACTGTTACGGTCGTGAATGGATACCTTTGGACTGAGCACTTCCGCATTCATCAGCACCACCTTGTTGACATGCTCCTGATCGAGCAGCATAAAGGCCTGCATCAGTCCGATCTCGAATCCTGCACAGCCCTGGTTGATGTCCAGACAGATCATGTCGTGCTTCAGGTCGAAATGGCCCTGAATCAGATTGCTGGTGGGCGGCATGAAATGGTCGGGCGACTCCGAGACGAAGAGCAGGGCGTCGATCTCATCCTTCTTCAGCAGACCGTTGTCGAAGAGGTACTGCAGCCCGTGGATGCAGAAGTCGGATGAACATTGTCCTTCGGCCGCAATACGATGGGTGTTATAGCCCATGATCTTCTTCAGCCGCAACGACTTCTTCTCAGGGAAGTTGTAATTACCCATCTCCTCCTCAAAGGTGACGACCCGCTTCGGCAGGACGGTCAGGATGCCTGTTATCTTCTTGTTCTTAAACTTCAGGTTCATGCTGCTCCGCTTTTCTTAATCAACGCTTCAATCTTGTCGAGGGTCGAGAAGTTCTCGGGCACCACATCGACACCTGCGATCTTCATGCCAAACTGACTCTCCAGTTCATCAACCAGCGAGACGACGTCGAACGAGTCGATCATCCCTTCCTCGATGAAATCCACCTGTTCCGTGAAGTCAAACTCCGGCCGGAGTTCTGTCAGTATCTCAATAATCTTTTCTCTCATCTTTGTCTGTATTTAATCATTACATAATCAGTCAACGGCTCCCTTTGGAATCCGTAGTGCTCGTAGCGCTTGATGGCGTTCTCGTTGTCTGATACGACCCAGAGTTGCTGGCGCCTGGTGTCCATCCCTTCTGCCAAGGCGGCCTTCAGTAGTCTGGATCCTACCCTCCGGTCCCTGTATTCCGGAGCAGTAAACCAGTAGCGCAGATACCAAGTGGTCTTGCCTTGCAACTCGAAGATCAGGAACCCGCAGAGTGCCTCTCCGTCCTTGACGACCAGCAACTGGCGGTGCGCGACATAGTCGGCCACTTCCTGCTGGGAGGGCAGTTGCTCGCTAAGCGGGTCGAACCCTTTCTGAAGGGCCTCATATACCAGTGGCACATCCGCTTCCTGTCCGAACACGACACCTTGCTGCCCCTTCCAACTGTCATCGGCCAACAGTCCGAGATGACTCATGCGGAACAGATGCCTATAGGGTTCGAAGCCGACACGCCTGAGAACGTCAGTCTCATCCCGATCCTCTTTCCGGCAGACGATATCCATCACACAGTCGGTCTCAAACGTCATGGTCTCCAAAGTGTCGGCCACCGCCGTCATGCTGGAGGCGATGTAGAAGAGGTTGCAGAAGCCATCGCCTTCATGGAGCAGGATATAGCAGCCGGGACCCTTCTCAAACAGCAGGCTGCCATTCTCCAACCAGTAAGGATGCTTCTGGGGATCCCAGAAGAAATTGGTCAGATAGCCTTGCCCCTGATGCCTGGTCTCTCCGGCAAAGTCCAACACCTGTTCGTATGAGACGACCTTATCCATTCACCAGTTTCTTGTAGTACGACCTGTCGATCTTTCCGCTGCCGTTCTGCCTGAGCACCTCCTCATGATGGTAGTCGGCAGGTATCATATAGCGGGGCAGTTTGTCGGCCACGGCCTTGCGGAAGTCGGCTTTGCCCACCTCACCGGCAGCCTGATAGAACAGCACGATCTTCTTGTTGGTGAAGTCGTAGGTGGCGCAGCAGTTGTCCACCAGTTTCGTGGCGAGGATGGCATTCTCGATCTCGCCCAGTTCGATGCGATAGCCGTTGTGCTTGATCTGAGCGTCCTTGCGGCCCACATACATGATCTCGCCACGCTCGTTGCGATAGACGATATCGCCCGTGCAGTAGATGGTCTCCGGATAATGCTTGTTGAGCGGGTTCTGGATGAAGGCCTGACGGGTCTTCTCCCAGTCATTATAGTAGCCGAGGGCCAGTGAGGAACCGCGCACACAGAGTTCGCCCTCCTCGCCAACGGCTGCCTCGCGCTGCTGATCGACCAGGATCAGCACATCGCTGTTGCGGCACGGTACGCCGATGGGCAGCGGCTCGTCGTCGGCAAACTCGCGATCCACCTCATAGCAGGTGCAATCGACGGTAATCTCCGTCGGCCCGTAAAGATTGGCATAGCGGCAGTGGGGCAGATGTCTGCGCCAGTAGTTCAGGTGTTTGTTCGGCATCACCTCACCGGCGAAGAGCACGTCCTTCAGGTACTGCGGCTTCTTGTCCTGGAGAATGTCGAAGTTGGCCACGTTGATCAGCGCGAACGGCACCCAGAACACGAATGAGATGCGGTGCTCGTTCATGTAATCCACCAGTGCGGCGGGGAACGAAAAGTATGTCTCGGGGATGATGTCGAGCGTGGCACCCGTAGCGTACATCAGGTAGATGTCGAGCGTGGAGTTGTCAAAGTAGAAGGGAGCCTGGTTGCCGATGACGGCATCTTCCTTGAAGCCGAAACGGCCGACGGCCCAGTCGATATAGTCGATCACGCCCCGATGGGCGATCACCACGCCTTTGGGTGTGCCTGTGGAGCCGGAGGTGAAGATGGCATAGACGGGATCGGTGTCTATCTGGTTTGCCAGATAGGCGTCGGCACAGCAGGGCGCGTTGTCGTCCAGCGGCTGGGCCAGCACATCCTCTATCACGATGATATCCTTGTCGCAGACTTCCCTCAGGTGCGCCTCATGCGCCTTGTCGGTAATGACGACCTGCGACTCCAGCACCTCCAGGATGGAACAGATCCGCGCGTCGGGCGACTTCGTGTCAAGCGGCACATAGAAGTTCCCGCTCATGTTGATGCCCGCGAAGGCCTGCACCATCCTGCACCCCTTCGGGATATAGACCCCGACGGGCGACTTCCACATCCCCCTGCCCTTGAGGACATCTGCCAGGGAAAATGCCGAATGGAGGAGTTCCATAAAGGTGATGCTACCTGTTGTATCCTGAACAGCCGTCTTCTGCGGATGCTTTGCAGTCGTGGCTACGAGATATTCAATAACACTTTTCTGCATACGTATCTTGCGTACATATTTTATTTTAGGCTGCAAAATTACAACATTTTTGCGGAATAGCCAACCTTTTGCCCAAAAACTTTTCCAGATACGTCTTTAAATAAATTCCACCCTCCCTTCAGCCAGACTTTAAGCCCCTGATATCCAGGTCATTCCGCTGAAAGGAGAGATTCTCTGCCGAAGAACATGCGATCTATAAGTTTGCGTCGCGCTGTTTTTGGCATAATCCGGGGCCTGCCCCTCAAAAACGACGGCACTTTAGCCAAAATTGGCACCGAGTATTTGTCAAAGGACACCGAGTATTTGCCAAAGGGCACCGAGTATTTCCAAATACTCGGCAAGTATTTTCCAAAAGTCGGCGAGTATGATGCGGAAATCAGCCCCTGCCAGGAGTGGAATAATCCCTCAAAAACACCCTTCAGCACAAGGGCCTGTATATGAAGTGTTTACACATCGGCTGAAAGGTAAATTCATTTTGATTTCCGATTTATATTCCTTATCTGTCGGTTAAAAATAATTAAAACCGTTAAACTTAAATAAAATATCGGGTCGCACACCTCATGGTGTACTCCGTTTAGAAAATAGTTTGTACCTTTGCAGTCCGATTATTGGGGAGAGACTTAGAATCCCCGTGAAATGTTGTGTGAATAGCGGTGTCTTTGGCCGGGCACGGTGGTTCGTGAATCAGCGTTTCAGCACTCGTTAGACTTGCAGCCGGGAGTTAGACCTCGGATGTGGGTTTGTGTGCGTAAAATAATTAAGGTAAAACTGTTTTTTAGTAGTAAAATTTAAAAAGAAATGAACACTTTAAGTTACAAGACTATTTCCGTGAACAAGGAAACAGCAAAGAAGGAGTGGGTGGTGATCGATGCCACAGACCAAGTCGTTGGTCGTCTCGCTTCTAAGGTGGCAAAGTTGATTCGCGGAAAGTACAAGCCAACTTTCACTCCGCATGTCGATTGCGGTGACAACGTCATCCTTATCAACGCCGATAAGGTGGTATTCACTGGTAAGAAAGAGACCGACAAGGTCTATACCCGCTACACGGGCTATCCCGGTGGCCAGCGCTTCCAGACTCCCGCTGAACTTCGCAAGCGCAACGGTGGTGTGGAGAAGTTCATCCGCCACGCCGTGAAGGGTATGCTGCCCAAGGGCCCCCTCGGCCGCAGCCTGCTGAACAACCTCTATGTGTATGAGGGAACAGAACATCCGCACGAGGCTCAGAAGCCGAAGGCAATTGATATTAACCAGTATAAATAATAAGGAAAGATGGAAGTAATTAACGCAATAGGTCGTCGTAAGAGTTCCGTAGCCCGCGTATATGTTTCTGAGGGTACCGGCAAGATCACGATCAACAAGAAAGAATTAGAGACTTATTTCCCGTCAGCCATCCTGCAGTATGTAGTGAAGCAGCCGCTGAACCTGCTGGAGGTCGCTGAGAAGTACGACATCAAGGTGAACCTTGACGGTGGTGGTTTCACTGGCCAGAGCCAGGCTCTCCGCCTCGCCATCGCCCGCGCCCTGGTGAAGATCAACGAGGAAGACAAGAAGAAACTGAAGGATGCAGGCTTCCTGACACGCGATAGCCGTGAGGTTGAGCGTAAGAAGCCCGGTCAGCCCAAGGCACGTCGCCGCTTCCAGTTCAGTAAGCGTTAATCCCCTTGGGAGACTGAACCGTTTAGTATCTAAACCGGTGGGATTCTTTACGACTACCCTCCGGCTGATTCTAACAAGAATTAAAAAGAAAGTAAACAACATTAAAAGAAGAAAATCAAAATGGCAAGAACAAATTTTGACCAGTTGCTCCAGGCCGGCTGTCACTTCGGCCACCTGAAGCGTAAGTGGAACCCCGCAATGGCTCCCTACATCTATACCGAGCGTAACGGTATCCATATCATCGACCTGCACAAGACGGCCGCCAAGATCGACGAGGCTGCCGATGCCCTGAAGCAGATTGCCAAGAGTGGCAAGAAGATCCTGTTCGTCGCTACTAAGAAACAGACAAAGGAAATGATCGCCGAGAAGGCCACCAGCATCAACATGCCCTACGTGATTGAGCGCTGGCCCGGTGGTATGCTCACCAACTTCCCGACAATCCGCAAGGCCGTGAAGAAAATGGCGAACATCGACAAACTGATGCAGGATGGTACCTACTCAAACCTCTCTAAGCGCGAGTTGCTGCAGATCACCCGTCAGCGCGCCAAGTTGGAGAAGAACCTCGGTTCTATCGCCGACCTGACCCGCCTGCCCTCTGCCCTCTTCGTGGTTGACGTGCTGAAGGAGCAGATTGCCGTTCGTGAGGCCAACCGCCTGGGTATCCCCGTGTTCGGTATCGTTGATACCAACTCCGATCCCAACAATATCGACTTCGTGATTCCCGCCAACGACGACGCCAAGGACAGCGTAGAGGTTATCCTGAACGCTTGCTGCGCCGCTATCGCCGAGGGTATCGAGGAGCGTAAGGTTGAGAAAGCCGACGAGAAGGCTGCCGAAGCCCAGACTGAGGCAGATGCCGAGGAGGTGAAGCCCAAGCGCGCTGCCCGCAAGGCCCGCAAGGACGCAGAGCCCAAGGCTGAGGCCGAGGAGACTCCCGCTGCCGAGGCCGCTCCCGCAGAGGAAGAGGCTCCCGCCGCTGAGTAATTTTAGTTTATAGTTTAAAGTTTATAGTTTATAGAAGAATTATGGCAATTTCAATTGACGATATTAAGAAACTCCGCGCTATGACAGGTGCTGGTCTGGCCGACGTGAAGAAGGCCCTGACCGAGGCCGAGGGCGACTTCGACAAGGCTAAGGAACTGCTCCGTGAGCGTGGTCTTGCTATTGCTGCCAAGCGTAGCGACCGTGAGACATCCAATGGTTGTGTACTGGTGAAGAAGGCCGATGGCTTCGCTGCCATCATCGCCCTGAAGTGCGAGACCGACTTCGTGGCCAACGGTGCTGACTTCATCGCACTGACACAGACCATCCTCGACGCTGCCATCGCCGCCAAGGCTGCCGACCTCGAGGCCGTGAAGGCGCTCGACATCAACGGTCAGACCGCCCAGGAGGCTGTGACACAGCGCTCAGGCATCACTGGTGAGAAGATGGAACTCGACGGCTACCTCACACTCGAGGGCGACAACGTGGAGATCTACGACCACATGGGTAAGCACACCCTCTGCACCATGGTGCAGACCAACAAGCCCGCTGCTGAGCAGGGGCACCTCGTGGCCATGCAGGTGGCTGCCATGAAGCCCGTGGCTCTCGATGCCCAGAGCGTCGATCAGAAGATCCTCGACGAGGAGTACAAGACCTCTTACGAGAAGACTAAGTTGGAGCAGGTGGAGAAGTTCGTTGAGATGAAACTGAAGAAGGCTGGTCTGAACCCCAACCTCGTTGACTCCGATGACCACATCGAGAGCAACATGGCTAAGGGCTGGCTGACCCAGGCCCAGGCCGACGAGGCCCGCAAGATCAAGGAAGAGGCTAAGGTAGAGGGCGAGGCCCAACTGAAACTCCCGATGATCGAGAACATCGCCAAGGGTCGTGTTCAGAAGTTCCTCAAAGAGAGTTGTCTGGTCGATCAGGAGTTCCAGTTCGGCGACGGCGACAAGGCTACTGTTAACCAGTGGCTCGCCAAGCAGGACAAGGATCTGAAGGTCGTTGCCTTCAAGCGCTTCACACTCGTTGCAGACTAATCTTACAGAGTGATTATAAAAGGAATCGGCATTGCATCCGTGCAGTGCCGATTCTTTTTCTGCCTACGCCAACCATCCCCAGAATATTATTCCAAAAAAAGCAGAAACCTTAGGCCCGTTCAGAATAAAACAAGATCGTTTTTGAATTATTTGGCTATATCTTCCGAAAACCATAGAGAATTTGGTGGATCATCCTAATCTTAGTACCTTTGCAATCGGAATAAATATATTTATGAGGAAATACATACTGGCAGACAATCAGGAACTGACAAGTTTTGCCTTGCAGAGTCTATTGAAACACGATGAGCGGAACACAGTGTTCCATACGACCGATAAGGCAGGACTAACGCAGTTGCTTAAGGAACACGAGGACTCTGTGGTCATCCTTGACTATACCCTGTTCGACTTCACTGACGAAGACCAGTTACTCATCGTCAGTGAGAGATTCGCAATGACAACATGGGTGTTGCTAAGCGATGAATTGACGGATCGTTTCCTGCGTAAGGTCATCTACTCTTCACACGTCTTCAGTATTGTCTTTAAGGATGAACCTCTAAAAGCACTCCGCGACGCGATACAGTCTGCCTCCGAGGGACACCGTTTCCTCAGCCAAAGAGTGATGGAGATGATCATTACCCACCAACAGGACGACACAGAACCTGCCATACTCACCTCTACCGAAGTGGCCATTGTGAAAGCCATCGCACAGGGCAAGACAACAAAGGAAATTGCCAGTGAACGCTATTCCAGCGTACATACCATTAATACCCACCGTAAGAATATCTTCCGCAAACTGGGTGTAAATACAGCGCACGAAGCGGTAAAATACGCGCTCCGTGCGGGGTGGGTTGATCCTTCAGAGTTTTATATCTAGGATAGCCTATAGCGCCTGGCGGATATCCGCCAGAAGATCCTCGGGGGCCTCAAGGCCGATACTGAGGCGGACGGTCGTGTCAAGTACCGACATCTCTGCGCACTGCTCCGCCGTGAAGAGGCCAAAGATGGTGCTGGCAGGATGGATAGCCAGCGACTTACGGTCGAAGAGATTCGTGGCTCGACGGATCACCTGCAACTTGTCGATGAACGCCCAGGCAGCCTCCTTCGACTCAAGGTCGATGGTGAAGACAGCACCAGGCAGGTCGCCAAACTGCCGTTTCGAGAGTTCATAGAAGGGGTTATCCTCCAAGCCTGTGTAGTTCACGCGCTGGATCTGGGGTAGTTTCTGACATTCACGGGCGAGCCACAACGTCGATTCCGACTGCCTACGGTAGCGGATCTCAAGACTGTCGAGCCCCAGTGTCTCCATATAGGCGGCCTGCGGTGTCATCAGACTGCCGATGTTCGTCACCAGTTCTGTCTTCACTCGAGCCGTGAAGGCCAGTTTCTTGCCGACTTTCCTGGTGCGTGCCTGTAGGATGGGGGAAGGATGTTGCGACCAGTCGTACTGACCGTAGTCAATGAGCAGACCTCCCAGGCCCGTGCCACCACCAGAGATATACTTCGTACTCGACACGATCTCGAGATCCACGCCGAAATCCTTGGCACGGAAGGTGCTGAAGGGCACGATGGTGGTATCGGCAATCAGGGGCACCTGATGCCTGTGGGCCACCTCAGCCAATGCCTTGATGTCAGCCACGAAGAGTTGGGGATTGGTGATGATTTCGAAGAAGAGGCCGCAGGTCTTGTCATCGATCAGCGCCTCCACCTCCTCTGGCTTCGTAAAGTCGGCAAAGCGCGGTTCCACACCGAACGAGCCCAACGTATCTCGGATCAGCGATACCGAGTTGCCGAAGAGGTGTTTTGAGGCCACGATGTTCAGTCCGGCGGCACTGACGGCTGTCAGGGCGTAGTGGATGGCGGCCATACCCGTGTTGAGGGCCGTGACGCTGACGGCCCCCGTCCACTGTCTGACACGATCCTCAAGGAAGGTCGTCGTAGGGTTGGCGATACGGGCATACGACGGGGCCATCGTCCGTCCGCAGAAAGCATCGCTCATCGCCTTGGCGGAGTCGAACTCAAATGCCGCTGTATAATACACCGGCATTGAGAGGGCTCCGTAGGCATCGGGTTTCTGATACTTCGTCGTAAGTATCTTTGTTTCGTATTGCATATTACCTGTTTCCAATAATCTTACGGATAGCAATAACAAGTTTATCGACATCCTCGCGGGTGTTATAGAGGGCGAACGTCGGGCGAACACTCATCTCGTAGCCGAGGGCACGGAGGGCGGGCTGGGCACAGTGGTGTCCGGCGCGTACGGCGATACCCTCCTTGTCGAGCAGGGTGCCTGTCTCGGGCACGGGGATGCCGTCGAGCACGAAACTCACCACCGAGACGCGGTTCTTGGGATCGCCGATGAGCGTCAGGCCCTTGATCTGGGCGAGTTGCTCGCGGGCATACTCCGTCAGTTTATGCTCGTGGGCCTCGATGTTACGGATGCCAAGACGACTCACGTAGTCGAGGGCAGCACCCAGTCCGATGGCGTCGGCGACGTTGGGCGTACCTGCCTCGAAGCGGGCAGGGGGCACATTATACTCCGTGCGCTCGATGGTCACGTCCTTGATCATGTTGCCACCACCCTGCCAGGGTTGCATCTTGTCGAGGATGTCCTTGCGGCCATAGACGACACCGATGCCGTTGGGTCCGTAGATCTTATGGCCGGAGAAAACGAAGAAGTCTGCGCCGAGGCTCTGCACATCCACGGGCGTGTGGGCGATCGACTGGGCACCGTCGATGAGCACGGGAATGTTGTGGCCGTGGGCAACTTCGATGATGCGCTTCACGTCGTTGATGGTGCCGAACGTGTTGTTCACGTGGCCCACACTGACGAAACGGGTGCGAGGCGTGATGAGTCGCTCGAACTCGGAGAGGATCAGATCGCCGTTCTGGTCGATGGGAATAGCCTTCAACTGGCAACCCTTCTCGTGGCACACTTGCTGCCAGGGTACGATGTTGGCGTGGTGGTCGAGTGTCGAGACAATCACTTCGTCGCCAGGCGTGAGATACTGTCGGCCGTAGGTCTGGGCCACGAGGTTGATGCCCTCGGTGGTACCACGTACGAAGATAATCTCCTCACTGGAAGCAGCATTGATAAAGCGCTGTACCTTCTCGCGGGCTTCCTCATAGGCATCGGTGGCGCGGGCTGCCAGCGTGTGGGCACCGCGGTGGATATTCGAATTATAGTTGCGGTAATAATCGGATATCTTGTCGATCACCTGATTAGGCTTCTGCGTCGTCGCACCATTGTCGAGCCACACGAGGTCGTGACCGTTCACCTTCTGGTTCAACACGGGGAAGTCCTTCTTGATCTGGTCGGAGTTCAGCGTATCGACCTCATCGTAGTGCAGGTCGTGCAGTTTCTGGGTCTCAGGGATACCGATGCCGAAGCCGTCCTCGATGTTGCTGGAGGGAGCATGCACTTGTTGGCTTTCCGGATGGGCCGAATGACCCGATCCGTCTGGCACGCCCAACGGTTCAATCACCGGAATATCCGGAAAGGGATTGCCGCCGGCAAGTAATGACTTGAAGCCTGCCTCCAGTTCCTCCAGATGCAGTTCCTCGTCTGGGAGTACGGCCTGCCGCTCAACCCTCAGTTCGTCAGGGCAGTACTGCTGGGCGATCTCCTTGAGCCGCTGCAGCGCACTGTCTTCCTGAGGTGACTGCGTATAAGCATAGCCAAAACCCGGATCGGGAACAAATGATTCGTTGATAGTAATCATAATGATTAATTACTAATGACTCCTTTTTCTTATTTCTCTATCGCGTTCCGATGCTGATAGTCGTGGTAGTAGCCCACTTCGACGTTCTCAAGCACGGCGATGGCATCATCCGTCAGGGCAGCCAGCGAGAAATACTTCGTCAGCAGATAAGAGGCTACACCGAACTTATCAAGACCCATCAGACGAGCACTCAATGACGGAGCGATCTCGCCAGGAATGCCACTCTGGTGCAGACCGATGACACCTTGGTTGTGCTCACCCGTACGGACGAGGATGATCTTTGTCGTACCGACACCGCGGCCCGTCAGATACTGGCCCTCTACCTCCACCTTGTCAGAAGGAATCAGGGGCACGCCACGCCACAGGATAACCTTCGTACCGAAGAGATCGGTGGACACTGGGGGTACGCCGCGCCAGGTGCACTCACGCTCAAAGGCTGCGATGGCACGCGGATGGGCCACGAAGAAGGCAGGCTCCTTCCATACCAGGCTCAGCAGTTCGTCGAGATCATCAGGAGTAGGTGCACCATAGCGTGTGGTGATACGATAGGCGGGATTAGTTGCAGCCAACAATCCGAATTTCTTATTGTTGATCAGTTCCCATTCCTGACGCTCCTTGATGCTCTCGATCGAGAGGCGCAACTGTTCCTCCAACTGGTTATAGGGATTGTTATAAAGGTCGCTCACACGGGTATGTACACGAACCACCGTCTGCAGAGTGTTCAGTGAGTACTCAGCAGGATTCTCCTCGTAGTCGATATAGGTCTCGGGAATGATATTGTCCTCTTCGTGGCCGCTCACCAGATCGATATGCTTCTCACCATTATCATTCACGGAGGCTTTCAGGCGCAACTGCTTATCGACAGCCTTGTTGAAGGTCTCGCGGAAGTCGGGCACCTCCTTGATGATTTTCACCAATTCCTTCAACTTCAGTCCGAGGAAGACGGTAGGTGTGACAGCACGCACGCTGACAGTTGATTCCTGTTCGTCGAGCAGATCTGCCTCTCCAAAGTATTCGCCGTCGCCTAAGAGGGCAATTCGCAGGGTTTCGCCGTGAGGGCCCTTGCTGATGACCTCAGCCTGACCACTGGCAACAATGAAGAAACGCTGTTTGTCTTTACCCTCCGTAACGAAGTACTTTTCGACATCCACCTCCTGGGCTTCGAAGGCACTCACCAGACGGTTAACGATCTCGTCGTCAAACTCAGAGAACAGGGGGATGGCCTTCAGGTTCTTGGCAGTGAAGGTGGGTACACCGTTGACGTACTGGATAGGAAGGCGGTCGTTCTTACGAAGTTCCACCTTCGTGCGGTTCACGCGGAAAGTGCCACCTGACACCTGTACCCAAGGTAACAGTTTCAGAAGAAGTCTCGGGGTGATACTGCCCATCTGCGGGGCAGTCTTGGTGGTGGTCGCCAGTCTTCTGGCGGTAGCAGTGGTCACACTGCGCTGAAGATTTGAATCTGCCATAATTAATAGTATTATTTAAATTTGACGTTTATAATTACTTTTGGATGGTCACCTTGTGGGTAGTGCCCTCTACGTGCTCTACAGAGAGTACGTTGTAGCCCTGCTCGCGGGCGTTGCGGGGTACATTGTCGAGTGGTTCGCCCTCTGCGAGCAGCACCTCCAGGATGTCGCCCTCGTTGAGTTTCGAAAGTTCAATCTTCGTCTTTACGAAGGTCATCGGGCAATGCTCCTTCGTAATGTCTAATGTCTTTGTTGCCATAATGTCGGTTATTTAATGTTTAATCTTTAATGTCTAATATGTCAGATAAACAATGTCTGTCCACCTTCGGAGAGTTGCAGGAACGAAGCCACGCCGAGCACGTCCTTCACCTCAGGAATAAAGTCTTCCTTTTTCAGGCCCAGCACGTGCATCGCCATCTCACAGGCGTAGAGGTTGATGCCCAGAGCCTTGGCGGCCTCCACGAGTTCCTCAAGGGTCGCCACATTATTCTTACGCATCAGATAGCGGAAGATCTTGGGGCCAGCGCCTAGGAAGTTGAACTTCGAGGTGGGGGCCACATGGAGTCCGCCCATCATGAAGCCGAATATCTTTGTCAGCCAGTTACCACCCACGAAACTGCGACCCTGCTTCTGCTTGATGGCATCAAGACCCCAGAACGTAAAGAAGATGTTCACCTCATATCCTACTGCTGCCGCGCCCGTACCTAATGTAAATACAGCGATCAGTTTGTCGAAATCGCCACTGAAGGCGATAATGCTCAGTTTCTTTGTTTCTGCCATAATTTGTCGGTTTAGAATATCTGGGTGCAAAGGTACGGCGAAATATCTATCCCTACAATCGCCCGAATGTGGCATTTAGCATACCTAACGTTTGGTATGCCATTTACCCCTATTGTGGGATTGTGGTATCCGGAAAAACGCCGTACCTTTGCACCCAGATATTCTAAACCGACAAATTATGGCAAAGATTTATGTAAATGGAGATGCGCAGGAAGTAAGCCTGCCGCTCAACGTGAGTGAATTGATCAGTCAGAGTAATGTACTACAGCCGGAGATGGTCTCCGTGCAGGTGAATGAGGAATTCGCCGAGCGCGAGGACTGGGAGAAGATCCAACTGAACGAAGGTGATAAGGTAGATTTCCTGTATTTCATGGGAGGAGGCAGTTATGTTTGATTTTACGGAAGAACAGATACAGCGCTACTCGCGCCATATACTATTAAAAGATGTGGGTGTAGAGGGTCAGGAGAAGATCCTGAACGCCAAAGTGCTCGTTGTGGGAGCCGGCGGACTGGGCGCACCCGTCAGCCTCTACCTCGCTGCGGCTGGTATCGGTCGCATCGGTATCATCGACGCCGACGTGGTCGATCTCTCGAATCTTCAGCGCCAGATAATCCATTTCACGAAGGATGTGGGCATCCCCAAGGTGGAGAGTGCAAAGGAGAAGATCCTCGCCATCAACCCCGATGTGAAGGTGGATACCTATTATAAGTTTCTGGATTCTTCGAACGCCCTCGACATCATCAAGGAGTACGACTTCATTGTCGATGGTACTGACAATTTCCCCGTGAAGTTCCTCATCAACGATGCCTGCTTGATGGCTGGCAAGCCGTTCTCCCACGGAGGCATCCTGCGCTTCAATGGCCAGACCTTCACTCACCTGCCTGGTACAGCCTGCTACCGTTGCATGTTCAAGGAACCACCTCCCGTAGGAGCCGTTCCCACCTGTTCACAGGCTGGTGTGCTGGGTGCCATCGCTGGTATGCTGGGCACCATTCAGGCCGCCGAGACCCTGAAGTACTTCACGGGTGTTGGTGAACTGCTGACGAACCGTCTGCTGACATTTGATGCCAAGACGATGCAGTTCCGTACCGTCCCAGTGAAGCACCGTGACTCATGCGCCATCTGTGGCTCACACCCCACCATCGATCACCTGATCGACTACGAACAGGCCGCGTGCGACTTGAAACATTAAAAAGGCAAAAAAGTAAAAAGGTAAGGATGAAGATAGAACAGAACGTCATAGAGGCACTGATTGCACAGGCACGGAATGATGCACCCAACGAATCGTGCGGCTATCTGCTGGGGGTGGACGATGTGGTCACGGAAAACTATTGGATGGAGAATATCGACCACTCGCCAGAGCATTTCTCCTTCGCACCGAAGGACCAGTTTTCCGCTCTTCGCTATGCCCGTGAGCACGGACTGAAGATCCTGGCCAACTGGCACTCGCACCCGGCCTCGCCCTCGCGACCTTCGCAGGAAGACCTGCGACTGGCCAACGACCCTACCATCCGCTACGCCATTCTCTCACTATTGGACGGAAAACCGAACCTGAATTCCTTCCGTATCCTGAATGGTGAAGTAGTGGATAAGGAGATACATCTCCAGACAGAATAGAACTAGACCGAAGTATTTTTTTGCAGATGCACCCCGTTCTGGATTGTTGTCGGTTACTATCCACGAAACCGGGGTGCATCCTCTTTTCTCCAACAAGGATCAGCAGGGTCTCTTCTTCGGTAAGTTGAACACATCCTGCACTTCCTTCATCTGTGCTTCCGTCATGCCGTCGGGCTCAGAGCCCATCGCACGGGCGCACATGTAGATGTTGGCAGCCTTGCAAAGCACGTCGGTCTGGTCGAAGGCGTCCATGATGTCCTGACCAACGGCCACCGTACCGTGCTTCTCCCACATCACCACATCGTGCTTTTTGATCTGCTCCAGCGTGGCCTCTGCCAGATCGACGGATGAGGGCAGGGCGTAGGGCACGATGCCGATGCCGAGCGGGGCAAAGGCCAGTGTCTCAGGAATCATCGACCACAGCACGCGCGTCATCTCATCACCCTTCAGGAAGCGCTGAATATGACTCATCGCCACCAGTTCAATGGGATGGGTGTGGAGTGTGGCCTTGTAGCAACTGCCCGTCTCCAACAGATAGTTCTGCAGGGCGAGGTGCGTGGGCAACTCCGAAGTGGGCACCACAGGCTCGTCGGCAATCACCTCATACGAGGCGCAGTCGTCGCAGATGCGGATGATCGATCCGTTCTGCATCGGCTCCTTGGCGAGATCGCGCATGCGCTTGCCTGTACCTTTACAATAGAAATACTTGCCTTTCAACTGGGGCAGCGTCATCCCGATCTGCTTCACGGGTGCGATAGCCGACATGGCCTTGCACTCGTCATCCATAAACTCCGTCACGTTCACAGTGATGTTACCACCGTTACGCTCTGCCCATCCTTTCTGCCAGAGGTAGCCTGTCACCTCTGCAATCTGATAAACAACCGCCTTCAATCCCTCGCGGCCTTCCAAAATACTTTTCATATTATCTTAACTCTTAATTCTTGATTCATAACTCTTAAATCTCCTCTCCATACCGCTCCTTCGTGATCTGCTCCAACGACTTGCCACGTGTATTGGGCATGCCCAGCAGTCCCACGATCAGCGAGGTCAGCAGCAGTGCCACCATGCAGTAGGCTGCCAGTGTGAAGCCTTCGCCGTTGTCGCCATAGATGAAGGTGAAGACGAGTCCCCAGACGGCAGAAAGACCACGCACGATGAAGAACATTAGACCCTGGGCACCTGCACGGAACTTGGCAGGGAACAACTCCGAACCCCACAGGGCATAGAACACCTGAACCGAACTGCCATTGTTGACACCCCAAAGGATGGTGAATATCCAGATGCCGGCAATGGTTGACACGCCACCGCCGATAATCAGGATCCACGCCGTCAGTGCGGCTGCCAGACCAAAGACATAGAAGAAGCGGTGGGCCACCTTATCGACGAGAAACGAGATGGCGAACGTCGTGACGACCACGAACACCCAACTGATGCAACTCAGCATGTTAGCCTCTTCGTTGCTCAGACCGCCAGCCGTCTCATAGATGTGCGGCATGAAGAAGCCCATCACCGAGGCCACCAGGTTCCACGTCAGATAAATCGAAGCGAGGAAGGCCACGGTCTTGACGGCGATCTTATTGGTAAACAGCAGTTTGATGTTATCCACGATACCACTCTTGTCCTTAGCCTTGTTGGCAGTGAACTCAGCACTTTCTTCCAACTGGCGCTGCAGGTTCCAGGCAATAAAGGCCACGATGAAGAGCGTCAGGAACACCACACGCGAACTGAACACCTGAACCGCCTCCTGCGAAGCATCGGCCCCCGCAATGGCATGAGCCAGCGATTCTACCGGTGCATACAGGAAACCGCCAGGGGCCACGAGCATGCCAAAGAACAGAATCACCATCGGACCTACGCCCCACGACATCTGCGAGATACAGATATTACGTCCACGGTTGTTCACCTCCGAACTCTCGGAGATATACGTCCACGAGGCAGGCACACCGATACCTACGGAGATACCCGTAATCATGAATCCGGCGAGCAGCATGGGAAAATTCACGGCCAACATCACGATCAGCACACCTGTCATATAGACCAGTAGGTTGTAGGTGAAGATGAACTTACGTCCGAACTTATCGGCCAGGAATCCGCCAATGATGGCGCCGATGGCTGCGCCCAGCGCGTTGGCGCTGAGGGCGTTCAGCCATCCGAGATGCATCTCCGACAAGCCCAGGTAGTTCTGCCAGAGTGTCACACCACTGGCACCAGCCACGATGGCACCAGCATCGAGATAATTATTGAGAGACACCGCAATCGTGCTCTTCAGACTTCCACCTTTTGCCATAATTATGAATTACGAATTATGAATTTTATCTGCAGACCACGTCACACTCAATATTCAGGATCTTAGCCACCTTCAGGATGGTGTCGATGTGATGACCCACAGCGGCAGCCATGTGGTGGGTAGGACCGGCCTCACTCCACTTGTTCACGAACTCGCGGCAGGACAGGGAGAACTTCGTGCGCATGTTGGTATCGCCGAAGGTGAAGATCTCGCCCTCCTCGTTGACACCCTCTGCCACAACGAACTTGAACACACCGTTCTTGTCTTGCGTGATAGCCAGATAGGTGACAGGACCTGTGGGGGGATAGAACTGCGTCAGATAGCCGCCGCCCGTCTTACCGTGGAACACGGGCACGATCTTCATCGTGGGTTTCTTGGCCTGCGAGATGTCGAAGTCGCCCGAGCCGGAGTGGCCGATGATACAGATGTCTTTCGGGAAGTCAATGCTGTACATCTCTGCCAGTGTACCTGTGCCTGAGATGGTCTTCAGGATCGACATGGCCATAGCCACCTTCATGTCGCCCTCCACGGCGCAGGCCGTGTGCTGTTTGATGAGCATCGAGAAGGCGGGAATCAGCATTGAGTCGAGTTTACCGGCCACACCCTGTGCGAAGCCGGCATAGTGGGAGGCGATCATGCCGAGTTTCTCGTCCTTCACCCACTGCTCGAAGGCCACGACATACTTGGCCATGTCCCACACCTTTTCAATGGTGCCACCACCCTCGATGTCGAAGGTGTCGAGGATGTCCTGAGCCTTGGCACGGATGGCAGCCTCGTCGTTGATATTGTCAGCGATGGCCCACATCTGCTCCCAGTCGAACTGCTTGGTATAGACGAACATGCGGTGGTAGAGGTTCGTCTCGTCGATGTAGAGGTCCATCATGCCAGGATACGGACGGCCGATCTGGGCAATGTTCGTATCGCGGAAACGGCGGCGCACCTGGGCGGCACGGCACCAGTCCTCGATCTCGGCCTGTACCTCAGGGTCGCCGCCCTCGACGACACCCGTAATCACGGCCGAGCGCTTGCCGGCACGGTTCAGGTCGGCCACCATCTCGCCGATGGCACCGCAGGCATAAAGTTCTCCCAGCCAGGTGGGGATATCCGTCTTGGCGTAGTCGGGGGCGAGTTTCTTCTGCACATTCACGATCACCACGGGTACGTCGATATCGCGCACGGCGGGCAGCATGTTATAAGAGGTACAATAGGTCAGCATCTGCAGAATCACCAAGTCAACGTCGGAAGCGCGGAACTTGTCGCCTGCTGCCATCGACTGTTCCTTAGTGGTCACCATCCCGCCGTCGATGATCTCGATGGTGTCGGGCAGCGTCTTCTTGAAGGCTGCATACTGGGCTTCGAACTCAGGAACGAGTTGTGGGAACTGTGGGAGGTATGCCTGTAAGGCAATCGAAAATACCCCCACCTTTGCTTTGGTCTCTACTAATGGCTTACTCATAATCTTGTTGCTATTTATTAACTATACTCAAATATTTCTTATACGCTTGATCCCAGAGATCCTTGTCCTGCGGCTCGTACTTCACGAGTTCGAGACTGTTGGCGATGATCTGGCGCATCTCCCAGATGTCGCTGACAAGACCGGCCGACTTTGCCTGCAGCATGATGTTGCCGATGGCAGTACCCTCCTGCGGACCAGCCAGGACGGTAACCCCCGTGGCATTGGCCGTAAACTGGTTCAGATACTTGTTGAGGCTTCCGCCGCCAATAATATGCAGCACGTCCAGTGGGAACGAGGCAAATTCCTGTATCCACAGGAACACCTGCTTATAGCGCAGGGCAAGCGAGTCGAAGATCGAGCGGCAGATCTCAGCAGGTGTCTCAGGCACGGCCTGATTCGTCTTCCTGCAATACTGCTGGATGGCCTCGATCATGCTCGACGGATTGGCAAAGAGTGCGTCGTCGGGATTGATGATCGAGCGGAAGCCTTCCACCTGCATGGCCAAACCCTGCAACTCCGGGTGGGAGAGTCTGCGCACCTCCTCAGGCCACTCCTTGCGGCAGCGCTCGTAGAGCCACATGCCACAGATGTTCTTCAGGAATCGCGTCGTACCCTCTACACCACCCTCGTTGGTAAAGTTACGCTCATAACTCAGGTCATTGATGATGGCATCCTTCGTCTCGATGCCCATCAGGCTCCACGTACCGCTCGAGAGGTAGGCAAACTGCTCGTCCTTGGCAGGCACGGCCGCCACGGCCGAGGCGGTGTCATGGCCTGCGACGGCGATTACGGGAATGGCACCCAGACCTGTCATCTTCTGTACCTCGTCTGTCAGCACACCTATCACGGTGCCGGGATTCACCATCTTGCCGAATTTCGAGCGGGTCAGGCCGACACTGGCCAGCAGGCGCTCGTCGAGTTGCTTCGTACGCGGGTCGAGCAACTGTGACGTTGAGGCGATGGTATATTCGCACACCTCGTTACCTGTCAGCATCCAACTCAGTGCATCAGGCACGAAGAGGATTTTCCGTGCGTGCTTCAGTGCCGAGTTGTCCTCGCGCTTCATGGCGTAGAACTGGAAGATGGAGTTGAAGTTCAGAAACTGGATGCCCGTCACGTCATAGACTTCCTTGCACGAGATCACATGCTTCAGGTAGTCGTCCATCGCATCGAAGGTGATAGGATCACGATACGCACGCGGGTTCCTTAATATCGCGTTGTCCTCGCCGATGAATACGAAATCGACGCCCCAGGTGTCGATGCCGATCGAGGTGATCTCAATGTCGCGCTGGGCGACCTCCTTCAGTCCTCGGATGATCTCGAAGTAGAGGGCGTAGATGTCCCAGTAGAAGTGTCCGCCCTGCTCGATGAGGTTGTTGGGGAAGCGCGTCACTTCCTCCAGTTCGAACTTTCCGTTTTCAATTGTGCCGATGATGGTGCGACCACTGGTAGCCCCCAGATCCGCGGCGAAGAAGTATTTCCTTTTTTCCATTTGTTTGAATGATTAGTAGATTTCTGCTGCAAAGGTACGACAAAAACCGCTTCTCAACCTTCATATTTTGATATTTGACCTACAATTTTTGATATTTGAACCAAATCGAGCCGCACCCGAGGATGCGGCTCGATTCATATATTCTGTGCCTACTGAGCGAGGGACTTGCGGATTTTACATTTTTGCCTTGATATCAGTGGGCTTGCAGCCCATCTTGGCCTTGAACTTGGCAGAGAAGTAGTCGGGACTGTCGAAGTCCAGACGATAGGCAATCTCCTTGATGCTCAGGTCGGTGGTGGTGAGCATTTCCTTGGCACGGAGCAGACGCAGTTCCTGCTGATAAGTGGCCGGTGAGAGTCCTGTATATTCCTTGAACAGTTTGCGGAAGGTGCTGTAACTGACTCCCAGTTCTTCGGCAATCTGCTGGATGGTGAGGCTGCTCTCCAGCGACTCGCGGATACGCAGACGGGCCTTGCCGACCATATCGACCTGCGACTGTTTCTTGCCCCATTCGATATTCCGCTCCAGGGAATACATCGTGCCGATAAGATTGTTCACGATGCCTGCCATGATCTGCTGCGAATAGGCGGCCTCCTTCATGGCGGTCTCGTAGGCTGTGCGGTAGAGCGTCTCGATGACAGCGGAATAACCGACATAGTAGATGGGTTTCTCAGGCGTCAGGAAACCGGCCTTCACACGGTCGTCCATATTCTTGCCCTTGAAGCCGATCCAGTAACTCTTCCACCCCTTAGTGGGATGGGGATAGTAGGTATGCCATTCGCCAGGGAACACGAGGAACATGTCGCCAGCCTTCAGTCGTGTATGGGGACAGTGGCTGCTCTCGAACCAGCCCTCTCCATCCAACGTGTAGAGCAACTGGTATTCGTTGAGCGTACGCCCTTTCTCCACATGGAAGAAATAGCCGTCGGCATGGCCCTGCGTGGGGTACGACTCCCCAGGCAGGATCTCTTCATAACCGATGGTGCTGACAGTAAGCCCCCAGAGGGCATCACGCTCGTTAGCCAGCAGGTATTTACTGTTTTGCATGTCCCGGCTCCGCTGTTTGTTGTCTTATCTGTCAGATGTTAGGTTCGTCCCAGATCTTGGTCTGTGAACAGGCTGCGGGGACGGTCTGGTTGCCAACCTTCAGGATGAAGTCGCCTTCCTCAAGGGTCCAGAGGCCGTCGGTGCCTACGAAAGCGAGGCTCTTGGCGGGCAGTTGGAAGGTGACGGTCTTCGTCTCACCGGGCTGCAACTCGATTTTTGTGAAGTCGCGCAGGCGCTTGTTGTCGGGCACGATGGAGGCCACGAGGTCGCTCGAATAGAGCAGTACGGCTTCCTTACCGACACAACTACCCGTGTTCTTCACATCGACGCTGACGGTGAGGATGTCGTCAGCCGTAAATTGTGCCTTGTCAACCTTCAGGTTCGAGTATTCGTAGGTGGTATAACTGAGGCCATAGCCGAAGGGCCACTGCAGCGACACTTTGGCATCGTAGTTGTAGGCACCGGCCATCGTACCGACCTCCTCAGAAACCTTATAGTCGTAGGTGTTCAGCGAGTTGATCTCACGCGGGTAGGTGTAAGGCATCTTAGCAGAGAAATTGGCATCGCCGGCAAGCAGGTTGGCGAGGGCATCGGCCCCGTAGTTGCCGGGGATGAGGATATCCACGACAGCCTTGGCCAGCGGCTCGATGTCGGCCAGCAGGCGCGGACGACCCTCGTTGAGCACGAGGATGATGGGCTTGCCCGTCTTGGCGAGTTCCTTCACGAGGTTGCGCTGGTTTTCTGAGAGCCAGAGGTCGGTCAGGTTGCCAGGGGTCTCCGTATAACTATTCTCACCGATGGCAGCAATGATAATGTCGGCCTGGGCAGCAGCCTCGACCGCCTTCTGGATCTGTGGCTCGTTCTCGTCGTAGTAGGCTCCGTCCTCATTGTAGGTCACACCCTGTTCGAGGATGATGTTCTCCTTGCCGTATTTGTTACAGAGGGCTTCGTAGATGGTGTTGTACTTCTCGGAGAGGTCTTCGGCCTTCGAGCCCTGCCAGGTGTAACTCCAGCCACCATGCAGACAGCGCATCTGATTGGCGTTAGGTCCTGTGAGCAGGACTTTGACCTTTGAACTTTGATCCAGTGGCAGGATATTGCCATCGTTCTTCAGGAGGATGATGGACTCCTCAGCGGCCAGGAGGGAAGCCTTGGCAAACTCATCGGAGCCAAACATCTCGTAGCCCTTGCCGCCCGTGTTGGGCTCGTCAAAGAGGCCGAGGCGGAACTTAGCACGGAGGATGCGGCGCACGGCGTCGTCGATACGCTCCATCGAGACCTTGCCCTCCTCAACGAGTTCCTTCAGCAAAATACAGAAATCGACACTATAGGGATCCATCGACATGTCGATACCGGCATTGATGGCAATGCGGATGGCATCTTTCTTGTCCTTGGCGACATGCTCACGCTGGAAAAGGTTGTTGATGTCGGCCCAGTCAGTAACCAGGAATCCATCCCACTGCAGATCCTCTTTCAGCCACTTCGTCAGATACTCGTAACTGGCGTGGACGGGTACGCCGTTGATGGAGGCAGAGTTCACCATCATCGTCAGCGTACCGGCGAGGGCAGCCTGCTTGAAAGGCTCGAAATACTTCTCGCGGATAATCTGCGGTGCGACATAGGCGGGGGTGCGGTCCTTGCCCGTCCAGGGGGCACCGTAGGCGAAGTAGTGCTTGGTGCTCGTACCTACGTGGAAGCGGTCGATATGGTTGTTGTCGTCGCCCTGATAGCCCTTGATCTCGGCCACCACCATCTTACTGTTGACGATGGCATCCTCGCCGAAACTCTCATAGACACGGGGCCAACGGGGGTCGCGACTCAGATCGACCACGGGGTTATACACCCACGGGCAGTTGGCAGCACGACTCTCGTAGGCCGTGATCTCAGCACCCCTGCGAGCCAGTTCGGTATTGAAAGAGGCACCGAGGTTGATGGGCTGCGGGAAGAGCGTCCCCCCCTGCGTATAGGTCACACCATGATTATGGTCGAGGCCATAGATGTCGGGGATGCCGATATACTTCATCGACTTCTCCTGGATCAGCCGTACCCACTCCTGCCACTGATCGACGGTGGCGGCACGGGTGCCGGGGGCATTCAGGATAGAGCCCACCTTCCACTTGGAGATCAGCGTGTCAAGCATGGTCTCGTTGAGTTGCCACTTGCCTGTAGCGTCATACTTCCCCATGATGTCGAGGTTCAGTTCGAGCATCTGACCGATCTTCTCGTCGAGGGTCATCTTCGAGAGGGTCTTCTCGATTTTCGCTTCCAGAGCCGCGTCGCGCGGGATAGCAGGTTTCTGGGCCTGTGCGACAAGGGCGACACAGGACATGACAATTGATAATAAAGTTTTCTTCATAAAAAAATAGAATTTAGTTATTATGCACAATCTGTCTGCAAAGTTACAAAATAAAATCATATTAAGCAACACTTTTGAAAAGTTTCTTGGAGAAATGGAAAAAAAGTCATAACTTTGCATCGCTATAACCAAAGGACATGCAGAAACAAACATATCACTATATGAGAAAGAGAATAGGAGGACTGCTCCTCTTACAGTTGCTCGTGATGAGCGTCAAGGCACAAGACTATGCACTACATTACACCGTCGGACTCGACACGGTGAGCCACTATCTGAATGTCAGGCTCGACTATACGGCACAGGATGGGTACGACGGTCAGGAACTGGTGCTGAACATGCCCGTATGGACACCGGGATATTATGAGATCCTGAATTTCCCCAAGCACCTTTGCGATTTTTCCGCCAATGATCCTGAGGGACAACCGCTGACATGGCGGAAAGACGGCATGAACCGCTGGCGCATCTCCCTGAAGGACCATCGGAAGGCCCAGGTGACCTACCGCATCTATGCCAACCGTCGCGACGTGGCTTCCAGTCGGGTGGAGCGGGATATCGCCTTCATGGCCCCTGCCGGAGTTTTCATGCATGTCGATGGACAGACGGCCCACCCCGTCACCGTATCCTTCGACATGCCGTCCGGATGGCAGCATATCGCCACGGGCATGAAGCCTCATGCCGACGCTGCCAACACCTTCACGGCCCCCGACTTCGATGTGCTCTACGACTCACCGCTGCTTCTGGGCAACTACTACGTCAGCCTGTTCGAGCATGAGGGACATCCCTATGAGTTTGCCATAGAGACACCCGAGGGCGTAGAGGAGATCGGACTGGAAAGGGATTTCCGCCAGATCGTCAGTGCTGCCACACGCCTGATAGGTGATGTGCCCTACGACAACTACTGTCTGATTCACATGGGGGCCGGCGGCGGCGGACTGGAGCACCTGAACTCACAGGCATGCTATACCGACGGCACCTACCACTTTGCTTCGCGACAGGCCCACGTGAAATTCCTCGCCTTCGTGGCTCATGAGTATTTCCATCTTTACAATGTCAAATGCATCCGCCCTGCAGAACTGTGGCCCTTCGACTATAACCGTGAGGCTATCACACCGATGCTCTGGGTGAGCGAGGGACTGACGTGCTACTACGAGTTCCGCCTGCTGCGCGACGCTGGCATCGCCACCCCCGACGAGTCGCTCGAACTGCTCTCCACCTACTTCCAACTCTATGCGCCCTACGAGGGACAGCGGCACATGAGCCTCCGCCAAAGCAGTTATGACATCTGGCTGAACTTCATGAACGATGACGACAACTACCGTGACGTGCGTATCAGTTACTACTTCAAGGGACCGGTCATCGGACTACTCTTCGACATCGATATCCGTCGGAAGACCGGGCACCGGCATTCACTCGACGACGTGATGCGACTGCTCTACAACCGCTATTACAAGGAACAGCAGCGCGGCTTCACGGAAGAGGAGTTCTGGGCTGCTGCCGAAGAGGTGGCCGGACAGCCGATGACGGAGATCCGCCGCCTGGTGGATACTACCGCCGAGATCGATTACGACAGTTATCTGCACGAGGCCGGCCTCTATGTCGATACCGGGAACTGGGCCATCCTCCGCGTACCCCACCCCAATCCACAGCAACAGGCCTTCCTCAAGGCCATGAACCTATATGAATAGAGGAACATTATGCTGCATCGGACTGGGCACAGTCATCATGGTACTGTTCGCCCTGAACCTGCTGTTGGGATCGGTGTCGATCCCAGCCGCCGACGTGGTGCGCATCCTCTTGGGCGACGAGACGGTCAAGGGCTCGTGGCAATATATCATCCTCCAGTCGCGACTGCCACAGGCCATCACGGCAACCCTGTGCGGAGCAGCCCTTGCAGTCAGTGGACTGATGCTGCAGACGGCCTTCCGGAATCCGTTGGCAGGACCGAGCATCTTTGGCATCAATAGCGGGGCTGGACTGGGCGTGGCCCTTGTCATGCTCCTTCTCGGAGGCGGCCTTTCCGTCGGCTCCGTCAGCATCAGCGGCTTTGCCGCCATCCTGACAGCCGCCTTCATCGGTGCCATGACGGTCATGGCGGTCATCTTCTTTTTCTCCACGCTTGTGCGCAATAATGTCATGCTGCTCATCATCGGCATCATGATCGGCTATATCTCCAACTCGGCCATCTCACTGCTGAACTTCTTCGCTACCGACGAGGGGGTGAAGTCGTACATGGTGTGGGGCATGGGATCCTTCGGCGGCGTGTCGATGGCCAACATGCCTGTCTTCGTAACGGTGACGCTGGCAGGACTGATCGGTGCCCTGTTGCTCATCAAACCCCTGAACGCCCTGATGCTTGGTGAGCACTATGCGGAAAACCTGGGCGTGAACATCCTACGGGTGCGCAACTGGCTGCTCATCGTCACGGGTCTGCTCACCGCCATCACCACGGCCTTCTGCGGTCCTGTGGCTTTCATCGGACTGGCGGTGCCCCACATCGCCCGACTGCTGCTGACCACCGACAACCATCGTCAACTGCTGCCCGCCACCCTGCTCTGCGGGTCGGCGGTGGCCCTTCTCTGCAACCTGCTCTGTTTCCTCCCAGGAGAGAGCGGGGTGATACCCCTGAATGCGGTAACGCCCCTCATCGGTGCCCCCGTCATCATCTATGTTATCGCAAGGAAAAATTGAAGAATTAAATAATTCTGGCTCACAAACTATTTCTTCGACAAGTTCACCGCCCAGGATGCCACCTTTATCTTCGTGACCAACGAGATCGGTAGCGGCGGTGTCAGCAAGAACGACTTGCAGCGCAAGTTCACCGACCTTGAGGGCTGGATGAACCAGTACATCGCCCAACAGGCCGACGAGGTGATCCTCATGGTATCAGGCATCGCCGTCAAGATCAAGTAGAAGGTAATCCTAGGCCTAACTCAAAATTTTTCAGCCGAATGTTTGGTGTATTCGGCTTTTTTGTTTACTTTTGCAGCATCGCTTGTTAGCCCAGTCATGGGTGGCGGCGTGATAATGATAAGGAAAACGTTTTTCAAATTGTAAATGGAACCACTTTTTGACGGGAGATACGAGCAACTAAAGTTAATTGGACGAGGTGGCTTCTCGGAAGTATGGGAAGTCAGGGACACTCAGACTGGCGTTATTCAGGCCCTTAAGATTTACAGCCCTGAACAAGGCGTTAGTGACGAGGGCATTGAGATGCTCGTCAGGGAATTTGCCCTCCTCTGTGATGCCAACCACCCCAATCTCCTCAGACCTTCCTATTTTGCTATCTGCAAAGACATGTCCGACAGTCGGCATAAAAACCTACCCTATCTTGTCCTGCCATTCTGTAGGAAAGGCAACATCAGCAAGATGGTTGGCAAGTTTTCTGAACGGGACTCGTGGATTCTTATACGTGATACTGCAAATGCCCTGAATTATCTTCACACGATGGATCCCCCTATCATTCATCAGGACATCAAACCAGAAAACATCCTCATCGGTAACGACGGTTCATATCAACTGACAGACTTTGGAGTGAGTATCCAAGCAAGATCCACCATGAGCAAGGCCGTGAACACCGATGAACAGGTAAAATCTGCGGGTACGCTTGCCTATATGGCCCCTGAACGCTTCTCGCGTAATAATATGGCTATCCTGGCCAACGATATTTACTCTTTGGGTGTAATGGTCTTCGAACTGATTGCTGGCTACCTGCCCTTTGGCAATACTGGTGGACTACTTCAGTTGAAGGGAGCCGAGATTCCGGAACTGCCCGGCGACTTCTCACCGCTACTAAAAAAGACTATTGACGAATGCCTACAAAATGATCCGTGGAAACGACCGATAGCCAGTAAACTGGCAGAGACGGCTGACATGGCCCTCGGAAAGACGCCGACCATCGTGGGCCAGGTTGGAGGTCAAGGTTTAGCCGATCACCCCACAGGCACCCAAGCCACAGGAAAGGGTCCTGGCAGACAGATTTTCAAATATGCCGCTATCATCATGTCTGTATTCGTTCTAGGCATCGCCGCCCTTTTCGGTTATAACAAGTTGACTGAGGATAGCCCCGAGGAACCACCTGTCATACAGGCAACACAGCCCACAGTAACAGAATCCGTCTCCCCCCAAACCACTGTCGAAGAGAGCCCCACAGAAATTCCTGTAGAGGAACCGGTTGTAGAGATGACGGAAAGTAAAGAAGAAAAAGGTGCCGACCAGACGATTGAGATTAAATTAGAACCGAAGCCTGTTGTGAAAACAGAACAGCCGACGGAGAAAAAAGTCGAAACAAAAGTCGAGCCGAAGGCAGAACAGAAAGTTGAGAGTAGGACGGAAAAGGGTCTTGATCTTGGCTATGCCACATGGAAAGGTGGCAGCCAAAATGGCAAGCCCCACGGATACGGTACAATGACATTCCATTCCAATCACCGTATCGACTCTCGTGATCCTCAGGGGAACATGGCCCAAAGCGGTGATCGTGTGGAAGGGAACTATAATAACGGCCATCTCGAATATGGCACGTGGTATAAAAGCAACGGAGAAAAGGAACAGTTATTTATTGGCCAATGATAGATTTAAAGACGTTTTATAGAGTATGCTGCGCAGTACTGATCGCTGTACTCCCATGCATGGCAGATGCCCAGACTTTTAAAACTTCACAATTAAGGCAGGCGTATGAAAAATTGCGTCTGGACAATCGTCCATCTAACGCGGAAGGGCTAACTATCCGGACAGATGAAAATGGTATGATCGAACACATTGGCATCCAGTTGTTCAGTCAGCAGATGCGCACCCTATTGCCATCGCCTATTTACGACTATCTGGAATTCGCACTACTCAATCACAAGTATAGTATCCTGGAGAACAACTTGCAAGAAAAGAAAATCATGTTCCGTAACGGCACGTGGGACGATTTAGTAAACATAAGTCCCTACGATGACTGTACAATTGACAACCGAGACGACAAATGGTATATCGTCACATGGAAGCGTATTTCCCAAGAACCGCTTTCTGTCCTGATTCCCATCGATTATGAACTGCTTGCTAACTCCAGCAGAAAGGAAATGGAGAAAAACTTTACTCGTGGACTTCTTCGTCACAAGCCCGAAAAGCCTAAGTCTTTTATTATTGATGAAGACCATTTAGAGAGTTTGCATAGAGATGGTATCCTTGTCAAGAAAGGAAAATCCTTTCTCGTACCTGAAATCAATTCTAACACCTATTACAGATTTGTCACCGTTTCGGAGAATGCCGAGACCGCTATTCGGGCGGGTAAGGTGGAAGACATTGTCTTTGAAGAAGACCTGCCTGACCTATTAATAGACTCCCTCCATCCTAGCGAAACCATCGCGAACATCCTCCTGACTCCGCACCATGCGGGATTCCATGTCAATCTGTCAATAGAACTACTTTATGCCGGCTATCATAAAGAGACCATCAACGTCAACCTACGACAGTGGATGTCCTATTGCCAGTCTGTTGGTTGCATTCCCTACTATGCATACGAGGGCAATGGGGACGCTATTCTTGTCATGCACAATGGAAAGGAAGGCTATGCCCACCTACTCTACCTACACTGCCCAGCCGAACAACTTGAGGAAAAAGAACAGACCTATACGGGCAAAGTTTATATGTATATCCCTACGTCCAATATTCAAGAACTGTTCGGAAGAGAACGCAAAAACAAGTCAACCCCGAAAGAATACGATTCATGAAGCAGACTTTCTTCACCTTATTATTATTAGTAAGTTCGACTATTTTGGATGCGCAGAGCATCATTCAGAAAGTGAATGACATCAAGTTGTCTGACGACTATGTCTGGCAGCAATATGCCCATTCAGATGCAGACACGGCGCTTGTCAAGGCCATAGAATGGCTTGCCATTAGCATTAGCAATAAGGAAGTAACATTTAAGCCCGAGCAACTGAAGCCAATTGTGAAGCATATCAACCTGAAGGGCAAGGAGGTAACGCGAGCGTTTGCATACATTAAGAAAAGCGACATTGACCGCCTCCTCTCTGGCGATGTACAACCGACCGACGTACAACCAGCCGATGTACAACCGACCGACGTACAACCGACTACTCAGGAAGTTCAAGACGCTCCTCCTGCAGAGGAGAAGCAGGTAACAGAGGAAAAACAAGTGACAGAGGAGAAACAAGTGGCATTCAGTCCCGACCCGATGGCACAGGAGATGATGAACCTAAAAGACATCTTTGCAGCAAAGGAATATTTGGATGGCCAGATACAAGAAGGGCCAATTGGCCGTTATGGTTCACTGAAAGACACAAGTGATATCGGCAGACGACACCTGATTCTTTTCAGCCAAGACGACCTGAAGCCCATCGCCGTACTATCGCCAGAGCAAGACGGTAAGCGGATTAATATGATCAGCGGTGAGGAAGACAGCCTTAACCGTCATCATGGTTGTTATGCAATATGGTTTATTCTAAAGGAAATACAACAATGAGTAATAAAAGAATTGCAATTGTTATCAGTTTGCTGATGCTTCTTGTTACAGGGGCTTCAGCACAGAACTATACCCTCAGGATTCATGGCGGAATCGGCAATGCATCCATTAAGCAGAAAATGGAGCGAGATGCTTCTATCCTCCTGACCGAGATGGCTAATGCTACGGATGCAGGCAGACAACTGAACCTGCAGTCTGTAGGCATGACCGACAATGCCCGTGCCTCTCTGCTGAGGCTTTGGGACAGTTTCCACTTCAAGTGCGACTATGAGGATAATGTGGAGCGCTGTCTGACCGACGTGAACGGCTATGAGATCCGCAACATCCCCATTACCATACAGCCTGTTGGCGATGGCTACAAGGGAGAGACGGAAAAGGAAATGACCATCTCTTTTACCCTCGACGGCACCATCTCTGGCGTTCACATGGCACTCTCGAACAACGTCTATCACAATATCGTCAATAAGGGTATGGACGTGACAGATACCCGCCGCCGTCTGGAGATCCTCAACTTTGTGGAGGCCTTCAGAAGTTATTATGACGAGAAAGACCTCCAGTCGTTGGATCAGATCTATAGCGACGACGCATTGATCATCACAGGTAAGGTCATCCAAAGACGTTCCTATCAGAACGACCGTCCGACGCTGAGGTCTGAGATCATCTACAGCAAGAAGAACAAGGAGCAGTATATGAAATCGCTGGAATCCACGTTCCGGAATAACAAGTTCATCAAGGTCACCTTCGATTCCATCAGTGTAGTGAGGCATCCTGCCAAGCCTAATTTCTACGGCGTGACACTTCATCAGAACTGGAAGTCGAGCAGATATGAAGATGACGGTTACGTGTTCCTGCTGTGGGAGTTCAAGGATGAGAACGACGAACACCCCGTGGTACATGTCCGTACCTGGCAGCCTGACAGGATTGGGGCGAGGGCACTATCCAAGAGCGAAGTGTTCAACATCAACGATTTCTTTATCCCGTAACATAATAATTCTATAAATATGAGAACAAGAAGAACAATTTTGACCATGATGTTGCTTGCGGCTATTTCGCTGCTGACGCAGGCACAAGATCTGAGGATTGAGAGTTTCGAACTCTCGGGACAGGAGATTATTTCGAGCAGCGACCAGCGGATAGACATGAACGGCACGGCTTGTGCGCTGGTGAAAGTACAATTACTCGACGATATTGATCACGTGGAGGGTAATGTCATCGGTAATGTCATCGATCGTGGGGCTGAAAAATGGGTCTTTCTGACAAGCGGTACCAAAGAGTTCCGGATATTCCCAAAGAAACATCTGCCCCTGATTATCTCATGTAGGGATTTCGACATCCCTGGGTTGGAGAGCAAGCGCGTCTATATCCTAAGGCTAAAAGTCATTAATGAGTCTTCTCCAAGCGTCATGTTCGGTGTCCGTGGCGGTGCGAACCTGGCCTGGACTCAGTTTGAAGAGGGCGAATCCGTCAGCATGGCTACCTCCTTCTATCTCGGTGTCAGTCTAGACATCCCCTTCTCTGAGATGTTCTACGTCAATCCATCCTTGATTTTCTCTAACAAGGGTTACAAGTGTGGAGATGAAAAGGGTAGTGCACAATACATTGACCTGCCCGTATTGGCATCGCTGAGATTCGGCGACATCGACGAATTCCAGTTCCATATCAACGCGGGTCCTTACGTCGCATTCGGCGTTGGCGGTAACATCGAGGGGCCAGATAATCAAGAAGTAAAATTCTTTGATTACTACAATTCCTTCGACTACGGTCTGGCCGTCGGAGTGGGTGCCCTGATATCCAGACATTTCTATATCAATGCTACAGCCCAAATCGGATTCGCGGACTATCGCAACCGTAACATTGGTATCGGTATCGGCTACAACTTCTAAAAACAAACAGGAACATGAAAAAGTATATTTACATATTACAGGCTTTCGTCGTCACGGCACTGTTGACGGCCTGCGACGGTAATGGGTTCCCCTATTTTTACAATAAGAAAAAAGCGGATCCAACCCTGAGAGTATCACCCACTGACCTCAACTACACCAGCCAAGGAGGCGGCAACAGCGTCTCGGTCTATAGTAATTCTGCATGGACAGCCACTAGCGATGCCAATTGGCTCTCCCTATCCACCTATGCCGGAGAACTTAACGGTACGGTCATGGTGACGGCGTCGGAAAACCCGGAGACTTCAGAGCGGACGGCAACCGTCACTTTCGCTAACGAATGGGGCATGACCTCTACTGTCACGGTGACTCAGGAGGGAAGATCAGAATACTATCTGAGAACCAGTATCAGTGCCATAGACTTTGAGAGTGGTGGAGGCGACCGTGAGATCGACATTTCTAGTAACACCTCATGGACTGCCAGTTGTGACGATACATGGATTAGACTTTCCCAGGATAATGGCAATGGCGATGCAACGGTCAAAATAACTGCCGAGGAAAACGTACGTACGGCTGAGCGTACATCGACCATTACTTTCACCTACGACAACAGTAAGACTGTCACTGTTACCGTGACACAGGCTGCTTTTGAAAACTATATTAACGTAGGTGTCACTTCGGTCAACCTTTCCGGTGAAAGGAACTACGCAGATGTTGCCATTGAAAGCAGTTGGCGCTGGGCTATCTCTTGTGATGCTGATTGGATAACAATCAGCACTGAGTTGGGCGAGCGGGATCAATTCTTGCGTATCACGGCCCAAGGTAATCCGGAAGGTACGTCACGTCAGGCTATCGTGACCGTTTCACTTCTTGATGATAATTATATAAATCCTGTCAAGCAAGTGAACATCACGGTGAATCAAAGCGCAGGAAATCCCGATGCCGTCATCCCAAGTCTCCTGGTGCCATTTACCGATGGCATGTGTACGAACTACACGGTGGGCAGTCATGTGGCTAAATTCTATACGAGGATCTATGAAAAGCCCGCCATAGATGTCAAGTCAGATGCAACGATTATCAGTGAGTTAACCAGTGGAACGGCAACAGGACCCGATTATTTCAATTATACGGTACGGTATGTCATCGACAAGCCAGACACTGAGTACTATATCTGTATTGTTGCATACGATAGTAATGGCAATCAACTGGAATTGACAAAGACTCCATTTATGACAAGGCCAAATTATCAGGCATCAGCAGACATTCCAAGTTTAACTGTTATTTCACAAGGGGGACAATCGTTCTGGAACTGTGAATACCAGTTGGGTAATGGTGCCAAAAACCTCTACAGTATCTTCTGGAAGACTGAAGCAGCCTACCAGACGCATGAGCATTTTATTGCATGGAATGCTTATGATTACATCATGAGGGCCAACCCAGAGCCTAGTAATGTGACAAAGAGTACCGTTACAAAGGATTCCAATTACTTTGTCGTATGTACTTGGGGTATAGATGCTGATGGAAACATCGGTGACTATAGGATTGCAAAGAGCAATGCTTCTGGTGCCAGAAAAAATCATTCGAGATCCAATGAAGGCATCGATTTCTATCTCGATGGCGCAGGAAATTGCTTTGCCCCAACACCTGTAGTTGAACAGAGAAGGACAGGAATTCCTTTCCGACTTCCATAATTCGCACCTGGGATTTATCATATAGTTGTCTTAAGGCAAAAAGATCCCGCACTTCTCACACTTCTTACACCCGGTCATAATAGGGCTTGGGTGCTAGAAGTATGAGAAGTGTGGGTTAATACCCGATGCCTCCAATATACTCGGTGCCGTTTGGAAAACGCCACGTACTGGGCGAAATTACCAAGAATGGACTTTGTGCGCGCATGTGCGCATGAAGTGATGAAAATAATGCCAGATCATTTGGTGGTCTCATGAAAAAACCTTCACCGACCTTGAGGGCTGGATGAACCAGTACATCGCCCAACAGGCCGACGAGGTGATCCTCATGGTATCAGGCATCGCCGTCAAGATCAAGTAATTGACCTTTTTGTGTAGGATTTTTGGAAAACAGGGTGTCACGGGTGGCACATCCCTCTGTACATCGGCCCGTGCACCCTGTTGGAGGGTGTAACAGGGTGTCACGAGGGTGTAACAATCTATTACGAGTGTGTAGCAATTTCTTTGATGGCAATTCTCGAGAGAATTGGAGCAAAAAGCGCCACTTCAGCGCCAAGAACTGGCTGCCTCTGATCCAATTTTCGAGAGAATTCAGCAGAAGCCTAGCGTGTCACCCTCGTGTCACCCGTTACACCCTCGAAAAGTGGGTGCACGCCCAGTGTTTATCGGCATTGTGTCACCGTGACACCCTCAAGCACAAAAATCCCCAGTCAGTACACAAAAAGAACCGTCCCTGCTGTGTACAAAGGGATCCCTTCCGTGTACATTCTGTGTACAATGATACAAATCCTTAAGAGCCTGCTACAAACGATGAAGTGAATGTCGGGAATAAGACGTATCTTTGCAACCAAACAAACAGAAGAAAGAATGAGAAAGATGTTTATGGTCTGCCTGACTGTCTGTTGCATGGCGACGGCCCAGGCAGAAAATTTCCGTATCGCCAAGGTGGCCAAGAATGCCGTCAGGATCCGTTATCAAGAGAGTGAGACGCGGGACACCCTACCCGACTGGCTCTATGTGAAGCACGACGAGGTGGAGGACTGCGACCTGCAGGTGGAGACCGATCCCGCGACACAGGCCGTGACCATCAAGAACCGCGAGGGACAGACACTGTTCCACGCCACGCGGCACGAACTGTTGCGCGGTGGGGCCACACTGGCCTTCGACTCCCCGAAAGACGAGTGCCTGTTCGGTCTCGGACAGTTCCAGGACGGCTATAGTAACGTGCGCGGGCTATCGCGCCGTCTGACACAGGTGAACACCCAAATCAGCCTGCCGATGCTGCTGTCGAGCAAGGGCTACGGTATCCTGTGGAACAACTACGGCATGACGGAGTTCAACCCCTGCGGGCACAGTGTCAAACTCGTCAAGAGCGATGCCACAGGACAGCAGGAGGTGGTGAACGTCACCTCTACGGAAGGCGACAAACAGGAAATCCGGCAACGGAATATCTATGAGGCCGAATTCGAGGTCTTTGAGCCGGGCGACTATGCCCTGTTGCTCGATGTCGGCCAGAAAATGGCCCGTCGCCATAACCTCGTCATCGACGGCGAGACTGTCATTGAGATGCAGAACCTCTGGCTACCGCCTACCGCATCCAAGATCGTGCATCTGGAGACGGGGCATCACCATCTGACGGCAGAACTGGCCAACGGTGACCAGCCCGTGGTCTATTTTAATAAGGTAGAAGACCAAACCGTCTTCCGTTCACCAGTTGCCAATGCCGTCGATTACACCGTGTTCACGGGAACGCCCGACGAGATTATCGCCACCTACCGTGACCTGACGGGCAAGGCCCCCCTGATGCCCGACTGGGCACTCGGCTATATTCACTGTCGCGAGCGCTTCCATTCCTCTCAGGAAATCCTGGAGACGGCCAACCGCTTCAAACAGGAACAGATGCCCATCAGCATGATCGTACAGGACTGGCAGTACTGGGGCAAGTACGGCTGGAACTCGATGCGCTTCGACGAGGAGTTCTATCCCGATCCGAAGGCACTGACAGACAGTCTGCATAAGATGGACATCCGCCTGATGGTCAGCGTGTGGTCGAAGATCGATAAGTCGTCGGAGGTGGGTCTCCAGATGGGGCGCGACCGGTATTATATCCCCGGCACCGACTGGATCGACTTCTTCAACCCCGATGCGGCAGCCTCGTACTGGAAGAACTTTTCGGAGCGGCTGGTGCCCCTCGGCATCGATGCCTGGTGGCAGGATGCGACGGAGCCAGAAAACGATGACCTGGACGGGCGGCGCGTGAACAACGGGCGATGGGACGGGGCACTGGTGCGTAACGTCTATCCCCTGCTTGTCAATAAGACGGTCTATGAAGGACTCGTTCAAGGCGGGAAGGAACCCATGATCCTTACCCGTAGCGGATTTCCGGGCATCCAGCGCTATGGCTGTGCTCTCTGGAGCGGCGACGTGGGCAACGACTGGGAGACCTTCCGTCGGCAGATTGTGGCCGGACTGGGCGTGCAGGCAGCGGGCATCCCCTGGTGGACCTACGATGCCGGCGGCTTCTTTCGTCCGCAGAACCAATATACCGACAGTGCCTATATCGAACGGATGCTGCGCTGGATAGAGACCAGCGTCTATCTGCCGCTGATGCGCGTGCATGGCTATATGAGCAATACGGAGCCCTGGAACTACGGCCCCGAGGCACAGGCTATCATCGCCGACTGTCTGAAGGAGCGCGAACAACTGCAGCCCTATCTCCAGACCTGTGCCCGACGCATCAGTGAGGAAGGCTATACGCTGATGCGCCCGCTGGTGTTCGACTTCGCCAATGACCCAGAGGCCCTGAAACAGACCTACGAGTATATGTTCGGTCCGGCCCTGCTGATCAGTCCTGTGACGGAGCCTGGTGTGACGACGTGGCGCACCTATCTGCCCAAGCACGAGGGCGGCTGGTACGACTATCGCACAGGGCAGCACTACGACGGCGGACAGTATGTCACCACCCCCGTCACCAAGGCCCATATCCCCGTCTTCCTAAGGGCAGGCTATGAAACAGGCTGTTTAGGAATTTGAATTTTCTATCCTACTTGGCTTCCTGGTTTTACGTCCTTGGTCGTGGTCACCACGCTAAGGCTCTCGTCGGCATCCACAGCCGAGAGGATCATGCCCTGACTCTCGACGCCCATCATCTGACGGGGCGCGAAGTTAGCCACGAAGAGAATACGCTTGCCGATGAGTTCCTCGGGGTTCTCATAGAAGGCAGCGATGCCGGAACAGATCGTACGGTCGGTGCCCGAGCCGTCGTCGATGGTGAACTGCAGGAGTTTCTTCGACTTCTTCACCTTCTGGCAGTCCTTCACCAAGCCCACACGGATATCGAGTTTCTCGAATTCCTCGAACGAGATGGTGTCCTTGACGGGCGCAGCCTTATAGGCAGCGGCCTCGTTGGCCTTCTTGGTGGCCTCCAGTTTGTCGAGTTGCTTCTGGATCACGTCGTCCTCGATCTTCTCGAAGAGCAGGGTGGGTTCGCCCAACTGATGTCCGGCCTTCAGCAGGTCGGTCCTACCCAACTGCTCCCACTCGAAGGTGTTAATGTTGAGCATCTCACGGAGTTTCTTCGAGGAGAACGGCAGGAACGGCTCGAAGGCGATGGCGAGATTGGCCGTCAGTTGCAGACAGATGTTCAGGATGGTCTCGCAGCGCTTGGGATCGGTCTTCCACACCTTCCAGGGTTCGCACTCTGTGATATAGCGGTTGCCGATGCGGGCGAGGTTCATGGCCTCGAACTGGGCATCGCGGAACTTGAACTGCTCCAACAGTGCCTCCACCTTCTCCTTCACGTCCTTGAACTCAGCCAGGGCCTGCTCGTCGGTATCGGTCAGTTCGCCGCAGGCGGGAACGATGCCGTTCCAGTATTTCTTTGTCAACTGGAGGGCACGGTTCACGAAGTTGCCATATACGGCTACGAGTTCGTTGTTATTGCGATCCTGGAAGTCCTTCCAGGTAAAGTTGTTGTCCTTGGTCTCCGGGGCATTGGCCGTCAGCACATAGCGCAGCACGTCCTGCTTGCCCGGCAGATCTACGAGATACTCATGCAGCCAGACGGCCCAGTTCCTCGAAGTCGAAATCTTGTCGTTCTCCAGGTTCAGGAACTCGTTGGCGGGCACGTTGTCAGGCATGATGTATTTGCCGTGGGCCTTCATCATCACAGGGAAGATGATGCAGTGGAACACGATGTTGTCCTTACCGATGAAATGGACTAAACGGGTGTCCTCATCCTGCCACCATTTCTCCCAGTTGCCCCACTTCTCGGGCTCCTTCTGACAAAGTTCGACCGTGTTCGACACATAGCCGATGGGGGCATCGAACCACACGTAGAGCACCTTGCCGTCGGCACCCTCCACAGGCACGGGGATACCCCAGTCGAGGTCGCGCGTCATGGCACGGGGCTGCAGGTCCATGTCGAGCCACGACTTGCACTGGCCATACACGTTCGGGCGCCATTCCTTGTGCTCCTCGAGGATCCACTGCTTCAGCCAGCCCTGATACTCGTTCAGAGGCAGATACCAGTTTTTGGTCTCCTTCATCACGGGTGTCGAACCGCTGATGGTGGATTTCGGGTTGATCAGTTCCGTGGGCGAGAGGTCGCGACCGCACTTCTCACACTGGTCGCCGTAGGCACTCGGGTTACCGCAGTGAGGGCACTCACCCGTCACATAGCGGTCAGCGAGGAATTGCTTGGCCTCCTCGTCGTAGAGTTGGGCGGTGGTCTCCTCCGTCAGTTTACCCTCATCGTAGAGTTTACGGAACCACTCGGCGGCAAACTTGTGGTGGGTCTCTGAGGTCGTACGACTATAGATATCGAACGAGATACCGAACTCCTCGAAGGATTCCTTGATCATCTTATGATAGCGATCGACGACATCCTGCGGGGTGATACCCTCCTTACGGGCACGCACGGTGATGGGTACACCGTGCTCGTCGGATCCTCCGATAAACAGCACCTCACGCTTCTTCAGCCTCAGGTAGCGGACATAAATATCTGCGGGCACATACACACCTGCCAAGTGACCGATATGCACACCGCCATTGGCATACGGCAGCGCCGACGTCACCGTCGTACGCTTAAAAGTCTTGTTTTCCATTGATTAAAATACGTATTTTATTATCTGGGTGCAAAGGTAAGCAAAAAATTCCGAAAAACAACAAATAAGCAGGATAAAAGTCGTATCTTTGCACGCAAAACCGGTAAATCGAAAGGAAATGGCATTACATAATGAACTCGGAGCATGGGGAGAGGAGTTGGCAGCAACCTTTCTGCAACGGAAAGGCTATGCTATCGTGGAGCGCGACTGGAAGTCGGGGCATCGGGATATCGATATCATCGCCCTGGATGGTCCTGTCCTGGTGTTCGTCGAAGTGAAGACCCGTCGCAATCGGGTGTTCGGTGAACCGGAAGAGGCTGTCGATTACCGGAAACTGCAGAATCTCCGGCTGGCCATCAACTACTATATCAAATCCCGGCGTATCAACCGCGAGTTCCGGTTGGATATCATTACAGTGGTGGGCACACCCGAAGGCGGCCCACCACAGATTACTCATATCGAGGATATCCCGATGTATTAATCCTTATTTCTCGCTCTCGCGGGCTTCGATCTTCTTGTTGATGTCGTCGATCACCTCGTCGGTCAACTCGTACTTCGAGATGATGAACATGGCAAGGAGCAACAAGGCTGCGGGAATCACGCATACCAGCCAGAGGATACCTTCCTCAGCAAGAGGCGTCTGGTCTGTTACCAAACTGTTATAGTCCACGAATGCCAAGACTGCAGGGCCGACAATGCTACCGAAGGTCATACCAGCCTTGAAGAACAATCCCGTCAGGGCATTGACGATACCGGAGATGCGACGGCCTGTGGTATATTCACCGTATGATATCACCTCGGGAACCAGGGCCCACATATATCCCGTGGCCACGATGACACCAGTGCTCTTGATGAACTGGGCCACGTAGATCATGATCATGCTCGGACTCTCCATCTTGGAGATGAAATAGAGCATGGCCATACCGATGATGGCAGCACCAAGGAACAGATAGAACATGTTCTTCTTGCCTACCAGACGCTTGAACCAGGGCACCAGCGGCATGAAGATGAAGGCGGGCAGCGAGCCCAAAGCCATGAAGATCGACAACTCCTGAGCCGAACCGTGCAGGTTGCTGTTGATGAAATAGGCACCTGCGGCATTACCCACCGACATCATGGCAAAGGCGGTGATGAAGAAGAAGGCAAGCACGCGCAAGGGACGGTTGCGGAGGAACTCCATCCAAAGGTCACTGACCTTCACATCCTCAGTGGTCTTCGCATCCATCACGACACGTTCCTTACACTGCGAGAAGCAGAACAGCAGCAGACAGAAACCTACGATGGCATAGATGGCCATCGTGGTAAACCATGCCGAAGGATCTTTCGGAAGACTGTCGGACGGTGCTCCTGCAATCAGGGCAATGAACAGCGGTAAGCCGGAATTTACGGCAAGACCGCCGACGTTGGCCATAAACATACGGACAGAAGTGAGGATGGTAATCTCGTCCGTATCACGTGTCAGCGAGGAGTTCAGGGCACCGTAAGGTACGTTGATAAACGTATAGAGCAACTGCATGGAGATATAAGTAACATACGCATATATCAGCGACGGTGCAAAACCATTGTAGAAGCAGAGAATGGCGAAACCCGAAAGCGGAATACCCACATAGAGCAGATAAGAACGGTATTTTCCGAAACGCGGATTGCTCTTGTCGATCAACGTACCGACAATAGGATCCCAAATCACGTTTGCCACATTACCCACAAGGAACATGACAGCCACAGCAGATGGTGTCAGTCCATAGATGTCGGTGTAGAAGAAGAGCAGATAGGTGCAAATGACCTGAAAGATCAGGTTCTGGGCCAAGTCACCGGAGCCGAAGCCGATGCGCTGGAGCCATGAGAGTTTGTAAAAACCTTTTGTTTCGTTTGTTGCCATAATTGTTATTATTTATTTTTTTTACCTTTTTACCTTTTTCTCAAACGACGACATGGGCAGGCCGCTGAGTGAACGCACGTTGGCCTTGGTGGGATTATCCTTCCAGGCATAGCGTACCGCAAAGATACGACTTAATGGATGGAAGCCGTCAGGCAGGGTCAGGATAATCGTATTACCCTCAGCCGAAGCCTGCACGCTCTGGAAGATCCTGTCACCGTCATCGGCTGCCACTTCGAATTCATAGACATCGCCAGATTCCACAGGCTGGTCGAGCGTCAGTATGATCTGTTGGTCGGCAATAGCGGAAGATTCTACCCTAGGTGAAAGTAACACCTTATTATTATACACAAGGCGGTCGAAACCGAGAGCAATGCGTTCTGCCACTTCCTTCTTGCGCAAGGGGTGGATATCCACCGTCTCACCAAGGTCGTTGATAACGGCCAGTTCGGCTCTTGGGTCACCCTCTGCCACCACGCGCTGAGCCTCTCGGAGTTGTGCCCAACCGCTATTGACGGGTGCTGTCTGGGCAATGATGGGAGACGGAAAGCCCGTCTGCTGCCGACCGTCGTAGTTGGCGAGTTGCACAATGACGAATGGCATCTTCTGGTCGTTCCATCGGTCGCGCCAGCAGCCCATGAGTTTCCTCAGATAATCAGCATAAAGGGTTGGCTGCCCTGTGTTCGACTCACCCTGATACCATACCACGCCCGAGAGAGCGTAGGGAGCCAACGGATGGAGCACGGCATTATAGAGGGTGGTGGGGACGTTCTGCAACGAGATGTCACCGCTGGGACAGGGGGGCATCTCTGCGCCTAAGTGGAACTTCCACGCCTCACTCAGGGGGATGGCATCGGCCGGCATGGGATTCTGCGAGAAACGGTCGTCGCCGAAGCAGAGCATATAGGGCTTCTCCGGGATGAAATGCGCCAGTCCGTACTTGTTGATGAATCGCACGGTAATGACATTGTCGCCCTCGCGGAGCAGACCCTCGGGAATGTCGTAGCGACGTGGCGGATATTGGTAGTAGGTATGACCGATCTCCTGACCGTTCAGATAAGTGACGTCTTGATCGTAGAGGGTGCCAAGCAGCAAGCGGGCAGGCTGACCTGCATGGGCTTTGTCGATCTGTACGTGCTGACGAAGCCAGAGGCTGCCAATGACACTGCGGCCATTTTTCTTGGCCCAATCGTTATCGTATTGGTTCACCTCCTGCCAGCCGGAGTCATCGAAGTCGGGAGCAGTCCATTTCTCGCTGATGCCAGGGTCCTCGCTGTTGAGGATGGTCTGCCACTGGCGGTCTGCCTGCATATTGGCCTGGGCCTGGGCCTTCACATATTCATCGTTCTGGAAGAACTGTGCCTTCTTCACGAGCATCGGATAGTCCTCCTGCAGGGAGTCAGCGGAGATCCATGCCTCGATGGGCGTACCGCCCCAACTATTGACAATGATACCCTGCGGGACACCTGTCTCCTCATACATACGACGCCCCAGGAAATATCCGACGGCAGAAAACGACCACGCATTCTCCTTATTGGCGGGCTTCCAGTTAATGGCGGGAGACGTTATATCGTCCCTGACACCATGAGCATCCGTTTCATTGGGTACGCGGAACAGACGGATATCCTCATTCTGGTAGGAATCGATATCCTTGGTATATTGGGGATAGACACGCTCCACGGTCACATCGATGTTCGACTGTCCTGACAAAAGCCATACATCACCTATTAATATATTAGTCAGTACCAGGTCGCCTACGGTCATTGTATAGGGACCGCCTGCCCTCATCTTCGGGAGGTTGATGCGCCAGTTGCCCTCCATGTCGGCCGATGTTGCATATTGCTTCTTATTGAACCTCAGGGTCACCAGTTCGCCTGCCTCGGCCTTACCCCAAACGGGGATCTGCTTGCCACGCTGGAGAACCATGCCCGACTGGAACAGTTTGGGCAAAGTGACTTTTGCTTCAACGATGGTCATACAAAATAGTATGACACATAAAAAAAGCCATTTCCTCATAACGGTTAGTTTGATGTTGCAAAAATACAAAAAAAATTCGTTGAAATGGCTAAAAATTGCTTTTTTCTCAAAGAATGAAACATTTGAGAAAACATCTGTAACATATAAAAATGTTGAATGATAAATATTTTACTACCTTTGCAAACGAAAGAATCAGTAGCAATTAGCAATGAAGAAAATAGCATCGCAAAAAGTGTCATTAGGTGAGAAGTTAGGCTACTCCATGGGAGACGCCGCAGCCAATCTGGTGTTCCAGATGATGATGATATTTCAGTTGAAGTTCTATACCGACGTCTTCGGACTGGATGGGGCTGTGGCGGGAAGTATTCTGATGATTGGCAGCGTATCTGCCATCATTGTCGATCCGACAGTGGGCATTCTCTCCGACCGTACCAGGATGCGCTGGGGAAAATTCCGTCCCTGGATAATCTGGACAGCCATTCCCTTCTGCCTTTTCTATATCCTTGCTTTCTATAACCCGGGCATACATAATAAGGAGATGGTTGCCACCTATGCCACCATCTCGTATGTGCTGATGATGACCGCCTATTCCTTCAACAACATACCTTATACCTCTTTAGGCGGGGTGATGACGAGCGATATCAAGGAGCGGACGAGCATCACAACCATCCGTTTCATCGTCGTAACCATTGCCCAGTTCATCGTGCAGGGCCTGACCCTCCCCCTAGTAGATCGTTTCGGTGGTGGCGACCTCCAGAAAGGATGGGTAACCACCGTCATGCTCTATGCTGCCATTGCCCTCGTACTGTTCTTCATCACTTTCCGGGTTACCAAGGAGCGCATACAGCCCTCTCCCATGCAGAAGCCAAACATTCGCGAAGATATCAAGAACACAGTTTCCGATGTCTCCTGGAATTCCATGGCCTTGCTGACGTTTGCCCTGTTCATCACCTTGGCCATGTGGGGATCGGCCATGAACTTCTACTTTCAATATAATGTGGATCAGAAGTCACTCTATGATTTCCTTTCCCATTTCATGACAATTGAGGTCGGCGATGCCTATTCGGTCGGTTTCTCGGTATTTAACATGATGGGGGCTGTCATCCAGTTTATCGGTGTGATCTGCCTGTCCCAGTTCCTGGCCAATAAATACGGAAAGAAAAAGACATTTATGGTCTGTTTGTCCCTGACTGCCTTCTTTACGGCGATGTTCTATATTCCCTCGCCGACAGATGTCAGTCTGATGTTCGTGCTGAACTTCCTGAGATCACTGGCCTATGCCCCAACCATACCGCTGCTGTGGGCGATGATCGCCGATGTGGCCGATCATATCGAATACGAGAACCATCGTCGCGCCACGGGCTTCTGCTTCTCCGGTATCGTGCTGACCCTGAAGTTAGGACTTGGATTCGGAGGTGCCATAGCAGGTATTATCATATCCATGTTCGGCTATGTCCCCGGCAACGTGTCCATTCAAAACGAGAGTGCCATGGAGGGCATCAGGGTCGTGTCGAGTATCGTGCCTGCCATCCTGTTCTGTGTGGGAGTGATGGCCTTGCATTTCTATCCGATCACGAAGGCATATAATCGCAGTATGCAGGCAGAACTGGAAGGTCGCCGCCGCATGACCGCCCAGGCCTTGCAAGATGAAGAGATACAACAAACAATATAAAATATGAAACCGCGTTATCTTTATCCAAATGATTATTACGCAGACCCTTCTGCCAATGTGTTTAACGGACGACTGTATGTCTATCCCTCCCACGACTGGGAGGCTGGCGCTGCCTTCGACGATGATGGCGGTCACTTTCAGATGAAAGACTATCATGTGGTCTCCATGGACGACGTGGAGAATGGGGAGGTGACCGACCACGGCATGATCCTCAGTGTTGACCAGGTGGCTTGGGCCGAGAAACAGATGTGGGATAATGATGTCGTTGAGAAGGACGGCAAGTATTATCTGATTTTCTCTGCCAAAGACTATAATGGTGTGTTCCACCTTGGCGTGGCCGTGGCCGACAAGCCCGAAGGGCCGTTTGTTCCTCAGGAACAGCCTATCCGTGGTTCGATGAGTATCGATCCTAGCGTGTTCAAGGATGAGGACGGTCAGATCTATTGTTACTTTGGCGGCCTCTGGGGTGGTCAACTTCAGTGGTATCAGGCTCCTCAGGTGCTCCTGAAGTCTGGCATCGACTTAGGTCCTGCCGCTGATAAGAAGACTCAACTCTTCACGGCTCCTGATGCACCCGCACTGCCCAGTTTCGTGGTTCGCATGAGCGACGATGTGCTCCAGTTTGCCGAGGCACCCCGCCCCGTCATCGTCCTCGACAAAGACGGTCAGCCCCTGAAGGCCGGTGATCCCCATCGTTTCTTCGAGGCTTCCTGGATGCACAAGTATAACGGCAAGTATTATTTCTCCTATTCCACAGGCGACAGCCACTATCTCTGCTATGCTATCGGCGATAATCCCTATGGACCGTTCACCTATCAGGGTGTGCTCCTCGATCCTGTCGTAGGCTGGACCACCCACCACTCCATCGTTGAGTATAAAGGCGAGTGGTTCCTGTTCTATCACGACTGTGTACCTTCCAACGACGTCACTCATCTGCGCAGTCTGAAGGTACAACGACTGTTCTACAACGAGGACGGTACGATCCAGAAGGTTGTGAATGAGTGAGCAAAATGAAAACATACCAACTTATCACTAACCATTACTTAGTTCACCACGACGAGATGCTTGTTTTCGCAGGCACTCGTCTTGGTGATTTCGATTTGGCGGAGGACATTGTTCAGGAAGTCTTCCTACGTCTGCTGACATCCGACAAAATGATCACGGAAGCCACCTTACCCGCTTTGGTCTATACGATGATGCGGAACCTGATAACCGACCACTACCGTCGCCGTACGTCATACGAACAGTACGAACATTATATCAGGAACGTGTGCAGCCAGGAAATATCGATGGAATCGGTGTTTTCTGCCCGTGAGATCAGAGAACAGTTAGAGCGCGGAATGACCCGCCTGCCCGAGAATTGTCGGGAAGTCTATCGCCTGCATATCTATGGTGGCATGAAGGTCAGTGAGATTTCACAGGAACTGGGAGAGGGCTATAAGAGCGTGGAGCACCGTCTGGGTACAGCCCGCAAGACCATACGCCAGTACCTCCACAGATATGCGTAAATCATTATCTGAAAATCAACGTTTTCATGTGGTCTGCCGGGAATAGTTCGCAGGCCACTTTTTGTATCTCCTCGGCCGTGACGGCATCAATACGACGGAACAGTTCATCAAGATCGCGCTCATGACCATGATGCAGGAAACTCCGTCCGAAGTCTAGGGCGAACTGCTCACGATTGTCACAGGCAATGGTTATCTGACCCTTCAACTGGCGCTTGGCGGCACTCAACTGACGCTCGCTCAATGGCTTATCCATGAAACGGTCCAGTTCGTGACGCACCAGACGCTCACACCGGCGAATATCATGATGGTCACAACCGAAATAGACACTCCAGACACCAGTGTCGCTATAACTGACCATCGAACTCTCCACAGTATAGACCAATCCATGCCGTTCCCGTAAGGACAGGTTCAGGCGGGCGTTCATACCTGGTCCCCCGAGGATGTTGTTCAGGAGATAGAGCGGCATCCGCCGTGGATCGTTGTACGCATAGGCGATGGTACCCATCATCACATGAGCCTGATGGGAGCCGATATCTTTACTGACGGTTGACGGTTGACAGTTGACAGATAGTTTGTCTGCGACTCCAGTGATCATCTGTAAACTGTAAACATTAAACTGTAAACGATTCACCAACTTCTTAAAGTCAATGTCGCCATATACGAAGAAGATAGTATTCTCCGGCACGTAGTTGCGGCGCACGAAGCGCAGGGCATCTTCCGTCTTGTAGGTTCGCAATTGTTTGGCTTGACCAAGGATGTTATGCCCAAGGGGATGCCCTTCGAAAAGGAGATTCTCGAATTCGTCGTAGATCAGTTCGGCAGGAGAGTCATTATAACTCTCGATTTCATCGCAGATAACCTCTACCTCCTTGTCGATCTCGTGCTGCGGATACTGACTGTGGAAAACTATATCGGTGAGCACATCGACGGCATGACTAAAGTATTCCTTAGCGATGGCTGCATAGAAGACCGTTTCCTCCTTATTGGTAAAGGCGTTCAACTCCCCGCCCACGCCCTCAAGGGCGTTGATGATCTGCAGGGCGTTTCGTCGCTCCGTACCCTTGAAGGTCATGTGCTCACAGAAATGTGCCAGTCCCTCCTCCCCAGGTAACTCATTCCGTGCTCCTGCAGCCACCTCATAGCCACAATATACCACCTGCGAGGATGATGGCAGGTGGATGATACGTAGTCCGTTAGGGAGGGTATGGGTATTATATTTC
>FLNY01004043.1_pt1 | contig 86014 bp, 67 predicted proteins | sample 1140381 | NCBI WGS metagenome assembly FLNY01 (sample SAMEA3878172, study PRJEB12797) | bioreactor metagenome | biome: Moose rumen | place: Sweden | collected 2011-10
TCAGAGCAGCATGAAGTGGTTTGCAATCAGTGCTTGTTCACCGAATGCGGTGGGCCTACCACCATCTCTTCCGAAGTTACGAACTACGACCCTACAAACGGCCGATTTGTTCTCGTGACACACATTCTGCTTGCAAAGATAATCATTTTTTTTAATATATCTGATGATGGCAAGGGCTGCATCCTTCTGGAAGTTATAGAGTTTGTTCCATATCTGCGACGACTTGAAGCCTGTGGCCTCGTTAGGCAGCACATCCTCGCTGATATCCTCCAAGAACTCATTGAAGATGTTGTAGAGCGTGACGAAATAGATAAAGTCGGGCGCATTCTCACGATACACATTCTCGATGTTCTCGATGATTGCTTCCGTCACATCGGCAAAGTCCGTCTGATTGTTCCACAGATCGTTGAAGTTCTTCAGGTAGGCATCGCTGACGGGCGACGGCATCCGCTGAATCAACTGGAAGATGCTGTTGCCTCGCTCGCAGCCTAACTCGGTAGTGGTGAACTCATTGAAAGGCAGATAGGTGTAGAGTCCATCTTCGTTCTTCACGTTGAGGAAGCCAGGCATCGGCTTCTGCGACGTATTGGTCTTGAAGCGCACCTTCTGACGTATCCACTGGGCACACTCGCGGGCAATGGCCCGTTGGGTCAGGTTGTTGCGCAACTTGATTTCAAAGTCGGAGCCATAGAGCGTGCGCTCACGGTTCAGTTTGGGGATATAGAACTCACGTTTCTGCTTCTTCTCACGTTCCTTATTAAAAGTGGGCGAGGTGAAGATAAAGCGCAGTTCATCGACCCTCTCCAGTTCCTTCTGCAGGGCTTCGAAGGCATAGATGGAGAAGGAGGCGGCAGCCATAGACACACGTGACCCACGGCGCAACGTAAGCCGAAGGTCGTCGATGACGCGCTGGGTGATGTTGTCGAACTGAAGGGGTAGTTCCATTCCGTTTCAGGTCCTCACTACTGTTTGTCTCTGTTTTAAGTAGCGACTGTCTATGCTTCTATCGGAATGGAAATAGGTTGTTCGCATAAGGACACAAAAAACGTGGGCATCATCTTGCTCACGTTGTGGTCCTAGGAATTACCAGAAGAAAGCACAAGATTTAACCCACGCGCCTTTGACAGCACGTGTGCTTTAATCGTTGCTTTCTTCTCTTCCATTTATTGAAATTTCCTAGGTTTCAACGTGAATAGAACAATAGCAGAACGCTGTTTATCTCATAAGAAAAGATCTCCCTGCACAGCAGCCTATAGCCACTATGCCTCTGCAAAAGTACAAAAAGTTTTGGAAATAACAACCTTTTAGGTTGAAAAACTTAGATAATTTATGACTCTCCAAGTCATATTACTTTGTCGGCTGGCGCCAGAAACGGGAGGTGATATCCTCAAACTCGCCCCGTTCGTTCTTGCGATAGAGGCGCTGGTTGGTGGTGGGCTTCTTCAAGGGCCCGAGGTGCTTGATGAAAGGTCCAATCTTGATATAGTCGAAATCCTGCCTGTTGATGGCCGATGAAATCACGGTTTTTCCACTGTACCAAGCCACCTTGAACTGCGGGTGCTCCTCGTGGATATACTGGGCCAGCAGGTTGATGCCCTTGGGATCAGCATCGCCACCCATGAAGGCAATACAGGTGATGTCGTCGCCGTATTTCGTAACAAAGGCATCAATAGCATCGGCATTCAGCGGCAGTCCGATATCCTCCCAGAGATAGTGGCTATGACAACCCGGACAGTGACACGGGCAATTGGAAATGTTAATTGCCAGTGTCACTTCGTCGGGTATCTCCTGAAATACGATTCCTGTATTGACGTACTTCAGCATCGCTTAGTCTGCCAGGGCGTAGTAGCGGCGTGCAGCCTCCTCCTGACGAGGCTGTGAGAAGTTAGAGACGCGCTTCAGGTAGCCGATAATACGGGTCATGTAGTCGATGTTCTTCGAATGGCAGTGCGGGCACTCCTTCAGGTATCGCTTATCGATATGGCCACAGTCGTTACAGACGGTATTGGGGATGTTGAAAGTGAAATAGTTACAACCTTCCTGGGCAGCCACCTTCAACAGGTGCATATACTGCTGCTTGGAGAGATGCTCTTCGAGGTTCATGTGGAGGGCCGAGCCACCCGTGAGGTGTTCGATATAGGGGGCACCATGGAGTTTGAACTTGTCAATCACAGAGAGGGTGTCATCCTCTACCACATAGAAGTAACTGTTGTAGCAGTCGCGGGGCACAAAGTAGCCGTCCTCGCGGTCCCACTTGGCGTGCTTCACGCCCACGTTCTCGGCAGGGATCATCTCGCAGTTGAACATCACGTCCTTCGAGCGATACTGCTTGTTGTACTTCTCGATGAGTCCGAGGATACCCTGTACGAAATTCTTGTAGTCATCGTTGGGCGTGATCTTCAGACCCATGAACTCAGCAGCCTCCACCAAGCCGTTAATACCGATGGTGAGGTACTGGCGGCCGATGTTGATATAGCCGGCATCGAACAGCGGTAGCATACCATGCTGCTGCAGTTCCTTCAGGTTCTCGTTGTAGGCCAACTGCACCTTGTGACAGAGGTCGATGATCGAGCCCAGATAGTCGAGATAGTTGAGTTCATGGTTCACGGCAAACTGGATACAGCGATTCAGGTTGATGGTGAGCACAGACTTCGAACCTGTCGAGACGCCACCTGCACCGAGGGTATAACTGAAACCATTGTCCGTAATCTCGTTGCGCAATCGACAGCATGAACTCAGCGAGTCGGCATTATTGCTCATATAGGTGAAGAAGGAGTGCCCTTCGCTGTATATCTCTGCGGTGAACTCGCCCCACTCGGGATCCTTGCAGTCACCGTTCTCGTCGGTCAGCAGGGCCATCGTCTCCACGGGGAAGGTCAGCAGGGTCTTCGTGCGTTCCTTATTAAACCACTTCATGAAGCGTTTCTGCAACCAGGAGAGTCCATCCCAGTCGGGCTTCGAGCCGTCGGGGAAGTAAAAGTCACCGAAGATACTCTCGAAATAGTACTTGTCATAGTAGGCAATGTTCCAGAACACGGCCTGATAGTTACGGGCACCCGTGGGCTGATTCAGCGTATAGACGATCTGCTCAAAGTAGTCGGTGATCACCTTGTCGATGGTACGCTTCTTCAGACTGAGGTCGGCCTGGTCGTTGGGACGCTTCCAGTAGTCCGTACCATACTCCTTACCGATGAAATAGTTCATGTACATCAGAAACTCCGGGGTGGCACAGGCACCACTCAGCATCGAACTGACCATGAATACCATGTTCACGAAACCACCTGCGAACGACTTGAGGTTTGTGGGGGCTGTAGAGTTACCGCCAATGGCCACCGTACCGCCAATCAACCAGGGATACATCGTGATGGAGGCGCAATAGTTGGCCAGCGAAGTCTCGTCGTTCTTATAGATAAAGTGATGGGTCAGTTTGTCAATATATTCGTCAGCCAGTTCCTTACCGTACATTTTTTTGATACGGTCGGTAAGCAGACGGCGATTCAAACGGATAAAGTTCGACTTGGGCAATTCACCGATCAGTGTGGCAATGTTCTTGTGCTCCACATTGGCGTTGGCATCGTACTTAGAACCCGTAGCAGCGTTCACCGACTCACAGTACTCTGAGAGGAACTGCAGTTTCTGCAGTGTCTCGCGGTCCTCGGTATGCTGCTGGCGATAGAGCATAAACGACTTGGCCACCTGATAGAACCCCTCACGCATCAAGGCCTCTTCTACTTGGTTCTGGATATTCTCCACGGTGATGTCATCATGAATATCCAGATGACTGATGATCTTGGAAATAGTTCCGAGATCGGCGGGACAATTCACACTGTCGAATGCCTTGACGATGGCATTCATAATCTTGTCAAGGGAAAACAGGGCTTGCGACCCGTCTCGTTTTGTGATGGTAAAGTTTTTAATCTCCATTGTATTGTTTGTTAATGTTTATGCGCTTGCCTTAGGGCAAAGTTGTCCGTTTTGGAAAACTTTTTTGTTTTCGGATCCAGAAAAGTTGTCCGTTTTGGGAAACCCGAATCGGCGACAAAGGTACAAAATTTCCATAATACCATATGCATTTCATATCTAAAAAAAACATAAAAAGAAAATAAAACTAAAAACAAGTTGCTTTTCACAAAAAATTTGTAACTTTGTCGCCAGAACCATTAACTTGTTAAAATTATGAGTGTATTATTAGTTATTATCGTATTGGCGGTCATCGTCATCGGTTATTTCATCTCGACCCAGCGCTCGCTGGTGAACCTCGACGAGTTGTGTAAGAATGCCCTGAGCCAAATAGAGGTTCAGTTGAACTCCCGTTTCGACGCGGTCATCGCCCTGGCAAAGACTGCCGCAAAGTATGCTGAGCATGAGTCCGACACCATTATCAAGGCCGTACAGGCTCGTGGTGGTCAGGCCAGCACGCCGCAGGACATCAACGAACAGTCGAACCTACTGGGACAAATGCTGGGCAGACTGAATGTGGTCTTTGAGCGCTATCCGGAATTGAAGGCCAGCGAGTTGTACGCCAACGCCCAACAAGGCCAGAAGGAGTACGAGGAGAACGTGCGCATGTCACGTATGATCTACAACGACACCGCCACGAAGATGAACCGTATGGTGCGCCAGTGGCCATCGAGCATCGTGGCCTCCATGCTGCACTTCGACCTGAAGGACTACCTGAAGGTGGATGATGAACAGAAGAAGAGTTATCCCAATCTCGATGAAGCATTTAAGAAATAATGTGTTGTTGCTGATGCTGCTGGCGTCAGCAACAACTCTTCTGGCCGGGCCCCGTCTTCTCGATCTCAACATCCACGTCAGCCTAACGAAGAACGGCGATGCCCGCATCACCGAGACCCGAACGATGGACATCGACTCGGAAGGGACGGAATGCTATATCGTCATCGGCAACCTCAACGGCAGTGAGTTGCGCGATTTCGGGGTGAGCGACGAGACGGGCACGGACTACGAGAACATGGGCAGTTGGGACATCGACCGCAGCCGCGACTTCAAGACCAACAAATGCGGCATCGTCACCAAGCACGACGGCTACGAACTCTGCTGGGGCCTCGGCGAGAGTGGCAGCCGCACCTACACCACCAGTTATACCATCACCCAACTCGTGAAGGGCTACAGCGACGCCGACGGTTTCAACTATATGTTCGTGGCACAGGGCATGTCGCCCCAGCCTGAACATGTCAGGCTCACTGTCGAGACAGCCGACACCACCAGACTGGTTGCCGAGAATACGGGCATCTGGGGCTTCCGCTACCGGGGTGACATCAATTTGGTAGATGGTGCTATCGTGGCAGAGAGCAGCGAGCCGTTCGAGAACCGTAGCGCCATGATTGTCATGTGCCGCTTCAACAAAGGACTGTTCGCGCCTGCAGATGTCAGGGACAGCAGTTTCGAAGATGTCAAAACCCGGGCCTTCGAAGGCAGCGACTACGTCGATGAGGACGAGTGGACGAAGGAAGACACCTGGACCCTCATCGCACTGATTGCCGGCTTCGTCATCTTCCCCCTCCTTTTGGTACTGGGACAGATTATATATGTATGGCGCGCGCGTAGGAAGGTGAACAAAGACCTGATGTGGTATCGTGATATCCCCTACAACGGTAACCTACAGCGGGTGAACGATGTGCTGAACGCCTATACGTACTTCAACACCGATTACAACAACCTGCTCTCTGCCTGTATCTTGAAACTCATCAACCTGGGGGGCATTACTATTGAGCAGAGTCAGAATGACAAGGGAAAGTTCGTGCAGAACTTCGTGATCCACGACCTGAAGGATAAAGACCGTCAGCCCAAACTGCTAAAGCAGGTGCATAACATCTTCAAGCAGGCTGCAGGCAACGACACCATCCTGGAGCCGAAGGAACTGAAGTCGTACATGAAGAGCAAGTACAACCAGAGCATCACCGACTCGTTCATCACGACCCTTCACACCAAGACCAGCATCTCGCACTATAAGAACGATTTGGAAAACGTGCGCCAGGTGTTCGGTCTGAAGAAATACCTGAAGGAGTTCTCGCTGATCGACGAGCGCCATGTCTCGGAGGTTTCCCTGTGGAAGGACTATATGATCTTCGCCACCCTCTTCGGCATCGCCGACCAGGTGATCAAGGACATGAAACGGATCAACCCCGAATACTTCAACATGGATCAGGTGGCCCAGCAGATGGCCGACGACATGACCCTGCCGACAATCTACTCGACGATGCACTCCAGCACCACGCGGGCTGCCATGAGCAAGGCACAGCGGGAGGCCGAGCGGGAGGCCCGTGCCTCAGGTGGCGGTGGCCATTCGTCATGGGGCGGAGGCGGAGGCTTCTCCGGCGGAGGCTTCGGTGGAGGTGTCAGATAAATGTCTGTACCATTTCAGGAAAATGCCAGCGAAGATGGTGCCGCTGATGGAGTGCCAAGCACAGGAGATGGCACAGGGCGTTACAAATAATTCGCTATCCAAATGGTACGAATATTTACCAAAACATACACTTTTCACAAATTTAACTAATTAAAATATGTTTCGCATGGGCAAATATTACATTTATTTCGTATCTTTGCCCCAACGATTTCAAAAAACTCTTCTACTTATCTATTAAAAACAAAAGCGCATATGAAAGATCTGAAAATGTACATTAACGGTCAGTTCTGCGAGAGTTCGAACGGCCAGTGGATCAACGTGTTGAACCCCTCCACCGAGGAAGTCATCTCCCGCCAGCCCGAGGGAACGGTCGAAGACGTAAACCGTGCCCTTGATGCAGCACGTGCTGCCCAGAAGGCCTGGGCCAAGACACCTGCCATTGAGCGCGCCGGCTATCTGCTCAAGATGGCCGAAGGCATTAAGAAGCGTGAGAAGGAATTTACCGAGATCATCATGCGCGAGCAGGGTAAGACCCGCGCCTGGGCCAGCATTGAGGTAGGTGCGACGATCTCCTATTTTGAGTATATGGCTACGTTTGCCCGCCATATCGAGGGTGAGATCATCCCCAGCGACCGCCCCAACGAGACAATACTGCTCACGAAAAAGCCCATCGGCGTCGTAGCAGGCATCCTGCCCTGGAACTTCCCGTTCTTCCTCATTGCCCGTAAGGCCGGTGCCGCCCTCATCGCAGGCTGTACCATCGTGATCAAGCCCTCACAACTGACTCCCGAGAACTGCACCGAGTTTGCCAAGGTAGTGGCAGAAACAGGTCTGCCCGCAGGTGTTATCAACATCGTGACGGGTAAGGGTAGCGTCATCGGCAACGAGATGGCTGGCTCTCCAAAGATCGACATCGTCTCAGTAACAGGTTCCGTAGGTGCTGGCGAAAGCATCATGGCCGCCGCCTCGAAGAACATCACCAAGGTCAGCCTCGAACTGGGCGGCAAGGCTCCCGCCATTGTCTGTAAGGATGCCGACCTGGAGCGCGCTGCCCAGTGGATCGTTGACTCCCGCATCGGTAACAACGGCCAGATCTGCAACAATGCCGAGCGCGTCTATGTCCAAAAGGAGGTCAAGGCCGCCTTCACAGATATTCTGCTCAAGAAGATGCAGGCCGTGAAGGTGGGTGATGTTTGCGCTGACGAAAGCGTCGATATGGGTCCGCTGGTGGAGGCCCGTGCCCTGGAAAGTGTGACGGAGAAGGTGGAGCGCGCCATCAAGCAGGGAGCCAAACTGCTCTGTGGCGGACACCGTGTCGGCGACAAGGGCTACTTCTATGCCGCCACCCTTCTCGACAACTGCACGCAGGACATGGACATCATCCACGAGGAGACCTTCGGCCCGGTGATCCCGCTGGTAGAGTTCGACACCATCGACCAGGCCATCGAGTGGGCCAACGACTGTGAATACGGTCTGGCAAGTTCCATCTTCACGAAGGACCTGAACATCGCCACAAAGGCCTGCCGCGAACTGGAGTTCGGCGAGACCTACATCAACCGCGAGCACTTCGAGGCCATCCAGGGCTTCCATGCCGGCGTGAAGAAGTCGGGTATCGGCGGTGCCGACGGCAAGCACGGTGTTGAGGAATATCTCGTCACCCACGTTACTTATCTCGATACTTGGGAGGACATGTAGTCCTCCCTTTTTCTTCACTTGATAATTAAAAAGATGTGAAGAATGTCAACTCTTCCAAAAATATTTCGTAAATTTGCACACGGAATATGATGGACGAAGATTTTGACATACGCGAAGAACGGTTCTCCCAAGGCGAGAAAGACTTTGAGAACGCCCTGCGCCCCCTGAGTTTCCGCGATTTCAGCGGACAGAAGAAGGTGGTGGAGAACCTGGAGGTGTTCGTCGAGGCTGCCAAGTATCGTGGCGAGCCCCTCGACCATACGTTGCTGCACGGTCCTCCCGGACTGGGTAAGACCACCCTTTCCAACATCATCGCCAACGAACTCGGTGTGGGCTTTAAGATCACCTCCGGTCCTGTGCTCGACAAACCGGGCGATCTGGCAGGCATCCTCACCTCACTGGAGAAGAACGACGTGCTCTTCATCGACGAGATCCACCGTCTGTCACCCGTCGTCGAGGAATACCTCTACAGCGCGATGGAAGACTACCGCATCGACATCATGATCGACAAGGGACCCTCCGCACGCAGCATCCAGATCGACCTGAACCCGTTCACCCTCGTAGGTGCCACCACCCGTAGCGGCCTGCTCACGGCTCCCCTCCGCGCCCGTTTCGGCATCAACATGCACCTGGAATACTACGAGCCAGAGACGCTTCAGACCATCATCGAGCGCTCCGCCTCGATCCTTGGCGTACCCATCACGGAGGATGCCGCCCTGGAGATTGCCGGTCGCAGCCGAGGCACGCCCCGAATCGCCAACGCCCTGTTGCGCCGTGTGCGCGACTTCGCCCAGGTGAAGGGCGACGGCCGCATCGACACGAAGATCACCAAGATCGCACTCACAGCCCTGAACATCGACCAGTATGGTCTCGATGAAATCGACAATAAGATCCTGCTCACCATCATCGACAAGTTCAAAGGTGGTCCCGTCGGCATCACCACCATCGCCACCGCCATCGGCGAGGATGCAGGCACCGTCGAGGAGGTCTATGAACCCTTCCTCATCATGGAGGGCTTCATCAAGCGCACGCCCCGGGGCCGTATGGTGACGGAACTGGCCTACCGCCACTTCGGGCGCAATCCCTATAGCGGCAACATCATGGAACCAAATCTTTTTGACTCATGAGGATAGGAATATTCGTGGGGAGTTTCAATCCCTTTACCATCGGACACGATTCCATCGTGCGTCGCGCCCTGCCGCTGTTCGACCGTCTGGTCATCGGCGTGGTGGGCGATAATGTGCATAAGCCCGACATGCCCTCTGCCGAGGAGCGGATACAGGTGATCCGCGATCTCTACGCCGACGACGAGCGCATCGTGGTGAAGCCCTTCCACGGGTTGGCAATGGACTTTGCCAAGGCCGAAAATGCCCATTTCATCGTAAAGGGTGTGCGCAATGCCAGCGATTTCGAGTACGAACAGTGGCAGGCCGACTTCAACCGTCGTCTGGGGGGTATCGAGACCATCCTGCTCTACACGGAGCCCGAACTCAGCAGTGTCTCGTCGAGCGCCCTCCGCGAACTGGCCCATTTCGGCGTTGATGTCTCACCCTTTCTTCCGAAGAAGTAGTTTATAGTTTACGGTTTATAGTTTATAGATGATTACTTACAGCACTGAGGGGGTGAAGTTCCCCAACATCAAGAGGCGAGAGACTTCCAACTGGATCCGCTGCGTAGCGGAGTCGTATGGCAAAAATATCGGTGAAATCGGCTATTTATTCGTCAACGACGACAAGATCCTCGAGGTGAACAATGAGTATCTGGGGCACGATTACTATACGGACATTATCACCTTCGACTATACGGAAGGGAATACGCTCAATGGCGACATCGTCATCTCGCTCGACACCGTCTTCACCAATGCCGACAAGTTCAGCCGCCCCTACGACGAGGAACTCCACCGCGTGATCATCCACGGCATCCTCCACCTCTGCGGTATCAACGACAAGGGGCCCGGTGAGCGCGAGATCATGGAGGCCGCCGAGGACAAGGCCCTCGCCATGCGATAAACAGTCCTTTTACAATAACAATAACCAAAAACCAGACAAATGAAAAGATCGATCATCATGGCTCTGGCAGCAGTCTGCCTGGGAGCCTCGGCACAGGAGAAACTCTTCAACAGTGCCAGTGTACAGTCGCCCATCGTCAATAAGGACGGCACGGTAACCTTCAATCTCTATGCCCCTAAGGCCGTGAAGGTCGAAGTGACAGGCGACTTCCTGCCCACGACGAAGCAGGAGGTGCCCGGTTTCGGCACTGTCGAGCAACCTGGCGTGGCACCGTTGAAGGAGGAAAAGAACGGTGTGTGGAGTTACACTACCGACAAACTCGCCCCCGAGATGTACAGTTACACCTTTAACATCGACGGCTTGACGGGTGTGAAGGATCCCGCCAACATCTACGTGAATCGCGACATCGTCTCCTTCACCAATATCTTCATCGTCAGCGACGAGAAGGGTGACAAGGGCGACCTGTACAGCGTGAACGAGGTCCCCCACGGCAATCTCTCGAAGGTATGGTACAACAGTCCCACGCTGAAGATGCAGCGCCGCATGACCATCTACACCCCGGCTGGCTACGACAAGGGCGGCAAGTACCCCGTGCTCTACCTGCTGCATGGTGCCGGTGGCGACGAGAACGCCTGGAGCGAACTCGGACGTGCTGCGCAGATCCTCGACAACCTCATCGCCACAGGCAAGGCCAAGCCCATGATCGTGGTGATGCCCAACGGTAATCCCAACTGTCAGGCAGCCCCCGGCGAGTGGTCATGGGGCATGTACACCCCGGGCTTCCGCGATAGCGGTACGGGGCCTACGGCACCCGCCACAGCCTCTATCCCAGAGAGTTTCATGGACATCGTGAACTATGTCGATGCCAACTACCGCACGCTGAAAGACCGTGCCCATCGTGCCGTCTGCGGCCTCTCCATGGGTGGCGGCCACACCTTCCATGTCAGTCTGCTCTACCCCACGAAGTTCGACTACTACGGTCTGTTCTCCGCTGGTCTGCACGTGGGTAAGGGTGCCATCATGGGAGCACCTTTCTCTGAGCAGATCAAGCAAGATCCCGACTTCGCCCAGCAGAGTGCCCGTCTCTTCGGCAGCAAACCCAAACTCTACTGGATAGCCATCGGCAAGACCGACTTCCTCTATCAGAGCAATACCGACCTGCGCAACTACTGGGACTCCAAGGGCTACAAGTACGAGTACGTGGAGACCGACGGTGGCCACATCTGGCGCAACTGGCGCATCTACCTGACGATGTTCGCCCAGAAGATCTTTAAATAAAGACTCGTTTTCATCTATAACACTTATACTTATCGTCCGCACAGACGTGCGGACGATATTTATTGCAAATACCCTCTCAGAAATTTCGTGTTAAATTTTGAGGATTTTGGGGAAAACAAACAAATAAATTTTGAGGATTTCGGGAAAAACCGGCAAATAAATTTTGAGGAAACAGAAAAAACCATTATCTTTGCACAAAAATTAGTTATGGATACTGACAGAATTTTCAAGCGTAAAATCTACGACCGGCTGCTGAAATGGAAAGAAACGAGCAATGGGAAGTCTGCTCTTTTGGTGCAAGGCGCGCGTCGCATCGGCAAATCAACTATTGTTGAAGAGTTTGCCAAACGTGAGTATGACTCTTACATCCTCATCGACTTTACCAAATGCTCACAAGAAGTCTTGAACCTGTTTAACGACGTATCCGATCTCAACTACATCTTCCTCAGGCTACAACTTATTTATCACGTCCAGTTGAAGGAGCGCAAGTCGCTTATCATCTTCGACGAGGTGCAGTTCCTACCCAAGGCTCGTCAAGCCATCAAATCATTTGTAGGCGATCACCGTTACGACTATATCGAAACAGGCTCTCTGATTTCCATTCGCAAAAACACGGATAATATTCTGATTCCAAGTGAGGAAGAGCGCATCAATATGTACCCGATGGATTACGAGGAGTTTCGCTGGGCATTGGACGATACAGCCACCATACCCCTGCTTCGCAGCGTATGGGAGAGCCCTCAGCCTCTAAAGGAAGCCCACCGCAAACTAATGCGCGATTTCCGTCTGTACATGCTTGTTGGAGGTATGCCCCAAGCCGTTAATGCCTATATAGATACTAACAATTTCGAGGCAGTTGACCAAGCCAAGCGCCTTGTCCTGAATATCTACGACGAAGATTTTGGTAAAATCGACCCAACGGGAAGGGCTGCTCGCATTTTCGCCGCTATCCCGGCCCAACTTAACAGCAACACCTCCCGCTACCAAATCTCCAGCGTCATTGCCGGAGCAAAAACTGAAGATTTCATTGAGTTAATATCTGAAATGGAGAAATCTATGACGGTCAACATCTCACATCATTGCGATGACCCCAATGTAGGGATGTCTGCATACGAAGACCTGAGACAGTATAAGATGTTCGTAGGCGATACCGGTCTGTTTGTTACGCTTGCATTCAAGGACAAAGACTTCACTGAAAACATCCTATATGACAAACTATTGAACGACAAATTGTCGTCCAATCTTGGCTATCTTTACGAAAACATTGTGGCGCAGATGCTTGTCTGCTCTGGCAACAAATTATTCTATCACACTTGGCCTACGGATAGCGGAAAACATAATTACGAAATAGACTTCCTGCTGTCGAGAGGAACCAAGATTGTCCCTTTGGAAGTAAAATCTTCTACCTACAAGACCCACGTATCAATGGATGAGTTCTGCAAGAAGTTCTCTTCACGCATAACCAATGACCGCTACCTCATCTACACAAAAGACTATTTCAAAGACGGTGCCATGAAATATCTTCCTACATATCTTGCCTATTTTCTATGAGGGAGTAAATCTGCTTTCTTACTCCTTCTCGAACTTGAGGCGCTTGTAGAGTTCGGGCTTGCCCTTGGTGCTCTCGGGGAGGAAGTGGAGGCGGGTGCCCCTGATGTGCTGGTGGGGCTTGAAGTCCGCCGGGGCGTCCACCTTGTCGCTTTCGATCTCGAGTTTCATCAGGCCGAAATCCTTGAGGCGCACCTTGTTGCCCTCACGGAGATGACGCTTGATGACCTTGGCGAGTTTCCACACCACGGCTTCGACGGTACCCTCACTGTAAGGTTCGTTGGCGCATACCTCTTCGATAAGTTGCTCCGTCTCGACGGTCTGGCGGTGACTGGCTACGGCTTTGTACTTGCCGAACGTGGAGAGTGTCGGCTTGGTTTCTTTCTTCAGTTGGTATTTCATCTTCATTCTTTGATTTTTAATGTTTATGTCTAATGTTTAATGCTTCACAGGGTGTAACGGTGTAACAATGCCGATAAACACAGGGCGTGCACCCTCCAAAAGAGGGTGCAACGGGTGACACGAGGGTGTCACGCCCTGAGAGCCACCTGATACTTCCTTCTCTGTCGTCCTTCGCCCCGCGGGAAACCTTTCCGATGCAGGTAACTGCCTATGACTGTGGCGTTTGCCTGTGTCACGACATTCACCTTTTTCTGGTTGCGGATATGTTCCAGGATCTCCGTGGGACTCAACAGCAGCACCTCTTCACCCCCCTGGGGCTGATGGAACATATCCTCGAAGAGTGAAATGACGTTTGGCACCTCGTAATAGTCGGCATTCTGCTCGATGATCTGCCGCTCGCGCTCACCCGTGAAGGCATATTCCTCGCCGTGCTCGATCTCATCGACGATCTGTGCATAGAGTTGCGGATAGTCGATGACCCTGTCGCCCTGCGTGTCCGTATCGATCACCTCATTCACCTCCACCACGAGATAGCGGCGCGAGCCACTGTCGTCCTTCAGCGGAGCCAGCGAGTTGGTGGTGGCGCAGAAGGCGGCATAGCGCTGCTGTTGCTCGAAGACGGTGGAGTAGAGTTTGCGCTCCTTCACGTCCGTACGCTGGATGAGGTGCTTCAGGAAGGCTGTCTGCGCCTTCGACACCTGATCGTACTCGTCGATGTTGATGAGCAGGAAGCGGGCGAGCGCCCTGAGTGCCTCCTTCTTGTTGGTGAAGTCGATACGGTCGATATAGAAAGGCATCAGTTCCTTGGGCAGCAGCATCCGCATGAAGGTTGACTTGCGCGTGCCCTGTGCCCCCACCATCATCAGCACCATCTGCGCCCCGTAGAGGGCATCCTTGCCAGCGCGCCACTGACTCACCATCGCGCGCATCCAGATCTTGAAGTTCTCGCGCCAGCCTGGCGTCTGCGTCTTCACCCTGTCTGCCATCTCGCCCAGACGGTCCCTGCCATCCCATTTGGGCAGGGCATCGAGCCACTGGCGCACGGGGTCGTACTCCTCGATGCGCTCAGAGACGAGGATGCGCTCCAGGTCCTGCGGCCATACCTTGATGCCCTCGCGGATGGCCTCGTTGTTGATGTCGTTCTGCACCTCCTGGGTCAGCGGCCTCCACGAGAGTTGGTAGCGGTGCTTCTCCTGATACTCGATGTCGCCTGTCACCCTGTTCCTGCGGAACAGATAGCGGCGCTTCAGGAATTCCTCGAGCAACTGCTGGTGCATGAGCGACTTCTCTATCGGATTCTTGCGGCCCAGGCGGTGCTTCTCATAGGCATTGCTGAACGAAGAGCGCACAAGGATATCCTTCTGGAAGAATTCCGCCTGTGCGATGGTCAGTTTGGCGGCCAGTTCCTGGTCGATGCCCGCCTGGCAGCACTCCGTGGCCAGCCTCATCAGGTATTCCTCCTTATCCAGATCCTTGCCGAAGGCCAGTTCGCGACAGATGAAGTTGTACTTCGTGGCATCCATCTCGCGCCTCGTATAGCCAGGCACCAGTTCTGTGTCGAGGGAGATCTCCTGAGGCTCAGCGACGACCTGTGCCGTCATGCTTGTCAGCGGTGCCGTGGGCTGCACCATCTCGATGGCCTTGGCCCCGGCGTTATAGTAGGCCTGGGGATCAAAGGAGATGCGGAAATGCTCTGTGCCGTCGTGCACCGCCTCCTCGACCTTGATGCCTGTTGAGGCCAAGGCGTACTCTGCCGCCCGCTTATAGGCATACTGCTGGAACAGAGCCACTTGCGCGGCATCCGCAGGCAGTCCTCCGCCCATGAGACGGTAGGGAATGAGCACCTTCAGCGACTGTCCGCTGGTGCCCATGAACGACATCAGCGTCTGTTCCCACTGGTTCACCACCGAGCGGAGCCGTTCCAGCACCTCGACACCCCCCTCCACACGGAAGGAGAGCAGCACCAGACCCGTATATTCGCCCTTTTCCCCCACGGCAGGACATATCCGGGGCAGTTCCTCGGCCGCCAGCGGACCACTGACCATGCCGCCCGTCATGGCGATCTCGTCGAGCCCCCTCACAGCCTCCACCCTGTGACGGTATTTGCCCTGGCGCGTCCAGTCGAGCACCGTTTCGAGCGTGACACACTTCTCCCTCCATTCCTGGCGGTAGAGATACTTCAATAAGACCTTGTTTGTTGTTTTCATAAAGATTAGTGTTATTCGTGATCGCTTACCTTACAGCAAAAACCATGCCATCAAGCGTTAAATTCTCGAGAGAATCCAATGCATTAACACTACTTGTTCCATCTAAAGAGGCGCTTTACGCTTCGATTCTCGAGAGAATTTAACAGTCCGAAGGCGACTGAGGAATATGCCAGACTGTCTCTCTGCCAGCGTGTCACCCTTGTTACACCCGTTGCACCCTCAAACACAGGGTGCACGCCCTGTGTTTATCGGCATTGTTACACCGTTACACCCTCAAATGCCCAAAAAACAGGAAAATCGTGCCACTTTTTTGTTAAAAAGAATGAAAACGGCCCTTAATATTAAATATTTTATTTTTTTTCCGTAACTTTGCAAAAATTTGGAACAACAACGAAAAAATAAATATGAACGCTAAACTAAAAACAATCGCCAATTCTTTCGCGGAAGAATACGGCAGCGATGCCATCTATCCGGCGCACCTGTTCAAGGCCATCCTCCACAAGGAGATCGGTCTGGTTCACTTCCTGGAGAGTGAGTTGGACAAGGACTACTACTATTTACAGGACTGGGCTGATGTCCAGATGCAGTTGTCACCCCGTGCCGTCCGCCCGATGCGCGACCTGGAGTATTCCAAGGAGTCGGAAGCCGTGCTGGAAGAGGCAGAGAACTATCAGGTGAAGTTCGACCTCGAGGAGTGTACGGACGTCTGCGTGCTGGCCTCGCTGGTAACGCCAGGTGTAGGCTTCTCGTTCGACCAGTTGAAGACCCTGCCCCTGACCCCGTCGGAGATCAGTGCCAAGATGGGCGGCGGTGCTAATGTGGAGGCTCCCTATATGGAGGGTGCCGAACTGACGAAGCACACGGCCTCAGCCACGGGCAAGGGTAACCTGGGTAAATACTGCGTCGATAAGACCGCCGTGGCCCGTGCCGGTAACCTGGGCGAAGTGATTGGTTTCGAGAAAGAGATTGCCATCATCTACGAGATACTCGGCCGTAAGACCAAGGCCAACCTGCTCATCACTGGTGAGGCAGGCGTCGGCAAGACATCGCTGGTGAACGGTTTCGTGCACGAACTGGCTGCCGACCGTGTGCCAGGTTTCCTGAGCGGGGCCGTGGCCTACGAACTCGACACCGCCGCCCTGGGAGGCGACGCCCAGTACAAGGGGGAGGTGGAAGACCGCTTCAAGGGTGTGATCACCGAGGTAGAGGCCCTGCCCAATGCCGTGCTCATCATCGAGAGCATCGACAAGTTGTTCGACAAGCAGGGCTCGCTCTTCGGTGCCTCTGCCATCCTGAAGAACGAACTGTCGAAGGGTCGCCTGCAGTTGTTGGCCACGTCGAGCATCGACGGTTTCACGAAGAACATCGAGACCGACAAGGAGATGGTGTCGAAGTTGGAGAAGATCACCGTCGAGGAGCCTACTGCCGACATGACCCTCCGCATCCTGAAGGGTGCCATCCCCGCCTACGAGGACTATCATAAGTTGAGCGTCGATGAGACGGTGATGAGCGATGCCATCCGCCTGGCCAAGCGCTATCTGACGGAGAAGTCGCTGCCCGACTCGGCCTTCGACCTGCTCGACCGTACGATGGCCCAGGTGAAGACGATGAACGACCTGACAGGCAATATCATTACGGAACTGCGCGAGAAACTGGACGCCATCAAGGCCGGCGCAGAAGGCAAGGATGCTGCCGACGAGACGCTGATGAAGGAACTCGACTGGCTGAACTACGAGGTGTTCAATAAGATCAGTTGCATCCTGTTGGCCGGTGTCGATAGCGATACCGAATTCAGCAAGATCGCCACCATTCAGGAGCGCACCGACTTCTTGTCGGCCACGCTTGACAAATTGTCCGAACTGAGCACCGAGCAGCGCACGGAGTTGAAGAGTGACGACCTGAGTGCCGTGGTGGCCAAGCAGACAGGTATTCCCCTGGGCAAGGTACAGACCAAGGAGCGCGACCGCCTGATGGGTGCCGAGGAGACGCTGAAGAAGCGCGTCGTCGGTCAGGATCATGCCGTGAAGAAAGTGCTCGATGCCGTCTATGAGTCGCGTTCAGGCCTCAGCAAGAAGGGCCAGCCCATGGGCTCGTTCTTCTTCCTCGGTCCGACGGGTACTGGTAAGACGGAGTTGTCGAAGGCCCTTGCTGCCTTCCTCTTCGGCGACGAGAGTGCGCTGATCCGCTTCGACATGTCGGAGTTCAAGGAGGAGCACTCGGTGGCCCTGCTCTACGGAGCGCCTCCGGGATACGTGGGCTATGAGGAAGGTGGTCTGCTGGTGAACAAGATCCGCCAGAACCCCTACTCCGTCGTGCTGTTCGACGAGATCGAAAAGGCCCATAAGTCGGTGTTCGACCTGTTCCTGCAGATCCTCGACGAGGGTAAGTTGCACGACCGTCTGGGCCGTGTGGGCGATTTCTCCAACGCGCTGATCCTCTTCACCTCGAACATCGGTGCCCAGACCATCGTGGAGAAGTTCAACAGCGGCGTCATCCCCGAGAACAACGAGCTGATGGACATCATGCAGGGCTACTTCCGTCCGGAGTTCCTGGCCCGTCTGACGGAGATCGTGCCGTTCTCGCCGATCACCGACAAGACCGTGACGGCCATCTTCGACATCCACCTGAAGGGACTGTTGAAGTTGCTCGAGGAGCAGAACATCACCCTGACGCTGACTCCGGAGGCCCGTCAGACCATTGCCCTGCGCGGCTACAACCAGCAGTACGGCGCCCGTCCCGTATTGGGTATCATCCGCAAGGAACTGCGCCATCCCATCTCCAAGATGATGATTGCCGGCAAGATCAAGTCTGGCGACCATATCGAGGTACAGGTCGATGAGGCAGGCAATCCCAAGTTTGAAATCAAAAGCGAATAAAACATATTATTAATCTTCTAAAATCATTACAACTATGGCAATGAAAGAGAATTTCATTTCGATGGCTCCCGATGAGGAGAGCAGTGCGAAAGTCAGTTTGATCGACCAGAACAAGACGCTGATGATCGATCAGTACACCAGCGATGTCGATGCAGGCAATCCGGAGTTCGTTGAGGACATCGAGAACATCAACGACGCCTTCGAGCACTTCAAGCCGAAGGTGGAGGTGACCTTTACCGACGAAGAGGGTGGCGCAGTGGATGAGACCCTGCACTTCGGTGAACTCCGCGACTTCGAGGCACAGGGTGGCAAGGGCCGTCTGGTACAGAACAGCCCGTTCCTCTCCAGCACCAAGGAGAAGATCGACACCAACGTGAAGATCCGTAAGAGCATCGAACAGAACCGCAAGTTGCGCGACATCCTGAAGGAGGCCGGCAGCCGCGAGGAACTGAAAGAGGTGCTGCAGTCCATGCTCGACGAACTGAAAGCAGCGGAGTAAAGGTGAAAAAGTGAAAAGGTGAAAAGTTAAAACGTTAAAAAGTAAAATTGACAATATTATGGCAGATACAGAAATGCAGAAAGCACAGGCAGCCGGACAGGCTGCTGGTCAACTTCAAGAGAAAGAAGGACAGAAAGATGTCAGCAAACTGTTGTCGAAGTTTGGCGGCTTCAACGCCATCCGTGGCTTCATGCCCGATGCCGACAATATGAATCCTGCCCGTAAGGCAGCCAAGCAGGTGTTTCTCACCGACAAGCGTTTCAAGGAGAAGCGTGAGGGTCTGGTGAAGGAGATCTCAAGATGGATCGAACTGCTCAACGACGACAGCATCGACAGCGCTACGGGTTATGCCGACGCCTGCAAGCAGGACGAGGAGAAATACACGAACGTGCTGAAGCAGGGAATCACCGATGCCCTCTACGCCACGCAGAACCTGGAGCGTTCCTACCGTGAACTCGACTCCTTCTTCAAAACCTGTGGTTCCGACAAGGTGAAGAACCTGCGTATCATCAACGTGCTGAAGGAAGACATCGCCGATGCCGACTCCGGTTTCGCCGAGGAGGTGGAGAACATCCTGCGCAACGGTTTCGACCGTCTGAGCCTGAAGGATGCCTACAGCCTCGTCTGCGTCCCTGGCGGCGTGTTCAACGACAAGGTCGATCTGCTTCGCTGGGCCAAGATGGCCTTCAAGTACAAGGTGATGCTGATTACCGACCATGCCGACGAGTATTCGTTCGACGACCTGCAGGCCAACACCGAGGGCTATCGCGACAGCGATCAGGAACTGATGAACGTGGTGATGACCGCCAACTGGATCGTTGGCCGTGAGGCCGAGAAGATGTCGTCTGACGAGGAGGATGCCAAGGCCTTCTATATCGCCCCCTCTGCAGCCCTCTGCGGTAAACTCTACGACGAGACCGCCAACATGGCCCAGGGTGCCGGTGGTAAGAAGTACGGTACGCTCGACGGCGTGAAGGGTGTGAAGAGCGACCTCCTGAAGTCGGAGATTGCCGCCCTGATGGACAACCAGGTGATCCCGATGGTCTATTCCGAGGGACGCGTGATGGCCTTCAACAACACCACGCTCTACAACGGTGACCTCGACGCCATGAAGGAGTATCCTATCGTCCGCGTGTTCGACTGGGTGAAGAAGGTGCTGATGAACTTCGTACACGAGGTGGCCCTCGAGAACTGGGATCCGTACAACAGCCCGAAGAACCTGAAGGCCAAGATCCAGGAGTTCCTGAACCAGTACAAAGGCTATGGCAACCTGTTCCAGAACTACGAGATCGGCGAGCCGCGCCAGGATCCTGTCACCAAGCGTATCACCTGTGACATCACGCTGACGCCGTTCTATGCCGCTAAGAACTTCGTGATCAAGGTGGCAGCCGACAAGAAGGACAAGGAAGCAGCATTAGCATAACTAAAAACATAAACATTATTATTCATTTAAAAGTAAAACAATTATGGCTAAGACACCAGTAAAAATCGAGATTGACGGTTACAAGGAGAGAGAAGTCCTGATGGTAACTTACGAGTTCGACCAGGCTACAGACGTAGAGGGCCAGATGGCTGGCATCCCCCGTGGCGGAAAGATCACCGTCCGCGTAAAGGCCCTGAACGACGGTACACCCGACCTGCTGGCATGGATGACCGAGCGTAATCTGCCGAAGAACGGCACGATTACCTTCAACGAGACCAAGACCGGCAAGGAAATGAAGAAGATCGTGTTCACCAATGGCTACTGCGTGAACTTCGAGGAGAAGTGGGAAGACAAGCAGGGTCATTTTGAGGAGATCGTCATCACCTGCAAGAAGATCGAGTTCGGAAACGTCGTCTATGAGAACGATTGGGCTTGATGCTTTGCAAACTAAGAGTTAAGAATCAAGAGTTTAGAATTTAAAGAAATTACGAATATGGCAGAAAATGTAACCCCGGTACAGTTAGAAGTACAGGATTTTGAAGTTCGTGAAGTGATGATGGTTGACTACAAGTTCAATCAGGCTACCGACGTAGAGGGTCAGATCTCTGGTATCCCCCGTGGCGGTAAGGTCACCATCCGTGTGAAGGCCATGAACGACGGTAACAACCAGTTGCTGCAGTGGATGCTCTCTCCCAACGATCCCCGCGATATGAAGGTCAACTTCATCAGCACGGTTGATGGCGCTGCGATGAAGTCGCTCGAAGGTACGGGCTGCTACTGCATCCACTACACTGAGAAATGGGAAGATGGTCAGCAGCACTACGAGGAAATCGAGGTGGTATGCCAGACCCTGAAGAACGGTCCGGTAGCGTACAACAATCCTTGGAAGTAATCATTCCATATCTCCCCCTCAACAATCAATTGATTCAGCCTTTACAGGCTGGGTCAATTGATTTCCCGTGTTAATATCAACCTTCTAAAACAGCAAACCTATGGCCCTAACAGCACGCTTACAGTTCGGCGACAACGATGCCAGAGTCTATACTGAAGAGTACTTAGTAGAAGACTGCCAATGTCATTTCACACGGCACTACAATCACTCCCATCCCGATACGAATCCCCGTTGCGAGCGGGTGGAACTGACCGTAGTAGCCCCCGGCAAGGAAAACCTGAACCTCTACGAGTGGTATATCTCGGGCGATGTCCTGACTGGCAGGGTGCTCTTCGACCTAACTGCCGCTGCCAAGGCCGATGCCAAAGCCTATAAGGAACTGCTGTTCGAAGATGCCCGCTGCTTCTCGATGGCTGAGGCCTACAACATCACTTCGGCCCGCCGCCGTCTGATCAAACTCTCCTTCGTGGCAGACACCATCACCGTAGATGGCGTGAAGTTTGTGAACCCTTACAAAGAATAAACATCCGAACCTATGGCAAGTATTCTATCCAACAATCTGAAAGCCATCATGTTCCCTGGTAACATCAGGGAAGCAGACACGATCATCAGGAGAAGCCAGTGCCACACGGTACAGGAATACTCCTATTGCTTCCAGCGTACCCGTAACGATGCCGGCTTCCCTACAGGGCCCACGCTTACCACAATTCTGGAATTCACCATAAAGATAGGGTCACCTGAGGAAGGGAGACTCTATTACCAGCGCATTCATGACAACCAGCCCTATGACTACACATTCATCTTCAACGCAACCTTTGGCACCCACATGCAACTGGTGGATAGCGAAGACGCAATGGTGGTGAACGGCTATGTGGTCGATGTGGAAGACAACTACGATACGGAGGACGAGAACGGCCAGTCGGAGCAGATGCTGATCCATCTGAAGTTGATGATCAATTCCATCGCCTATATCGGACGCGACCATGACAGGGTTTTAGTTATTAACAAGAAATAAACATCACAGGCTATGGCGGATATCAAAAAATACAACCTCACTATAACGATTCCAGTAACAGTCAAAGAGACCCTGGGGACCATATCTACCGCGTTTAATAAGAACAAGGCTTTCGTGCTTAGGTTTGACGAATCCGTCAGCGTTACACTCGCGAGTGGGACACCATGCACCATGAACCTGTTGTCACTGGACTACGACAAGTGTGTCTATCAGCCATGCGAGATCAAGGCCGTCATCACGATTGCAGGCACCCCTTCCTATACGGACCTGAAGAACACTTTCATCAAGCGGAAGGTGTCGATGGAACTTGAAGGTGTCACTGTGGCAGAAAACTATTTCGTCTATAAGATAAATCCACGTTTTCAGAAAACAGCAGACGGCACTAACGCCACGCTGGAACTGACTATCTATAGCGAGGACAAGTTACTGACACTGGACAAATATTCAAAAGCCTATACAGCCAGGAAACTAGGCGACATCTTCACGAGTGAGACGCCCAATTTCAAATTGAACGGTACTGCCATCAGTACTAATGCCACCGACGACGCGGAGGGTAAAAAGACCATCGCGTCCGACCTGCAGTTGGTGAAATATGAGGTGGAAGAGCCCGATCCGAAGGACAAAAGCAAAACGGTTACAAAGTATTATGAATTCCGCCATCCGTATCTGGTGCAGTACAATGAGAGTTTCTATGACTTCTTGAAACGCACTGCCAACCGTTGCGGAGAGTTCCTTTTCTTCGAACATGGCAAGTTACAGTTAGGTATCGGTGACAAAGAGAAATCCATAGCGAAGGACTATGAAGCCAAAGCCTCACGGCGCCATTATGAGCAACTGGCACAGAGCGAGGTAAGTATTGATGACTTTTCCTATAACTACCTGTCGGACAACACGGGAACCAATGCCCAAAACGGCACTTATCATTACAGCAATCCACTTGTTGCCGATGACTATCTGGCAGACATCTCTACGGAATATACAAACTTTGACACCCAATTCGGGGCATTGGACAAATGGGGCGTGAGTGTCATCTGCACGGCTCTACAAGGAACCTCTTTTTCCGGAATCGTGTCAAAATTCGGCTTCACTTCAGCATGGAAAGCCATGATGGCCGGAATAGGTGCATACAACATCAACTTCCTCTTTAAGAAAGCAGTGCTCAATCCCTATTACGTATGTGAAATAGAAGGAGAGGGAGATGATGTTGATATAACCGTAACGGACGATCATCGCCCGGGAACAGAAGACCAATGGCAAGATAACGGTCAACTGCGTGAGTTTGGTACGGCCAAAGACCAGAAATCAAAGATCAGTGCATCTACAACAACGAACATGTACTCCAAATTCTATTCCTTGGTACGCAAGGCAGAAAAGGCGGTTGGCGAGGAAGTGGTGCATTTGGAGTTTGACAGTGAGACCGTCGATCTGCAACTGGGCGATCTCATGACGGCTGATGGCATCAACTATATCGTTACACAGGTTAAAGGCTGCTGTTCCTACACCGACGAGAAACAACTCATAGTCGTCCAGCATGTAGTAGGCATTCCTCTCTACAAAATCGGGAATAACGGCGATAAAGATGTGTTTGTCTGCATACCGCCTATGTTGCCAGACAATATTATAAGGGAGTCTCAGCCACAGGTGGCCTTTATCACAGGATTCATGGATCCAAAGAAGATTGGGCGCGTCCGTGTCAGATTTGCCTGGCAGGAGACAGAAGGGAGCGACTCGACGCCGTGGATACGCGTGTCGTTGCCGTTCGCCACTGATGGAGGCGGCGTGAAGTTCACGCCAAATCCCGGTGACGAGGTGCTGGTAAGTTTCGAGGAGGGCAATGTGGAGCGCCCCTATGTGTCGGGCTATTTGCTCTCCGAGCGCAGCAACGCCTCCTGGAAGGCCATGCCCGACCGTGCCATCCTCTCGAAAAACGGACATGGCATCACCTTCAACGACGGTAAGGATGGTGGCAGTTTCCTTTATAACCTGATCCCTGCTTTCGCTTTTCTGAAGTCTATTATACCGGTCAGCGCATGGGGAAACTGGATGGACAAGAATGAAAAGATGGTCGATTTGTCTGGTGGTATGACACTGAGCGATCGCTACGGCCTTTACAAGATCAGCATGTCGTCGGATACCCGTTCTGTCCTGATTCAGTCGGCTATGGGCAATATCACCCTCAACGCCTTTACCGGCATCAACATCACTGCGCCTAATGGGGATATCAACATTGTCGGCAAGAACGTGAACATCTCGGCCAGTAACAAGGTGAACGTCACCTCTGGCCTGGCCTTGCAGCAGCGCTTTATCAATAAAGGAGGAAAAACCATACAGGCAGATGGTACGACACAAGACGATGGCAAAGGGACTCGCTTTGTCAGATCCTTGGTCGATGTCGCTTATGGTACAGGACTGGAGGTCATCAACGCGACCGCAGGGAAAATACTCGACCTGAGTCTCATCCGTACCTTGCTCGAAGTGTTTATCCGTCCTATCGACGGCACCCTACAGATCAAGTCGTTCACCTACGTCAAAATAGAGGCAGGAAAGGGCAGTGCCAGCATTCCGTTCAATCGATATCATTCAGGCTCAAGAGTGGGTAAAGGCGGTGAGGATGACTCGCTTAATAAATTTGGAACATCGATAACTTCGTGTGTGACACACGCTGAGGGCAAAATAACGACAATACGAGGAAAACTTATAACGATGTGCAATGCCATTGCAGACTTTAATGCAATATCAGGTAATACAGGTGTTAATAAGAATGAGTCTGCCATCTCTTTTGAAAAAATTAAAACCGCAGCCTTTAGCGGAAGAGGCCTCTCAGACAGCGACTATAAATGGGATAACTCTGACGAAGGCAATAATTTGAAAATCAGTGAAGAGAGGCCGAGAGAATTTTCACAGAATGAACCTCAACCATCAGACTTTAATAATATATCTGAGTATAATCAGGCACATGAGAGGTGGCAAAATGAAAGAACGCAAAGCAACGACCAGATAACAATCTGGAATAGTAAGTTTCAAGGACAGAATCAAGTCAAAAGAAGGGCTCAAGCATTATACAATGCAATCATAAATGCCTATAATGACATCAAGAATTGGGATAAGCCGGCAAATAATGGCTTTGCAAACGACACTTTTAAAGATGAAATGAAAAGTGCTGCCAAAAAGATGGGATTCCTGAAAATAGAAGGTGACTTACTATACAATTTCTCAAAGAAAAAAATCACGAAGGGAACACAAATGACTGCCGCAGCCTTCAATGTGGTAAATCTTAACAAAATGTATCGCCGTAAGATGGTGTATGAGTTCATAGAGCAGATGGTCAACACTGATCTCGGAAAGGCATACGGACTAGCCCACAAGAACGAGCCTGGCTTTGATGATGCTTCATGGGATGGTTATAAAAAAACTCTGGGCATAAATGCCGTTGCAGGTATAAAGGCTTATGCTAAAGACGTAACACGGTTCAAAAACTGGTTTGCTACTACAGTTCAAGATCCTTGGAAAGATACGTTCGTAAACAGAAAGATGTGGGATCCCAATATAGATGGACAGATACTGTTGTCTGACGATGCTACCAAAACCCTCCATTTATCATCTCGAACTACAGATGCCGGCGTAACGCTCAATCCGGAGTTTACAAATAAACACATGTTAGATTTAGTCGTTAATTTAGCAAATACATAATATGGCAGATACAGTATTCAACAGTTGGATTACCGCTTTGGCCAACCTCCAGGCCAGCGTGGCGAAAGACGTGGAAGAGATACGTCAGGCCAAGGCTGAGATGCAGCACATCAAGAGTGATCTGTACAACCAACTCGCCCGTGGTCGCTATCTGCGTGATGATGAACGGCTGGTCCTGTCTGCCCCGGAGATCATTATCGGCAATGTGGATAGTGCCGGGATGCTTTACGGAGACGGCGGAACAGTCGTCATACGTGGTACGAATGTGGGTCTGGAAGGTGTCGGAGAGGGCGGTGCCATTGAGAGCCGGGCCTCCGTGATCTCACAGACGGCTGTCGATCCCGGTCCCGATGGCATCGAGGCAGTGGTCCGTAACCACTCTGCCATCATCAACCAGGCCAAGTATATCACCATACAGAGCAATGAGGCAGAGACCGACGGTGTGTTCTCCCGTGTTCCGAAATCCCCTGCTGGTACGGGCGTGATGATACATGCCGACGCGACCATTGAGATAGATGCATCCGAGTCATCGGAAAACCGGAGCAACGAAATCAGCGACATGACGACATCCTTGTCCGACAGTCTGGCCGGTCTGACGATGGACTCCACAACAGCCATGGCCAACGTGACGGCATTGGTGGCACAGTTGGAAGCCATCATGACGGCAGGCGATGTGCTGAATGCTGAAGAATTAGCCATTCGTACCAGTGTGCTCGACATCGAGGAACTGCGCGATCAGTTTAACCAACTGATTCCCTCGGTCTATACCGCCCTTGAAGGGGCTATCCATACCATGTCGATGCTAGCGGAGACCAACCGTCGTATCAAGGCCCTCAAGGCAGAAGAGACGAAGGTCAAGGCCAACAAGGCCAAGTTTAAGGACACCTCGACAGATGCCCGGCTGAAAGTGCGGGCAGAGCAGATGGACATCGCCTCTGTCGATGGCGACGGTAATATCCGCACGAACCCGGAGGCCGCCATCCACGTGCAGACAGGCAAACTGACCATCTCGACAAAGAAAGAAGACGGTACGCTGATTGATGACAGTTATGTGAAGATCGACACGCATGATGTCACCATCTCTACCATCAATCCCAAACTGGATAATCCCCAGGAAAGTGATGGGGAATATACCACAGAAGGCAGTGTGCAGGTCTATTCCAAGGACGTATCCTTTACGGCCGTCGATTATACGGTCAAGAATGATGAGTATGAGGAGAAAGACCAGACGGCGGGCAGCAGATTCAGTGTGAGGGCCGAACAGACGGAATTCATGTCGTTTGATAAAGACGAGAATGTCACAGGTAAGTTTGCCGTCCTCGCACAGGACAGTTCCCTCTCCTCCGAAGATAAGGACGGGAATGCCACGGGATCGTTCCGCGTCAAGGCCCTGGATCTTGAACTCCAGTCGGTTGACAAAGACGAGAAGGCCACGGGCAGTCTGACGATGAAGGCAGAGAACATCGCTGCTTCGTCGGTTGACAAGGAAGGCAAGGCCCTCGGACAGGTGAGCGTGAACGGCAAGAACGTCTTCATCAAGGCGATGGACACCGACGACAAGGGTGGCGACAAGAACCTGGCCGCAGGCGGTAACATGGTTGTCGTGGCAGAGAACATGTTCGTGGGACGCACCAACAAGGACAACACCAGCAAGACGCTCCAGATATCCTCCGACAAGACCGGTATCTACGGCACCACCACTGCCGAGATGCAGCAGGGCGAGGCCAAGGCCGTGGTACAACTCGACGGCGGCAACATCGCCATCAGCGGATCAAAGGCTGAGTACTATGGTGACAACACGGTGAATGGCAAGACCGACTTCAAGGCCGATGCCACGATGACCAAACTGACGGCAGACAATCTGGAGGCCAAGAGTTCGCTCAAGAGTACGAACATCAGCGACGGTGTGGCCGTTCCAGATGCCCCCTCGTCGGCCAAACTCAGTGCCAAACTGAAAGAGGAAGATGCACCCAAGCCAAAGGCGATTGAGAAGAATGCCGAAAGCGGTGGTGGAAGTAAATGATATCAGAACATGAAGAAGTGGTTCATATCTCTCGCTCTGGCTGGCATGGCCTATAGTGCCAATGCCCAATACATTCCTGCACAGATTCCAGTACAGGAGCATAAGAAGCCTGTATCCTATGACTATTGGCATCCTGGTAATACCTTCCAGCATTTGGACGTTTCTGTTTCTGTCGGCACAACTGGTATCGGCATCGACCTGGCCACCCCGCTCTGCGAGTTCCTGCAACTGCGGGCGGGCTACGACTTGATGCCACATTTTAAGAAGACCTTCCACAACAAGGTCGTGGTAGGCGGACAGACGGCGCCCCAATATGATGCCGGAGGCCATCGCATAGAGACACCCTTCGACATTGTAGCCAACCGTATCTGGGCTGCCGAAGGCTATGATATGAAAGAGCAGGTCGATCTGGAGGGCAAACTGACGATGCAGAACGTGAAGGTCATGATCGACTACTTCCCGTTTGAGAAAAAGAACTGGCATTTCACGGCTGGTTTCTACTGGGGGCCGTCGCGCATCATCGACGTCAGGAATGCAGAAGGATCGGAGGTAACACTGCTCTGTATCGGCCTCTATAATCAGAGATATGATGAAGGGACACTTCCTGAAGACTTGTACGGCTATGGCAAGGTTGTAATTGATGCCGGCAATTATACCAATGGCAATCCCTATCGGATGTTGCCTAACGAGAAATGGGTTATCCGGATAGAAGGAAAGACCAACAGTTTTAAGCCCTATCTCGGCTTTGGCTATGGTGGACGACTGCTGAAAAAGCGTACCGACTGGAAGATATCCTTTGACTGCGGTGCTCTGTTCTGGGGCGGTAGTCCCGATATGATCGTCCACGACGGGACCAACCTGACGGATGACGTGAAGGACATCCCTGGTACGGGGGGCACATACATGGGTGTGGTGAAAGCGCTGAAGGTATATCCCCAGTTGAGTGTGAGACTTTCAAAGACATTATTTTAATATTATAATAAGGTATATGGGAAATTTTGTATGTATGGGAGCGATGCTCCAGTGTTCCTTTGGAATGGCTCCATCGTCGCTCATGGTGACGGTGCCACTGAGGCCGAAGTGCGGCAACATGCTAATGGCTACCGTCATGGACTTTGCTCCGATGACGAATATTATGCCCTTTGGCATGTGCCAGTCGATGGCCAACCCGCAGGTAGCCGCTGCTACCTCGGCCGCCATGGGTGTTCTCACGCCGATGCCCTGTGTGCCAGTCATTACGGCACCGTGGGCACCACCGGGACAGGTGAAGGTGATGAACATGCCGGCCTTGATCAATAATGCCAAATGCATGTGCGCCTGGGGAGGTAACATCTCGATTACCAATCCCAGCGGCAGCATGATGACGCAAGGGAAGTGAAACGTAAAGTGTGATGGGTAGGAAGTTGACGATCGTATGGATGATGCTCATGACGGTGCTGCCGATGGCGGCACAGGACATGAGTATAGAGGGCTTTGCCCGTCAGAAAAAGTCCATGCTCAGTCAACAGAAAGTGAAGAAGGACAAGCATCAGGCCACACTCCTGCTGACCACGGGCGAGACAGGCTTTACGTTCAAGGCTGATGGCCAGACGGAGGTGCAGGCTGAGGAAGGCGAAGGACTGTTGACGCTGAAGGTGCCCCACAAGACCAGATTCCTCACCATCACCCATGCCGACTACGGTCAACTGTCATGGCGGGCACCCGACAAAGGCCTGCGCAAGAAGAAAATCTATCATGCCTATCTGCGCACCTATAATCCTGATAAGGAATACAAGTTGCAGAAGCAATGGGTGGTGTTCCTGGTGTCGCCCCGCGATGCCATCGTCCATGTAGATGACAGTCTGCTGACGCGCATCAGGGATGGCAGGGCACAATACTACCTACCATTGGGCAAGCATACCTATAGGGTGGAATCACCGTTCTACGAGACCGTGGAGGACACCCTTGAACTGACGGACACTGAGAAACTGGAAGTGCCCGTGGCGCTACAGCCCGCCTATTCGTACCTGACGGTGAAGACGCCTCTGAAGGATTGTCGGATCTTCTTGGACAACCGCCCGATAGGGCGACACGAAGCCGTCAGCAGTCATCTGGCAGCAGGCAGTTATCGCCTATCAGTTTTCGTCGGTTCGCTCTGCTATTACGACGCACCCGTCACCATCGGTGCGGCTGAGAAGAAGATCGTGGAACTGGGTATCGCCGACCTAAGGCAACAACCCTGGGAACAGCAGACAAGACTCAGTTCGATGGGTGTCGATTGCACCTCGCAGAATCCTACAGACAGCACCACCATCATGGCACAGACTATCAGGATCAAGGCTCCTGTAACCATCAAGGCCCACGACGGTGATACCGAAATATGGCTCAACAGGGAGCCTGTAGGCCACGGATCTTGGGAAGGTGAACTCGAAGAAGGATATCACATCATCAACACCCGGAAAGACGGACAGGAGTCGGGCACCCGCTATCTATGGGTAACCGACGAGTTCCCCAAGGAGATCAATGTAGGCACACCGCAGGTTGACTTCGGATTCCTTAATGTTCACAGCAATGTGACGGGAGCCGATGTCTATATCAACGACAGTCTGATGGGGAAGACACCTTGCATCGTGGAGGACCTGCCTGCGGGAAAGACCTACAGGGTGCGGTTGGAACAGGCTATGTATAAGCCTCTAGAGCAGAAGGTGCTCATACTGGGCAACGACATCGTGGATGTGATGATGCCACTTAGAAAGAAGAAATAACAAAAAAGTACAGGATATGAAAAAGGCAATAGAGAATCTCATAGGAGAGATGGAAGGCAAAATAACCGGTTATGCCGTCCTGATGAATTACCGTCAGATGAATCTTTGTGTAAAAGCGGAGCCGGTTGCCTTGCTGTCTGTATCCGTGGAAGATGATGAAGGTGAATCCTATGGAATCGAAGACGTGGCGAGTGTGATGCACCCCAATGACTATCAGTTGGAAATCGTACCCGAGGATCCTAAGATGATCTTTTTCATCTGCAAGGGACTACTGGAGAGCCACCCGGAACTGAAGCAGGAAGTCGTTAATGCCGATGAGAATAGTCGGATCAACATGAACAATGAACCGGAACAGCACATCATCTGTACGGCTCCTGAGGTGGATGACGACCGCCACGACCTGTTGCTTGAGGGTGCAAAGGTGTTCTACGATGACTGTAAGACCAAGATGGAGGCTACCTATACGGCCTACTCCGCAAAACTGGCCCAGACGGTTGTCGGACTGCCAGAAAGTGAAATAGAGGAGGCAAAGGATGCCCTTGAGTCCTCTTATAACACATATACTGAAATGGCAGACACCTATAACGAAAATAAAGTGAAAGAGATCGAGGAAGCCTACCAGAAGTGGCAGGCTAAACAGAAAGCGAAGGCCGATGCGGAGGCCGAGAAGGCGGCTGCCAGAGGCAAGGGCAAGGATTTCGGTCTCAAGATGAATAGGGAAACGTTCGAGGAAAATGAAGAATAGCCTCAAACAGGATCGGATTGCCGCTGCCCACATCATGGTGGTCGGTTGCGGTGCCTTGGGAAACGAGGTGCTGAAGAATCTGGTTCTGATGGGCGTACGACATATTGTGGCCGTGGATTTCGATGTGGTGGAGATCGGTAACCTAACGCGCTCCGTGCTCTTTACCAAAACCGATGCCATAGCCCACCGGCGGAAGGTGGATGTAGTGGCAGAGCGACTGAAAGCCCTGAATCCCGACGTGCAGGTGGAGACCATCTGCGGTGACATTACCTACGATGTAGGATTGGGCCTGGTGCGACAGATGGATGTCGTGATAGGCTGTGTGGACAGCCGGTGGGCACGCTACCAGATCAACCGTCTCTCGATGCGGGCAGGGAAGCCTTGGGTGGATGGCGGTATCGACGGACTGGAAGGAACGGCCCGGGTGTTCGTGCCAGGCAAGAACTGCTACGCCTGTAACCTTGGTCCCGAGGGACTGAAAGACTTGGCACGGCGCATGCCCTGCTCGGGTATCATTCGCCGGCAGGAGCAGGCCGGATCGGCCCCGACCACCTCGATCGTCGCCTCGGTCATCGGGGCGGTACAAGTGCAGGAGGCGCTGAAGTTGCTTTATCCAGAGGAACTGGAGGCAGGAAGCCTGACCTCACTTTGCGGCAAGATGCTCTATTACGACGGGGAACACCTGTCAGTGCGTCTCGCCGACTTCGCTGCCTACGACGATGACTGTCCGGAGCATGACCGCTGGGAACCAATAGGCCACACGGCACTCACCCTGCAATCGACGGTAGAAGAGGCACTGACACTACTGCGAGAGGAGTTAAAGGCAAACGACGTGACGCTCTGCCTGACCAGTGACTGCTATGTCGATTATGTGTCGGAACGTGCCAACAACCACCGAACCACCGTGATGCGTCCAGGCCGGGAGGTGAAGGCGTTCGTAGAACAGGATGCCAACCTACGGGGATTCCCTCTGAGCGGCCTGTATCAGCACGAGTACCGCGAGATCGGCCCGTCGTTCCCCTATCCGGAACTGACGCTGGCACAACTGGGTATTCCTAACTGCGAGGTGCTACACGTGGAGGCCGACGGAAAGGACTGTTATCTTGAAATGAAAGAAAAATGATTAAAAAGAACAATATACCACAGATTAGGGCAGAATTGCTGTTGAACTACCTTTATCCCGACGACTGGGCGAAATGGATAGCCAGGGGAGAGGGTACGTTCTACCGCAACTATAACTACGACTTATTGTCCATAGACGATGAGAAAATAGAGGCCCAGATGTCGCGTGACGGGTTCCTGAGCCTGCTGCCGCCAGGCATGATCTCTGATCCTCAGGAGCTGAAAGGTGAGGATGCAGGAGAGAAATACAAGGAGATGCAACGACGCATCCGATTATTGAAAGAGGCGTTCATGCCGTTAGACTCCTTTACGTTCCGCCGAAGTGTCTATGTGGAGCATGTGGCTTCAGAGATGCTACAGGACCGCCTGAACTATGTGCTGCGCACCTACTTCGACTTCGATCTGGAGCAGGAGAAAAGCGAACTGGTGAGGCAGGCGGCAGTCATCCTGCCCTTCGTCAGCAGGAAGCGCGGCGACTTTGGGTTCGTGACCAATCTGTTGGCTGCCCTCCTGCACTGTGAGGTGAGGATAGAGACGGGCCGATACAGTGATATCGACAGTTCCCGTTACTGGGTGCCACGTGTCAGGTTCGAACTGCTGATACCGGGACTGACACCGGAGGCGTTCAGGGAACTGGATCAACAGGTGGAGCCGCTGCGCCACTTTATCCGCGAGTGGCTGATACCGTTTGAAATGGTCAGTGAGTTCGTGATAAAAGAGCATCACATCTCTCAGCAGACCAACACCCGCCTCACCTTGGGGTATAATACAGAAGTGAATCAATAAAGTAAATGGAACGATATGGATATTAATGCAAGAATCAACTGGATGCCAGGCATGGAACTGACGGCGCAGACATTCCTCGGGATGGCTGACCATTGGAATTTCAGACAGAGGCTTGCCATTCGGGCCGCCTTAGGCAGTAACCACATGGGGTTGTTGCCAGGCCAACCGTTTAACTGTAAGGGGATTTTTGTCAAGAACCGATACGAGATTGAGCACCTGGAGTGCATGGCTCTGCTACCATCGGGAAGGATCGTGAATGCGGATGAGGAGGTGCAGGTGACGATACCGATGCTGTTCGGTGACAAATACTACCTGACTGTGGGCTTTGGAGAAGAACTGACGGAGTTCGAGAAAGAGGGCGTGCCCTTCGTCAGGCCCCACTACATCTATCAGATTAATACGGAAGAAGAGGTGGAGGCTGGCGACCTGTTCCCGCTGGGAAGGTTCAAGGTGATCGACGGGGTATTTGCCATTGATACCGACTTCGTGCCTCCCTGCCTGCTACTGACGGAGCACCCCTGTTTCAAGGAGTATATCGACAGGTACGTAGAACTGCTGGCACCGTTGGCGGAGCACCCGAACTTCGACAATGACGAGGGCAAGCGCGCCATGCTGCGCTATATGTTCATGCTCAAGGACTATAACCTGATGAATCGTATGCAGGACTTTGTGCTGCTGACGCAGGAGATAGCACAGGCCATCGACTACTATATCGTAACTCCCCATCGCGAGCAACGGGTTAAAGTGCCCAAACCTTCACAGATCGACATCCAGTTGTGGCTACAGTGGCTTGACGACTATCTGGTGGGAGCGATCACCATCCTTGACGGTGTAGTCCTGGAGGACAACACCATCGACTATGATGCCCTTTTAGCCCAGGCCAAGAAGGAACTCTACGAGCAACTGCACCCGGAACTGTTGGAAAAACTGATTATGCAGACCAAGGAAGAACTGCATCAGGAGATACAGCAACTGACTGACTCGCTGACAATCTATATCCGCGAGACGCTGAAGACAGAGTTGTCGAATCAGTTGTCGTCAGATATTGAGTCACGCTCCACCTTGCTCAGTGACCGTCTGACCGAGAGCATGGATCTGATGGGCAAGGATCTGGCAAAGTCGCTCTACGACAAACTGTTCTCCGACATCTACATCGGTGTATATAACGTGCTGCATGAAGAGGAGGAAGACCACTTTATTCCTATGATATGATGGAAGAATTATAAAATTAAAGAATTAAAAACGATATGCTGTCGATACCTTTGAACATAACCCCTAAGGGACTGGAGCGGGAAGAGAAAATCAAGCAGGCCTTGGACCAGACCATCCAGTTGCTGCTGACGACAGGACAATACAGCACGCCTGTCGATCCACAGTTCGGCTTCGTGTTCAATAACCTGCGCTTCGAGATGTTCAATGAGAATGAGGGAGTGGTCTTCGATTCCGGTGAAACCAATTCCTCCCATCTCCAAGGTGTCTATGACAAGAAAATCTCCGGCTCGTCGAAGAGCATCGATACCTTCGCTTCAGAACTGAAAGAGGCTATCACCAAATACGAGAAGCGTCTGGAGGGCATCACCGTGTCGATGACCTACATCCGGGAAGAGCGCCAGATTTATGTCACCGTGAAGGGAACCATCGTCGCGACGAAAGAAGACTATGTCTTTAAGCAAGTATTCAGAGTCTGGAACTGAGAGAATGAAAGAATGAATAGAAATGAAAGAATGAAAAGATGAAACAAACAATATTCGAGACAAGGCAAAGAGCCGAGGAACTGTTGCGCGAAGCCATCAACATCTGGCGAAAGAGCGACATGAACGATTCGCTGGAGGGACTGGAGAATGACCCTATGTTCTCTATCCTTTTGACGGCTGTGGCCTATCAGATGAACGACTCGATCAGCGACTTTGAACTGATGAAGACAGAGGTGCTGGAGGAGTTTGCCCAGTTACTGACTCCCTATGAGGTGGGTCACGCCACACCGGCAACGGCTGTCGTGGAGGTGGCCTTGCAGGATCAGGTAGCGGAACAGGACATAACCAGCGGGAGCACATTCGGCTTATCAGGTACGGAGTTTGTGTTTATGCCTCTGCTGAAGACACGGGCTCTGAATGCCAGGGTGCGTTCCATCATCAGGATGGACGGGCGCTGCTGGAAAGTGACCCTCGCCATGAAGTCGCCTGTCAGTGACCTCTCAGGTTTTGCCTTCGCTGTGAGGAATACTAATTTCCAGGATCTGAAGGTGACCATCAAGGGGAAGCAACTGCCACTGATACGCCCTTGGGACTATTCAGAACTGCCACTGACAGAGTGCTTCGGACTGGATGCCGTGCTCTACAACCGGTCGCAGACCTATCAGGCCTCGGCCACTTGTATGGATCTGTTCGCCCGGCAGAACACCCGTATCTTCATCATCGATAAGCATGTAGCTTCCAAGTTTATTCCCAAAGAGACGGAGAATGTGGATCTAGTCTTCGAGTTCCAAGGCATCTCGGATAAGTTCGTTTTCGACAAGGAGAACTTCTCGGTCAATCCGGTGCTGCTGGTCAATGCGCAGTTGCACCACACCACCCTGTCGGCAGAGACGCCAATAGCACGTGTGGCCGGTTACGATGAACAAAAGAATCAGAATGGACTACAGTTCCTGCATGCCATCCGTCCTGCGGAAGAACAGATCTACGGCAACAGCATCTTGGAGATACGCCGGGTGGCTGCTGACCGTTTCAATCAGGGACGGCTGGTACGGCTGCTCCATACGCTGATTGCCAAGTTCCACTCCGACTATTATGCCTTCCAGAACTTACAGGGCTTCTCTGGTGACAAAACGATACAGGGCCTTCAGGATATTCTGTCGAAGATGCTGGATATATCCCAGAAGGACAGACTGCGCCGGATGCCCGGCGTGTATATGCTGTTGCGGCAGACGGATGCCATCCGCAGTGGCAAAGGTAGCGTGGAGGTAGGATACCTGACTACGGCCGGTGCCAATGTCAATGCCTCATTGAGCGGATCGAGCAACTTCTCAGCACCATCAGGGTTCGACAGTGCCCAGACACGCCTCATCGCCAATCCTGTTCTTGGCAGCGACGAGATCAAGGAAGAAAGTGCCCAAGCCAGTCTCTCGCGCTATTATCTCGCTACTGGTGACCGCATTGTAACACCTGCCGACATGAAGATATTCTGCTATAATGAATTACTGACACGCTATGGCATCGTCAGGGATATGGTGAAGCACGTTAAGGTGAGTCATCGTCAACAAAAGGAGAACCGCCAGTGCGGCTATGACATCCTGGTGGAGATCTTGCTTGCCAACAACTCCTTCGTAAAACGCAGTTTCGCCGATAAGGTACCACAAGTAGAGATCCTGCTACAAAAAATGATCGAGGTAAGGAGTACCAACATTTATCCCATCCACGTGACTATACAGATAGAATCATAATATTTAATCAATAAGATATGGAAGATTTCTTTTTGAATATTGTCTATAAGAACAAATCGGTGAAGTTCAAGGTGGTGAATCCTGATGCTCCGCTGAGTTCGCTGATGACTAACTTGCGCCATGCGATAGGAGTCGATGGTAAACTCATCTTCGACTTCCCCTCCATCGATGACTCGGGGGCACCGCTTGACTATTTTTTCGGAAAAGAAGACCCTGAGGTGCATGAAATACGCGTCATGAGACCACGCATCGGAAAGGCCGATCAGACATTGGCTGACTATAATATCGTCAATGGAAGTACAATATACCTCATTCCAGACCCGTTCCCAGGATGAACGAAGTGAAAAGTGAAGAGTGAAAATGAAGAGTGTGGATTTTGACCCAAAACTGCTGAGTGGCCGCAATCGCCGCCTGCTACACGAATGGCAGAAGTTGGAAGACCAATATTATGGCCGCTCCGACATCAGTTGCCGTGTGGTCAAGCGGAATGGCGATGGCCTGCCCACAGCCTATCTGATCAACTACCAGTTGCTAAGCATCTGTGGCGTTGAACGGGTGGAGCAACTTGGGAAGCCGGGCATCTCGAATCCTCCCTTATTCGCCAAAGGCTTTTTGATGCGTATCGACTTGCCACAGGGCTACCCCAGTGTAGATGCACCAGCAGCCTTCCGCTTTCTCACACACGACGAGACCGGCGCTTCCATCCCCCACCCCTGGCACCCGAACATCCGCTACTTTGGCGATTTTGCCGGACGCGTCTGTATCAATATGGCCGACACCTATACCGACCTGGTCTGGGGCGTAGGCAGGGTGGGCGAATATCTTCGCTATGAGCGCTACCATGCTGTGACAGAGCCACCTTATCCCGAGGATATGCAAGTGGCGGCATGGGTCATCCGCCAAGGCGAACCCAACGAGTGGATTTACTTCAATCAAGAGAAGAATGAAAAATGAAAAAATAAATACATATATGATACGAAAAACGTCGCTGCTGCTGGCCGCCCTCACCGTCTCATCCCTGCTTTCCGCACAGATGGTGAAGGAGATTACGGTCAGTCAGGAGAATTCTTATACAGACCACATATCCCTGAAGGAGGATTCAAGGGACATGGACCTGATGGTGAAATTTGTCTTCAACGAGGAGGCCAACACGCTGACGGTCAGTCTCATCTCCTATCGTAGTCTGTTCGTCTTTTGGGATCAGGTGCGCTATAAGCCCACCTTCAGATGCCGTACACTCCGCCCGAAGATGTTGCCCTATGTCGTGGAAAGCGACCCCGACGACCGTTTCAGGGTGTCCAAGGTCTTCAAATGGTCGATTCCCAAACCCCGTAAGAAATATGTATTCAACCGTTGGAACTCATACGAAGGATTACAGCCCACGCCGCAGGACTATAAGATCATGAATGATTATATCAATCAGACCTTCGACATTCTGAACAAGCGGGATCAGGTAAGCGTAACACTCCGTGATGTCTTCGTCATGGAGCACACCGATGTCAGGGATTACGAGATATTCTTTGGCAAGGATCTCTATACACAGTATCAGGTGACCATCGAGCGTGACCCCTGCTTCGGTAAGGACGACGACATCAAGAGTGCTCAGGACGCAGAGAAGAGCATTGCCGCCGCCTATGCCTCGTTCAACGATAAATACGGTTCTGGAAAGGTGACCAGTAATGAGAGCCTTCAACTGTTCCTGGAGATGCAGGATCTGCTCATCAAACAGTATCCCCGTAAGGAGACACAGAGCGACTGCCCTGATATTCAGGCCGCATACGACAGTTACAATCAATATGTCGAATCCATCAGTCGGATGAGGTGCGTGGTCGTCACCGCAGCCCCCGCAGGTGCTGCCAACGGCCTGGCTGGTATCCTGCCAAAGACGCTGCTGCTGAAGGCCCGGCAGATAGACCAGATAGTGGCCCGATGGATGAACAGCAGGGATATCATGGAGCGTCGCGACCTCGTGAAACAAGGCGACAAACTGGCCAAGGAAGGTGAAGCCGACATCAGTTCTCAGGGTGCCTACACAACAGAACAGAAGCAGGCTGTCAATGTGTTCCGCGAGGCCGTCCGATATTTTAATAAAACATGCAAATAGCCCATTCTATGACCATAAAGCAGACGATACTCAGAATCCTATGTGCCGCCGTCGTACTGACTGGCTGCCTGTCGGTGTCAGCCCAAGACAACGTCGAGGTTACCGACACTGCCGATAGCGAGCGCCTTGAGATTCTGAGTCGCATTCAGTCGATGACAGATGAGGCGAAACAGATCTATGTCTCTTCCCTGATGTTACCATCTGCTGGAAAGGAGGGCACCATCAAGGCAACTGTAGCCAAGGCTATGGCCGAAAGGCTGAAGGTTGCCGACCGGGCCATGAAATCGCTGGACTTTAAGTGGAACACCTACTACCAAACTGTCCAGCCTGTCATTGCCGAAGATGATGAATTGATGGAAAAGGCAGACTTCTTCCTGCAGATAGACCAGGCCGTCAGAGATACGCTCGACAATACCATTAATAAGGTGAAACTACTGTTGGACTTCTGCGATGCCGAAACCTATATCCCAGCACAGGTGAATAACTATGAGATGTTATATAAGAAAGCCATGGAATTGTCGATGGTCAAGCAACTGGCTACACAACTGGACAAACTGAAAGGCGAGGAAAAATTACAGTTTGGCGGCATTCAGTTGCACTACGAAAAGGCCCAAGAGGCCACCAAGACCATGCCGGGCCTACAGAAGCGCATGGTGGTCATTGACCAGAACTACATCGTATTGAAAGCAAATTCCGATCAGATACAAGCCGCTGAATACAAGCCGCTTTTCCAGCGCATCAAAGACTATGTAATGGGACTGGCGGCCGTGGCCATCCTGCTGATGTTCGTCAGCATGATGACCAGTAAGATACAGGCATTTAAGAAAAACCGCGAAAGTATGAAGAAGATGAAAGAGATGATGAACAACGCAGGGGGCAATGACAACTTTATTCCCACCATCGCCCTGCTGCCGTTCTTCATGTTTTTACTGTCGGGCTGTGATGACGAGCCACAGATGTTAAGATTGGACAACGAACAGGAACAGGCTGATTCGTCGCACATCATGTCGCTTTCCAAGCCTGAGTTCTCCGATAAGTACAAGACGATTGTACTGGAGGGCCGTCTGGGGAGTGATGTCGGTATGCTGCCACTGTCCGACAAAAAGAAGGTGCGTGTCGAAGTGACCGAAGTCGTCCGTCACTTTTCCGAGGCATCCTATCCCCTACCGCCGAAACTGGTGAAGGTGGAAGAACTGGCCTCCCAGCAGATGCAGGCACTGGGTATCAAGGCACTCGCCTTGGTAGATCTCTCCCTGCCACAGCCGCTCGTTGACCAGGAGCGCAAGGCCGTGGGGCAGATGCGAAACCTCTTCTCCGATAAGAACCTCTTTGTGGCATTTATCACGGGGACCTCGTTGACGGAGACGATCCCCGTCACCGACTATGTGATGAAGAACTATTTCGTGAGCAGCGACTCTACCAAGAAGTACCTCTTCCGTTCCATACTCACCAAGATCAACGAGATGGAACTGGATTCCTCCTGGGCAAAAGGAGCCAAGCACACCACAATGGTAGTTATGTCCGATGGCGCTACCTATCAGGATGACCAGCCCATGGACCCCCAGCACTTCCAGATTGAGCATCAGTTGACCAGTTATGCACTTAGGTCCCCCCTGTACTATGCCAATTTCGATACTAAGAAGGAAAACTACAGTGACACCGATATTTTCGGGAGTTTAGGAGAATATAGTTACCTGCCGTTCGACGATACTGAAACCGATATAGACGACTCGTCGATATTGCAGTCACTATGCACGGCGTCTAAAGGCCTTTACCAGAAGAATTTCGACTGGCCGGCTATCCAGCATAACATTCAGGACATGTATGGCATGGATATGGCCGACTACCGGTTCACGCTCGAGAATCCCGACCATAAGGTATATCGTGGACGGCATGGGCGCGACTTGCAGATAGCCTGCTACGATGCCGCGACCGACTCGCTGTTGGTGCAGGGCAACTGTTTCTATTCCCTGGGCAGCGTCTATCGACCAGTCATCGTGAACCCGAGTCCACTCTACAACGTGCTCTTGCAAGGCATCATCTATGCCGCCTTACTCATCCTGCTGATCTACGCGATATTGCAGTTCTTGGTGCCATATATCCAGTATCGGATGTTCCAGAAAAAACATATCGTTACCTACAGCAAGACACAGGTCGGTGCCAATGGACTGATGGTTGCCGAGTCGTGCTACCTCTGCAAGGCTCCGTTTGAGGAGGGCGACCAGGTGGTGACCAAATGTCAGCATGCCATGCACCTTGAGTGCTGGGACGAGAACCAGTACCAGTGTCCGGAATACGGTCGCCATTGCGAACACGGCCGTCACTACTACAACCGTCAGCACCTGCTTGACCCTCAGAACGCCACCTTCTATCTGAACTGGATCATCGCGGCCATCGTCGCAGCCGTGCTGGCGTGGATCTTCTATACGACACGGATGCATCCCTACCTCTCTTCTCTGGTAGAGAAACTGATCCTGACCATTACCAATACCAAGCCCGACACTGTTGAGGGGTCGGCCTATCTCGCAGAGTATGGGGCCAGTATCAACCACTTCCCGGCCTTCGGCCTCTGTACTGGCTTCTTCCTCACACTGATGCTCAGTTGCATGTCAGCGGCTAAGCGCGAACCGCTGTCCCGCGCGGCCGAGATTCTGCTGCGTGCCTTCCTGGGTGGACTAGGCGGTCTGCTGTTCTTCACGCTGGGTGGTGCCATCTCCGTGGCTCTCGGCTTGCAAGAGAATGCCATCATCATTGACTGGATCCCCTGGTCGCTCACAGGTTACTGGATAGCCCTTTGTGTCACCTGGGGCACCCGCATCCAGATACGCCATTCCCTCGTTATCGGAGCCTTCATCGTGGGACTTGTCTCCACTTATCTGTGGACATGGCTCTATGCAGGATCGACTGTTGACTATCGCGTCACCCTGCTCATCAACTTCATCCTCTTTGCCGTGGCCATGGCCATCAGCATCGCGAAGTCGGCGCCACGCTCCGAGCGCTACTTCCTCACCGTCAGTGGTATCATCAAGCAGATGGATGTAGCCCTCTACAAATGGTTCAAGGCTAATCCTAACGATGTGGTCACCATCGGTCACTCCGTCGATTGCCACCTGCAACTATCTTGGGATATTCAGAGTGCCATTGCACCCATTCAGGCTGAGATACGTCTAGAACGTGGCATACCAAGACTCTATGCGCTGGAAGAGGGTGTCTTCGTAGCAGGTAAGCCTGTCGAAGTAGGTAAGGGCATCCGCCTCTACCATGGCAAGACCTTCACCATCGGTCAAACGACATTCACCTATATTGAAAAAGACAATTAGTATGAAATGGCTGAAGAAGTTCAATACTGTTGAATGGCGCACCCATTCGATTCTGCTGACCATCATTACGGCGGCCATCGTCATCGAATTGATTTCCGTCGTACAGTATTGGTATGCGTATCAGGCCACCCGTGCGGCTGTCCAGCGTCGTGCGGAGTCTGAACTGCAGATGAAGGAACTGGAGATACAGAAGATTCTGGCATCCGTTGAGTCGGCCATCGACAATTCCGTTTGGATGGTCGAGAGAAACCTCAGTCAGCCAGATTCTACCTATACCATCACCCGCCATCTCGTGGAGCAGAACCCCGCCATCGTAGGTGCAGGCGCTCTTTTCGTGGCAGACTATTATCCCCAGTATGGACGTTGGTGCGAACTTTATACCACGCGGCGAGCCGACGGCACATTTGAGCAGTGCCAGATGGGCAGTCCCTCTCACGACTATCTGAACAGGACCTGGTTCCATGAAGCGATGGCTGCCGGTAAAGGCTATTGGAGTGATCCCTATTATGATGAGGAAGGCGCCAGGATGATGCTCTGCACCTATTTCACACCCATTCGCGATGCCAAGGGACAGGTGGTGGGTCTGCTGGGTGCTGACCTGTCGCTCGACTGGCTGTCAGAAGTGACCAATGCCAACCATATCTTCCCCTCCAGTTATAATATCCTAGTGTCGCGAACCGGCCAGTTGATCGTATGCCCAGTAGAGAGCCTCGCCCTCAAAAGTTCTGTCACAGAAATGACAGCCCAGACGAGAGACACCGTTGACGACCATGCGACTCGCCAGATGCTGGCAGGAAAGGAAGGCAATGCCTCTTTTGTCAACGAGCAAGGCGAGAAGAGTTATATCTTCTATGCCCCGATCGAGGGCTCCACGGGCTGGTCGATGGCGGTGGTCTGCCAGGACCGCGAGATCTACTATACACTGCGGCAGGTGAGTTTCAACTTCTCCCTGCTGATGCTCGCCGGAATGATCCTGATGGGTTATATCATCTGGCGCGCCATCCGCAGCATCCGCCGACTGAATGAGACCCGCAACCAGAAGGCTGCCATTGAAGGTGAACTGCGCGTGGCCAGCGACATTCAGATGTCGCTGCTGCCGAAGATATTCCCGCCATATCCGGACCGCAAGGATGTGGATGTCCACGCCTCGCTTGTACCAGCCAAGGAAGTGGGTGGCGACCTCTACGACTTCTACATCCGCGACGAGAAACTGTTCTTCTGTATCGGCGATGTCTCTGGCAAGGGCGTTCCAGCCTCGCTCTTCATGGCCATTACCCGTACGCTCTTCCGGAACGTCTCTGCCCATGAGTCCAGACCCAACAAGATTCTGACAACCATCAACGGGACGCTCGCCGAGGATAATCCCAACAACATCTTCGTCACTTTCTTCGTCGGGGTACTCGACCTGCCCACTGGACTCCTGCGCTACAGCAATGCCGGTCATGAAGCACCTGTTCTGTTAAGTACTAGCGACCTGTCGAGACTGCCTTGCGATCCCAACCTGCCACTGGGGGCACTGGAGGAGTGGGACTATACCCTTCAGGAGGCGGTCATCAATCCACAAACAACGATTTTCCTCTTCACCGACGGTTTGACAGAAGCCATGAACGCCTCAAGGGAAGAATTCGGAAAGAAGCGGATGATGGAGACGCTCAAGGGGCAGGAAGTAGCCGCTCCGAAAACGATTCTCGACGAGATGGCTGCTGCCGTTCACCGTTTCGTGGGCGATGCGGAACAGAGCGATGACCTGACGATGCTGGCAGTGCGCTACACCAAGGAACAACAGACCGTACGCCTCGACCGTTCCATCACTCTTCCCAACGATATCGAGACCGTTCCCCAGTTAAAGGCTTTCGTCAATGAAGTTTGTCAGGAACTTCAGTTCGATCCAAAGGCCGGAAATCAGATCTGTCTGGCTGTCGAGGAGGCCGTTGTCAATGTTATGAACTACGCCTATCCTACAGGACAGGAGGGCACAGTCGATATAGAGGCTGTAGCCAACGATGAACGCCTAAAGTTCACGATTATCGACAGTGGCATCCCATTCGATCCTACAGCCCGCCCCGAAGTAGATATCAACGCCCCTGCCGAGGAGCGTCCCATCGGTGGCCTCGGCATCCATCTGATACGCCACTACATGGACTCCATGAACTACAACCGTATGGATGGAAAGAATATCCTTACCCTACGGAAGAAAATTACAAAATTAAAGAATTAAAAAAATAAAGGAACTATGAATGTAACAATTAAGAAAGAAGAAGGCCGTTATGTAGTGAACTTCATCGGCGAACTTGACACAGCCGCCAGTCGTCAGGCAGACAAGGATCTGTCGCCGCTTTATCAGTACGATGACAGCGACATCCTGATCGACTGCTCACAACTATCCTATATCTCATCCAGCGGTCTGCGTATGCTACTCTCCCTCTATAAACACCAGCGTAGTAGCGGCCATCGGGTGTTGATAGCCAACATCAATGATGATATAGAAGATGTATTCCGGGTCAGCGGTTTCCTGCAACTCTTTGAAATAATAAAATAAATGACAAAAGAAGAGATAGAAAGGCTACAGACGGAAAACGAGTCGTTGCGTCAGGAAGTGGAGCAACTAAAAGACGAGATGATGCGTCTCATCAGCCGTAACCTTGACCTCTCGGAGCGGCTGGAGGAAGATATTGAGTTGCGCCGACGGGTCGATGTGGCCCGCGAGATCCTCGATGGCAATATCGAGCGTCAGCGGAATGCCGACCTGAAGGATGACGGCCAACTGATGGCTCTTATCGAACTGCGTGTGGAGCAAGAAAAACTCCACCAGAATCCCGATTTCGACGGGAAGGCACTCGCCCAGTTGATTGGGGTCAGTTATGAACGGCTGCTGCGCCTTTTTCACCGTGAGACCATCCATCGCAGTCCGGAGGCCTATATCGACAACCTGCGTACGCTCACTGCCCTGCGACTGCTGCGCGAACAGCCCAACTACAACATCGCCTCCATCGCCGAGGAATCGGGCTTCAACAACGTGCGTACCTTCCAGCGCCGCATTCAGGACATTATCGGCATGACCCCAGCAGAGTACCGTGCTCTCTTTACTCGTGATTTATAGCCTTAGACCATTCATCTCTCAGTCTGATAGGCATTTTTACGACAGATTAAGAGGGCGTTTCCCCAGTTTGTCGCAAATACGAGTCCCTGTCGCAACGACTTCAAGAGAAAATGAAGAAAAAAGTTGGAACGGTACGATTTCCGTCGTACCTTTGCAATGTCAAAAGGATAAAACCTCAAGACACTAAACATTAAATATTAAACTTTAAATTAAAGAAAGGAAACAAATTATGGCAAAGACTCCAGTAAAGATGGAAATCGACGGTTACAAAGAGCGTGAAGTACTGATGGTAACCTACGAGTTTGATCAGGCAACTGATGTAGAGGGACAGATGGCTGGCATCCCCCGTGGCGGAAAGATCACCGTTCGCGTAAAGGCCCTGAACGACGGTACACCCGACCTGCTGGCATGGATGTGCGAGCGTAACCTCCCAAAGAACGGCACCATCACCTTCAACGAGACCAAGACTGGCAAGGAGATGAAGTCCATCAAGTTCACCAACGGCTACTGCGTCAACTTCGAGGAGAAGTGGGAGGACAAGATGGGACACTTCGAGGAGATCGTCATCACCTGCAAGAAGATCGAGTTCGGAAACGTCGTCTATGAGAACGACTGGGCGTGAAGCAAAGGTAAAAAGGTAAAAAAGTAAAAAGGTAAAGTTTAACAAGTAAAATAAAGAAAGGAAACATATTATGGCAGAGAATGTAACACCGGTACAGTTGGAAGTACAAGATTTCGAGAAGAGAGAGGTAATCCTGATTGATTACAAGTTTGACCAGGCAACGGACCGTGAGGGACAGATTTCGGGTATCCCCCGTGGCGGCAAGGTCACCATCCGCGTGAAGGCCATGAACGACGGCAACAACCAGTTGCTCCAGTGGATGCTCGCACCCAACGACCCGCGCGACTTCACCGTGACATACTTCAACACCGTCGATGGAACGACAATGAAGGAACTCAAGGGCACTGGCTGCTACTGCGTCAACTACAAGGAGAAGTGGGAGGACGGACAGGAGCACTTCGAGGAGATCGAGGTCGTATGCCAGAAACTCGAGAACGGCCCCGTTGCCTTCGAGAATCCCTGGAAATAACCTAAAGAACCAAGCGGCTCACAATGTGTCAGACACATTGTGAGCCAAATAAAAGGCCCTGTCGCAATGACCTCGTAAGAAAACGGGGAAATATTTTTGGAAAAGAGGAAAAATCATAGTATCTTTGCACCAGAATAATAAAAACAAAATAATATGGCATTAACAGCAGTATTAGAATTCGGCGACAACGACATCCAGCGCTATACCAAGCGATATCTGGTATCCGACTACCATCTGGTGTTCGACCGCTCCTACAACGACTTCGCCCCCGAGGAGAGTGCCCGTTGTGAGCGACTGGAGGTCGTGGTGGTGGCACCAGGCAAGGACGATATCGGCCTCTTCGAATGGTTCTCCCTCCAGAGTGTACAGAGCGGGCGACTCGTCATCGGCCAGAACTACGACAAAGTCCAGAACGACGATGAGACGCAAGTAATCTATTTCGACGAGGCCCAGTGCTTCTCGCTCTCGGAATGCTACGACATCGGCAACCAGCGGCGTCGCCTCCTGAGATTGGGTATCGTGGCTCCAGAAATGAACATTGACGGTATCACTTATAAATGCAAATAAGAAATGGCAACACTCTATTCCAACGAACTAAAGGCTTTGGTGGTGCAGGACAACTTCCTGGAGAACCCCGTCAACGTACTGAAGGAGAACTGCCTGACGGTGCAGCACTTCGACTACCGCTGCGAGCACAAGCGTAATGAGGCTGGTGAGATCTATGGTGTCACCAAGCCGGTTATCCTCAAGTTCACCATCCGCGTACGTTCACCGCGCCATTTCAAGCCCTACTACCGTGCACTGGTCTCCAATGCGTCGCAGCGGTACTCGTTCATCTTCAATGCCACGTTTGGCGACAACAATCGTCTAAAAGACTACGAAGACGGTATGGTGGTCGATGGCTATGTGGTACATGTGGAGGAGAACTACGATTCCGAGCCCGTTCAGGATGGAGAGGACAGGCAGACCCTGCTCTACGTGACCCTTCAGGTGCGCTCGGTCACCTATCTGGGTAACGAGAAACATTTCAAATGCACATTTGTACAATAAGCATCAATTATGGCAGCAGAAACGAATAAAAGTGCCTTATACATTTACAGGCTGACATTTGGCAATAAGATAACCGCTCCAGACAAACAACTGGCAGAGTTGAAGCTGGAACAGGGCATTCGCAAGGAATTCAAAGACCAAGACCGCACTTACTACCTCACTTTTCGAGGGGTTAAGGTCAACCGCAAGATCTATCAGCCCACAGAGATAGCAGCCGAATTGGACTTCATGCAACAGACCGTCAATGCGACAGGCGATGAATCAACAAAGGCTCCAACCTTTAGTGATGTGTCAGACCTTTTGCTTCAAAGACAGGTGAAACTGGAAATACTGCATGTGAACAGGCAGCTAGATGCCGTGAACGTTATTGATTACGGCAATACCTTCACCGTGGCTGAGAATTGTTATGTCTTCGAGTTGAATCCACAACTGAAGCGCGATAACAACGGTGCGAAGATGTACGTAAAATTGGGTATCTTCAGTATGGACAAACTGATGACCCTCAACAAGTATAGTAAGGCATACGTGGCCCGCAAACTCGGCTCGGGCATCCTCCAGCCTGAAAGCCTGACTTTCGGCGCAAAGGCCGACGAGTCAGTACCGCTGGTAGAAACCAACATCGAAAAACTGCGGTTCCTAAGATACAGCGATACCTATACCTTTAAGGGCGATGGTGGAAAGGAACTCAGCGCCACTATCTCTTCGGAGTTTATCCACCCCTATCTGGTACAGTACAACGAATCGTTCTACGACTTTATGGTGCGCACCTCGAATCGATGCGGTGAGTTCCTGTTCTTTGAGGACGGCAAACTGACCTTAGGACTTCCTGACAGTGGGGAACCTACCGTGATAGACGAGTATGAGACGGTGACAGTCCAGGACATTTCTGCCGCTCCCCTGACCATCGAGGCTTACAGGCGTGACAGTATGAAACAGGACAAGGGCGAACTGGACGGTTTGAACCATTCGGTCGTCGATATGGATGATTCTGATTTCCCCATGGATGCGTTCCCTGAAAACACATCAATCAATGCCGAATTGGCCACTGATGAATACATCTTTCCGCTCTATAAGGATAAGTTTACCGACATCAAGCGTGAAATGTACTATGACGGCAGTGCCAGCGAGGTGGCTATGTCGAGGGTAATTCCATTCCTCGGCACCCTGTTGGAGAATGAGAGTGATTATAAGCAAGGTATTCCCGCCAGTATTGCCAAGGCACTCATTGCCGGGGAGGCTGTCACCTTAGGACTGTCGGCCATGCAGGTATCGAGAGTTAATAAGGAGAAAGGGGAAACCTATCTGGAGCCACTGAAGAACAAGAGCGAACAATACAACAGCGAGAAAGCCGTTCAGTTCGGCACGCTGAACCCGGAAGGCTGGACTACTCTGGATTACTATCAGAAGATCCGTCAGCATGAGGAGGAACAGCAGCGGCAGATTGTCTGCATCAACATGGGCACCAATTATATCCCCGTGAAGTTAGGTCAGAAGATCAAGATTGACGGAACGGACGAGGTCTATGTCATCATTCAGATACAGCAGGTGTCCGAGGAGGCATGGAGCCGCGATTATGACAGATACAGCATCGTGGCTGATGACAAATACACCGGCAAGCGATTGCTGAAGATCTATGCGATTCCCGCGTATGGTGATGCCAAGGACAAATTCATTCCTCCCGTGCAGCCGGTTCCTGTCATACGAAAGTCAGGCCCTCAGACTGCCTTCGTAACTGATAACGAAGACCCGAAGTTCCAGGGCCGCGTGCGCATAGCCTACCCCTGGCAGTCTTTAGGTAAAGGGTTAAAAAGGCAACTCTCAGAAGCGGAGTCGCGCTTGAAAGAGGCTGAAACTGAAAAAGCGAGGCTTACGGCGAAGAAATATGAACTTCTGACCCGCCAGACGGCTCTGGCAGCCAAGTTGGAGGAACTCAATAAGTTTATTAGTGCCACGCCAGAAGAACGGGAGAAAATGCTTGCCGACAAGGCTGCAAAACGTGCCGAACTGGAAGCCAGTCTGAAAAGCCTGCTAACCCAGAAGGCCGAAAAAGAGGCGCAAGTCACCGCCAAGGAAGAAGAGATCAGTGAACTGAAGAGGAACGGTGCAAAGCAGAAGGCCATTGAGCAGAAGCAAGTTGAATTGGAGGTCGCTAAGAAAATGCTGCTTGAGAACGATATAGAAAAGTTGAATGTCCAAATCAAGGCGAAGCAGAAGGAAATAGCGGCCATCGATCAGGACATCGCTGATATGAAAGCGGCAATTAATGCTCCTGATGAGATCTTGGCAAGGGTCAAGAAGGATTATAACGACACCTGTCAGGAGTATAAGGATACTTCGGCTACACTGGCTGAAACGGAAAAACAGGTAACCCAGCGAACCGAAGAGAAAGAGAAGGTGAAGGAGATCGTAGAAAAGGAAATCAACGATATGGCCTCACCGTGGATACGCATTGCTTCGCCAATGGCTACTGAAGGCGGCGGTACCTTCTTCAGGCCGAGAGTGGGCGACGAGGTGCTGGTCAACTTTGACAGCGACAATATCGAGCGGCCCTACGTGGTGGGCAGTCTCTTTTCGAAAAACCACCTGACGCCCGATGAGGAGTACTACCGCAAGGCGGCTCCGGAATTGCAGTGGAAAAATGTCTCGATGGCGCTGACCTCGCCCAACGGGCATCATATCACCTTTACCGACCCCTCCAAGGGTGGCAGTTTCTTCACGAACCTGATATCTCCGGGCCTGGGTTTCTACGGTTCGGTATTAGGTTTCAACGATTTCGCACCCGATGCGAAGGATCTGGCTGGCGGTATTCATATCGGCGACCGCTACGGCATGTACGAGATCGAGATGAAGAGCCACAAACGCGCCATCTCCATCAGTTCGCCCTTCGGCACGGTAGACATCAGTGCCTTCTCGGGCATCTCCATTGAGGCGCCTAACGGCGACGTGACCATCAAGGGCAAGAACGTCAATATCGAGGCTGGTAACAAGATTACCGTGCTTTCAGGCAAGAATATCGCCGACCCAGGCCTTGGCGACCCCGACGGCAAGGCGAATTACGTGGGCAAAGTGATTACCGGTGTCGTTGGAGAGGTGGCATCGCAACTTACCGATAAGTTTGTGTCGTCGGTGGTTGACCTGTCTCTCACCCGTCATGTGATTGAGGTGTTCGTACGGCCTATCGACGGCACACTGAAACTCAAGTCGAAGCGTTTTCTGATGATGGAGGCAGGACAGGGTAATGCCACCATCCGCGCCGACCGCTATCGGGCTGATATCGCTGCCAAAGATGCCACCTCACAGGCATTCTACAAGTCTCTGCTTACCTGCATCAACTACATCGACACCCAGGTAGACGAGTTCTTTACTTCCTACGAGAACCTATGGCATGATGCCCATCAGAAACTGGAAAATTACAAACAGGAAGCGGGCATGGTGATGACGGATAGAACCAAAGCAGACATAGCGAAAAAAGCCTTTGAGGCCAGAATCTGGGATGACGGGAAGATCAAACAGGACCTCTTCAAAGACCATTTTGCAGGTGGAGCCATTACCTACAAAGGAAAGCGGCGTGCAACACCTGAAGAGAAATATGAAGTGGTGGAAAATGAGGCCAAGGCGTATGGCAAGGCGGCCTACGACTTCTCCAGCCACTGGATTTGCCTTGATCTTATTCTGAATAACATGAATCAGGAGTTCGGAAACTTCAACTGGGTTAAATCATGTGTGAAGGACGGTATGGCACTGATGAAGAGTAAGCGGAAAGATGACTTTAATTACTGGGATGGCAGTCATGGCACCATCGACGAAAAGACATTCGACATCGAATATCCCGATATTAAAGACCCACTTGCGATGCCTTTTAAGAAACTTTTCAAGCGTCGCCTGCTGCTATGCTTCCTCAAGAAGGTGAGCGAACATGCCAATAACAAAGATGACCGTTACTTCACCTTCAAGGTCGATATCGACAAGGCACTCACCAGTAAGTCCTTGGAACAGGGATACTATTGGAACCGCACGGTGTTTAATATGGATAGGAAGATCCAGAACAACTTCCTCAGGACTCTGTACGACAGCACCATCGCCAATGTCTGGGAGACACTGAAGGATAACCTGCCCACCTTCGACAGGGAGATATGGGCCGACAAGTATGAGGGTCAGATACTTTTCTCCGACAAGGAGGACTCTACCCTGAATTTCGAGGGCGGCGGTGTTCATCAGGAACAAGACTCGAACATCGGAACGATGGATCACTTGAAGGAAGAACTGATGGGAATGAGTTAGAAGTGAAAAGTGAGATGTGATTATGGACTATATATTCAAGGAATGGGAAAAGAAACTCTCTACCTTTGCGAGTAGTGTAGAGAAAGACCTGGCGGAAATCCGCAAGTGTAAGGCTGAGATACAGCAGATGAAACTCGACGTGGTGGCTGAGATGCAGAAAGGCCGCTATGTACGTGACACTCACCGGCTGGTGCTGTCTGCACCTGAAATCGTCATTGGCAATGTGGATCGCAGCGGAGCCCTCCTTGCCGGAGGATCGTCGGTCATTGTCAGAGGTACTGAGGTAGGTCTTGAGGGCTCTGGTGAGAGCGGTAAGGTGGAGACGCGTGCCGCCAGCATCCGCCAGATAGCCGAAGACCCGGGCAACGATGGTCACGAGCATGTTGTGGGAGGTCTCTCCGAAGTGGTCAGTCAGGCCCGTAACATCATCATTCAGAGTGATGATGTGGAGGGCGCGTTCTCTGCTCCTACTGTCCCTACAGGTGGCAGCGGTGTGCGCGTTCATGCCGACAAGACCATTGAGGTGCATGCTACCATGACGGCCGAGAGTCGTGAAAAGCAATTGGACGGACTGATCAGCAATACTGAGAAGCAGAAAAACAAACTCAAAGAGCAGGCTGACGGCCATAATCAATCGTTCAAGGACCTCGTAAAAGAGATGGAGGATCTACTGAAGAAGAGAGATGACCTCTCTGAAGACTATACCGCCGTACGAACCAACTACGAGGAAATCAGGGAGGTGAGCAAGGAGATAGAATCTGTTTCCATGTCTATCACTGAGGAAGCCTATGCCTACAACGAGATTCTTTCCATGCTGTCGGAGACCAACCGTCTGCTGAAGTGCTACAAGGATCAGAAGTCGAAGATCAAGAAAGGTGATGACTTTAAGAAAAAGACCACTGGCGCGAGCGTCACTGTGACAGGTGAGTATATCAGTCTGCTGTCTGCCGACGGCGAGGGCAATCTGCGCGACAACACAGGGTCAGGCATCACACTGACGGCCAATGAGGTGGGCATCTCTGCAATAGAAGCCGACGGGAAGTTAAAGGAAAAGGGCAGCGTGAGTATCAAGGCCAAGAATGTCGAGGTGGCTACGGCTGGAGAGGCTGATGCAAAGTATGACGACAATGGCGTACTTGAGAAAGCCACCTATACTGCCGAGGGAGACTTCACACTGAAATCGAAGAACATCACCGTCGAGAGCGTCGATTACGAGGTAAAGGATAAGAAACTGCAGGAGAAACAACTCACTGCCGACAGCAAGATCAAACTGCGGGCCAAGACCATCGAGGTATCCACCGAGGGCTCATCCAACGTGGAGGTCGATGACAAGGGTAAGATCACCAAGGCCAACATGACGGCTGAGGGCGACATCATCGTGAGGTCGAAGACCTTTACACTCGAAAGCACTGACAACGACATCGAGAGCGGCAAGCCCAAGGAAAAGGCACTCACCAAGGATGGCAAGGTCACCATCCGTGCCGAGAAGATGGACCTCTCAGCCACCGACACCGAGGGTAAGGCCACAGGTAGCGTTAGCATCAATGCCAAGGCTGTCGGACTGAAGTCGATGGATGTGGAGAAGGAAAAGCGCACCGACGACAAACTCGCAGCAGGCAGTACGATGACCATCGTATCAGAAAAAATGTACGTGGGTGCGAAGTCAAAGGATGTGAAGTCGAAGAAGGTTCAGGTGCTGTCAGAAGAAGTGGGTGCCTTTGCAGACAAGACATTGGAGATTCAGCAGGACAATGGCAAGGCCATGGTGCAACTCTCTGGCGGCAATGCCAGCGTGGGCGGCAGCAAGAGCCAGATATACGGCGACACCACCATCAACGGCAAGGCCGACATCAAGGGCGATGTCAAGGCACCGAAGGCCACCATCGACAATCTGGAGGCCAAGTCGTCGTTCAAGTCGACGAACATCAGCGACGGAATCGCCATTCCTGGTGCGCCGTCAAGCGCCAGCCTGAGTGCCAAATTAAAGACCGAGGATGCGCCGAAGTAAAGGTTAAAAGGTGAAAAAGTGAAAAGGTGAAAAAGTGAAAAAGTGAAGAGTGAAAAGTGAATTGGTATGAATAATTATATTGCATTAGAAGTTACACAGTTTGAGAAGAAATTGAACGCTTATATCATGATGTTCAACTATCGGATGGCGAACTACTGCGTCAAGGCTGAAACCTCAGCCATGGTGCCCGTAACTGTTGAGTTGGCTAACACCGGCTATAATCTCGAGGATGTGGCCGACATCTTCAAGCCTAATGACTTTACCTTCGTCGTCTTTCCCAAGAATCAGAACAACTTGCAGCAAGTTATCGACGGCATCTTTGATATGCACCCTGAGTTCAAGATGGAGATCGTGACCGAGAAGGACAGCAACGATCAAGATGTACGCCATCTGGAGTATACGATGCCGGAGGTTGACAAGAACCGCCGTGACTTGCTCAACGAGACCACCAAGACCTTCCACAAGGAGTGCCAGGCCAACCTTGACGCCACCTATGCCAAGGAGCAGGAACGGCTTGCGGAGCCTCTGGTCAAAATGCCCCCTGTTGAGGCCGACGAGGCAAAGAATGGCTTCAAGAAAGTCTACGATGATGCCAAGGCCGAATGCGACCAACTTCTCCAGTTCAAGTTGAATGAGATTGAAGAGGGCTACCAGCGCTATCTGGAAAATAATCCTGTCGATGACAATGCCGAGGAGAATCCCGGCTACGACGTTACCAAGGGTATGAAACTGACAGAAGAATAACCAACAAATAAAAACAAAGGAAAAATGAAACGACTATCTTATGTAATCGCTACAATGGCAGTCATGATGACTACAACCGTAGCCGTAAGTTCTTGCTCCAGTCATGACGACGGGCCACAGACCACTGCCGAGTTAATTATCGACGCTGAAAGAGGCGAATATCCGGACAATGCCCAGACACGCACCCTATCGGAAAATGGTGGTATCGCTTTCACATGGACATCCAACGACAAGGCGTTTGTCTATACGAACGGATGGGGAACGAAACTCGGTGAACTCTCGCCAATGGCTGATGAGACTGGCGCCGCAAAGACAAAACTCGACGGCACTGTATCGTCAAACGGGATTAGCGTAGGAGACCAGTTGATGCTGATTTCTCCCCGTGAGGAATGGAACTATACCGGACAGGATGGTACACTGACTTCAATTTCTACGAAGTACGACTATAGTACGGCAAGCGCACAGGTACTCTACATTGATGCGGAGAACAATAATAAGATCTACGCCACTGATGCCCATTTCTCTCCTGAGCAGGCCATCGTCAAGTTTGTATTGAAGAACAGTAGTGGGACGGCTGACCTGCCTGTTCCCTCACTGACCATCATCGCCGGAAGTGGGAAACTGGTCACCAAATGCAGTCTGAACGGTACGGCTACGGAGTATGGCAACATCGTCATTACACCCGCAGATGGCAACCCAACAAATACCTTCTATGTGGCCCTCCGCAACGACAACAGTGGTGCCGATTCCTATACATTGACCGTCTCCACGGCTGGAACGGTATATACCTATTCCAAGTCAGATTACACATTCACAAAGGGAAAGTTCAAGACCATCACCGTCAACATGAAAGACCTGAACGATACTTACACAGACCGTACGGGTTACGACAACGAGGGTAATGAAACCTGGGAATAATCAGGCGTGAAAGGTTATCTGTATTGGATACCTCTGCTGCTGACAGCCTGTCTGGTATCATCATCGTGCAGCAATGACCTTGTTCAGGGAGCCGACTCCCCGAACAAGGTCTTCACGCTGACCGTTGATGCCATGAAAGGAGGCCAGACTACGACCCGAGGACTGACAGAAGGCCTGGCAGCCGTCTGGAGTGAGGGCGATGTGGTCACTGTCATGAAAGGGGGCAGCCTGATCGGAGTAATGACACCCCAAACGACAGGATCTGCCTCAACAAGACTGACCGCACAACTTACAAGTATGGTTGAGATGGGTGATCAACTGACGTTGGTGTTCCCCCGCAGCGAACGTAGTTATACCGGGCAGAAAGGCACACTGGCCGACATTGCACAGAAATACGACTACGCCACAGCCGATGTCACCGTCAGGTATGTCAACGGTGCGAGTGCCTCCACTACAGATGCCCATTTCGTGAACCAGCAGGCCATTGTCCGGTTCAGCCTGACGGACGGCACCAGTCCGCTGAGCGTCAACAGTCTCACGATCTCTGCCGATGGTCTCAGACAGAATGCCACAGCCACGGGGCTCGTCACCATTACGCCGGTATCTGCCACCAGCGAAATCTATGCTGCCCTCAGCGGTGTCAACGGTCCTGTCACGCTCAATGCCACCACAGCCTCCCAGTCTTATTCCTATACAACTTCAGGAAGCAAGACATGGGCAGACGGCAAATTCTATTCCGTCACGGTCAAGATGAAGACCGATGCCGACCCGATGCTTTCCAGCCCTCTGACACTGGAGGCCACGGTGGATGATACGCAAATCACCTTCGTCAATCAGGCCGGGGGCGACGTGCAGTTTAGCAGGAATCTGGCAGAATGGACGACCATCCCGTCGGGCCAGTCAAGTAATATGACCATTGATGCCGGGGAGAAGATTTATTTCCGTGGTAACAATGTTTCGTATTACCCTGATAGTGATGCCTCCAGTGTAACATGTTCCGCTCCCTGCTATATCTATGGCAACATCATGAGTCTGGTCAATGCCACGGCCTTCGAATCGCTTGCCAGTTTGCCAGAAGGAGAGAATACATTCCGCAGCCTCTTTGAGGACAACACCAATATCAGGAATCATCCTCAGAACGAACTGCTGCTACCAGCCACTACATTACAGCCCAACTGCTACCAGTGTATGTTTGCAGGCTGCACAGGACTGACCAAAGCCCCGGCCTTGCCAGCATCCACATTACGTGAAAATTGCTACCTGTCCATGTTCAAGGGTTGCCTCAACTTGGCCTATATCAAGTGTCTGGCTACTAACATCGATGCCACAGACTGTACCCTCAACTGGGTAAGTGATGTCTGTGACACAGGAACCTTCGTCAAAGCCGCCAATTCCACCTGGACCACAACCTTCTGGCCCGCCTCCTCTAACGACGGCATCCCCTCTGGCTGGACAGTAACAGAAGACTAACTTTCGGACAGATTCCGGTGACACTACAACTTCCGTCATGGTCTGCAGATAAGATGGTGAAAGGGCGAGTTTGAGCAGAAAAGTGGCGAGTTTTGTTGCTAAAGTGCCACTTTTCGCACGAAAAGCGGCACTTTAGGATCGTAAAGCGGTGCTTTAGCACCGAATTCTCTCGAGAATTGAATGCTCTCGCGTGTGCGCGTGTATATATAGTTGCCTTACTCACTTTTTATCCAACACTTCCTACACTTCTTACACCCGCGCATATTTTTTGGGGATGTGAGAAGTGTGGGAAGTGCGGGGTGTTTTTGGCTTATCCCTACTACCGTGCGCGCGTATTGCGACAGTTGCATCGGCTCAGTCGTGACTGCGACTGGGCCGATTGTTTCATAAATTTCCAAAAAGACTTGTGTATTTATAAAAAATACCGTAACTTTGCAGCGATAAACGTTCAGAGCAATGAAGTTTCCTATAGGAATACAGAATTTCGAGAAGATACGGCGTGAGGGGTATGCCTACGTTGATAAGACGGCACTGATGTACAAGATGGTGTCGGAGGGCTCGTATTATTTCCTCAGCCGCCCGCGCCGTTTTGGCAAGTCTCTCATGGTCAGCACGCTTGAGGCATTCTTCTCCGGAAAGAAAGAACTCTTCGAAGGACTGTATGCCGGAACCGTGGATTGGGAGTGGAAAGAATATCCCATTTTGCACCTGGACCTGAACGTCAAGAAATACGATACGGCAACATCGCTGAATGACATTCTGGACAGGGCACTTCTTGGATGGGAGAACCAGTACCCTCCGAAGTGGAAGGACCCATCGTTAGAAGGACGCTTTGAATTAGTTGTCAAGGCGGCTGCCGAGCAGACAGGCAGGCCGGTGGTCATCCTGGTTGATGAATATGACAAACCGCTGCTGCAGACCATTGGCAACAAAGCGTTGCAGACCGAATACCGCAATACACTGAAGGCTTTCTACAGTGTCTTGAAGTCATGCGATGCCCACATCAAGTTTGCCTTCCTAACAGGTGTGACCAAATTTGGCAAGGTAAGTGTGTTCAGCGACCTGAATAACCTCATAGACATCTCTATGCTACCGCAATATAGCCATATATGCGGCATCAGCGAAGAGGAATTGCGCCAGAACTTTGATGGTGGTGTCATGGAACTGGCCGCTGAGAACGGCATGACGAAGGATGAATGCTATGAGCGGTTACGGCTCGACTACGACGGCTACCACTTCAACGAATATGCGAAGGAGGGCATCTATAATCCCTTCAGTCTGCTTAATACGCTTTCCTTCAACGTGTTCCGAGACTACTGGTTTGAGACGAGCACCCCCTCGTTTCTGGTCTATCAACTGAAGAAGACCTGCTACCCCTTGGAGAACATGACCATTGAGGAGGTATCCACCGATACGCTGAACAGCATCGACATCATGAACGAGAATCCACTGCCGCTGCTCTACCAAAGCGGCTACCTCACGCTGAAGAGTTACGACAGGGAGTTCGACACCTACACACTCGGATTCCCCAACCGTGAGGTGGAACAGGGCTTCATCAAATATTTGCTGCCTTTCTACACTCCCAAGGTGAATGATATAAACCGCTTCTCCATCGCCCAGTTTATAAAGGACGTGCGCAGCGGTAAAGCCGTGGACTTCATGCACCGCCTTGAGGATTTCTTCGCCACGGGTGACTACGAGGTCGTGGGCAAGGCGGAAAAATACTTCCAGAACACCCTCTACGTGTTCTTCCGCTTGCTGGGATTCTATGTGGATGTGGAGCGGCATACTGCTAACGGACGCATGGACGTGCTGATGCAGACACCCCAGTACATCTACATTCTGGAGTTGAAAGTCGATAAGACCGCCAAAGAGGCCTTGCAGCAAATTGAAGACAAGGGTTATGCCCGACCCTTTGAGGGCGATTTGCGCACGCTTTACAAAATCGGTATCAACTTTTCAACAGAGAAAAAACTCATCGACTGGGTAATATAAACGGTTATGAACGCAATCAAAAAACTGATAGGAACGGGACTGCTGGTCACCATCGTGGCCATAGGCATCACCGCCTGCTCGGAGGATGAGTATTCGAGCCGCTTGAATGAACTGATCATCAAGAATGTGGAACTCAGTTCCGCTGCAGAGACGAAAACCCAGACATTCCGCAGCGAGGATCTTTCGAACTATGAAGCCAGTTCCGATCAGGACTGGTGCGTGGCCACTATCGACGAGAAGGGACTTACAGTCACGGCAACGGCTAACAACACCTACGAAGCGCGTACCGCCACAGTCACTGTCAAGGACAAGAAAGACGAAACCATGTCGCGCACCTTCATGGTGACACAGGCTCAGAAAGACGCTGTTGTTGTCGGCCAGAACACGTATGAAGTACCGGGAGAAGGCGGTAAGGTGACTGTCACTGTGCAGCACAACGTCGATTTCACGGTTCTCTCCGATGCTGGTTGGATCACAGAGGAACCTGCTTCCAGTACCAGGGCTTTGGATAGTTCAGACATCATACTGAATGTCGAGAAGAACAATAGCGGCGGCGAGCGTTTGGCGACGATCCAGTTGATCAATGGAGCCACCGGCGAGGCGACGGTGGTTTCCATCAAACAGGCATTCACTCCGGAGTTCTCTGTCGATTTGGAGTCGCTGAGCATTGACGAACGGGGTGGCACGCTTCAGATTCAGGTAAAGGCCAACTTCGCCCTCGACATCAGTTATGGCGACAGTTGGCTTTCAGATGGAGGTATTGAGAAGATCGACGACCTGTCATTCTATCTGACAGTGAATGTGGAGCCTTACAATGAGAAGAAAGCCAGCCGCACATCGACCGTAATCTTCTCTAATTCCCCCTTTGAGTTCCAGAAAGAAGTGCAAGTCGTACAGACACGCTCCTTATATATTGCCCAAGACACGTATGAAGTACCGGGAGATGGCGGCAAGGTGAACATCACGGTACAGCACAGTGTCGATTTCACGGTCATCCCCGACTCCAGTTGGATCAGTGTGGAACCGGCTTCCAAGTCCAGGGCCATGGAAAGTTCAGACATCGTACTGAATGTTGAGAAGAACAATAGCGGTGGCGAACGGTCGGGAACGGTCAAAGTGGTGAACAGCGTTTCTGGTGAGGTGACGGCGATTACCATCAAGCAGGGATTCAACCCGGAGTTCTCCGTCAATACGGAGTCGCTGAGCATCAATGAACTTGGAGGTACACTCCAGATTCTTGTGAAGTCCAACTTTGAACTCAATATCAGTTTTGGCGATAGTTGGCTCTCAGATGGAGGTGTTGAGAAGGTGGATGATGTCATCTTCTGGCAGAAGGTGAATGTGAAACCATTTACGGAAAAGATGGCCAGTCGTACTTCGACGGTGACTTTCTCCAACCTAGCCCAAGGTATCTATAAAGACGTGCAGATCGTACAGACACGCTCCCTCTATATCCAAGCCGTCTCAGTCACTCTGAATGTGGGCGACACTTACGACTTGCCACTCTCCAACGAAGGGAAGGCTGCAGTTCTCTGGATGTCTAGCAATGAGGAAGTAGCCACTGTCAACATGGATGGCAAGATCACCGCCATCAATCCTGGCACCGCTACCATTACGGTAAAGTCTGCCGACGGAGTCTATTCAGACAAAGTGACCGTCACGGTTATGTGATGCCCTTTATACCTTATTATACAAAAAAATCGTAATTTTTTCCCTCCTTACGAAAGTTTAGCGTAATTTTGTAGCCAAATTACGCAAAGGAAATGAGTCTGACTCAAATTGTTGGAAAGGTATTCGTACCCCGGCAGCGTGCGTTGGAGAAGCACCAGAACGGGGGAGAGGTCCTGCAACGGGCCGTGCTTAGCCAATTGCTCAGCAAGGCGAAGGACACGGAATACGGGCGGAACCACGCCTTCCAGGGGATGAAGGGATACGACGACTTCATCGCCCATGTCCCCGTAAACACCTACGAAGAACTAAAGGGCGACATCGACCGCATGCGCCAGGGAGAGACCGACATCCTATGGCCGGGACGTGTGAAGTGGTTTGCCAAGTCGAGCGGTACGACAAACGACAAGTCGAAATTCATCCCCGTGAGCAAGGACGGACTGCAGGATATCCACTACGCGGGCGGCTTCGACTCCGTGGCCATCTACCTCAGGGACAATCCGCAGTCGCGCATGTTCGACGGACGGGGCCTGATCCTCGGCGGCAGTCATGCACCGAACTATAACCTGAAGGACTCGCTCGTGGGCGACCTCAGTGCCATCCTCATCGAGAATATCAACCCGCTGGTGAACCTCATCCGCGTGCCGAAGAAGAAGACTGCCCTGCTCTCCGACTTCGAGGTGAAGCGCGAGCGCATTGCCGAGGAGGCCATGACAAAGAATGTGACGAACATCTCGGGCGTACCCTCGTGGATGCTCTCCGTGCTGACCTGTATGATGGAGAAAACGGGTAAGACGCATCTGGAAGAGGTTTGGCCGAATATCGAGGTGTTCTTCCACGGCGGCGTAGCCTTCACGCCCTATCGTGAGCAATATAAGCGCCTCATCACCTCGCCACGCATGCACTATATGGAGACCTACAACGCCAGCGAGGGCTTCTTCGGCATCCAGGATGACCCGACGGACAAGTCGATGCTGCTGATGCTCGACTACGGGGTGTTCTATGAGTTCATCCCGATGGACGGCGGCGACCCCGTGCCCCTTTGGGGTGTGGAGGCAGGCAAGAATTACGCGATGGTGATTTCCACTACCTGCGGCCTCTGGCGCTATGAGATCGGTGACACCATCCAGTTCACCTCGACGAACCCCTATAAGTTCATCATCAGCGGTCGTACGAAGCATTTCATCAACGCCTTCGGTGAGGAACTGATCGTCGATAATGCCGAGCAGGGACTGGCCTACGCCTGTGAGCAGACGGGTGCCGAGGTGAGTGAATATACGGCCGCCCCCGTGTTCATGGACGAGAACGCGAAGTGCCGCCACCAGTGGCTCATCGAGTTCGCCAAGCACCCCGCCGACCTACAGCAGTTCGCCAGTCTGCTCGACAAGCGTCTGCAGGAGATCAACAGCGACTACGAGGCGAAGCGCTATAAGGACATCACGCTCCAGCACCTGGAGATTATCGAGGCCCGACAGGGACTCTTCAACGACTGGCTGAAGTTGCGCGGCAAACTCGGCGGCCAGCACAAGGTGCCCCGCCTGAGCAACAGTCGGGAGACCATCGAGCAACTGATCAAACTGAATGCTTGAAAAGGTGAGAAAGTGAGAAAGTGAGAAAGTGAAAAAGTGAAAAGGTGAAAAGAAGACATCCAATGGGAAAGAAAAGACATATATCTAGTCAAAGGTTGACGATGCGGAAGGTAACAATGGTAGTAGCACTACTCATTGTCTCACTTTCTCACCTTCTCACCTTCTCACTTTTCACTTCCTGTGCCCGGATGGGATCGCCCGACGGCGGCTGGTTCGACGACGACCCGCCAGAAGTTATCGGCAGTAGTCCCGCTGACAAATCTACCAATGTCAAGGCCAAGAAGATCGTTATTTCCTTTAATGAGTTCATCAAGTTGGAGGATGCCACCAATAAGGTAATCGTCTCCCCGCCGCAGTTGGAGGTGCCGGAGATCAAGGCGGCTGGCAAGAAGATTATCGTGGAACTGCAAGACACGCTGAAAGAGAACACGACCTATACCATCGACTTCAGCGATGCCATCAGTGACAACAACGAGGGCAACCCCATGGGCAGTTACACCTACAGTTTCTCTACGGGTGACCATATTGACACGATGGAGGTATCGGGCTACGTGCTGGATGCTAGTAACCTGGAACCCATCAAAGGCATATCGGTAGGCCTCTATGATGACCTGGCAGACTCCGCCTTCAAGACCAAGCCCATGCTGCGCGTCTCCCGAACGGACAGTTATGGTCATTTCGTCATCAAGGGCATCGCCCCCGGCACCTACCGCGCATACGCCCTGCAAGAGATGGACGGCGACTTCAGGTTCTCCCAGAGGAGTGAGGTGATCGCCTATAACCACGACACCTTCGTACCGGGGTCGAAGCCTGACGTGAGAATCGACACCATCTGGCGCGACTCCCTGCATATCGATGCCTTCCGGCAGACACCCTATACCCACTTCCTGCCCGATGACATCACCCTGCTGGCATTTACCCATACGCCCACAGAACGCTATCTGCTGAAGACGGAGCGCAAGGATCCCGAGAAGTTCAGCATGTATTTCAGTTGTGGCGATTCTCTCCTGCCCGTCATCAAAGGCTTGAACTTCAATGCCGACAGTGCCTTTGTCATCGAGACCAACGAGAAACAGGACACCATCCACTATTGGCTGCGCGATACGATGCTCGTCAACCAGGATACGCTCCAGATGGAGATCAGTTACATGATGACCGACACGCTGGGCCAACTCGTGAACCAGACCGACACGCTGGAGGCGCTGCCGAAGGTGTCGTATGAGAAACGACAGAAGGAATTGGCCAAGGAGATAGAGAAATGGCAGAAGGAACAGGAGAAAAAGAAAAAGCGCGATGAGAAATACGACTCTATCTATCCTGTCGAACACCTGAAGCCGACGTTTAACGTACCTAAGGCCATGGATCCCGACAAGATTATATCATTCGAGATGCCCGTCCCCCTGCAACGCTGTGACACGACTGGGATTCATCTCTATTCGATGATCGACTCCGTGTGGTACGAGGCACCATTCACTTTCCGTCCCGTCGAGCATAAACTACGGCGCTACGAGATCCTGGCAGGATGGCAGCCCGACATTGAATACAGTCTTGAGATTGACTCTGCCGCCTTTGAGGATATCTACGGGCATGTGTCAGATCCCTTTAAACAGGGTATCAAGGTCAAGAGCCTGGATGAGTACAGCACGCTGACACTCAACCTCAGCGGCATCCCCGACAGTCTGCCGCTTCGGGTACAACTGCTCAACGCCTCTGGCAATCCGGTGAAGGAGGTTCTGGCCCGGAGTAATACGGCCCGTTTCGACTATGTCATCCCCGGGAAATACTATATCAGTGCGTTTGTGGATATGAACGAGAATGGCATCTGGGATACTGGCGACTACGATGCCGATGTGCAGCCTGAGGAGGTCTATTACTACACCCGCGAGATCGAGTGCAAGGAGAAATGGGATGTCACCCAGTCGTGGAACCTGACGGACACCCCTCGCTTCAAGCAGAAGCCGAGAAACCTTGTCAAGCAAAAGGCTGAGGGCAACAAGAAACAGATGCAGAACCGCAATGCCAAGCGCGCCCAGGAATTAGGAATAGAGTACAACAAGGACAAGATAAATATCAAGAAGAAATGAAAAGAATCATATTTACGGTATGCCTCCTCTGCGGCATCACCATCTCAGCTCAGGCACAACAGTGCGGCATCGAGAACACGGCCTTCAAGTCGGGCGAGTCGCTCTCCTACGACCTCTACTTCAACTGGAAGTTTATCTGGATGAAGGTAGGCTCTGCCTCCATGGATACGAAGATGACGAAGTTCGAAGGGGCGGATGCCTGGAAGTCGTACCTCATTACACGAGGCAATGACAAACTCGATAAGTATTTCATGATGCGCGATACGCTGCTGTCGTACTGTAACCCCGACCTGTCGCCCCTGTATTTCCGCAAAGGAGCCCGCGAGGGGAACCGTTATTACGTGGATGAGATTTGGTACAGTTACCCTCACGGCTACAGCAAACTGAAGAAGCACCGTATCGATGCCGACGGAGAAGAGCACTGGAAGACCTCTGAATACAAAGCCTGCATCTACGATATGATGTCGATCTTCCTCCGTGCCCGTAACTTCGATGCCTCGACGATGAAGAAAGGCGATGTCATCGCCATGCCTATCAGCGATGCGCGCCGCCTGAGCAACTCCTGGCTGGAGTTCAGAGGAAGGGAGAACTTCAAGGTGAGCGACACCAAGGAGAAATTCCGCTGCCTGGTGTTCTCTTTCTATGAGTGGGAGGACAACAAGAGCCATGAACTGATCCGCTTCTTCGTCACCGACGACCAGAACCATATACCAGTACGCCTTGACCTGTTCCTGAGTTTCGGATCAGCCAAGGCTTACTTGAAGAACTATAAGGGCGTTCGCAGTCCGATGACGTCGAAGATCAACTAAGCCGTCATCCTTGAGACCCTATTTAGTCGCTGCCTCCTGTTCGAAGGCAGCGATTTTCTTGAGTTTCTGATAATATCTTAATGACTCTTGTAGTTTAATTTCTGGATGGATCATTTGGATAAAATCCTGTAACAGCCAGTCAGGTCGGAAGGGCGACTCTTCATAGAAGAGCGAAGTCTCCACATTACAGCCATAGACCTCACCCTCCTGGAAGGCACGGAACTGGCTATACCCTTTCTTCTCTGCCAAGAGTTGCTCGCGCGTGATCGGCTGTTCACTGTCATAGCGGAACAGCCATACCTCGGCGTCGCTGGCCTTTTCCAGTACCGTCTCGAATGGCAGGGAGAGAGATCCCCCGTGCCCGTCGGTTGCCCACGGATACCGGCCCCCGGCATCCTGCACCATCTGACCTATCGTGCTACGGCCCCCGGGGACATACCATACGGAGCCGACCTGCTTATCGACGATCACCGAACGACCTTCGCCAGCGTCCTGCACCTTCTGCTTCAGGCTGTTGTAACTGCTATCAACCACGGCAAACAGACTATCCGCCTTCTGCTCACGGCCAAAAAGCAGTCCATAAAGCCTCATCCACTCGGCCCGAGCCAGAGGCGACACTTCCATGTACTCGGCACACTCCACAAGGGGGATATCAATGTCCTCCAGTTTACCGTAGCCGCCACTGTTCTCAAAGGGCGAAAGGAGGATCGCATCAGGATGCAGGTCGATGATCTTCTCTATAACAGGACTCATACCATCACCGCAGTCTGTGATCTTTCCTGCTGCCACCTGCTCGTGAATCCAGGGGATCTTGATATACTTCAGGTCTGCGACGCCCGCTATCTGATCCTGGCAGCCCAGTTCCATCAGCAGGGCACTGTGCACCGTGGTGAAGATGACGGCCCGCTGCAATGGTGTCCGGATGACCGTTCCCTTAGGCAGATGCGGGGGTAACTCTGCCTCACGTGGTACGAGGATATACGTATGCAGCGTATAGCCCTCCTTCCAGGGATTCTGGAGGGTAACAACCGTATAGTCGCCATCATCGACAACCGACAGTAGTCTGGCGTACTTAAAGGTAAGAGAATCACCCTTTTCCCGGGTGGCCGACATCGGGCGGCCTCCACAGGAAAAGAGCAATAGAATAGTAAGGCCAAATAATATGGCGCTTTTTATCTTCATTTCGTATATTCCACGGTGATGTCATCAATACACATATAGGCAGGTGTCGTCAGACCATAGTCGTTGTTCTTCGTGCCAGTGAAGGCGAAAGACAGGGAGACAACCTTACCCAGTGAAGAGAGATCGGCATACTTCCACTCCTTCACATAGTCTCCATTCTCGGCTAGCATGATGTCAACGGAAGCAGTGGTATTATCAGCCTTTGTTCCTGTTACTGTGCACTTCAGCCAGTCTGTCTCGTCGAACTTACCTGGTGTCATGCCATCACCATTAAGGATGGCATCCACGGTCCAAGCGTCGTTGGTGTAATAGAAGCCTTTCACAAGTGCGCCCTCGGCCACATCGATATCGATGGTCTCTCCGTAAGTCTGTACGATACAGAAGTTGCTGCCACTCTTGGCCGTGCCCGTAATGTTGTTAAACTGGTCAGGAGTCATCGTCTCTGACTTGAAAGTGGTCTCCGTACGGTTCGAGATGGCATAACCCATCCAGGCAGCCCATGAAGGCGTATAGGTGGTGTTGAAAGTTACGACATCCTTCGTTATCTTACAGGCATAAGCCTCAGATCCCCAGTTGTCAAACTTCTCGCCCGTCTCATCACCGCACCAGTATCCGTCGCTGTTGAGCGTGATGCCTTCGAAGTCGATCACTGCACTGACCACCTCTGGCTGTGCCGGAGTGTCAGGAGTTGGCGGTGTTACTGGGTTGTCTTCGCCGGTACAAGATGTCAATGACAGGGCAAAGCCACAGGCGATGGCTGCAAGTCCGAAAATTCTGTTTGTCTTCATAATTGTTTTGTTTTAAAAGGTGAATAAAAAAGTTATTTGATCATGTATTTCTTTCCATTGCGGATATAGATACCTTTCTCACGAGGTGTATCCACCCGACGGCCTTGCAGGTCGTATATCCCTCCCAGGGTATGGTCCTGCACGACACTACGGATGGCCGTTGCCTCACGGATGGCATCAAGCGAGGCATCAAGATGGATATCCTCTGCACCCATGAATTCGGTAGAGGTCTCGCCCCACCACTCTGGCTGCGGACATTTCTGGTTCAGGCCAGTATAGACGCGCACAAAGTCGATGAAATCGAGGTTGACAGGCTGACGCGCCTCGTTGACGGCCCAAGAGATATCAATGCCACAGCCCTGATAGTTAAAGGAATTGGCGTCGGCATTGTCGGTGAAGTTTGGCAGGTTGTCGGCATAACCATAACGGAAACCAATGAGCACATAATAATAAGGACTCCACGTATTATCCACCTGATCCGAGAGATTGTACATATTGTCAGGCAGTCGGGTACCCTTGAAAGTGAGTCCGTCAGGAAGCCACTGTGGATAATACTCCTGTTCATGATAGTGGTTACGGTCGATGGTTCCACTACCGCCACGGTTATCGGTCCACGGAATATCGCCCATGGGATTCTGATGGTAGGTAACCTCGTAACCATAGACGACCTTACCTACACTGTCGATATCACAACTGCCGCTGATCTCATACCAGGGATCGTCGGGCTTACCGTTGCCGTTGACATCCTTCGACACCATCACGACGCCTGCCTCGTTCATGCCTCCAAAGACCAGATTCTTCATCTCCTGATAGGCATTGCCCCAGACAGCAAAGTCACGCTGACCAGGCACATTGGCGATGGAATGATCGAAATGGAACGTAATATAGCCTCCCCACCCACCAAGGGCTATCAGATGGGCCTTCAGGGGACTCAGACCGGCCACATTGTCATTGCACTTGCGGATCATGTCAGCCTCTGTATCTCCTGCCTCATATTCCGGCACGTCGTTCACAAACTGCCCGGGTGCTGGCCGATACTCATCCACGGCCTGGATATACTTCGAGTGGGTTACCACATCGTCCATGCGCTGGGCGAGGGAAGTGAAGAGTGAAAAGTGAAAAGTGAAAAGTACAGTCAGTACCCTCACCATCCACATTCTCTTCACTTCGTCTAATATCCTATTCCTTGTACTCATATACATATTGTTTTTTCACTTCTCACTCTTCACTTCTAAAAAAACTGCATGCGCGGGGATATCACCTGTCTTTACCTTCCAGTCGAACGTGCCGTCAGACAGGAAGTGCAACAGTTCGCCACTCGACACGTAGTTCTTGGCATCCATCAGGTAGAAATCACGATGGATAGGATTCACGATGATACCGTAGGGCATACGGATGGCATCGATCTCGGGGGCATCCGACAGCGTGCTGACAATCTCATGCGTGCGCACATCGATGATACCATAGGTGACGGTATTCTTCATCGTCACCTCACTCCACTGACTACCGTAGAAATAAAGCGAGTCACCCACGATGCACAGGTCACTGACGGGCTGACTGATCTTCCCCCCGACCTGCATCTCCCCATTGGCATCAGGAGACAGCCAGAAGATGCACGAAGCCTCACTGTAGTAGTCTCCACGGGAAGTGACCCAGAGTTGTCCACGATGGTCAGCCTTTACATGGTGCAGGTTCATCGCCACCTCTATGGTGCGCTCTTCCCGCATGGTAGGGAGATCTATCACACTGACCGTGCTCTCATAACCCTGGCCCGTCATACCCTGATAGCCTCCACTGTTGGCCACATAGAGTTTGTCACCAAGTATCGCCATTTCCTCAGGCTGGTAGCCCACGCTGACAGAGTCAGTCTTCTGCAGTGTCAGCGTATCTACCTGATAGACACTCCCCAGAGGACTGGAACTGCCATCCTTCACCGATCCGACGTAGGAACTGACGTAGGCATACCGGTCCTTGAACGACACATAACGACAGTTGGGAATGTTCACCTGCCCAATCCTGACGGCATCCTCGGCCCGTGCCACCTCCACCTTGTTGGAGCAGTTGATGACGAGCCAGAGGCGGGAACCATAGATCTGGATGTCGTTACCCACGTCGCCCAGCGACATTACCGTTGTCGGATTCCGCTCTGAATAGATATTACGCAGATAATGCACTGTAGAGTCTGAACCCGAGAGGTCGAGGTAGTCAAGCGTTGATTTGTTGGAACCCATGTTCCCCTCATTGAGCAAGTACATGCCAACGATCTCGCTCATGACGGTCTTGCCGCCCGTGTCGATATTCTCCATCGGCACCACCATCACATCCTTGCGGCAGGCGATGAACAGCAAACCGTAAACAGTAAACAGTAAACAGTAAACCGTAAACCATAAACCGTAAACAATAACCTTTCCTCGTCTCATATCTCCATACTTAAGGTGAAAGCATAGTTACGTCCAGGCATCGGATAGTTCACAATGACCTCATAGTCCTGGTCCAGCACATTGTTCACGTCCAGTTGCACTGAACAATGGACATTGAATATTGAGCACTGATACCTCACGCTCAGATCACTGGTGTACCAAGGCTCCATGTGGTTGTAGAGGATATTCTCCTGTTCGTCATAGCGCTCTCCGGCGTAGATGAAGGAGTAGTGCAGGTTCCAGTCCTTATAGGAGAGGCCCACGATGGCAGAACCGGAATGCCAGGGGATATAGGGGATCTGGTCGCGGTAGTAGGAATCGCCGGGATTGGTGACATCGCGGGCATCCTGATAGGTATATTGCGCACGAAGGGTTGCGGTAACACCGCTGCCTACAGAACAGTCGGCCTCAGCCTCTATGTCGATGCCCTTGATATGGACCTTTCCCAGATTGAGCATCGTCCAACGGAACTGCTGGCCTTTGGGATAAGCCACGATCTTATCGTGCACCGTATTGTAATAAGCATCGAAATGCATCTCCGCATGACGCACGATGCCCTGTTCAAAATGCTTGTTGAGCACAAAACCGGCATCGTACTGCAAAGCACTCTCCGGCATCAAGTTGGCATTACCCATATCCGTATAGTAGAGGTCGTTGAACGTCGGCATCCTGAAACTCTTCTTCACGTAGGCCCGCATAGAGAAGAAGGTGCCTTGGAAGGGATAGATGTTGACGAATACCGCCGGTGTCAGTTTTTGTAGTGAAGAGTGAAGCGTGTTGCATTCCCTGTGATAGCGGTCGTTGATAAAGGTAGCCAATAGGGAGCCCTGTGCCTTCAGGTGCTTATAGTCGATGGCGGTAGCCAGACTCACCAAGTTGGACAGCCTCGTCGGATAGGCGAAGTTATAGAGGTCAGCATTCAGTTTGTTCCACTTGAAGTCATAACTCAGCGAGGCACTCCAGTTGGGCAGCAGTTCCAGCACATTGGCAGTAGAGAGGTAGAACTCCTGCTGCTTGTAACGGTTATCAACGGGTAACTGTGTGGAATCCTTGTTGACGTAATGTGTGTTGTAGTAGGCATACTTTGCCAGCCAGCGAGTACTGAACCCGTCACCGACATTCTTGTCAAGAGCCGCCTGGAAAAAGGTATTCAGATCCTGTTGTCGCTCTCCTCTGCGCCACACATTATTGACGATGGCACCTGGGATACCGCGGGCAGAGTTGTAGAGATAGCCCTTCATCTGCCAACTGCCTTGTTGGAGCCTTCCATATAGATTGGCCTCCAGCCGCTCGGCATGGATATCACCGTTCTGCCGGACGGCTGTCGTGTCCCACGCCGTCTCACCATCGGGGTAACGCCGCTCATAACGGAACTTGTATTTCCCGCTGGCTGTCAGGAACTCTGCACTGACAGATGAACTGACCGCCTCGGAGAGTTTCTGGTCCCAAAGGGCAGACAGACGGAACATGTCACTGGAACCATATTGCGTCTTGAACTTCAGGTGATAGTTTTCCTGCTGTCCAAATTCCGGGGTCTTCGTACGGATATAGATGGAACCGGCGTTGCCAAAGTCACTGGCTGGCTGGAAGATGGCACTCTTCTGACCGTTATAGAGGGTGATCTCCTCCACATTGTCGAGTGAGAACTGTCCGAGGTCGATCTGCCCGTTCTGCGCATTACCCAAGGCCACGCCATCATAACTGACACCAAGATGATGGGTGCCCATCGAACGGATATTCACCGTCTTGATGCCGCCTACGCCACCATAGTCCTTCAACTGGATGCCGGAGAAATAGCGCAGAGCATCGGCTACAGAATGGGTATTCAGTCTCTCCAACAATTCCCCATTCAACTTCTGGCTGGGCACAACCTCTCGCATAGCAGGTTTTGACACAACAATGATTTCCCGAACGTGTTGTACGGAATCCATCTTGCTCTGAGCCATCATTGTCAGGCATACACAACAAGTTAGAGCGGTAGCAATAACCTTACTTTCCACTATTCACTCTTCACTTCCCTCGTTGCTGCCTATCCCCAGAGGTCCACAACGATATGGATAATCGGCAGGTCTTCTGACTTGTCGCCTGACCGCAAACGTCTTCCCGATAATCTCAGTGACTGCCAGTTGTTATTCACTGGCTTGTTTGCGTCGATAAGGACGACTCACAGCAGCGGGACTGTCCGGGATTCTCACCCTGTTCCCTTTTCATCACTCCATGAGTGAACCGATTCCAGCCGCAAAGATAAGCAGAAATCCCGAGAAAAATCATTTTTCCCGGGATTTTTTTCTGATAACAGGAAAAAAAGACTGTTATATCAGAATGTATAGGTTATCGTGCCTAAAATAAAACCAATGAAACTAGGCATAATACCTGTTTGAATATGAGAATCCTCTATATACATACCACTAGATCCATACATATTGACATAGCCCGGCAATGTCTTACTGGCAAGTCCCGTCTCTGGATCCTTCGAGTATGAGGCTATGGCTATGTTACCTGTTATCGGATCAACGGCAATGGCAGCAGGACTGAATATCTCATAACCAGAATCTTCGGTAAGTCTCAGAGTACCCCGCGAACCTGTATAGGTGTTAAAGGTACTGTATGAATAATCTGAATTCTCGTCCGGGGCATTGATGGTGACAAAGTAATAGCCTACAGCATAACCATTCATATAAACCAATCCAACGCCCAGATTGGTAGCATCCGCAATAAGTTGAGTGACCGAGCCATTATAATAACGATACAAACCAGCATCCTGAGGGAGGGAGTTCTCATCCGTATAGTGACCGCCATCAAGGATATACAGGCTGCCGCCTTCTGCAATAATCTCCTGCGGATTCCTTATCTCATCACTCGTAATGGTCTCAACGCCCCCTGCGGCTGACAAAGAGACCCTTGAGATAGACGCATTACCATTTCCATAGTCACTATTACAGACATAAAGGACAGGTTCTGTAGAAGTTCCTGAGATACAAAGCCCTTCCGGACCCGAACCCACCTTATATTTCTCCTTAGAGATTTCAAGGCTCTTGGCATCCAGTATGCCCACATAGCCACCGTATGTCGTGAAATATATACGGTTGCCATAACCCGTGATATGACGAGGACAAAAACCTTCTGCCTCACCCATCTCACTCGTAGTGCTTAACCGCTTGATAACACTGAATTTCTTATCCACCACGACAATAGAGTTATCACTAGAATTGACGATAAAAATAGTATCACCCTTCGTATAGGCATCGTTGGGGCCTGCACCAATACCTTCTATCTGCCTGGCTGCCATGGTCTCAAAATCAAGGTATGTCAGACTTCCGTCTGCAGCCCCATCCGCACCTTTGTTCAAAACGAAAGCACCTGTCGAGACGGGGCTCGTTATGGTATTACCATTATTGTTATTGTCATCATCATCCAAACATGAGGAGACAAGGAATGCCCCCATCACTAACAACATAAGGTTCTTCATACTCTGTTTCAACTCTTTATGATTAATAATATGGTGCAAAGGTACGAATTATAATATACTTAAACAAATTATTCCTGAAAAAAATCCTAAGACAACAGCCGATGTCCCAGATCCTCGCGATGGCAGATGGCAACGATCTGTTCAACAACCTCTTCCATCTTTGGCACCTGGGCCACATAATACGTCGGATAGTCAGGGCAGAGCACCACGAGGTTCATCCCCCTGACCTTCACCCCGTAACGGGTCTCCAGCATATAGCGGTATAGGTTCTGCTGGATACAGTAGTGGTAGAACGCGGTGTCGGGCAGTCGGATGCCATTGATACCCGTCCTGCCACCGAAGGCGGCCACGATGGGCTGGCCTTGGGGATTGACCACCTTCCCGCTCCGCTTCCAGTCGTAAATCGTAAACGTGCCGTCGGCCTCCCTACAGACCATGTCGATGGTACCCGCAATGTTCAGGTCGGTATCATAGACGGGCCACTCCTGCCGGTAGGGTCTGATCCTGTAATCCTCGATGAAATGGAGGAAATGCTGTCTCTCCCGCTCGATGCTGATATGTTCCTCTTCTCCCCGAAAGCAGAACACGTAGTCTGTGTCGAAGAAACCTTGCTGGAAGTAATGTTCCGTCTGCTCATGCATGAACGTGCCTACCTCACTGGCCAGGCATCCGATCCGTTCCCATTTCGTCAGCGACTCCTCGACAGGGATGTGATAGCGCTCCCACTGCCGCTGGGCCGCCGACTGGGCATCGAAAGGCTCAAAGAAATGAGCAATCAGCGAACTGACAGGCAGCAGTTGCGTCTGTCCTTGATAGGTATAGACATGCCCTTCGGGCTCGAAGTCGATATACCGGTCCTGTTCGTATCGTCCGGCATCCGTAAACGACCGCATCTTCGCCTCCATGGCAGGACTTCTGTGTGGCATGCTCATCAGTCTTCCAAATCGCTGAGACAGCAGGCGAGCCACACGTCCATCTTACCGGCTCCACGATCCAGCAACATACTGTATAAAAAGGCTTTCATCTGCATCGTCTGCTAATAGTTAATTGCTTATCGACTGCAAAGATAATGGTTTTCCTCCGATTATGAGCCTTTTTAAGATATTTTTAGTAGGCCTGTTCATGCACGCCCTTGACGGCACGGCCACTGGGGTCGTTTAGGCCCTTGAAGGCGGCATCCCATTCGAGGGCGATGGCTGTCGAACAGGCCACGCTGGCCTCACTGGGCACGCTCCGCGCCGCCGACTCACTGGGGAAATGCTCCGCGAAGATCGAGCGGTAGTAGTATTCCTCCTTGTTCTTCGGCGGGTTGATGGGGAACCGCTCGGCGGCATGTGCCATCTGCTCGTCGCTGACGGCCTCAGCGGTGATCTGCTTCAGCGTGTCGATCCATGAGTAGCCCACGCCGTCGCTGAACTGTTCCTTCTGCCGCCAGGCCACCTCTGCGGGAAGCATATCGGCAAAGGCCTCGCGCACAATCCGCTTTTCCATGGTTGTGCCTGGACACATCTTGGCCTCGGGATTGGTACGCATGGCGACATCGAGGAACTCCTTGTCGAGGAAGGGCACACGGCCCTCAACCCCCCAGGCACAGAGACTCTTGTTGGCCCGCAAGCAGTCGTAGAGGTAGAGTTTGGAGAGTTTGCGCACCGTCTCCTCGTGGAAGGCCTTGGCATCGGGTGCCTTATGGAAATAGAGATAGCCGCCGAAGATCTCGTCGGCACCCTCCCCCGAGAGCACCATCTTGATACCCATCGACTTGATGACGCGCGCCAGCAGATACATCGGCGTGGAGGCGCGGACGGTGGTCACGTCGTAGGTCTCGATGAAATAGATCACGTCGCGGATGGCATCGAGGCCCTCCTGAATGGTATAGTTGATCTCATGGTGCACCGTCCCGATATGGTCGGCCACGAGTTTGGCCTTGGCCAAGTCGGGAGCGCCTTTCAGCCCCACGGCAAAGGAGTGCAGACGGGGCCAATAGGCCTTGGTGCGCGAATCGTCCTCGATACGCATCTCACTGTACTTCTCGGCAATGGCAGAGATCACGCTGGAGTCCAGACCGCCAGAGAGCAGCACGCCGTATGGCACATCCGACATCAGTTGCCGCTTCACGGCGGCTTCAAGGGCATCGCGGATAGCCTCCACACTGGCAGGATTATCCTTGACGGCATCGTACTGCATCCAGTCTCTTCGGTAATACCACTTCATGCCCGGTGACACGCTCCAGTAATAATGGCCGGGCAGGAAGGGCTCATAATGCTCGCACTGTCCTTCGAGGGCTTTCAGTTCGGAGGCCACATACACGGTGCCATCACTGTCGTAGCCGATATAAAGGGGGATCACCCCAATAGGATCACGGGCAATCAGGAACTCATCCTTCTCCTCGTCGTAGAGCACGAAGGCAAAGATACCACTCAACTCTTCGAGGAAGTCAATACCCTTTTCACGATACAGGGCCAGGATCACCTCACAGTCGGAGCCCGTCTGGAAGTCATACCTGCCAGCAAAACGGCGACGGATCTCCTGATGGTTGTATATCTCACCATTCACGGCAAGCACCTGCGCCACCGTTTTCTCCCCCTTTGAGGGGGAGTCAGAAGGGGTGTCGCCGTAGGCGTAGAGCGGCTGTCCGCCCGACTCCGGATCAACGATACTCAGTCGCTCATGGGCCAGGATGGCTGAGCCGCCACAATAGACCCCACTCCAGTCAGGTCCGCGATGACGGATTTTCTGACTCATCTTCAACGCCTTCTGACGCAACTCTGATGTCTGCTCCCTCACATTTAATATGGCTACGATTCCACACATAATCTTCTATTTTTTTATTATTCAATTATTCAATTATTCAATTATTCAAATTCTCTTCCACGTAGTTCACGAACGCCTGATTTACCAGGCGATTGCCTCCTGGCGTGGGATAATGACCCGTGAAGTACCAGTCACCTGGATGGTTGGGACAGGCCTCATGAAGTCCTTCGATGCTCTGGAATACCAATTCCACAGGTGTCTGCATCCCCTTGGGACGCAGCATCTCAACGATCTTCTGGTTGATCTCCTCTACACTGAAAGGCTCGTAGATGGCTCGCACGCGATTACACAAAAGAGACGGTTCTTGTGTAATTTCCCTTTTGCAGGCCAGATAGGTATCGTTGACCAGTTGCCACATGCCCCGTTCCTCTATCAGGGCCATCGTGGCACGGAAGGCACAGAACTCTTCCAGACGGGGCATGTCGATACCATAATAGTCGGGATAGCGGATCTGCGGGGAACTCGACACCATCACGATCTTCTTGGGATGCAGCCGGTCGAGGATCTTGAAGATGCTCTCCCTTAACGTCGTGCCGCGTACGATCGAGTCGTCGATGATCACCAGGTTGTCCTCATAGGGGCGCAACGAGCCGTAACTGATATCATAGACATGGGCGGCCAGGTCGTTGCGCTCACTGTTGTCGGTGATGAAGGTACGCAGTTTGATGTCCTTCCACACCACCTTCTCCGTACGCACCTCGTAACCCTGTTTACGGAAACCGTCGGTCATGCCGTAAAAAGCCACCTCGGCCGTATTGGGAATATAGGAAAAGACCGTGTTCTCCACATCGTTGCCGATGGCCTGCAGGATGGCGGGCGTGAGTTGTTCCCCCAGTCGCTTGCGCTCCTGATAGATGTCGCGGTCGGAGCCCCGACTGAAATAGATACGCTCGAACGAACAGGCGCTGAACGCTTGTGCGGGCATGATCTGTTCCAGTTGGCTCTCACCATCCTTGCGGACAATGAGTGCCTGACCGGGCTGCAGTTCACCGATGTCCTCGCACTGCAAGTTGAAAGTCGTCTGTATCACCGGCCGCTCACTGGCGACGGCCACGATCTCCTCGTCGCGGTAATAGAACGCAGGACGGATGCCCCAGGGGTCGCGCACGGCGAACATCTCGCCCGAGCCCGTCAGCCCACACATCACATAACCACCGTCATAGTGCTCCATCGTCTTTCGCAGCACATTGACCATCGACACATGATCATCGATATAGCGGGTGATGTCAGTCCCCTCCAGTCCCTGTTCCTTGGCTTCTCCATAGAGCCGCTCCACCTCCCGGTCCAGGCGGTGCCCCATCAGTTCCAGGGTGATGTACGAGTCACCGTAGATACGGGGCGACTGTCCCTGTTCTGTCAGGAAACGGAACACCTCGTCGATGTTGGTCATGTTGAAGTTGCCACACAGACAGAGGTTCTTCGCCCGCCAGTTATTACGGCGCAAGAAGGGGTGCACGAACGTCAGGCCGCTCTTGCCTGTCGTCGAGTAGCGCAGGTGTCCCATCAGCAGTTCACCAGCCATCTCCTCCGTCACCCGTGAAAAGATTGTCGTGATGGCGTCCTTTCCCTCTGCCTTTTCGCGGAACATATACTCTGCACCAGGCTTCGTGTTCAGACTCACGGAGGCGATGCCGGCCCCCTCCTGTCCACGGTTGTGCTGCTTCTCCATCATCAGATAGAGTTTATTGAACCCGTAGGCCCACGTACCGTATTTCTTCTCGTAGTAGTCCAACGGCTTCAGCAGCCTGATCATCGCCACACCGCACTCATGCTTCAGTTGTTCCATCGACGCAGGCTTTAATGAACGACATAAACAGGGGATGGGGATGCAGCACGGTCGAACTGTATTCCGGGTGGAACTGCGTGCCGATATACCAGCGCCTGTCGGGTATCTCCACGATCTCCACGAGGTTGGCAGCAGGGTTGATGCCCACGCACTTCATGCCGTGGGCCTCGTATTCGTCGAGATACTGGTTGTTGAACTCATAGCGGTGACGGTGGCGCTCACGGATGAGGGGCTCCTCGCCATAGGCCTGCCAGGTACGACTGCCTTTCCGTACCTCACAGTCGTAGGCCCCCAGTCGCATCGTGCCCCCCATCTCTTTCACGGCCTTCTGCTCTTCCATAAGGTCAATCACTGGGTGTGGCGTCTCCGCGTCCATCTCAGTGCTGTTGGCATCCTGATAGCCCAGCACGTTGCGGGCGAACTCTATCACCATCATCTGCATACCCAGACAGATGCCGAAGGTCGGGATGTCATGGGCACGGGTATATTCGGCAGCGAGGATCTTACCTGCGATACCACGCTGGCCGAAACCCGGACAGATCACGATGCCTGCCAGTCCTTCAAGCCGTTCGGCCACATTCTCTCGTGTCACTTCCTCGCTGTTCACGAAGTCGAGCCTCACCTTCACGTCGTTATAGATGCCTGCCAGGTTCAGACTCTCGCGGATGCTCTTATAGGCATCCTGCAGGGCGTATTTGCCCACCAGTCCGATGTGTATCTCACGGGTGGCGTTGCGCTGTTTGTCGAGGAAGTCGTGCCACGGCTTCATGGCGGGTCTCTCGCCCACCGGAATGCCGATCTTACGCATGATGGCGGCATCGAGCCCCTGATACTGCATGCTTACCGGCACCTCGTAGATGCTGGGCATATCCTCGCTCTGCACCACGCACTCCAGATCGACATTACAGAACGAGGCCACCTTCATCCGTATGTGATCGTTGAGGTGGCGCTCCGTGCGCAGCACGAGGATGTCGGGCTGGATACCCATCGACTGCAGTTCCTTCACGGAGTGCTGGGTGGGTTTGGTCTTCAGTTCGTCCGCCGCCTTCAGATAGGGCACATAGGTCAGGTGCACACACACGGCATTTCTGCCCAGTTGCCAGCGCAACTGTCGGATAGCCTCCATGAAGGGGGCACTCTCGATATCGCCGATGGTGCCTCCCACCTCCGTGATCACGAAGTCCAACTCCTCGCCTTTCTCGCCCTCACGCAGCATGCGACGCTTGATCTCGTCCGTGATATGGGGCACCACCTGGATGGTCTTGCCTAAGTAGTCGCCCCTGCGCTCACGGTCGATCACCGTCTTATAGATTCGTCCCGTAGTGACGGAGTTATGGCGCGTGGTGTGAATACCCGTAAACCGCTCATAGTGCCCCAGGTCGAGGTCGGTCTCCATACCGTCCATCGTCACATAGCACTCGCCATGCTCGTAAGGGTTCAACGTACCCGGATCGATGTTGATATACGGGTCGAACTTCTGGATGGTAACCTTATAGCCGCGTGCCTGCAGCAACTTACCGATGCTGGCGGAGATAATGCCTTTGCCTAATGAGGACACCACGCCGCCTGTCACGAAAATATACTTTGTCTCCATAAAACACAATGTCTTTTATGGACTGCAAAGATAGTCATTTTCGCAGGAATTAATACATTTTAAGTTGCGTTTTGATTGTTAAAATTAGTAGAAAGTATCATTTTGTAAAATAACACACGCCACCAGACTGCTTTTTGTTTCCATTTTGATCGGAAAACGTGCCATTTTGTTACAAATCGTCAGCAGCCCGTTTCCCTTTCCGTGCGCAACCGCTTCGATTCGATTCTATTGATACAATTTGATGATGTCTTGCACCACGGGCTTGGGCTGATAGTCACGATCGAAGAGCAGCGGATAACTGGTACGGCCGGGGATGGGCCAGTCGTTCATCCACGAATCCTTGTCGCTGATACCCCACAGGTTGATGCGACTGATCTTATCGCGATGCTTATAGTATATCTTAAAGAATTCGAGATAACGGTTCCTTAACTGCTGGGCGACATCATCAGGCAAGCCATTCTTGTAAGGGTTCATCTTCTCCTGATATTCATAGTTCTGCTCCACGGCGGCACCACCGAAATTGTCGGGGTTAGGCAATACGTTCACGTCAAGTTCCGTTATCATGACCTTTACACCACAAGCAGCAAAGTCTGTAATGCTCTTCTCGTACTCAGAGAGGTCTGGATAGTTCATCCCATTGTGACTCTGCATGCCGATGGCGTCAATACGGATACCTTTTTCCTTTAACTGTCGCAGGATACGGCAATAGGTGTCGCGCTTACCCTTGGCTGACATCGAGTAGTCATTCAGATAGAGTTCTGCATCCGGATCGGCCTCATGGACTGTACGCAGTGCAATCTCGATGAAGTCCTCACCGATAATATTGTAGAAACCAGACTTACGGAATGAGCCATCATCTTCGATAGCCTCGTTAACGACATCCCATCCGTGGATTCTGCCTTTATAGCGGCTCACGACCTTGGTGATATGGTTCTTCATGCGTTCAATCATCACCTCGCGGCTCACAGGCTTTCCCTCGTTGTCGGTAAAGAACCACTTGGGTGCCTGTGAGTGCCACACAAGGCAATGGCCAATAGGCTTCAGATTGTTCTGTTCACAATAGTTGACAAACTCGTCGGCAAGAGCCCACTTGAACTTTCCTTCACGGGGCTGAATTACCTCCGACTTCATGCAGTTCTCTGCCACTGCAGTATTAAAGTGCTGACTAACAACAGCATTTGCCGCTGCATTGCTGCCGTCGGCCTGCCATTGATTGATGGCTGCGCCGACCAATGCATATTTGCCGACAGCATCCTTCAAACCAGCCTGTGCGATTCCTGGTAAACAAAAAAGGCATTCCAAAAATAAAACCACTACAAATCTGTACATAAATGAAATTAACTAAAACTATAACAACTTAACTATTCATAAAATCACTTCACTCTTTTCAGAGTCTTGCCATCGCGCTGACGGATAATATTCAATCCCTTCCCCGTCGAGGGCGTCCGCTGTCCCTGCAAGTTATAATATGCTTCGCCGTCGGTCTCCGCCTCCTGGAGCGCACGGATAGCCGTATCCTCGCTGCGGGCTGTCAGACGGATACAGTCGATCAGTACGTTCACTGACTGGGCATTCTGGATAAAGACGGCATTTTCGCCTTGTGCTAATGTGATGGTGTTCACGGCCTCCTGCCATTCGTCATCTGTCTCCGACAGTGGGTACAGAATATCGTTGCCATTGGCCCTGACCCTGACACTTGCCGACTTGTCTGTCTTAAACCTAATTGACAGGTCATAAAGCCCGGCCTTCACAACGGTGACAGTATCGCGGAGCACAGCATTGCGGCTCTCACCCATCTCCACAAAGCCCTGACCGTAGTGCCCCCTGAAGCCGTCCTTGAAGGCATTAGCACGACACTGACCGATATTCTTGTAATCGGCATGTTCTGCCTCATACTGTAAAGTGCCCTCGTAGATCTCGGGCTTTTCGGGCACTTCTATCGTCGCATTCGTATAGACGGTCTTCCTGCCTGTGTAACTACCACTACAACTAATCGTCAGGTCAAGCGGACCATTGTGGGTCACCCTGATGATAAAGGTGTCGCCATTCCACTCACTGCTCACCGTACTCTCGGTATGCTGTCCACGGTCATTCCAGGAGAGTGTCGGCTGACTGCCAGCACCATAGATCGTGATGATATCCTCCACAGGATCCTTTTCCGTGACGGTATTACCACTCTGACTGACCTGATAATTGGTGAGATAGAATGTCAAACGGTCACTATACTCCTTCATAATACCCAGTGAGTAGGGTGCATAGTTGAAGGTGACTTTCTCACACGTGTTATACTGGAAGGGGATGGTGCCATAGGCACGGCGGGTAGATGCGGCGCAGACACGCAGGGTATCTTCCACCGACTCGTCATACTGGTAGGGATTGTAGGTCACCCAGCCATTCTCCTGTCGTCCGGCATAGATATCACCGTCGTATTCATCGGGAAACAGGCGACTGAACTCCAACTGCTTGTCCTCGATGGAAGGCCAGTGGCTATCGTATTCCGAATGCTTGACGACCCTCATATCCTGAGCCTTGTCATCGTACAGTTCATAGACAAAGGGGATGGCGGGATAGCGGCCGGAGGTCTTCAGCCACCAGCGGTTCTCCAGCCAATGGTTATGACTACCGCCCTGATCTTCTTCTGAACGGTAGAGTCCGTCGTAGAGCGTCCTCGGTGTATTGCTGACCCCCACATCGTTGAGGATGCATATCTTCGTACGGTCGATGACCTCCTCACGGCTCATGATACGGATCGTGCCGTCAAGAACCTTTCGGAACAGGTCGGTACTGATATTGTCGAACTGCGGGAACATCGCCCAATTACGGCGTGTATAGCCGTCGGCCGTGACGGTGTTGTCGGCCTCGTATGAGCACTGCTCGCGTATCAGTTCCGGACCGTCGATGATGGTCTCTCCTGTCAGCATCACATGCTCGGCAATGGGGATGGCGCCCGAGGCGGTGACAAAGTCATCGGCACCTTTTGTCTGGTCTGTCAGGTCATTGCCCGTCAGCCAACCGCACTGGTCGAAGCGGATGCCATACTGTCCGGCATAGCCTCCGATGTAAGCACCAAGGCAGTGGCTCTCAATCTCCAGGAAATTTTTCTTCAGGGTATATTTCTCGAAGCAGAGGAAATGATCCGGATCATCTACCAGAAAGTCGCGCAACTGCTTGTTCTGCTTCATATAGCCCACCGGCATCTTATCTGAGTTATAATAGGAGTCGCAGAAACTGATGGCCAGATAGCCGCCATACTCATGGCAGAGAGGCAGGAGTTCGGCAAAGAGTTGCAGGCGCTCGGCGAAGGTGGGGTTCCCGTCGTCGCCAAAGCCCCAGAACTGTTCAGCGAAGTTGAAGCCGAGGAAGTTGGGGTATGCCTCAAAATAGCGCTTGTAGGCCTTGATGTCCTTCTCCGCCATACGGCTATAGGCACCGCTGGCACACTGGATCATCGCCCACACCCTATTCTGAGCACACACCTTCATCCATGAGTCGTAGATGCCAGGCCCATCGGCAGAACGGCTATCCTCAGAGGAAGTGGAGATATTAAAGATGGCGTATGGCCGGATGTCCTCCGGCACGAGGTCGATAATTTTCTGCGGGTCGGCATTATTCCACACGTCGATATGGATGATCCATGCAGGGCGCGACGGTGAGATCGGTCGCCGCAGGGCCGGTCCATAGTGAGCCGTCACATGCAGTGAAAGCAAGAGCAACAGCATGGTTAGAAGGTGCTTAATCGATCTCATTGTTCTCATACTTATTTGGTTGTTCTGATGTCAAATTCCGTCTCAGTTCCATCGTCCTCCCAACCCACGATATAACTGCCGTCGGGAACCAGTCCCTCGTCGGTATATCTCATCTGATAGACAAAGGTCATATTGCCCTCCAGTTCCGTCCTCGTCGGCATGGGACAGGCGCGATGGGAGCCTGCCACAGTAAACTCCAGGAAGTCCACACCCTCCTCAATGGTCTGCGGTGCCACAATGGCTGCCAAGGAAATACGTCGGTCAGTGACATTATAGGGCAGCATATCGATATCTATCTGCGAGTTCTCGACCGTGCTAACCTGCATAGCCGACAGGCTGACACTGACAGTGCCCGCCATCCTCAACAGTCGCATGGAGGCGTTGTCTGGATCGATGGCTCCCGTCTCATCGACAATATGTACCACCACCTTGGCCAGCATGTGCTTGAACTGAAGTTCCACTTCCGTGCCCCTGGTAACCACGGACATCGTACCGATCATCAGATCGCTGGCATCATAGTCGGCCTGACTCGACTGATCGGGTTGCACCTCAAACCGCTGTAATGTGTTAAAGGCCTCCTTGCCCCATCCCAGTTGCACGGGTGTATAGGCAATCACCTTGCCTGTCTGGGCCTCTGACGGAAGGATGATGTTACCGTCGCTATCGACTGCAACCGTCATCCACGTCACCGTCCCATCCTCATTGACCACATAGATACCGAGGGTGCTGCCTGTCTTCAGGTCTTCCTCTGTACCGTCTGCCGTGATGATGCTGACGGGTGTCTCAGCCTGCTGCTCGGTGTCCCACGGCTCCCACTTATATTCATCCGAGGAGCCGCACGCTGCGAGCATCAGGGCCAGGGATGCCACGAGGGCACCCTGCCTGCATTGTGAAATAGATGGGATGTGCATTATTATCTATATCTTGTTTGTAGTTTGTTATTTCGAAAGGATCACGTCGCTGGCCTTGATGTCGCAGGAACCCGCGTTGCTTCGGCCACCAAAGGCTATCTTCGTCACGGTAGAGAGGTCAATGCCGAGCGCCGTCAGATCTACTTCTTTCTTACCTGCGTTATAGTAGCCGTTACCAAACTCCGTGAATTCGCTACCCACATAATAGCCCATGCGCACTGGACCATCTACCAGATTGCTGAACGTGAAGGTCAACTTCGTATAGTTTTTCAGTTCGCCATTGCTGAACTCAAACACCGTCATCAGGTTATTGCTACTACCCGTCCAAGTATAGGTCGGCGCGCTGTAGGAGGCGTTGCTACCTGGTGTCTGGAAGGTAGCCGTCAGCGAGTTGCCATCGCTGGAACCGCCACTGGAACTGCTGTCGGATGAACCGCTGTCGGATGAGCCACCTCCTGTACCCTCCAGATAGACCTCGGTAGCCAGGATGTCCACGCTACCACCATCGCCGCTCTTACCGCCGAAACTGATCTTCGTCACGGTGGAGAGGTCGATGCCAAGGGCTGTCAGATCGACTTCTTTCTTACCTGCGCTATAGTAGCCGTTACCAAACTCCGTGAAGTCGCTACCCACATAATAGCCCATACGCACGCTGGCACCTTCAGAAAGGTTGCTGATTGTGAAGGTCAGTTTCTTGTAGTTCTTCAGTTCGCCGCTTGCAAACTCAAAGCATGTCATCAGGTTGCTGTTGCCTGCTGTCCAAGTGTAAGTGGGCGCACTGTAGGAGGCATTGCTGCCTGGTGTGCCAAAGGTGGCATAGAGTTTCTCCGTATCAGGCTCGGTAATATCCTCGGGATCGATCTCGCCGATGAGGTTGGTCGTATTGTCGTCCCAATCGGTCAGTGCGGAGGTGACGGTCATATCTGCGCCGCCCACACCCACGCTCACCGTAAAGTTATAGGTCTTGCCGCCAACAAGTTCCATACCATTGTTCAGTTTGGCAGTCAGCATATCGCCGCTCTTCAGCACTACGCCGAGGTACTCTGAGCCTGCCGTCAGATTCTGTGGCATGATGATGGCACTACAACTGTAAGTCGTGGCATCGGTAGCAAAGGTGGCTGCCTTGATGGTGGCCTTGCCACTGGAAGAACCCAGTTCACCGGTCTTCAGATTAAATGTAGCGGTGTTGGCTACGTTCTGAAGTCTGACGGTCGAGCCTCCCAGATCGGTCTCCGAGTGGTTCTTCAGGTTGATATTGATTTTCACCAACTTGTGTTGGAAAGTGATAGCCACTGCACTCTCGCTTTGTGCAATAGGATTGCCGTTTGTCGGTGTGCCATAGAGCAGGTCGCTCGACAGATAGCCGGAGTCGGTGGTCTGGTCGGCAGCCACAGTGAAAGTGTAATTTTCTCCAAATTTGTCTTTCCAGCCGTCCTGATAGGGAGCGTATGCATAGATGCCAGCCTTGCCCTCCACAGGCCAGAAGAGGTCCTTGTCGTAGGTAAAGCCTCCGTCGCCGTCGGCGGTAATCTTCGTGTTGTCAGACAGGATTGCCCCCGACTCGTCAGTAACAACCACGCCCACAGTATTGCCGTTTGACAATTGAGAGGACTGTATATTCTGACTGATGCTACGCGTCTGGGCCACATCGCTGGTGAGAATCATCTTACGTGCTTCTTGCTTGGTTGCCTGCTGCTCAGGCTCGTCCTGAGAACATCCAGTCATGGCCATGATACATAGCCCGAGGAGTCCGATGAAATAACTGTTCTTTTTCATATCTTTATTATTTTAATTAGTGTTCACTGATTAATTGGCTTCCACTCGCCAGACAGGTTTCAATCCAGTCCCGGCAATGGTCACCAAAGTTAAAAATCTCAACATTTCAATCAAGTCATGACAAAGCTCCCTGAAGAACTTCATCACATTCTTGGCGAAGTAGCACATCCCTGCCCAGCATTCTGCGGTTTCGGGGAGCTTGGCTCTTATGTCGTTGGCTTGATATACCCTCTTGCCTGTACCGAACGAGCATTCGATCTCATTTCTCTTCCCTACGGCCCTGGCCATAGCGGCCTGCCGTTCAGGATCGGGCGGATCCTTGGGAGGCCGGCCAAGCGGCTTCGAGTAGCTCTTGATTTCCAGTTCCTTCAGTATAGCCCTGTTGGCCTTGTTCATATAGATCTTGTCTGCATAAATGGTTGCGGGCAGACAGCAGAAACGCTCCTTGTACTTGTCGATGTGCAGTTGCAGGTCGCAGCTCTCGTTATAGGCATCCCAGCTGTGATGGTCGATGAAGTTGTAGCCTTCGACGACGCACAC
>FLNY01001578.1_pt1 | contig 86006 bp, 72 predicted proteins | sample 1140381 | NCBI WGS metagenome assembly FLNY01 (sample SAMEA3878172, study PRJEB12797) | bioreactor metagenome | biome: Moose rumen | place: Sweden | collected 2011-10
GCCAGTCTAAAAATAGACTGGCTTATTTGTATTCATTTATTAGAAACACTATTTTTCGGCACGAGGTCCTAAACGATCCATTGCACAACGGAATCCAATCCATGAAGTAGAACGATCCTGTTCATAGAAACGGCGCGTACCAGCTTGCATCCAGTATGCACGGTCATTCCACGAACCGCCCTTGACAACACGAACCTTATTACTAAGCAGAGATGTAACATTGCGTTGATTAGCCACATTGCGACGATACATCATGTTAGTAACGCTGTCGGGATTGCTGAGGAACGAATCCTCACCCATTTCGGCACCTTCTTCATCATCGTCACCCATAGAGACCCATTCTGTAATGCTGGTCTTGGTGTTGTAATCGTATATGTTCGAAGCATAATCACCATCGAGATAATTGATATTGTCGGCCTGACGATAATTGCGACGATTCAAATCATCATCTACATTCTTATATATGATGCTACCTGTGGTGTCGTTGATTGCAATTTCCTCATCAATATAAGTAGGTGTGCGATAGACATTGCCACGGAAGGGGTTTTGGTCTTCACCTCCGATGGGGTTCTGATCTTTTCTGTATACATCCATACACCATTCGCTGACGTTACCTGCCATATTGTACAGACCGTAGTCATTCGGGAAGTACCACTTAACAGGGCAAGTGTAGTCCCAACCATCATTCAGATTGCCGGCGACACCCATCGCATCGCCGCGCGAGCGCTTGAAGTTGGCAAGGAACTGACCGTAATATTTCTTGTTGGCAGAACGCACACTTGAACCGGCCCATGGATATGTTTTATGTTCAACAATACGTTCGTCGTAGGTATTTCCAATCATACCCAAAGCAGCGAATTCCCATTCAGCTTCGGTGGGTAGACGATAGTGCGGTACAAGTATACCGTCCTCACGACGTACTTGGCGAGGTTCTCCGCCTGCGCTGGGGTCAAGATTCTCGAGTTCTTTTTTAGATTCACCACGATACTGACCGGCAAGATAGACATCGGTTTGGAAAGCGGTTTCGCCACGCAAATCGGTAAGGTCTAAAACAATGATGCCCTTATCGACAAGAATCTTTTCGTTAACACGGTCGGTTCTCCATATACAATATTTCGATGCTTGCTCCCATGTTACACCTACAACAGGATATTGGTCGTAAATGGGACTTTGGAAATAATAGTCAACAAAACCCTCACGCCAGGCCAATTTGTCGCGCCAACAGTTGGTATCGGGATAGATAGCACGGACTCGTTCGGGATATTCTTCCCCGTATGCACGCTGCATCCAATATACATATTCACGATACGACTGATTTGTAACCTCGGTTTCGTCAAGGTAGAACGACGACACGGTGACATTGTGAGCCACATTATTCCACTGGAAGCGGGAATCGTCTGCAACACGCCCCATAACAAAAGCGCCGCCTTCGATGAACACCAATCCAGGTGCAGTAATCTGTTCGTTGTACTCCGACACTTCAAAACCGCCCCATTCCGGATCGTTGTAGTTCCACCCGGTTGTGGCAGATTTCTGTTTGCTGCATGCCGTAATTATCAAGACAGCGGCCAACACGAAAGATGCAATTCTGAGTTTTTTCATGGTTTTATTTAATATTTTTTCGAATTTTCAATATTTATAGTCTTTATACGGATGATATCGAAAAAGGTTTCAAAATTAGAACGAGGGGCAACGTATAGCCTTTACTCGCTGTTTCTTTTCCGGACAAGGGAGGATGAAACCAAAACTAAATTCGTGGGCTCCTGACGTATTGTTGGACAGTTTGGATACTGTAACATCGTAACTGTAGCCAATCTTGAAGTAGTCTTGCTGGAAACCAATCTGAAATATAAATGCATCAGGGTTCCATCGTTCTACGCCAATACCGTGACGGAACCATACTCCAACAATGAAAGGCATCCAGTCGAGATAGAGACCATAATTGAAATAATGGAATCCTGCTTGATATTGATAGATGAGGTTGGGTGACAAAACTGGCGTTCCGAGTCCAAGCGAGGATGTACGTCTGGCTTCTTCCGCGATATTGATTAAAACGCCAACATTACCAGTGAATTTCATAGGCAATTTTACTACACCGTAGAAACCATTGGAGGGTTGAGTGAGGTGTGCTGCCGAAAAACCGGCATACCAAGCAGGACCGTAAGCCATTACGCCGGCATCAAAGTCGAGATACCATACATTTGTATATTCAGGCATCTGAGCCGACGTCATACCAGTAAAGCCATTGATTCGGTCAATCATATCAGGAAAACGCAAATCATTCCAATTCAAGCTTGTATTTACGACTCCCGCTTTCAAACCGGCATTCACCCATACTTCGCGAGCCACTTGAAAGCGGAAAGCGTACATCACCGCGAGAGAACTGGTCGAAAGTGCACCATGATCACCTTGGCGGTCTGTCATTAAGATGGCACCAACTCCGCCATGTAAATCATCAAAATACTGGTCGTATGATGCTGACACTGTAGTAAATGCACTAACCAAAGCTGGCCATTGGCTACGATAGTTGAGGGAGATACGAGGACATACTTTCGAACCAGCAAAAGCCGGATTCATGTACAACGGATTGGCGTAGAACTGTGAAAAAATAACATCCTGAGCCTTAACGCCTGCGTTAGTGAATAATAGCAATGTAGCTAAAAAGGCAATTTTAAAATATTTCTTCATCATATAATCAGTATAAAATGAGCCTATAAATAATCGGCAATATTACGAATTTTCTTTCATTTTATTGCATTTAATTGAAAATATTTTCTCAAACAACATAGAATCAGATTATTAAAAATCAAATATATTGTATAATCATTGAAAAAAACATCTTGAAAACAGGCAATTTTTCAGATTTTCGGATGTTTTGATAATGGGATTTTCGGGATATGGATGCACGCTATTGAATAATAAAAAATAAAAGAACACAATTTTTCATAAAATTATAAGTTATCCCGTAGATGAAAAGATATTTTGAAATATTTGTAAGTTATGTTGCATTGTTGATTATCCCTGTTTTATGTCCCATGCAAACTAATGCACAGCATGTGACTCAGTCGGTACTAAACAATGGCAACTGGTGGAAAATAGAGATTACTACTACCGGTATATACCGATTAACTCCCGTCATGGCATCAAGCCTTTCCGGATGCAGCATCCAAGACCTTGCAATATATGGACATTGCGGAGGGCCACTTAGCATCCATAATGGTGACCAACGCATTGACGACCTTGAAGAAATAGCCATCGATATTCACGACGTCAACGGTGATGGTCTGTTTAACAATCAAGACTATCTCCTCTTTTATGCAACAGGGGCGGACTGCTGGACTTACGACGCATCCCTTCAGTATTACCATCATACCCCCCACCCATATTCTGCAGCCAACTATTTATTTCTAACAGCACAAAGCGGTGAACACAAACGCGTTTCAACCGTTGACATTCAAGCGGCATCAAATGAAACAGTCACCACCTGCCATTATCTTGATTTACATGACAACGACCTGACAAATACCGCAAAGACAGGACAAATATGGGTTGGCGAACGTTTCTATGGAGGTAGCACCCAACATACATTTACATTCTCGTTGCCTGCAACGCCTATAGGGAACATCCTAGTTCGCTACGGGTTAGCTTCTATTTCTTCTTCGTCAAGCAACTTCAATGTCTCACTTAACGGACAAACTCGCACTCATACCTTTGCCTCGCGGACAAAATACAACACTTTCAGCACCGAATTTCCTTCCAATGGAAGCTCCATAATTGATATAACCATTGATTATCAATACAATGATAATCTCGCCAATGGATATCTCGACTTCATAGAAATTGATGCCGTAGTCCCCATATCTACGACTGGAAACTCAACAATTATCCACGTTGACAACATAGACAGTGCGATTCACGAACATCAGGCAATATGCAACGATGATAACATGAGAATCTGGGATATAACCTTTTTCAACCAGACAAACGAAATCAAAACACACAAGAATGGGGACAGGCTAATTTATAACAATCTAACAGATATCCGTCGCTCTTATATTCTTTTTAACGAATTAGGAGTGTCAATGCCTGAGTCGGTAACACCTATAGCAAACCAAAACATACATGGAACTCCGATACCGGACATGATAATCGTATGCCACAGAGACCTTCACAATGAGGCTATACGACTAGCATCAATACACAGTCTGTATGATGACCTTGATGTACTAGTAGTTGATCAAGACCAGGTGTTCAACGAATTCAGTTCCGGACAAACCGACCCTATTGCCATCCGCGAGATGTTGAGGATGTTTTGGTTACGAGCAACAAATGAAGAAAGAGACACTCCTCGCTACCTGCTTCTGTTTGGCAAAGGAACCTATGATAACAAAGATTTGCTTTCGCTGGGGCTACCTACTGTTGTGACATACGAAACTCCGACATCGTTCGATAACGACTACTCCTACGCTTCAGACGATTTCTTTACATTCCTTGAAGATAGTGAAAGCGGCACAATCTATGAGTCGATGGACATAGCTGTTGGCCGCATTCCCGCTAAAACGAGCGATGAAGCCAATCATATGATTGATAAAATAGAGCGATACATCACACGAAGCGACCTCATGCAAGATGATATACGCGGCGACTGGCGGAATGTGGTGGCACTGCTTTCCGACGATGCCGACCCCAGCAGTTCGGGCGACACGATATTCACTCGATCCTCTGAAATCACGGCAGACCTGATTCTTGAAAAATACCCACAGTATACCATCGACAAAATCTATGCCGACGCTTACGTTCAACAATCCGGTGCCGACGGATCGTACTATCCTGATGTCAACAATGCTCTTGAAAAAAGAATCAACTACGGATGTCTGCTACTCAACTACATAGGACATGGTTCATCACAATACATTGGCACTGAGCGGTTCATGATGAAATCGGACATCAGCAACTACAGCAACTATCGTCAATTGCCATTTTTTATCACAAGCACCTGTACTTTTGGCCGGTTTGATGACCCTGCAGAGACTTGTGGAGCTGAAGAGTTCCTACTTGCCGAAGGTGCCGGCATAGGATGCCTTGCAGCATCCCGTCCTATTTCACACATTCAAGTTGTCAATACCGAAATGGTAATGCAGTCACTCAACCCGACAAACACCATCGGTGACGCAATACGTATCGCAAAGAACAAACGACCCACCACACTGGCATTGACATTAATCGGCGATCCTGCCTTGCGGCTAAGTTTTCCACAATATCGTGTTGTTGTCACCTCAATCAACGGCAATCCCGTTGACAGCCTGCATGCCGACAGTGCCATGGTACTGTCGACCGTGACAGTAGAGGGTGAAATTCAGGATAATGAGGGGCATCTCGTCAGCGATTTCGATGGAACAATCTATCCAGAGGTATACGACCGTCCTATCACAACCCACACCCTGGCAAACGACAACGAAGGCTGCGAGGTAAGTTTTACACAACAAAACAGCCTACTTTACAAAGGTCGAACCAATGTCGCCGGCGGGAAGTTCAGTTATCACTTCACCGTCCCACGCGACGTGTCATACAAATACGGACAAGCCAAACTTTGCCATTATGCCAAAAGTGCTACAGAAGATGCATGCGGTGCGTATATGAACCTATACCTCGGAGGATTCGACGAAAGCGTCAGCCTCGACGAATGCCGTCCCGAAATACGGCTATTTCTTAACGATACCAATTTCCGCAATGGTGGTATTACCGATCCAAATCCCACAATAGTAGCAATATTATATGACAGCGTAGGTATCAACGCCGTGGGTAGCGGATTAGGGCACGACATCACCGTCACCATCGATGACAGTCCCAACAACATGATTGTTCTTAATGATTTATACGAAACCGACATCGATGACGAACATCGAGGCTATATCCGCTACAAAATGACTGGACTATCCAACGGAAAACACATTATCACTCTGAAAGCATGGAATATATACAACTACTCCAACAGTGCATCACTAACTTTTTATGTTCATAGCCGCGATACCATCCATACTAATTTTATTGCAAATCCAAATCCATCCTCCGAAAGGGTATGGCTATCAATGGAACATAACATCAAGGGGGCTGTAACCAACGCCACATTGCAGATATTCGACATGAGAGGGTGCTGCGTAAAGACCATTACTCCGACCATCAACAACGACAACTACATGATAGGTCCTATTGAATGGGACCTTAAAACTGACAGTGGGAGACGTGTTTCGCCAGGCATATTTGTAGCACGATTCTTGATTACAACCGCTGATGGCGAAAAACTGACAGAGCATGGGAAAGTGATTGTTAAATAAAAATTGGAAAAACTATTTTTTATTCCAGATACAATATTAATTTACAAAATACGTTTCATCGATTACCGATTCGTGTTCTTTTCAACTTATCAACACCTATATTCTTAAATGAAGATAAACTTTTTCAAACCAATACTTTTTCTTGCAGCATTAAGCCTTTGTCACATCCTACATGCACAAGGTTATTCTGAAAGCGGACAAGCAAACAACTACATCCCAACAGGTATGCCAATACTTCAGATTGCTCCGGATGCCATTTCCGGAGCTCTTGGTGATGCCGGTGTAGCTGCCGAACCCGATGCTTACTCTAGCCATTGGAACAACGCCAAATTTGCTTTCGCTCCTCAAAACATGGCTATAAGCACAACTTATACACCTTGGTTGCATAAGCTTGACCATGATATGAATTTCCTTTACCTTGGAGGTTATAAACGCATCAACCAACGTAGTACGGTCGGGGCATCACTTACATACTTTTCTATGGGTGATATCACACACACTGGTGAACTCGGTGACGATCTCGGAGAATTCCATCCCAATGAATTCGCTTTCGACGGAACATATTCGATGAAACTTTCAGACAATCTCTCGCTCGGTGCAACCGGGCGTTATGTCCACAGCGACCTCACACAGGGGCTCACCATCGGTGATGAACGCACAAAGGCAGCCAACAGCCTTGCTGCAGATGTGGGACTTTATTTCCAGCAATCAATTGACAAGAATCAATCGTTTGCATTAGGTATGCTCATTAGTAACCTCGGTTCAAAATTATCATATTCAGACGACGACACCGACAATGAGTTCCTGCCCGCGAACTTGCGCGTAGGCGGACGCTACACATACGAGATGGATGATTACAACAAAGTAAACATCCTTCTAGACTTGAATAAACAACTGGTACCGACACCGCCAATGGTCAACGATGACGGTACATACAGCGGATACTATACCAGTATGGCAGATTATCATCAGACCAGCTCAATGTTGGGAGCCATCCAGTCATTCTACGATGCACCAGGAGGATTAAAAGAGGAACTACATGAAATCACTATAGGTGGCGGTGCAGAATACTGGTATGCCAATATTCTGGCTGCCAGAATGGGCTACTTTTACGAACACCACACCAAAGGCGGGCGCCAATATCTTACCTTCGGTATCGGTATCCGCTACAATGTAGTGGTTTTTGACTTCTCGTATTTGGTTCCGACAACAAACTTTTCCAACAACCCATTAGCAAACACCTTGAGAGTATCGATTGGTGTGAATTTTGCAAGCGGCAAGAAAAAATGAACATAAGAACCGGCATAGGATATGACGTGCATCAGTTGAAAGAGGGTCTACCTCTTTGGTTAGGCGGTATACAGGTGCCTCACCAAAAAGGACTTGTGGGACACTCTGATGCCGATGTTCTTATTCACGCCATCTGCGATGCCCTGCTAGGTGCAGCAGCTCTGGGTGATATCGGGAAGTTTTTTCCAGACACCGACCCCTCGCTGAAAGGTATCGACAGTAAAATACTCTTAGGAAAAGTTTGCCAACTACTGAGCGACAAAGGATTTACCATAGGTAACATAGATGCCGTCTTGTGCATGCAGCGTCCTAAGGTAGCATCATACATACCTATAATGCGAGAAACACTGTCCAATGTAATGCATATCAGCATTGACGACATCTCTATCAAGGCCACCACTACCGAACATCTCGGATTCGAAGGACGCGAAGAAGGCATATCCGCAATAGCCAATTGTCTAATATGTAAACTCTGAATCTTGAAAGACGATAACCAATACAAAGAAAGCGAAGAACAAGGCATTGACCTTATGGATGACACAGGATGCAAACTGATAGTCCACAACGACGACTATCACACGTTTGACTATGTCATCAAGGCACTTGTTGATATATGCAGGCACACCTACGAACAAGCTGAACAATGCACCATCATGATACACTATACTGGCAAATGTATAGTCAAGAGTGGTGGCTACGAAGAGTTGCTCCCTATGCACACTGCTCTACTTAACAAACAGTTAACATCAGAAATAATACAATGAACTGGCCTATTATAATCATAGTGCTTATCATAGGACTAGCACTCGTGGCACTTGAAATTGTAGCACTTCCCGGATTCGTTTGCGGATTGTTTGGCGGCGCACTTGTCGTCATAGGTATTTGGCAGAGCTATGCTCACTATGGGACTACAGCTGGCATAATCACTCTGCTTTCTAGCATCATCATTGGCACTATTATGCTTGTATTACTGATGAAAAGTGGCACTTGGAAACGATTCAGTTTAAACGAAGAAAGCGACGGGAAAACGAATCAGATTGACAAAGACAACATCCGAATTGGAAATATCGGTATTACCATATCACGCTTGGCACCAGCTGGGAAAGCTCGAATTTCAGGAGAATTAGTCGAAGTACACAGTGACGGTGAATTCATCGACGAAGGCGTAGATATAGAAGTCACCGACATCGAAGGATACCACATCATAGTGAAAAGAAAAAAATAATAAATCATTCTTTAAATAAAAATAACATAAAACATCATGGATCCCATCACACTCGTTATCATCGTCGCATGTATCATTTTCTTGATACTGTTTTTATGGTTGGTTCCAATCGGAATTTGGTTCCAAGCTCTCATCTCAGGTGTACACACTTCGCTTATTCAACTAATTTTCATGCGTTTCCGCAAAGTACCACCATCAGTAATTGTCAACAATATGGTCTCCGCAGCCAAAGCAGGACTAAAGGTATCGCAGAATGAACTCGAAGCACACTACCTTGCCGGAGGGCGAGTCAACAGTGTAGTCAAAGCCCTTATCTCAGCTGACAAAGCCAATATGAACCTCGACTTCAAAACTTGTACCGCCATCGACCTTGCCGGACGCGACGTACTAAATGCTGTACAGACTTCCGTCAACCCCAAAGTCATCGACACACCTCCCGTAGCTGCTGTGGCCAAAGACGGCATACAACTGATTGCCAAAGCACGCGTCACTGTACGTACCAATATTAAACAACTTGTTGGTGGTGCTGGAGAAGAGACTATTCTGGCTCGTGTCGGCGAAGGTATCGTAACATCTATCGGTTCTGCCACAAGCCACAAGCAGGTGTTAGAAAATCCCGACAGCATTTCCAAACTAGTGCTTACCAAAGGATTGGATAGCGGCACAGCTTTTGAAATCCTCTCTATCGACATTGCCGACATCGACGTCGGTAAGAATATCGGTGCACAACTGCAAATGGACCAAGCCAATGCAGACAAGAACATTGCACAGGCAAAAGCCGAGGAACGTCGTGCTATGGCTGTCGCACAAGAGCAAGAGATGAAAGCCAAAGCACAAGAAGCACGAGCCAAAGTCATTGAAGCAGAAGCAGAAGTTCCTCTAGCTATGGCCGAAGCATTCCGTAACGGCAATATGGGAATTATGGATTACTATCGCATGAAAAACATACAAGCCGACACGGACATGCGCGAGTCAATTTCCAAACCCACCGCAGTAAAACCTAACAGGTAAGAAATAAAAATTCATCCGACAAAGGGTGTCTCTTTGACAACAAGAGATACCCTTTATTTATTGTTCTGAAAATAAAACAGAAATAAAATGAAAAAAATATCAATAATAGATGGGCCTAACCTAAACCTTACAGGGATACGAGAACCTGAAATCTATGGTATACAAAAAATAGAAGACTATCTGACTATTCTTCACAACCGCTTCAAGAACACAAATATAATGTATCATCAAAGCAACATAGAAGGTGAATTGATTAATTTCATCCACGAGGCTGCCAACACTTCGGATGGTATCGTTCTAAATGCCGGTGGCTATTGCCATACAAGCGTTGCTCTGCACGATGCCATCAAGAGCATTAAGATACCCATTATCGAAGTACATATCAGCAACATATTCGCTCGTGAAGAATACCGTCATCATTCACTTATCACGTCGGCCTGCCGAGGAATGATTTGTGGATTAGGACTTGACGGCTATGCCCTTGCCATTCAAAGCCTGTTGAACCAAACATGTTGATAAACCTATTGACAATTTTAAACACACAACCCATCACGGACAAGAAAAAAAAAGTATTTTTGTATTTCATCAATTCACTCAACACAGTCCATAACACAAGGATATTCCGTGAGTTATACGTTATTTATGAATAAAGAACCCTGATGAATACAGATCGTTTTAAAGACTACGAAGACGAAGTAAAACAATTGGTGTTGGACTTTGAAGCCATGCAACGGCGCGGAGACAACCAATACTATGATACCGACCAACTAGAGACAATAATTGACTTTTATCTGGAAACCGCCGATGGCGAAATGCTAGAGAAATCTGTCAACTATGGAGAATCTCTCTTCCCTACATCTAATGAAATACGCCTACGACGTGTCCACCTGCTTTGTTTTAAAGAACGTTACAAGGAAGCCTATGCCCTACTCAAACAACTTGAACAAGTAGCTCCCGATGACACAGACGTACTTTATGCTCTCGGAGTGGTATGCAGCGAATTAGGACAACCACGCAAAGCAATACAATATTTTCACAAAGCTGCCACCGATGGTTACGAGTTAGGAACTATTTATTCCAATATCGCTGACGAATATGTAAAGACAGATCAACTTAACGAAGCCAGAAAATACTATCGAAAAGCTTTGAAGGAGAATCCCGACGACGAGCATTCGTTATATGAACTGGCTAATTGCTTTGAAGATGACGGTATAACCGACCGCTGGATTGCATTTTATTCCAAATTTGTCGAAGAGTACCCATACTCAAAAGTGGCATGGTTCTGCTTGGGCGAAGGATATGTAGTGGAAATGTTGTATGAGAAAGCTGCTGATGCATATCAATACGCTATCGCTATAGACAGCTCTTTTTACTACGCCTACATGCAACTTTCGGCATGCTACTACGCTATGGAGGACTATCAGAAATCAGTTGCGACCCTACACGACGCCCTCGAACATACCGAAGACAAAGCTTTTGTCTACTTCCGAATAGCAGATATTTTTAAACAAACAGGCAATTTCACCACGGCCGATATCTATTACTTGAAAGCTGTTCACGAAGACCCTTATTATGCTGAAGCCTGGCACTATTTGTCTCTCAGTTATAGTATGGAACGAAATTTCGATGCCGCTATCGATGCCGCAAAACAAGCTCTAAGAATTGATTCAGAATCACCTCTTTACCTCACAACATTAGCTCTAATTTACGCTGATAGTGGAGACTGTGACAGTGCCGAAAAAATATTCAACTATGCTATTCCTTACTATTCTGATTTCGAGCAAGGTTGGCTAGCCTATGCCGATTTTCTTATAACGACAGACCGCTACAATGACGCTATTGACTCCCTGAATAAAGGACTACCCGATTGTGAACTGGTGCTAGAGTTCAATAAACGCCTGGCTTTATGCTATTTTTATGGCGGACACCGCAACATGCTGTTCAACGCTGTCAGAGCTTGTCTGAACGACAACGAACACGGCGAAGCCGAGTTGTTGGAATACTGTCCTGAATTGAGACAAGATTCGGAAGTAATGGATATCATAGTAAGCTACCGTAATGAAAGAGAACAATAACAACATGAAGAAACTAGTCACCCTTATTATCATCTTGGCTGTAGGACTGACGTCTCTTCCAGCACAATCGCTGAACGAAAACGATATTGCAGAAGAAGCCAATCACTATCACGGATGGATAGCCAACGTGGTACAGTGGTACGGTCACAATGTCAGTTACGGAGCAGTAGGTGCGCTGATGACCATTGAGAGCTCTTTTATTCCATTTCCATCAGAGATAGTTATACCTCCGGCTGTGATGGTCGCTGCCGACCCCGCAACACCCAACGACATGAATATTTGGCTCATCGTCTTTATTGGGACACTCGGTGCCCTTCTAGGTGCCTACATCAACTACTTCCTCTCTCGTTGGCTTGGACGACCTATAATATACAAATTTGTAGATAGCAAGTGGGGACACGCACTACGACTGTCGGGTGAAAAGATGGAACGTGCCGAGAAATATTTCAACGACCATGGTGTGGTTAGCACACTCATCGGTCGTTTGATTCCTGTAATACGCCAACTTATCTCCATTCCCGCAGGACTGTCGAAAATGAATATCGGAACTTTCACTTTGTTCACTTTTCTCGGTGCTGCCATATGGAACTGCATACTAGGATTGCTCGGTTTTCTTGCAGTAAAAGCCGGTGGAATGGATTTCATATATAAATACAGCGGAATGCTATCCAATATCATTATCGTACTCTTCGTCATCTGCATTGTATTCCTCGTGATCAGAGCATTAATAAGAAAAAGAAAGTCATGAACGATGATGAACAAATAGACTGGAAACGGATTTTCTTGCGCAAAGATCGTCCTCTTCCGAAAGTCGGTTGCAGCTGGGCATTCTACATCGTTCTACTCCTGCTTATCATCTACCTGATTGTCATGTTTATAAAATATAAAACCGGTGTATCGTGAAAAGTGATATTCGTTCCCAGTTCCCCATCCTAAACCAGTCTGTATACGGCAAACCCTTAGTATATTTCGACAACGCCGCAACAACACAGAAGCCGCAATCGGTCATCGACACATTGACCAATTACTACTTATCTGTCAATAGCAACATACACCGAGGAACTCACTATCTAGCGGCTATGGCCACCGACCAGTACGAGCAGACACGCATCCAAGTGCAGCAATTCATCAATGCACGCCATTCGCACGAAATAGTTTTCACCCGTGGCACTACTGAGAGTATCAATCTTGTAGCTTCTTCATTCGGACAACAATTTCTACGACCCGGCGACGAGGTAGTAATTTCTGCTATGGAACACCATTCAAACATCGTACCATGGCAACTTATATGCCAGCGACAAGGAGCAGCTCTTCGGGTCATTCCGTTCAATGATGAAGGAGTTCTTGACTTGGTTGCTTTAGATAGTCTACTCAACGAACACACACGTATAGTATCCGTCAATCATGTAAGCAACACTCTCGGAACCATCAATCCAATAACAGAAATCACAAAAATGGCTCACAACCGCAAGATTCCTGTACTTGTCGACGGAGCCCAGGCTGTGTCACATCTTGCCGTTGATGTACAGGCTCTAGATTGTGACTTCTACTGTTTTTCGGGACATAAAATGTACGGACCTATGGGTGTAGGTGTACTCTATGGCCGTGAAGAACTATTGGAACAGATGCCTCCCTATCAAGGCGGTGGCGAAATGATAAAAAATGTAACCTTCGAAAAGACCACCTACAATGAACTGCCATTCAAATTCGAAGCAGGCACCCCAGCTGTAGGAGATGTACTGGGACTCGGTACAGCAATACAATTCATGTTGCAAACCGGCATTGACAACATCGCCAACCAAGAAAAAGAATTGACCGAACACGCCACCAGACAACTAAATCAAATCGACGGCATCCGTATTTTCGGCACAGCACCGGAAAAAACCTCGGTCATCTCTTTCTTGATAGGCGATGCACACCCTTACGATGTTGGTACTCTCCTCGATAAACTTGGAATAGCTGTACGCACAGGTCACCATTGTACACAACCCATCATGGACCGTTACAAAATACCGGGTACTGTGCGAGCATCATTTGCAGCATACAACACCCAAGAAGAAATAGACTCTTTCATTGACGCCTTGCGTCGCATTGTTCCCATGCTTCTATAATTATGCTCAAATCACTCCATATAGAAAACTACGCTCTTATCCGTCAAAGCGATATCACATTCAACGACGGTTTCGTCGCTATAACAGGCGAGACCGGAGCCGGCAAATCTATTCTACTAGGAGCCCTTTCCTTGCTACTTGGACAACGGGCCGACACCAAGGTACTCCAAGATCCAGAACACAAATGCGTAGTGGAAGCCCTGTTTAACATATCAGAGATGAATTTAAAATCTCTTTTCGACGACAACGATGTAGATTATAACGACGACGGAATTACAATCATTCGTCGGGAAGTACTTCCGTCGTCCAAGTCTCGTGCTTTTGTCAACGATACTCCGGTACAACTCTCTTTCCTTAAACAACTTGGAGCATATATCATAGACATACACTCTCAACACGCGACCCTACTCCTTTCAAACAACGGCTTTCAGATTTCGTTACTCGACTGCATAGGCGATACACGCGACTTGCTTCGGGACTATAAACAATATTACAACGAATATTCTAAACTGAAACAGCATTTGGAAAAGCTCACTGCACAAGACAAACAAAACCGTCGCGACTACGACTATAACAAATTCTTGTTCGACGAACTCTCAGCCGCCAATCTCTACGATGGGGAACAGGATGAATTAGAACAAGAATCAACGCTGCTTTCTAATTCCGAGAATATCAAGCAGAACCTAAGCCAAGTAATGGAACTGTGTGACGGAGAACAAGATTCGGTACTGCAAAGGCTTAATCTTTGCAAGTCACTCCTCGCTAAAATTGCAAACTACCATAAAGATATCAACAATATGCACAGTCGCGTCGAATCGACTGTCATCGAATTACGAGACATCGTCTCTTCGGTCGAATCACTCAACGACGAAATCAATTATTCAGCCGAACGTCAGGCTATAGTAGATGAACGTTTAGACCTAATCTATCGGTTGCAGAAAAAACACGGAGTGAATTCTATAGCTTCTTTACTCGAAATTCAAGACTCAATTGCAAAAAAACTTTCAAGCGTAGATTCAATAGACATTGAGATACACCAAGTAATGGAAGCTGTCGACAAGGCCTATGTAGCCATGCAAAAACAGGCTAACAAACTCAGCAAAGCTCGTTCCTCTGCTGCAACTGAGCTGGAAAGATTGATACAACCACTACTAAAAGACCTATCCATGCCAAACGCCGTATTGAAAGCCGATGTGAAGCAAACCGACCATTACGGACCCGACGGCAACGACAATGTCACTCTTCTGTTCAACGCCAACAAAGGAGGAATACCACACGAACTCAAAACGGTGGCATCGGGCGGAGAGATGTCTCGTCTGATGCTTGCCATCAAATCTCTCACAGCAAAAGCACTACTTCTTCCCACAATCATCTTTGACGAAATCGACTCCGGTATTTCTGGTGACGTTTCAGTAAAAGTAGGACGCATCATGCAACTCATGTCGCAGTCCATGCAAGTTATAACCATCACACATCTGCCACAAATAGCTGCACGAGCCTCACAGCACTACAAAGTTTTCAAAGACGATGATGGTCAACAGACGGCCTCCAACATTAAGATGCTAAATCCGGAAGAACGTAAACATGAAATAGCCGTTATGTTAAGCTCCGAGCCTCCTACGGCGGCTGCATTACAAACGGCTGCAGAACTCATGGCAGACTAACCCAATCCATTGATGAAATCACATCATCTATATTGCCTCTTCTTGATCCTGTTACTACATTTCGCTATGACGGCACAGGAATCAAATCACTATCCTACCTCATACTTTCGGCATCCCATACAACTTCCCGTTTCCTTGGCAGGTGATTTCGCAGAAATTCGTTCCAACCACTTTCATTCCGGACTCGATTTGCGTACCGACGGTAAAGAGGGTGTAAAAGTATATGCTCCCGCTGACGGTTATGTATCTCGTATAAACATCTCAGCTTGGGGAGGTGGCAAAGTATTGTATATCACTCATCCAAATGGTTATCGAACAGTCTACATGCACCTCAGCGCCTTCTGTGGTGATATTGGAGAATTTGTTCACAACTACCAATACAGCCATCACATCTTTGCTTTCGACATCGAAATTCCAAAAGACTCAATACTCGTAAAACAAGGACAACTTATAGCTTTAACAGGCAACTCAGGCGGTTCGGCCGGACCTCACCTACACTATGAAATACGATACGCCGAGAACGATCAAACCATAAATCCTCTGTATTTCGGTATTAGTTATACCGACCCCATTGCACCAACCATCGCCGGTGTAAAACTCTATCCTGCCAATAGCAATACCTCTATCAATGGTAAAAATCAAGAACTAAAAGTTCCAGAAGGCGAAACCGTTACTATAGCCGGACGCTTCTATACCGGAATTTACGCATATGACCAAATGGAGCCTAAATCACGGAACAAAAATGGAGTGGAGAAAATAGAACTATTCGTCGACGGGACTCTATTTCATCGCTATCAAGTACCAACATTCATGTTTGAGGAAACACGAGCTATCAACGCCATCATAGACTACCCCCAATACAACCGAAACCGTGAATACTATATAATAACCCGTCATCTGCATGGCGACCGCAATAACTTCAGCACTGCCTTCCGTGACTTCGGATACCTGCAATTCGACGACAACGACATGCACCGCCTCGAATATAAGGTTAGCGACTACAAAGGCAATGTCACTTCTCGCATCATCCTCGTCAAATCAAATCCTTCTGCATTAATTACCGGTAATGATAGCCAATTAGGACCAGTACAAGCAACAGGAGAACCCATAGCCTACTACAAGCCTTTCTCACTCATTACTGACAACTTCCAAGTCTTGATTGAAGCCAATACAATATATGACAACGACGAAATCCTATACAGCACTATGAACGACATGGATTATTTGTCGAAACTGCATAAACTTACACTGAAAAGACATCCACTACCTCCTCACAAGAGTTTCACAGTCAAAATAGCCATACCACAAAACATTCCATCAACTCTAAAAGAAAAACTTACCATAGTTTGCATCAATGGCAATAAACTCAGTGCATTGCCGACAACTAAAGAAGACAGATTCCTCTCTGCCACTACCCGTTCATTCGGAGGCTTTGCAATCCGACTTGACACCATCCCTCCAACCATTCGTCCCATCAATTTCAGTAACAACAAACCATTCGTTGCAAAGCATTTGACTGTCAAGATGTCTGACGACCTGAGTGGTGTAGTCTCATACAACTGTTACGTGAACGGGAGTTGGCAATTGGCTGAACATGACGGTAAGACTTCAACTCTTAATGTAGCTTCTTCCACATTGCGCAAAGGCAAAAACGAAGTGACATTCGTCTTAACCGATGCCGTAGGTAACGAGACAAAACAAACGTTCTATATCACCAATAACTAAAATGCGTATTTATTTGATTGGTTATAGCTATGTAGGCAAAACCACTATGGGACGACAACTCGCCTCCATGCTTGGTTATAACCATTTCGATACAGACAAAGCCATCGAAATCAAATACCACACATCCATTTCAATGCTCATCAACCACTATAGTGAAGAGGCGTTTCGAATAATCGAGAAACAAGTGCTTCATAGTACCGCTGAACTCGACAATGTGGTAATTTCAACTGGCGGCGGCACCGCCTGTAACGACGAAAACATACGTTTTCTCCTCGATCACGGAGTTGTCGTTCATATGCAAATGACAATCGACGACATCATTGAGCGGATGAAAACATCACGTCGTAGTCGACCACTACTCTCCGGATTGAATGACTCCGAGCGACGGTTATTCATTTCTAAACACCTCGCGGAACGAATGCCATATTACTCACTGGCTCCCATCTCCATTAAAGCCCTCAACGCCACTCCGGAAGAAATCATTTCACTTATCAGAGAATACCAGTCACAAGCCTCTGTGCTCTACTAATTAAAACACGGTATCATAACTTGATTTAGCGAATTGGCTTGCATATCAACATGTAGACACAACTGCTGACGACCATTGGAAAGCAGTAAGTACGGAACTCTCAACGCCAAGTTGTAACGACAGGCTTGGTCTACAACTTTTTGAGTCAATTCCACATTCTCACGCTTGCATTCTACTATCATAGTTGGCTTTACGTTCTTGTCATAAACAACTATATCGCAACGTTTAGTCAAACCCGCCAAGGTAATGGCACCTTCCACCTGCATCAACGTTAACGGATAACCATACTTCCTGTGAAGCAATGCGATGGTATGCTGACGTACCCATTCCTCAGGAGTCAATGCCACCCATCTCTTCCTGACCGGGTCGAAGACCTCTCGATAACCTTCGTAATCTCTAATCTTGATATCTGCTAGACTGTTCACAAATCTCAAATATCGAATCAATAGCTACCACTGTCGCTTTCACTTTCTTCTTCAATTATAGGACCGGCATCTTGCTGCTGTTTCAGACCGTTGTTTATCTTGTACGAGAATCCTATCGTTACTGTTGGCGACAAACGTTTCGAGTGCACCACTCGATTCAACTGTTCCGTATATGTCTCATGACCCCATCCGCCAGTGCAAAAAACATCACTGATACGGAGATTTACAGTGCCACGTTTTTGAAGTACATCTTTTTTCACAGCCAGATCACACCAGTAGCTGGCATACATTTCCGTCTGCAAATCCAACCATGGAGCCCAATACTGTCCTGAGAACTGAATAGTCCAATCCTTAGGCAAATTCATGAAAGAATTGAATTTTCCACTGGCTTGAAAAGCCTCAGTACTCTTATTATCAAGCAATTCAGTACCTTCTATTCTGTTTTCGTATATATTGACACTCAGATTAATTTTCCACCATTGGGCAACTTGCCAGTCAATAATGAATTCCATTCCATAGTTGTATCCACGATTCAGATTCTGCCACGTCGACGCCCAGTAACCATCATACTCACTATTATACGGTTCCCACCAACTGTAGCGGACTGCCGATGCAGAATCCCAAACAAAACCGTATCTTGTCATCATATTGTTAGTTTGTCGGAAATAGGCTGACGTGTATAAGTTTACTTTTTCGAAACCAAGGTTATATGAAAGCTCGAAAGCATTAGTAAATTCTGGGTCGAGATTAGGATTACCAAAACCTAATTCTTGACCTTCCCTGACATCCATATATGGATTCAAATCCCACATGTGAGGACGTCTGACTCGACGGCTGTAGCTCAGCTGCATACTCTGCATCTTATTGATTTCGTACGACAAATGAAGCGTCGGATACATCTTCCAATAAGTCTTATCTACTGGGCGGCCATTAGGACGGTTTAAATCCTCACCGTAAGTCATAGCATATTCGCCTCGCAATCCTGCCTGTAAAGAAAATTTCTCGCCAAGTTTGCCTCCCATTGTGGCATATATTGCATGTACCTGCTGAGTGTAATTGAAATGGGTCGACGACAAAGAATCAAAATAACGATTCAAAAAAAATTGGCTATTATAATCCGTTCGATAATATTCCGCATTCTGATCTGGCCAGTCCATGCGTCCTTCATATCCTGTTTCCAGTTTCCATCCATTATCGAAAGGATGTAGATAATTAATTTTCAAGTTCAACGCTTTGTGACTGTTTTCCGAATAGGTCTCACGTCGATAGTAATTGTTCCAAATTGCACTGCTGTCGTTCCCCGGTCCAACAAGATATATCTGTTCTTGCTCGCCATCGCCTGTACCGTGACGGGTAGTAAAAGTGGCATCCAATGTAAGCTCCCTGTCTTTCTTATCAAATCTCTTTGTATACAACAGATTGAAACTGTGATTGCTATTTTTATTGTCATTGACACCCGTTTGGTGATAGTTGAGCAAACTATTGGTCAGTATGTCGGTGGAATAAATATCGTTCCATCTATGACGGTTGCCACCTCGCAACTGGTACGATACTAAGAGACTATTCTTCTCATTAAAATTATACTCTCCGCCTATTTTAATGCTTCCCATTGTATTGCGGCCCACGCTGTATTGGTCTATAGTATCATGCGACCATGCAGCACCGTTATTAAGACGTTCTATATTGGAATGGCCCGTGTGCCCACGACTACGCATTCCTCCGTCACCCGATACAAAGAAGTTGTACTTCTCAGTAGTATAATTTAGGTTAAATGTCGCCATTGTTGTAGGAATCAACTTATCCATCTGTTCTGGATAGCTACTGGAGAGAAATGCAAACGGTGCTCCAGCGTTCAATGAAAGCATACCATTCAATCCCATAGCAGCCGAAGCTTTGTCTTTCAACTTTATATTAATTATTCCCGACATCCCCTCGGGGTCGTATTTTGCTGAAGGATTCGTTATTACCTCCACGCTCTCGACACTCGATGCAGGTGTCTGTTCAAGCAAACTTTCCAAATCGTTGCCCATCAGTTCGTATGGACGACCATTGATGAGTACTTTGACATTGCTTGAACCTCGCAGACTTACGTTCCCATCATTGTCTATCGACACACTCGGAACATTTTGCAGCACATCTGTAGCAGTACCGCCTGAAGCCACAATATTCTTATCCACATTGACAACACGTTTGTCAAGCTGATATTCAACCATTGTCCGTTCTGCAGACACAACTACCGCGTCAAGTGCAGCTGCTGTTGGGGCTATTGTTATCTTTCCTACATTAACTGACTGTTTTTGGGTTGATAGAACAACTTGCGAGCTGTGGATGTATGGCGCATACCCCATAAATGTCACTCTAAGAAGATAAATACCATATGGAGCTGCAACTGAAAAAGAACCATTAGTACTTGTTATCGCTCCAACTCCTTTTATCAAACTGGAATCCTGCGGATTGAATAACACAACCGATGCGTATTCCACCCCTGAACCTGTCTGTTTGTCTATCACTCTGCCACTAATAGTGCCTTTCTGCCCCATCGCAGTGCAATGTACGATAATCAGCAGTATTAAACAACTAATACAAAATCTCTTCATTATTCACTGATAACAGATTATTATTTAGGTTGCCGCACATAGTGAGGCATCTCAAACGGAATCTCTATTGAGTATTCTACCAAGCCACCAAAGTCGCCATCCTGTTTGTACCAAGGTGTCTGATAAATAAGTTTTTTAACCTTGCTTCCGTCGGCGAGTGTTTTCTCAATCGTGTAAGCATTCAGCTGCTTTTTCTCAAGCAGACCAATCAACTTTGTTTTCGCCGGTTCGGGATGGCAGTTCATCAAATTATAACCTATAATTTTCTTCCCTTGACTGTTTACATCAGCCGAATGCTGATTCATATCCAAAATATTGCCTTCTGTATCGCATACAGTTATTGCGATATTGTTTAAGCCTTCAAAAAATTGGTCCATCTCTTGCTATATTTAAAATTTCTCCTGCCCGCAAAGCGGACAGGAGAAATAACATTTTTTCGAATTCCTCTTACCATATAACGGTAATTGAATTTTATTTGGTATTCAATGCAGCGAGAGCAATGCTGTAAAGTTTCGAATTTACACTGTCTCCACGGCTGGTAAGCACACAAGGAACCTTAGCTCCAACAACCATGCAAGCCAGTTCTGCTCCTGCGAACTTAGTGCAAGCCTTATAGAAAACATTGCCGGCTTCGATATTCGGGAACAGAAGACCATCGGCATCACCAGCCACCTCACTTGTCAGCTTCTTAGTTTGGGCACTCTCTCGATCAATAGCACAGTCAAGCGAAAGAGGACCGTCAACGATAGCACCTTTAATCATACCACGCTGACTCATCATGCCAAGCCATGCACCTTCGGCACAGGCACGCATTCCGACACTTACTTGCTCAGTGGCAGCAATGATGGCCACCTTCGGTTTCTCTATTTCAAGGCTCTTGGCAGTGCTAATAATGTAATTCAGCATGGCTTGTTTCTGTTTGAAGTCAGGGTCTGGGATGATAGCTACATCCGAACACACCAACAACTTGTGATATGCAGGAGCTTCAAAGACTGCTATGTGAGTAAGCATATCGTTTTTCTTGCCAGGCATTAAGCCATTCTCTTTGTTCAAAATGGCGCGCATGTACTTGTCTGTACTCAACAATCCCTTCATCAAGAAATCAGCCTCACCTGCATTTATCATAGCAACAGCCTTGGCTCCGCATTTGTTGTCGTCCGCTTCTTGTACCAAGTGGAATTTGTCAGGATCAATACCCTCTTTGGCACAAATACTTTTGATAGTTTCAATGTCGCCGACGAGAGTGGCGTCAATTATTCCTCTGTCAACAGCAAGACTTGCCGCTCCGATAGTGTGTGAATCATTGGCGTATGCTGCCACCATTCTTTTTTTACCTTTGGTTTTCACCAGTTCCAAAAGCTGTTCTAACTTTGTAACCATATTTTTTTCAATTAATTATTGTTATAACTTAATAATATTTAATTCACAAAATTACATAAAATATTTGAAACTCTAACTAAAAATTTATATACCTCAGTTCAAAAGCCATAAATTACAACAGGCTACAAGTCGCTCATAACTTCAAACGATTCTTTTATACCTTCGTCGTATGGCAATACTGACTCAATCATATTATAACGCGGGTCGTAATAGAAATATGTATCATTTGTACCTTTAGTTCGACATACATATTCTGTCAGAATCTTTTCAATGTATAGTGTAGCACATTCTGCACCTAAAGACCTGGCCAACTTATAGGCGTCATTGACATCTATGAGTTCAAAATTAGTCTTCAGCGTCGCCCGACCATCCTTTATTGATTTCACTGTACCCTGAAATCTTTCTTCTATCTCTTTGTTTCTGAAATAGACCGACGATGTTGTGTCGCATGCATCCAGTTTAAGCCACGTGTTGACGGAGAAATGACGCAAATCATAATCATACGCGTAATACAAACCTTTTTTCGTTTGAAAATCACTACGTTGGTGCTGAACAAACTCTTCCGCTTCTAACTGTACTATATTGACAGTAAAATGCTGGTCGTCGGCAATAGGCATCTTGGATGCATCCGATAGTACCACTACCGGAATACATGTCCGGCTTAAGGTAAACAGAAAGGCATTGTTGAACTGATCAAGAAAAATGCTGTCATTAATACAATTCAAAATTTTTGTCAACGAAGTTATTACGGAATCTTGTTCTCTCTCGTTCATATATGCAAATCCATGAACACTGCCCAGCGAACTATTAGTATGTATCACCTCTCGTGGCAATACCACATATATTTGCTCTGTGGTGTTTTTCCTACCTGTCTCAAATTTGCGTAAAAAGGTGTTGGCATAATAATAGTCACTACTACACCCTGATAGTATAATCATCTCCATCGCAACGACAAAAAAGGATAATTTTTTCTTCATCTACTTTTATTAATTAGTTACTAATTATCACAAAACGGGGTTCAAAGCCATTTATTGTATATAAGAGATACATTAAAATAAATTTTGACAATCATTGTCATTATAGTAATTTTGCATTCTGATGTACATCCATATTATTCACATACAAATATAACAACCAATCTTTTAATCTTTTTTCAACAAATCAGATAATTTCAAATATCGAAAATCATATATGAAAAAAAACGATGTTAAAAAGGAAATAATATCCTACCTACTTGTCGCCTTGGGAAGCCTTTTGTTTGCCGTAGGCGATGTCATGTTTGTCAACCCCTATCACCTCGCTCCTGGAGGTGTATATGGTCTCGCCAACGTTTTCAACGCTCTTTGGGGATGGAAAATATCCATCGCCGGCGTATGCATGGACATCCCGCTTTTGATTATCGGCACTATCATCCTCGGTCCACGGTTCGGCATCAAGACTATTGTTTCGGTTATTCTAATTCCCATTTTCACATTCATTCTTGAAAGCACTTGGGGATATAAACCGGCAATCTATGACGGCTCGTTCTTGGATGCAGCAACAGCCACATCTCTTAAATTTATGGAAGGTGACATCGAGCGATACTTTATGCCAGACTTCTTCCTCAATACCGTAGTGTCCGGCATCATCTACGGTGTAGCCATCGGCATCATCTTCCGTGCAGGCGCCACTTCCGGCGGAAGTGACATCATATCCATGATTATTCACAAGTACACAAAAATATCCCTTGGCGTCCTAGTACTGATTGTAGACAGCTGCATCTCGCTCACTACACTCGTTATCGGCAACATCCGACTACCCATATACTCTATTATCCTTATTTTTATAGAAAGCAAGATTATTGATATAGTAGTTGAAGGTGTCACAACTTACAAAACTGTATTTATCATAACAGACAAAATAGACGAGATAAAGAATTTTATCATCAATGACTTGGAACGTGGCGGAACCTGCTTCCCAGGACAAGGACTCTATCAAGGTCATGAACGTAAAATGATCTACGTCACCCTAGGACGCACCGACCTCGTAAAACTTAAAGCCAATCTCCGCAACCTAGACCCCAATGCCTTCGTCAACGTCATCGAAAGCTCAGAAATCATGGGTTACGGCTTTAAAGCACTCCCTGAAGAATAATCATCACATCACAGGTTACAGATTTTATTCTCGTTTTAGTAAAAACCATGCATATCCTGCAACTCTGCTACAAGCCTCCTTTCCCTCCATGCGACGGAGGAACACTGGCAATGAATAGTGTCACTCAAGGACTTATAGATGCAGGACACAAGGTCAAGATTCTATCCGTTTGCAGCAAAAAGCACACCTCACCAACGCTGCAAGACCATGCCGATTACATAGCCAAAACAGACTTTGAATCCGTATTCATAGACCTCGACATCCATCCAATCGATGCAGCCATAGCTCTTTTATGTGGAGAATCCTACAACGTAAAACGTTTTTATAGCAAGGACTTTGAGAAAAAAATAATCGATATACTTCACAACCACCATTTCGACGTAATCCACTTCGAAAGCATCTTTATGGCTCCTTATCTACCCATCGTACAGAAACTTAGCAATGCCACTACAATACTTCGCACTCACAATGTGGAACACCGCATCTGGCATCAAATGGCTATGACAACATCCAACCCGCTTCGACGATGGTATTTGAAAAAACTGGCATTGGCTTTGCGAGTATACGAACTGGAACACATTAATAACTTTGACGGTGTCGTTTGCATCACCGCAAACGATGCCGAATCATTCCAATCCGACGGATGCCGCAAACCTATTATTGACATTCCGTTCGGAATTAATGTCTCTTCCGAAGACTCCCAGCCATTCTCTTTTTTCCAAACTCAACAACTATCTCTTTATCATATTGGAGCCATGGATTGGCTGCCTAATCAGGAAGGATTGCTCTGGTTTCTAAATGAAGTATGGCCAACCCTGCACCGCCAACTGCCACAGGTCTCTCTGCACCTTGCCGGACGCAAAATGCCAGACCATTTGCTTCAACTGAAGCTAGACGGAGTCTTTGTTTATGGCGAAGTAAAGGATGCTGCTGCATTCATGCGCTCTAAACACATTAATATCGTACCACTTCTCTCTGGGAGTGGTATCCGCGTCAAAATCATCGAAGCTATGTCCCTCGGCAAAACAGTGGTCACCACCACAACAGGTGCAGCAGGAATAAACTATTCAGATGGTGTGGATATCCTCATTGCCGATACACCACAACAGTTTATAGACCAGATAAAACGCTGTGCCGACAATCCTAATCTAATGCACCATATAGGTCTTAATGCCCGAAAACGTATAGAAACAAACTACGATATCGAAAAACTTACGCAAAGGCTTATCGACTTCTACAATAAATTACAGAAAAAACCGTTATAAGAAATCAAAAGTCACAGGTTACTGGTCATATTTCACATATCATGAAAAAATTTATTGCCTTCGCTTTTATGCTCGCTTTCACAGCCGTCGCTATTGCACAAATCAAAATCCCTAATACCAGAATAAGCTTTTCATTCCCTGAAAAAGGGTGGAAATATTTGGAAACTAACACCGTGGACAAAAACACTACTGTCTACCTCTATTCCTACTCAGGACGATATGTCGTAGACAACACCGGCGATACCGTACTTCCTTTCATGAGAATATATGTACGACAAAACTACGACGGATCCGTCTATGACATGGCATACAGCCGCTACAATTCCCAACCGTTTCAATCTCTCGACGAATTTGTCAACAACGACGGAAGTTTTGGCTATCTCGGAGCTTACACCAATAACAATGACGGGAAGGATTATGAATTCCGCATGCTATATATCAAAGACAAGAATACCATTGTCGAAATACGGCTTGAAACCACTCTTTATAACTACGATGAATTCGACCAGACTTTCAAAGCGATACTGAAATCCGTGAAAATCAGCAAATGAAAAAAAATCTGTTTCTCTTTTGTGCTCTCCTTGCAGTAGTCATAGCATCAGCCCAAGACGAACCGGACAAGGACTACAACTACTACCAAAACAGCTATGCCAAACTATACAAGGCATACGCAAAACAACCGGAAAATGTCGCCAACAATCTGGCACTCGCCGAATTCTTCAGCGATACTCTCAACCCAATGCGCAACTACGCTTCTGCCATGAGATATATCTCCGCGGCCGAAAAAAGATACATCGAAATAGTTGAAGACCGCGACAGTTACAAAGAAGTTAGCAAACTCATAAAAAAGAAAATCACCATAGTCTTAGTTCGACAGAAAAAACAGGATATCATACGGCTCGCTTATGACCTGCTCAACTCCGATACCGAGCTAACAGAAGGCTCTCTTGACAACTACGCCGAAGCCTTCAAAAACCAAAACGCTATAATGCGTATTATTGACGACCGCAGAATCAACATTAAATTCCAACAAGCAAAAGAGAAAAACACACTCGACGCATACAAACTATTCTACGACAAATACCCAGCGACATCTGACGGCGAAACGGCAGCTTCACTCATGGGACAACTGGCAACAAATGCCATATCTAAAGCCCAAAGCGAACAACAAGTTGATTCTATCCTTGCACCTTATATCAGCGTACCGACAGTGCAACGTGCCTCTCTCAAAAGAAAAAGTGCCATTGCATACGCCATACTGGAAAAAGAACCATCTCGCACTGCATATAAAGCATTTCTTTCGAAATATCCAGGAAGCGATGAATACTCTCTCGTACTCGACAAAATGGATCAACTGCTGCAAGACGATTTCAACCAATTGGCGACACCTCAACAATACGCCGACTTCGCTATAGAAAATCCTGAAAATCCTCTGGCTGAAAAAGCTATTGAGAACATCAAGAAGATGATTGCTGAGGAACACGACATCAAAGCTACAAAGATTTATATGGAGACTTTCCCCCTCGATGTCAGCTACAATGAGATATACCTAGAATACTATAAATGGCATACCGAAGAGGGAAACAAGGCTCCAATCGAAGTGTTCTATGAAAATCATCCGGATTTCCCCTACCCTATGGCCATCGAAGATGCTCTCTACAAAGCAGATAAGATAGATTCCATCAACATCAACATGCCATTTCGCGAGCAAGAATTCAAAGAATGGGCATCAAAAGTATATCACCTGACGGGCAAAAAAGTGTCATTCGTTGCATTACAGCGAACTCTCCAACAATTCATTGCCAACAAACAATGGAACAAAATTCCGGAACGCATCGACTTCTTCTCTCTCAGTTTCGAAGATAACTGCATCGACGAAGTGGCCGAACTACGTTCAATAGTTGAAGCTCCCGACAACTCGAAAATAGTATTCACCCCCGTTGTCAGACCCGCATACGACATGATTCATCCCGTTATGCACCCTAACGGCAAACAGATCTTTTTCAACCGCACAGTGAAAGGCGGCATAATGGAAATCCACTCGGCTCAACTCACCAACGGAAAGAAAGGCCAGCTTTGGCGCAGTAGCGGTCCTGTGATTTTTACCAACATCGAAAACAACGGACTATATATATACAGCCTATACAATGGTGGCAACAATATGCTTCTTGGCTATGGCGGCGACATAATGTATGCTACACTCGACGAAAACGGATGGACTGTCATCGAAACTCTACCTGAACCAGTTAACACCCCCTACTATGACTACGATGCCTTTATGTTGCCCGACGGCAGTGGAATATTGCTTGCTTCCGACCGACCCGACGGGCACAACCTACAGCCGTCACGCAGTTATTTTCATGGCGACACTGCGCTGGCATCCGACATCTACTTCATTCCTCGAAACGACAACGGAACTTGGGGTGAAGCTGTCAACCTCGGAATAAACGTCAACAGCCCATATATGGAATGCAGTCCTGTTCTCAGCGACGACATGAAAACCCTATACTTTATTACAGACGGACGCGGTGGATTAGGATACGGTGACATCTACTATACCACACGCGACAATACTAACGATTGGAGACATTGGGCTACCCCTACCAACTATGGCAAAGAGGCAAACAGCGGTTTCAATGAGTATTCGGTTACCGATGCCGGTGACAATAAGAATTTAATAGTCTGTTCAAATGCTCACGGACGCTACGGATGCTACAGTACAACTGCTTTGCACACTGTTAACCGAAATCTCCGAAATGTCACAGTGACAGCCAAACACGTTGGTATGACCGTCAGTGTGGTCGATATCGAAACACAGTCTTTTGTCAATACAGACCAACCGATTGAACGCGAAAGCCAATGGAATAACACATTTTATGCCAACAAACAATACTTGCTCCTGGCTGCCTGCAACGGACTTTTTATTCCTGGACTATTGTTCTCGCCCGCCGTCAACAGCCATGTCACTCCCACCGTGTACGAAGAATACGACTTACTTGACTTGACTCTCGCAGGTTCCGATGGTGTGCCGCTCCCGGCTATTATGTTTGAAAACGACCGATCTCAATTGTGCTCTTTTTCACAGGTGGAATTAAATCATTTGGCAGACTTTCTGCTTCGCAACAATGACCTCTCTATAGAAGTAACAGTCAATGTTAAAGGCGATGACGACACATTCTGCTTCAATATGTCACAAGCTAGAGGACAAGAAATAAAAAAAGCCTTGATAAACAGAGGTGTCGAAGCCGATCGCATAGCATTTTCAGGCTTCGGGAACAGCAAGACGAAACGCAACACCTCTATAGCTCAAGTGTCCGTAAAATTCTTTTCCGACCTTTAATTTCGCCACCCACATTCGAACAGTTTTAGACTTATTAACAATTCGCTGATGATTTCTTTTCGTGTGGCGTTTATTCTATTTGTAAAATAGAAAGTAATTTTGCACATTATTTCAGAATGTCTATCTGATGGAGAAACATAAAACCATTTTGTTCGAAGGCCGTGAAATACACTATCGTGATGACGGACGCGAGAACCCATACACCATAGTGTTGTTACATGGTTTTCTGCAGAATCTAAGCGTGTGGAGTTCATTTACACTCACCTATATGCGACACATGCACGTCATCAGTATCGATTTGCCAGGACACGGATACAGCGCAACATATTCAGATGTACATACTATGGATTTTATGGCCAATGCTGTAAAAGCCGTTCTCGACACGGCTGGTGTAGAACAATGTGTATTGGTAGGTCATTCACTAGGCGGATATGTTGCACTCGCTTTTGCCGACCGCTACCGCTATATCGTGCGAGGACTGGCCCTGCTCCACTCTCATGCAATGGCCGACGACGAAAAGACACGCCTCTATCGCGACGAGGTATGCCGTCAAGTTCACCTCAACCGCGCCGGTTTTATTGTAGACTTTATAACACGTCTTTTCGACGAATCGAAACGCGAATATCTTGCACAGGACATCAAAGAACTACGTGACCAATGTCTCGAAACTCGCGAAGAGGGCATCATCGCAGCACAACGTGGAATGAAAATCCGCACCTCTCGCATAAATGTGCTCTCTAACCTTGACGTCCCCATGCTCTTTGTATACGGCAAAAACGACACACGAATCCCTGTTGAAGTCGGACTCTCACAAGCCCTACTGCCCCATAGAGCAGAAGTTCTGGTATTAGACAACGTGGCACACATGTCATTCATGGAAGACCGCGAATATGTGAAACGCAGAGTGTGCTATTTTGTACATCAATGTTTCACAGCTTAATTACACTTTTTTTTAAAAAAATTTACAAAATTTGTTCCCATGTCGTTTAATTTGTGTATATTTGTTTTCTCTTAAAAAAACAAATCATTAACACAAATCATTAAATATCATGGAAGTAAAACAAATTATGGCCAACCTGGAAGCCAAACATCCAGGAGAAAATGAATACTTGCAGGCAGTTCGCGAGGTTCTCGAATCAATCGAAGAAGTCTACAACCAACATCCTGAATTTGAAAAAGCAAAAATCGTCGAGCGTCTTGTTGAGCCCGACCGTATCTTCACTTTCCGCGTGACTTGGGTAGACCGCAACGGCGAAGTCCAGACCAACCTCGGCTATCGCGTACAGTACAACGCCGCCCTCGGTGCATACAAAGGCGGTCTTCGTTTCCACCCGAAGGTCAACGTCTCCATGCTTAAATTCTTAGGTTTCGAGCAGATTTTCAAGAACAGCCTCACCAACCTGCCTCTTGGCGGTGGTAAAGGTGGTGCTGATTTCGACCCCGTTGGAAAAACCGACGAAGAGATCATGCGCTTCTGCCAAGCCTTCATGTATGAACTGTGGCGTAATATTGGTCCTGATCAGGACAGCCCCGCAGGTGACGTTGGAGTCGGCGGTCGCGAAATCGGCTACCTCTATGGTGCCTACAAGAAAATCGCTCGCGAACACAGCACCGGTGCCCTCACAGGCAAGAGCTATGGCTGGGGTGGTTCTCTCATCCGTCCCGAAGCTACCGGTTTCGGTGCTATCTACTATGTAGAACGCATGGTGAAAGAAAAAGGCGACAAAATGGAAGGTAAACGTATTGCCCTCTCTGGCTTCGGCAACGTAGCTTGGGGTGCTGCTATCAAGGCTACCGAACTCGGTGCTAAGGTTGTCGCCATCTCCGGTCCCGACGGTGTCTGCGAAATCGCTGATGGTATCACCAAAGAAATGATCGACTACATGCTCGATATGCGTGCCTCGAACCGCAACAAAGTTCAGGATATGGCCGACAAATTCCCCGGCAAAGCCGTCTTCACAGCCGGCAAGAAAGCCTGGAGTGTCAAGTGCGACATTGCTTGCCCCTGCGCCTTCCAAAACGAAATGGCCGAAGAAGATGCCAAGATGCTTATTGCTAACGGCGTACAATATGTTGCTGAAGTCTCCAACATGGGCTGCCAACCCGGTGCTATCGCAGCTATCCAGGGTGCCAAGATCCCATTCGGTCCCGGTAAGGCTGTCAATGCCGGTGGTGTTGCCACCTCTGGCCTCGAAATCTGCCAGAACGCTGGTCACATCAATTGGACCGCTCCTGAAGTAGACCAGAAACTGCACAAAATCATGAACGACATCTATGACATGTGTGTCCAATACGGCAAGCAAGCCGACGGCACCATCAACTATGTCAAGGGTGCCAACATCGCAGGTTTCATGCGCGTTGCAAACGCTATGCTCGCTCAAGGTATCATCTAATAATCTCTGGCTACACAGCCATATCAAAAAAGCCGCTCTCATGAGCGGCTTTTTTGATTTCTTTACAAAGATTTTTCAAGAAGCCACAGTCGATTCGAATTGGAACCTTTTAACAAAATACAAGCTCCCGTTATCGGATTCTTATCAAGATAATCGGCCGTTTGGTCTACATCTTCAAACCACATAACACCTGCCCTATCCTTTGCAAATCTGAATTCCTCACCAATAAGTATTGCTAATTCAAAACGAGCCGCCTCTACTTTTTTTACCAATTCTCGATGTTCGCGTTCCGAGTCACTACCCAATTCTCTCATGCCACCCAAAACAACAATCTTCCGACTCATATTCATATTAATAAAACTGTCGAGCGAAACTTGCATACTCGACGGATTGGCATTATAGCAGTCCATAATAAGCGAATTGCGGGCTGTCTTTTTAAACTGAGACCTATTATTAGACGGCATATACTCTTCTATGGCAGTCTTTATATCGAACAAATCAACATTGAAATAACGGCCAACACATACTGCCGCCATAGCATTGTCAAAATTGTATGCACCCAGCAGCTGGGTTTGAACTGTATACACTTGGTCGCCATCTTCAAAATAGAATTTAAGATACGGCTCTGAAGATACAAATGAGCCTTTGTATTCGGCATCAAGTCCACTACCGTATGTAACCACCGAAGCCATAGGCATATTCACACCTCGTGGATGAAAAGAGACATTATAGTCTGACGGTACCGCTCCAGGGAATGCAGGCACCACACCCGGCAATACCGACGGAGTGGATGGCAACACCGACAGCTTCTCTGCACGCTCCTTTAGCGTAACATTGTCGGCATTGACAAATATCACTCCGGCCATTGCAGCAAGGTGCTTATACAACTCTGTTTTTGTACGTACTACTCCCTTGAACGAACCAAAACCCTCAAGATGTGCCTTCCCAACATTGGTGATGAGACCAAAATCAGGATTGGCTATATTACACAAAAAATCTATCTCTCCAGGATGATTAGCACCCATCTCTATTATCGCGACCTCTGTATCGGCCGGCATTGACAAAAGAGTTAAAGGGACCCCTATATGGTTGTTGTAATTGCCTTGAGTAGCCCATACACGGTAGCGTTTTGACAACACTGCACGAATCAATTCCTTCGTTGTAGTCTTGCCATTGGTTCCGGTAACACCAATTACAGGTATGGAAAGCTGTGAACGATGGTAGCGTGCTAATTCTTGAAGGGTCGACAAGGTATCGTCTACTAGTAGGCACCGGTTGTATGCAGCATATTCTGCATTGTCAACAACACAAAGCGAAGCTCCTTGCTGTAATGCAGAAGGGACAAATGTGTTGCCATCAAAATTATCTCCTTTTAAGGCAAAAAAGATACTACCCTCTTTCACTTGACGCGAATCTGTAGTCACATCACGCGACTCTAGATATTTGGCATATAAGTTTTCTATTCCCATATTCATATCTGAATTTACATTTTACACTTATAACATTTTAAGCTTACAACAACACATTCCATCTTACCAAAAAAGGTTCTTCGTTGTGAAGAACCTTTCTTATCTTGTCGGGGCGAGAAGACTCGAACTTCCGACCCCTTGCACCCCATGCAAGTGCGCTAGCCAACTGCGCCACGCCCCGAACACTTTTTTCTCGAAAAGCGAGTGCAAAAGTACTACTTTTTACAATACCTACCAAATTTTTTTTCATTTTCTTAAAACAAAGCAGTGCTCTACTAAACTTAACTATCTGACAAGCACTACTGTCCCTTTCTTTATTATTTGGTCGTAAGGATAGGTGATTTTGTGGCAGGAAATAAGATAAGTGTACACTCCCTGTGGACATTTTTCACCATTTGCAAGCCTTCCATCCCACGTTTGTTCGGGGTCGTATGACTCAAAGACCAGTGCACCACGACGGTCGTAGATGAATATATGATACCGTTGAATATCATTCATCTTCACGAGGAATGTGTTATTGGTACTCTCATCGGGAGTGAAGGCATTTGGCACCCATAGGGTCGTATGGTCTACATATACCGTCACTGTTACGCTATCAAAGCACATATAAGGATTGTATGCCCACAGACGTACATTCACCGAATCAACGTCATCATCAACCAACCATGTAACAGATTGCTCGGTACGCATACTGCCGTCAGGCATCTCCCATTTACGAGTGGTGGCGTTTTCACTGGCATCTGTAAATACAGCTTGCATATTGCCTAACGACACTGTCTTAGGATTGACTTCACCTATGGCCACCGGCGGTGGCTCCACAGCTACGGTTGTGGATTTTGAATTGGAACATTCTCCGTTGACAGCGTTAACTGTATATACTGTAGTTACATCAGGGTTGACAACGATGGTATTATGGGTTTCCTGCCCCGACAAAGTTGGATCATACGGATTTGAAGTCCAAGTAAAACTCTCCGCTGTGGTACTCATAGTAATCTCTGCTTCCTCTCCACCGCATACTCCACCACCATCGCCTATTATTATATCGGGTACGGTATCTACAGTTATAACTATTGTATCACGACCATAGCATTCGGCTCCAGATGTCAATCCATAGATAATATACATGGTCGTCGTATCGGGCATAAAGGTATGGGTGTTAACCTCTTCATACGTATTGCCACCATCCCAAGAATAACTACTTGTACCCATTGCATTGAGAGTTACTGACTCGCCCTCGCAGATGCGCGTCTTTGTAGCTTGAACCGTAACTTCCGGCACAGGTACGGTTATAACATGTATAGAATCGATATCCTCCCAAATCTGCCCATTCCACCATATATACGATTTTACAATATATGTTACCATTCCGCTTGGAACAATGGTGACCGATGTCTCTTGCATCTCGAACGGAGCCTGACCAGAAATACCCCACACGCAACTGTCGGCACCGGTGACACTGAGCGTCAACGGCTCACCCAAACATAATATTGTATCTGGCGACTGTATGGCAAAATTTCGACGAACGCCTATAAGCATCGTGTCACTGTCCAAACTAACGCAGGCATCTTCGACCGTTGCGATGTATAGTGCATCATTGAAAGTATTGACAACAATGGTCTCTCCCGTCTGCGTCGAACCGGTATTGGCATTCAACCATGTGACAGTCCGATTTGGCATCCCTCCGGTGATAACAGAACGCAATTGAACACTGACAGACGTATTCATTAGAGTGTCACGCTCTATTTTGATATTGATTGGCACTCTGTCTACAATATTGAATTCCACCGAATCTGAACGAGGACAACCGTTGATTGGGCTCAAGACTATCTTGGCAAACTCCATACCGTTTGTTCCCTCTACTTCGTCGTCCATATAAGGATGAAGAACAAGATCGAAATCCATTGTGTCTGCAGGAAAATAAATATAGGGATTAAGCAACGGAAAGTCATTACCGTTTGAAATATCACCTTCCACAGAGATATCTATACGTGTTGGATTACTCAGCGCTATTGGACGATGCATACGGATGGTTGCCTCACAGCCCTCATACAAATCAGACGGCGAAGTAGGGTTGGCTTCATTTATGAATGAAAAAGTGACTGCATTCGACGAAAGACTGTTGGCTTCAAGAAAAACCCCTGAATCATATACTTGATCTTGAGCGTCGGCTATGGCAAGTTTTAGATGATAGGTGGCGCATGGAACAACTTTTGCTTGAGCGGTGAGCACTGTTGTAGCCCCGTCAAACTGTAGGTAGTTCTGCGACGGATTATTCACGTAGTATGAGGAGTTCGTGACATCGTTAACGTTATTGATGCAGACGGCCTGACTTGTACCGGGAATAATGGCAATGTTATAGTTATTATAAAAACCACCGTTAGGATTGACTCCTGTGATAAAAAAGCCAAAAACGTCATTTATACTACCAACAAATTCCGTATATTCCTCAGATGCAAACACATAACGGAATTTTATAGAATCTGAAAGAGGTTTGAAATCAAATTCAAGAATAGCCTCATCATTAGTTTCTTGAGTGATAAGGTCATCAAGAGGCGATGTAATCCCTGTATGTCCATTACAAGTACATACCTGACTAGCACCTGTACTATTGTTAGGTCCCACCGCAACCGACGCAGCACCGGTACACATTATAATACCGCTCGAAAAGCCGACTCCCGGGTCGTTGGTACCCGACTGGAACTTACCGATAGCATTACACGTCAAAGCACTTGACGAACCATTGTACTGTACATTGAACACCTCAACACCTTCTCCAAGCAGCACGTTACGCACCAATGAATCCGGTGTCCACCCGGATAAAGACGAACCTGCGGTAACAACAAGCTGAGCTCGCAATGGATTGAATATCGACAAGACGACAACTACTACCACCAAAAAGGACGTTTTTCTCATAATATTGTTATTCTGAATCTTACCTAAATATACTTTAAATATAATAAAAAACGTCTAAAATAGTTTTTTATTATATTTACATTGTCACATTTCGAATCTTTTTTGCTGCGTGACTGCCGTGATTATCTTGAAAAGATAAAATGAACAGTCTCTGACGACTGACTGTTAACCGAATCACCTGTCGATCGACCTGCGACGTAAACAGTTTTTTTGTTTGGCACTCGTGTCGAAGTCTCCAACGATCTAATTGGCACTCCTTTCCCTGTCAGATAGTCAGTCAGTGAGCGGAGACGCGATTGGTTGAGCAATCTACAGAAGGCTATGTCGTCGCTCTGATTATACGTAGAAACAATCGTAAGCTTCAGATGCGGATTCTCCATCAAAAAACGAGCCAAAAGGTCCATTCTAGCACGCCCTTGTGCCGACAGCTCACTACCAGCCGATGAATGGAACAAATCTCCAAAATTGTAAACCGAATCGACTGCAAACGACATCAACTCTATATTTTGATAATCTATATTGTATAGTCTTTCTGCATCGTTATGTTCTGCGATAATTGGCATGGTCACAGAGAAGTGTTCCTTAGCCGCAAAGTGAAGCTCATATTCTGCACCGGGTTGAAGGAACAAAGCATATTTGCCATTTTTGTTGCATGGAATCGTAACATCAGGTGTTGTTTCTCCATGTACGGTGACACTTACATTCGGTATCGGACGGCCATAGGCATCCGTAATTGTTCCAGAAAGTTTTACACTTTGTAAACCTCCTTTGAATTGATACACAAACTCTTTTCTACTTGTATCACGAACAACCCACCATCCACCATCAAGATCATCATTGACGACAATGGCGATATCATCATATTCACTACAGAATGGTTGTTCTAGACTATAGACTTGACTGAGACCTATTGGAAACATCGACACCGTATCTCCTGTTTGCTGCGATGCAATCAGACGCGTGGAAAAAAGGTCAAAACCTCCGTTTCCGCCACGTCCGTTTGATGCAAAAAGAAGGTACTCGCCATACATCGACGGCGAAATTTCATCATTCTCACTGTTGATACGATGGCCCATGTTCTGAGGGTACTGCCATGCCCCGTTGCTCCACTCGCTGTACCAAAGGTCACGCCCACCAAATCCGAGAGGACAATCCGACGAAAAAACCATAGCGCGACCATCGGGCGAGAAAACCGGATGTTCTATCGTATACGAAAAACGGGCCGGTCTGACCCTTCGCACATCATACTTGCCTGGCTTTTTCTCATAACGTTCGTAAAGATATGAATTGCCTTTGCTGTCACACTTCGTAAAATACACTTCCTCGCTCATCGGCCTGCGTATTATATAGTTGAGTTGTTGGTCTACAGCAAGTAAGACAGTGTCTATAACAGCATCACCTGTATATCCGTTGTTGTATGGAGCCGATATAACCATATCACATGAAGCCAAACGCAACTTACCATCAAAGAAATAAAGATCAGTCAGTACCGCAGGAAGATAACCATCCTTCATCTTGCACACCTGCACTGAACGGTTCACTGCCTTCTGAGCCAACAAGCCTGTCTCTGAGCAAAGTACTGTCAATGCTACAACTATCAATACGATATTACGTCTCATTTTTTCGATAAATAATTATTATAACAGGACTAACGGTAGTACTTCTGACATCTCATGTATGTATGTAAATGCCAAACCCTTCAGATACTGAGCATCAATATCCTCTATATCGCGTCGATTGTCTTCACACAGTATTATCTTACTGATTCCCGCGCGCTTGGCTGCCAGTATTTTCTCACGTATCCCCCCTACCGGCGTCACCGCACCCCGCAGGGTGATCTCACCAGTCATTGCATAGTCGGAACGTACTTTACGACCTGTAAAAGCGCTGACCATAGCAGTAAACATAGTGATACCTGCAGACGGACCATCTTTAGGTGTGGCACCTTCGGGGACATGAATGTGTATATTGCTCTTCTCGAACAACTCCGAGTCGATCTCCAGACTGTCGGCATGGGCTTTAAGATATTCGTATGCCAATGTTGCAGATTCTTTCATCACATCACCTAGATTTCCGGTCATGGTTAGATTGCCCTTACCCTTCGATGTACTTGCCTCAATAAAGAGAATAGTACCTCCCACTTGAGTCCACGCCAATCCTGTAACCACACCTACTCGCGGCTCATCACCGCGTTTCTCGTTCTGATGTAGTGGAAGTCCAAGGATAGGACGCAGTTCGTCAACAGAAATCTTTTTTTGCGGTTCTTCTCCCGACTGAACTTTTACGGCTCTGTTGCGTATCACCTTAGCAATTATCTTCTCAAGTTGGCGGACTCCGGATTCACGCGTATAGTCATCAATGATGGATCGCAACACATCGCTTGTAAACGTGTAATCGTTCCGTTTAAATCCACATTCTTTCAACTGACGTGGAACTAAATAATGCTTGGCGATTTCCAGTTTCTCCTCCATGATATAACCAGGGACTTCTATCACTTCCATACGGTCAATAAGTGCAGGATGTATGCTGGCAATACTGTTGGCGGTAGCTATGAACAAAACACTTGAGAGGTCATAATCTTCATCAAGATAATTGTCATGGAAAGCATGGTTCTGCTCAGGATCAAGTACCTCAAGCAATGCTGCCATCGGGTCACCACTGATATTGTTTGACTGCACCTTGTCTATTTCATCAAGTACAAACACAGGGTTGTTGACACCGGCTTTCAACATACCGTTTATGATTCTTCCCGGCATAGCTCCTACGTATGTACGCCTGTGTCCACGGATTTCCGCCTCGTCGTGTATACCTCCCAAAGCTACGCGAACATACTCTCTTCCCAATGCATTTGCAATCGACTTGCCTAGGGATGTTTTTCCTGTCCCCGGTGCTCCTACAAGACAAAGTACCGGCGACTTGCGCTGCTCAGTAAGATTCAGCACCGCCATCATCTCCAGCACTCGCTCCTTCACCTTCTCAAGTCCGAAATGATTGCTGTCTAAACGCTTACGGGCTTTCTGCAACGAGCTATTGTAATCGCCACGATGATTCCATGGCAAATCAAGCATCATGTTCAGATAGTTCATCTGCAACGAGTAGTCGGGCATACCTTGTGGTGTACGCTGTAATTTCTGCATCTCACGTTCAAAATGTTCAGCAACATGTTCGGGCCATTCCTTCTTGCTCGCCCGCTCTCGCATAAAGGCAATATCTGCATCTGACGACGCTCCACCCAATTCTTCCTGGATGACATGCATCTGCTGATTCAGATAATACTCGCGCTGCTGGCGATCCATTGAAACACGCGTCTTTTCTTGTATCTCATGCTTCAAGTCTTCCATCGACGCCATCGACTTAATCTGGCGTATCAAAGCAATGATACGTTCAGAATAGGTCTGCATTTCAAGTAGTTTCTGTTTCGAAGGGACATCCATATCAATGTGGGTGGCTATGAAGTTCACAAGCATCCTCGGACCTCGTATTTCTTTCAACGTCTTGACAGTAACATCGCTTGGATTAATCGATTTGAGATAAGCGCTATACTTTCTAACAAGAATCTTCGCCGAGTCGCGATCTTCTTTGCTGGGTTTGTCGATTTCGTCGGCAGTCGTTACCGGCAGGTTTTCACCCATCAAGTACGGTTCATTCGCGACAATACGTCCCAAACGGAAACAGGTACATCCACGCAAAATAGCAAGGACATCGTCATTGTTCATGTCGATGACCTTGACAACAGTGGCGATACATCCCACATCATAAAGCTTGTTACGGGTAGGACGCGACGAATCATCACGTTGTGTCACAACTCCTATATAATGACCGATATCCGATGCCTCACGCAACAGTTGCAGCGAACTTTGGCGTGTTATTGTTACCGGCGTTATGGTTCCTGGAAACAAAACATTGCCGGTCAAAGGCAATATTGGAATAACATCCGGACAGTCAGGATTTGGCTCAAAAAGAAACTCTTCTTCAGTGTAATCGATGTCGGGTACCGTCAAAACATCTATCTTTGCAGGTATCATCGTATCGGTATCCATCATCTCATTAAAAAGTTCTTCGATATATTTATTCTTCATATTCTTTTTTTGAATGAATAGCTAAACCAATGGTAAAACGATATTCTTATACGACTACACACCTCAAAAGTTTCATCGTAGCAACAAAAAAAAAGCTCTTGCAATAAGAGCTTTTTCCTAACATTTAACCTAAAACAAATTACTTATTTATTTTTGTTGTATCTCTTGTATTTGCTCATGAACTTGTCAACGCGTCCAGCGGTGTCAACCAACTTCAACTTTCCAGTGAAATAAGGATGAGATGTGTTGGAAATCTCAAGCTTAACAACCGGATATTCATTACCGTCGGTATAAACAACCGTCTCTTTGGTGTTAGCACAACTTTTGGTGAGTATCATATTGTCGTTTGACATATCTTTGAACACGACAAGTCTGTAGTTCTGCGGATGGATTCCTTTTTTCATTGTCTTGATTTTTTGCCGTTTTAAACAGTGGTTTTATAAACGATTGATTAAAAATTTTATTTCTCTTCTATTTTGAGTTTGCAAAAGTACACACTTTTTACAAACTGACAAAATTAATTGATAAATAATCTCTAAAAATCAAAACAACATCCTATTCGACAAACAATTACATACTAAGTTTTTTTTATTACGCTGAACAATTATTCAATTAAAATTACGTTATTCATTAGAAAAAAAAAAGAAATTCCAACTCATAAAATGGGCAGAAAAAGATACCGTATAATTTGGGTGGACGAAGAATCCGACAAAATCAAATTCATTGAAACAGGACGTCGATACGACCTTGATATTCAACAATTCCATAGCTGGGAAAAAGCTCGTATAACTCTTGAAAACAGTTTCGAAACTATTTCAGCTATAGTGCTTGACGGTTGCTGTGTTATCAACGAGGGAGAAGAACCCAATTCTGACTTTCTTTATCTGGCAGTAAGAGAGATGGATACTATCTTTGCACAACATGAAGAGTTACTGCCGTGGTATGTACTATCGTCAGGTAGTGCAACCGACTTCAACAAGACGCTACAACGCATCAGCATGGGGCAGCGTGACATCATGGAACAACAATGGGGACGCATGTTTCATCGCAAAAACTGCGATATCCAGGAACTATGCATAGCCATTCGTCATGCTGTGGCTCAGAAAAAAGACAATAAAGTAAAGATCCTCTACCGTGAAGTATTCAATACCATGGATTCTTACTTCACCCCCGATGCCCAACAAACTATGCTCAACATATTAAAAGCATTGCACTTTCCGGAAGAAAACCGCAATTTTGACCCCGTACTCTACTATACACAACTGCGTCGAATATTGGAACATCTGTTTCGTGCCGCCAACCGGCTCGGTTTTCTACCCGACAGCGTAATGGGATCAAGCGACAAGGTCAACCTCGCCAATTCATCGCTATATCTGGCTGGTCGCGATGTCAATTTAGGTGACGGAAAAACAGTGCGCTACAAACGGCCGGGACAATACGTATTTCCGCCCGTGATATCGCAAATCGTCAAAAGCATTTTAGTAGTTGCAAACAAAAACTCCCACACCGTAGAACTGGACTCTCTTGGAAGAACTATTATCCAAGATTATTACAATTCGCTGCATTCCAATAATTTCCTTTTCGGATACACACTACATCTTTGCGATGTGATAATATGGTTCGGCCGAAACGCCCACCGTTTCTCTACAAACAACTACAATCCTAATCGTAGTATGTAATCTGACGTGTGATGACCTGGTACAGATACCCTTCCTGCGGATTGACATGGAATACATACGCCTGAGTCCAGTTACCATGATCATCATAATAATATGTATATAGGAATGCTTGACGCAAGGTTGTGAGGTAGTAAGAACATTTCTCAGCAAGGTCACCGTCAGTATCATATCTGAATTTTTCGCCACCCTTGTAAAGCATGTTCTCACCTTCTGTATAAGTTATGAATTTCACATAACCCAAGTCGTTGTATTCATAGCTCGTTGATGCCATCTCTCTGCCTCGCTCGTCGTAATTGGTGACTTTTTGTAGAATATTTTTCTTGTCAAACTGATATACTGTACGTTGAGCCAAAGAATCAAGATTATCGTACATCTCGGCACAGATGGATAGTTTTTTCTTGTCATAACTATATGTAGTCTGCGACAGCATCTCGCTAAACGGCTCATGCGTTCGCACATCTTTTATCAGACGGTTCTTGTTATCATAGGTGTAGTTGACGATAATTACAGGATTGCCCATAGTATCGTAATAGGTGTTGTTGCTGAAATAGCCAGCACGGTTAAAACTATTACGTACAGGTTGTCCTACTATGCGACCCTGCGGGGTACGCACAGTGGTGAGTACCGACTTTACATTACCTTTCAAATGCTCTTCTTGTATGTCAGAAGAAAGATGCTGTGCTTTAACTATAGTACTGAAAACTAATAAAAAAGTGGCAAAGAATAATACTTTTGACTTCATTTTTGACGTTTTTTTGATTTTGCAAAGATATGAACATTTTTTGAGATGGTAAAATTTATTTTTAGAGGATTAATGAGCAAAAAAATATTACCGATTATACGATTTCTGACATTTCTTCGTTACACGAATTATTATCGAATAAATAAACATGACAAACTGAAACAGAAATAATCTCAAATGAAGAAAAAAACATATTTCATTACTGTAGTTCTGCTGACTTTTACGATGTCACTGGCAACAACGACATCGGCAAAAAACGACCCATCTAAAGGCTACAAAATATCACTCACCATCTCTGGCGGAAAAGACACCGTAATGTACCTTGGTAACTATTATGCGGGCAACACTTACGCTATCGACACTGCCCGAATCAACAAACACGGTTCTTTCGTATTCGAGAAAAAAGACCGCCAATTAAAGCCAGGTCTATATTTCTTCACAAATCCAGCCGGCAACTATGTTGAATTCATGATTTATCATGAGACTCCTAATTTCTCATTCACTACCAACGAAAAGAACTGGACATACAATATGAAGGTAAAAGGCTCTAAAGAAAACGAGTACCTCTTCCGATTCCAACGCTTCAACCACGATGCATACAACGCTGTCGACTCAGCCATGAAAGCCCAAGGCGGCATGACTGACGACTTCAAAGCCTTCCGGCACAAAAAACTCATCGAACTGGATAGCGTGAAAAACGCCATGATTGATGAAAGGCCAAACAGTATGCTGGCACTTATGATGAACGCTACACGCGAACCCGTGGTGCCTCGTATCGACTCATTAGGCAACAAACTCACCGACCGGCAACGATGGGATTATTACATGGATCACTACTTCGACTATATGAGGCTCGATGACGACGCACTGGTGCGTACTCCTGACCGTGTATTCCATGAACGAATCATGCGATACCTCGACACCAACCTCCATAACGCATCAGCCGAACTAATATGCGTATATGTCGATAAACTGATAGATAAGGCTAAACCGTCAAAAGAAAACTTTCGTTATTTAGTGCCTACTATCGCTGAAAAATATTTGCAAAGCAACGTCATGAGCTATGACGCTGTATATGTACACATAGTGAAAAGATATATGGAGACAGGTGACTGCTTCTGGATGTCGCCGAGTACTGTCGACATGAACGTGAAACGTGCCAACACGTGGGAAAACCTGTTAATCGGGAAGACTGCACCAGAACTGATTATGAAGGACGGCGACGGAAACCTGCACAGCCTGCACAACCAACAACACAAATACACTCTGCTTATCTTCTGGTCTCCATCGTGCGGTCATTGTAAATCAATCATCCCCGCACTTTACAGAAAATATTTCCAATACAAGGACCGCTACGATATCGGAGCCTTCGCAGTCCTTAGCGAACCCGACGAGGTGAATCGACCAAAATGGCGCGACTTCATCAAGTCTTATAATTTGGAATGGCTCAATATTGACGGCGGCGAAGCAAACATTGACTGGCATGAAGTGTACAACGTCGAGACCACCCCTCAGATTTTCCTGCTCGACAAAGACAAGAAAATCGTCGCAAAACGTCTTAACGCTGAAACATTCGAATTAGTAATCAACGCTCTGGAAAACGAAAAATAATATAAATATATGAGAAAGTCTCTATTCATCATCGGTTGCATCATCATCACAATGACCACAGCCTGCAAAAACAAAAACAACATGGATAACCCATTCTTCAAAGCCTATCCCCCCGACAGTACAGAACAGGGACAGTGGAACACACCCTACAACATTCCTGTCTTCGAAAGCATCAAGCCAGAACATTACCTACCCGCTTTCAAAGAGGGCATTGCTCGTCAAAAAGCAGAAATCAACGCAATTGCGGACAACGACGAGACACCTTCTTTCGAAAACACCATCGAAGCTCTGGAACAAAGCGGCGACCTGCTTAACGAAGTAAGCGCCATATTCTTCAACCTTGCCGAATGCGTCAACAACGACGAAATGGAAGCAATAGCCGAGGAAGTAACACCATTGATATCAGCTCACAGCGATGACATAATGCTAAATGCCAAACTCTTTAAACGCGTGAAAGCCGTCTACGAACAACGCGAGTCTCTCAATCTGAATGGCGAAGAGATGCGACTCGTCGAAGAGACATACAAGAACTTTGTCCGCAATGGAGCAAACGTCCCTGACAACAAAAAAGAACGCTTCCGCGAAATCAACAGCCTGCTGGCATCGCTGACGCTGCGTTTCGGCAACAATGTGCTGAAAACCACTAATTCTATAAGTCTCGGACTATCAGAAAAAGAAATTGCCGAACTGGGGCTCACCGACGGACAACTGACAGCCGCCAAAGAAGCCGCAGACGCCGATACTGCCTTCAACAACGATTACAAATTCACAATGCATATTCCGTCATGGGAACCTTTTATGCAAAACTGTAATAATCGCGATTTGCGAGAAAAAATGTGGAACAATCGCTGCCTCAGTCCCTATGGCGACAACACAACAATCATTGACAGCATCGTCAACCTGCGTCTGGAACGCGCCAACATTCTGGGCTTCGAGAGCCACGCCGCCTATACTCTTGACGACTGTTTAGCTAAAACCCCTGAAGCTGTCTACAAGTGTCTTATGGACCTTTGGACTCCCGCTTTAAAAAAAGCAAAACAAGAACGCGACGAGTATCAGAAAATGCTCGAAAAAGACAATCCCGGCGAGAAAATGCAACCGTGGGACTGGCGCTACTACTGCGAGAAACTTCGTAATGAACGTTATGCATTGAATGAAGAAGAGATACGTCCCTTCTTCTCACTCAATAACGTCCGAGAAGGCGCCTTCACTGTGGCCAACAAACTGTACGGACTCACCTTCCGCGAAAACAACAAACTGCCTAAATATCACCCTGAAGCAATCTGCTATGAAGTACTTGATGGCGACAACGTAATTGCTATCCTTTACATGGATTTCTTTCCACGCGAAAGCAAACGTAGCGGCGCTTGGATGACTAACTTCCGCGAACAGTATGTTGACAAGAATGGAAACAATATCATACCCATCATTCAGATGGTCTGCAATTTCACAAAACCCACCAAGGATACTCCTTCACTGCTCAATTTCGACCAGTCCGAAACACTTTTCCATGAATTCGGTCACTGCCTGCACGGAATACTGAGCCAATGCCATTACCGCTCGCTTAGTGGGACCAACGTACCCCGCGACTTTGTCGAGATGCCTAGTCAGGTAATGGAGAACTGGTGCCGTCACCCACAGGTAATGAAAGAATATGCCCGCCACTATAAAACAGGCGAGACCATCCCCGACAGTATAATAGCCAAGATAGAAGCCGCTGGCACATACGGACAGGGATTTATCAACACCGAACTTTTAGCTGCATCGCTTCTGGATATGGACTATCACAGCATCACCAAACCCACTAAAATAGTATTGCCTGACTTCGAAGACAAATCTATGAACCGCATCGGTCTAATACCCGAAATCATCAGCCGATACAAGAGCCCCTACTTCCAACACATCTTTAGCGGTGGCTACTCGGCTGGCTACTACAGCTACACCTGGACGGCTATACTTGACGCAGATGCATTCGAAGCTTTCCGCGAAAGCGGCGATCTCTATAACCCCGAACTGGCAAAGAAATTCCGTTTCCTGCTCTCTCACGGCAATACTATTGACCCGATGAAAATGTATGTAGAATTCCGAGGCAAACAACCCAGTGTCGAGCCACTGAAACGCAATAGAGGACTAATTTAATTTATAATAATATACCATAAATAATTAATCACCAATTACTTAAATTATGGGAAGAGCATTTGAATATAGAAAAGCAAGGAAACTGAAACGATGGGGACACATGGCTCGCACTTTCACTAAAATAGGAAAAGAAATAGAACTGGCCGTCCTTGCCAGCGGTCCTGATCCATCAAGCAATCTAAGACTGCGCCTGCTTATGGCCACAGCCAAAAGCGAAAGCATGCCAAAAGAGAATGTTGAACGTGCCATAAAACGTGCTACCGAAAAAGACAAATCAGCATATAAAGAAGTGGTTTACGACGGGAAAGGTCCTCATGGCACCGCATTCGTTGTCGAAACAGCCACAGATAATCCGACCCGTACCGTTGCCAATGTCCGTGCCGCCTTTGTGCGCGGCAAGGGCGAATTAGGGACTATGGGTATGAACGACTTCCTGTTTGAGCGCAAATGCAGCTTCGTGGTAGCTTGGCGTGACGACATCGATATGGACGAGTTAGAACTGGAACTTATCGACTGCGACATCGATGAAGTATTCCGCGACGAGGACGAAATAATGATTTACGCCGACTTCAAAAACTATGGACCGATATCCAAATATCTAGAAGACAACGGATACGAAATCAAATCGTTTAAATTTGAACGTATTCCTCTAACTATGCGAGAGTTAACCCCAGAACAACAAGAAGACGTAAATGCTCTTGTCGACCGTCTCGAAGCAGACGACGACGTAGTCAACGTATTCCATAATATGGCTTGATTTTCCATTTTTACTGGAGACAAAAAGGCGTCGCTACCAGCGATTTCGCTCGGCGACGCCATTATCACATCTACATTATATTCCACATATCCAACATATTAATTGCATACCAAAACTTTTTTTTTGACAAAGATGCAATAATATTAAAAATTGTTGTACTTTTGCAGGTGGTTTCATAAGAGAAATTGGCCGCTACGGTGGATTTGCAGTCCGACGTAGCGAGCAACAACAGCCGCATTCGTCTAGTGGTCCAGGACAACTGCCTCTCACGCAGTAGATCGCCGGTTCGACTCCGGCATGCGGTACGAAAGAAGGTCTCAAACGAGACCTTCTTTTTTTAACACCGACCTCACCATGCTACTACTACTGCCCCTGCCTTCGGGACACAACGTACCCGAGAGCGTATCATTACAGCAAACAATGTTATGACGACAGATTATGAACAGGCCTTCGGGGAGGCCGTCAGCAGCTACTGGCGTACACTTATCACCAAGCGCAGGCCTACCTCGTCGTCCTCTCTCGAGCCGAAAGCGAACTGACGAGCAGTATTGCGCAGGTAATAAGGAGCTTGGCGGAACGAGCCTCCGCGCAATACCCGCTTCTGCAAGTTAATATTCGACGGCATCTCAGGCCCTTGAGGATTGTCTTGTGGCGAAGACGAGTAATAACCGTACCAGTCGGTACACCATTCCAGCACGTTGCCCGACATATCGTACAAACCCAAAGCATTAGGCTGTAAAAGAGCGGACTGATGTATCCGATCATCTGAATTCTGATATGACCAGGCAACATTATCTAACGTGTCACTACCAGAGAAATAGCTTTCTCCTCCCATTCCTCCCCCTTTGGCTGCATATTCCCACTCAGCCTCAGTCGGTAGGCGAAAACAAAATCCTGTCAATGAATTGAGGGAGTCAATAAACTGACAAGCACGATAGTAAGAGACATTGTGAACAGGAAGTACCAAATCAGATTGTTGAGATGGATTATCTCCCATAACCGCAAAGTACAAGAACTGAGTCACTTCCAAATCAGCTATAAGGAAAGCGTCCAAATGGACTGCATGTGGCGGTTGCTCCATGATATCGGCATCAGGGTCGTAACCCACATCACCCCAAGTGGTAGAGGCACCCATAGTGAAGGTGCCCGACGGCACATAAATCATATTGAATCTTACACCTCCAGCCTCAAAAACCGTGTCGTGTGGAGGAGCCAACAGTAATGATTGTTGCTGCTGGCCTTGGGATGTCGTATCCGCAGGATTGGGGGCAACAGGCTCATCTTTTGACCCACATGCCGAAAGTATAACAGTGCAAACGAAGAAAACAAGAGACAGTTTTCTGAGCATAATCACTTTATTACTTCTCGATTTCTTCAATATCAGAGATTATTTTTTGAGCCAAAACATCAGCTTCGGCTGCTGAATGAGCTTCACAGTAGATACGTATTATAGGTTCCGTGTTCGATTTGCGCAGATGTGCCCAACCATCAGCAAAATCAATCTTAACTCCATCTATAGTACTGACTCTCTCATCTTTATACTTTTCAGCCATCTTGTGCAGAATACCGTCGACGTCCATTTCGGGGGTGAGGTCTTTACGATTCTTAGAAATCACATATTTAGGATATGTAGCTCTCAATTCTGACGCTTTCTTGCCTTGTTGAGCCATGTTGGTGAGGAAAAGTGCAACACCAACGAGTGCATCGCGTCCGTAATGAAGTGCCGGATAGATAACACCGCCATTGCCCTCGCCACCTATCACTGCGTTGGTGGATTTCATCAAAGTAGTGACATTGACTTCGCCTACTGCAGATGCAGCATAATTACATCCTACTTGTTCTGTGATGTCGCGTAGAGCACGTGTAGAAGACATATTGCTGACCGTATTGCCTGGGGTATGACGCAACACATATTCAGCCACCGAAACTAACGTATATTCCTCTCCAAACATATCACCGGTCTCACATACCAAAGCCAAACGATCTACATCAGGGTCGACAACTATTCCCAAGTCACAATTGCGCTGTACGACAACAGATGCAATCTCTGTCAGATTCTGCGGCAATGGTTCCGGATTATGGGCGAACTGTCCGGTTGGATCACAGTTTAGCTCAACCACATCATTTACACCCAAGGCTCGCAATAATCGCGGAATGGCTATTCCACCTGTCGAATTGACCGCATCGACAGCGATACGAAAACCGGCCTTCGAAATAGCGTTGCGATCAACTAGTGGCAAATCCAAAACACGCCGTATGTGCGCATCTATAGTATTGAAGTCTTCGATCACCTGTCCTAGTTTGTCCACCTCTGCAAAACAGACCTCATCACTCTCAGCCAGACGCAATACTTCATTGCCTTCAGATGCATCGATGAACTCACCTTTATCATTCAACAGCTTCAAGGCATTCCAATGCTTTGGATTATGGGAGGCAGTAATAATAATGCCCCCATCAGCATGTTTGTCAATCACAGTCATCTCAGTAGTGGGCGTGGTTGACAATCCTGTTTCAATCACATCTACGCCCATGCCCATGAGTGTACCCACCACTAGACGGTCAACCATAGCACCTGATATGCGGGCGTCACGTCCTACTACTAGAGTCAGTCGCTTATCAGGTTTGGATCGTTGAAGAAAAGTTGCAAAAGCAGATGTAAATTTTACCACATCTAAGGGCGACAAACCGTCACCTGCAACACCTCCAATGGTGCCGCGAATACCAGAGATAGATTTAATTAAAGACATTTAGGTTCAATATTTTATATCAAATAATCGTTTATTGTCACTAATAATTTTAAAGTGCAAAATTAAAAAATTTATTTCACATTCATTTTATTTTTGTACTTTTGTTTTTTTGAAAGGAGTAATACTTTCGTGTTATTTATTTATATTTCAACATATAATAACAACCCTAACACTTCATGCATATAGCAATTGCTGGCAACATCGGATCGGGAAAGACTACGCTAACCAACAAACTGGCGAAGCATTACGGCTATGAGGTTTTGGTTGAAAAAATGGAGGACAACCCATACATCAACAGTTTCTATGAGGATATGCGGCGCTGGAGTTTCAACCTACAGATTTATTATCTCCACACACGCTACAAACAGTTGCTGGAAATGAAACAGACTGGGAACGACTTCGTACAAGACCGCACACTATACGAGGATGCTTACATTTTTGCGCCCAACCTCCAAGCAATGGGGCTTATGAATACTCGCGACTATGATAACTATATCGCCGTATTCGAACTATTGGAATCATTCATCCAGCCACCAGACCTGCTCATCTACCTCCATGGCGATGTAAGTTCACTTATCAAACAGATACAAAAACGCGGAAGAAGCTATGAGAGTTCCATCAGGCTTGACTACCTTACAAACCTAAACGACCGCTATGACAGATGGTTTGAGCAGTACGATAAGGGAAAGTCAATGATTATTGACATTGAAGAGCTCAATTTTGCCGACAATCGAGAAGACCTTGGCGTTGTCATCAACAAAATAGACGCTGAATTTAACGGACTTTTTTAACAAATAAAAACCAATAACCATGAAAATTTTAGGCATCATACCAGCACGCTACAACTCGACCCGTTTTCCGGGCAAACCTCTCGTTGTCATCGACGGCAAACCGATGATTGAACATGTATGGCACGGCGTTGCCGACACCGGAATAGTCGACCATGTCGTTGTCGCCACAGAAGACAAACGAATCTTCGATACCGTCACATCTTTTGGTGGAGAAGCTGTAATGACAGGTAAACACCACAAAAGCGGTACTGACCGTTGCGGTGAAGCAATGACAAAGATAAAAGAAGACATCAACGACTACGATGTCATTATCAACATCCAGGGCGACGAGCCCCGTGTGGCTGCCAACCACATAAAACTGGTAGTAAAAGCATTCGATGACCCTGAAGTGCAAATCGTTACCCTAAAAAAACGTATAGATTCTCTTGCCGAGCTTAATTCCACTAACACTGTCAAAGTGGTTTGCGCTCAAAACGGCAACGCGCTATACTTCAGCCGTCAGCCTATCCCCTATCTCAGAAATATAGCGAAAGAGATGTGGCTCCGCAAACAAAAATATTACAAACACATAGGCATCTATGCTTTCCGTCGCGAAGTACTCGAACAAGTGGTTCAACTACCTCAGACACCACTCGAAAAAAGCGAATCGCTCGAACAGCTCCGCTGGCTTGAAAACGGATACCATATCAAGGTTCGCGAAACAACCGAAGAAAGTGTCGCCATTGACATGCCGGAAGATCTTCTAAAGCTTAATAGCATACTATAAACTACTCTTAATCATCCAAACGAAAACGAAACGATAACGAAGACGATAAGGTAAAACAACTCACGGAACATGAATATAACCGATTATTTGGCAGAATTCCTAAAACAATCTGGTTCAGTAGAGATACCTGGAATGGGTAGTTTGACAACTACAGAGACCAAGGCTTTCTACAATCAAGAAACAAATACTTTCTACCCTACTAGCCACGCCATCGAACTGCAATCCCCAAAAGTCGGCGATGAACAGTTCATACAGTTTTTGGCAAAGAAAGAGTGCGTCAACACTGACACAGCAAAACAGATATGGAAAAATTACTACGACGCACTTCACGCCAGACTTGAAGCTGATGGGAAATGCTACTTGAAAAATATTGGAACCATTACTCGTGAGAATGATGTCTATCTCTTCACTATGGATGACAATGCCAATATTGACAACAACGCACAACATCTGAAACCTATCACCACTCAAAAAGAATACATAGCCAACGAAAATGAAAACCCCTTTGCGATTTTCAACCAGCCCTTGCGACAAGAAGAAGTAACAACCACATCCCTGCTTTTCGGAAAACAAAAAACATCCAAGAACATTTCTAACGAAAACGAAAAAACAGAATATGAACCGAAACTAGAACCCGTCCCGGAAATAGACCACACCCCGGAACCGGAACCCATTCCTGAACCTAAACCCACTCCTGAACCTGAACCCACTCCTGAACCGGAACCCATTCCTGAACCTAAACCCACTCCTGAACCTGAACCCACTCCTGAACCTGAACTCGCCCCGGAAGTTGAGCAATCCGAACCCAAACCAATGACAGCTATTGAGACATTAAAACAACTTGATGCCATTGACGAATCGGATGGCAACCCATTCGGCGAGATTAATAACAAAGACAAGAAGAAAACAAGAAAAGGCGGTTTTTGGAAAGTTTTGCTTTGGATTCTGATAGCTCTCATCATTCTCATCTCTTGTGCCTTTGTCATCGACCACTACCTCTTCAACAGCATAGGCCGCAATTGGATTGCCCAATACATCCCTGCAATTGCTATTAACGTTAATGAAAACGATAACGAGAACACTGATGTCAACGAAAATGGAAACATCAACGGGAACCCCACTGCCAAAACAGAGATGAATATCACTGATTTTACATACAGCCTTGAAGGGTTACAGTTCTCCGAGGTTGAGATGGACGAGCAACGGGACCTAATCCTTGATAACATGAAAGGATATTTTGCCAACTTCCTCAAATCGGTCAAGCAAAGCAAAAACAGCGAGATATTCAATGAGCATGTGAGCGACTTTATCGATAATCGCCTTTCAGAACTTTTAAAAGACAACGGATTCCATCCACAGACGCTCTTTACCTATAAAGACTACGTGCGAGAATACTCGTTGCCTCTGTTGAAAAACAGGCTAATGACACGTAATACAGCTGTCATACAAAGCGAGTTGATGAGCAACGAGGTACTCGAACGCCTCCTCAGCGAAGTGGTGTCTGCCGACGAGCTCACCCCCGACCCGGCAAGCATGCATGATGAGGATGCCTCCCAACAGAAAAAAACAGAGATAAAAAAGGAAGCGAAAATCTCTCCGGTCAAGTCTAATATTGTCACATCCTCCAAACAGGGATTCGACATCATAGCCGGAGCATACGTCAACAAATCGACTGCCGACAACCTGTGCGTACAACTCAAACGAAAAGGGTGTGACGCATACATAATCAACCGCAACGGACTGTATTACGTCAGCATGGGCAGTGCAGCATCCCGTACAGAAGCTGACGCCAAATTCGACCATATAAAAGAATGGTACAAAGGCGATATTAGCATCAAGAAATGGTAATCGATGGGCAAGCATAAACTACAACGTTTCGCAGAGAACCTTACATTTCCAAACCTTCTACAAGTGTCATTCGAGACTCTTGAAAGCGAAGGTTTCCATTGGTATGGACGTTGGAACGAGTTTTTTGGCAATGATAACCCGATTACCATTGAATTGGGATGTGGCAAAGGCGAATACACAATTGCCCTTGCACAACAGAATAAAGACCATAACCATATCGGCATCGACATTAAGGGAGCACGCATGTGGCGTGGAGCAAAAACCAGCAACGAGCAACAATTGAAAAACGTAGCCTTTCTGCGAACACGCATCGAACTGATTAATCGTTTTTTTAGCCAAGACGAAGTCTCTGAAATCTGGATTACTTTTCCAGACCCTCAGCCTAAAAAACCAATGAAACGACTTACCAGTCCTCGTTTTTTAGAAAACTACAAGCACCTGTTGCGTCCTGAGGGATTGATACACCTCAAAACCGATTCACAGGAACTCTATGACTACACCCTCAACGAAGTCTTAATACCCGATGGCCATCAGGTAGTCTACTCGACATCCAACCTATACGACTCAAACCATTTAGGTATGGCGACTGCAGTACAGACTTTTTACGAAAAAATGTTCCTAAGCCAAGGGAAACCAATTACATATATATGTTTCAAATTATAAAACATCAATTCACTGATTTCGAAAATACAATTCATCAATAACAAACCTCATATTCTTAAAGAAATAATACAAATAAACTAAAATATTTATTATCATGTCAGGACACAATAAATGGTCAAAGATTAAAAGAGCCAAAGGTGCAGCCGATGCCAAGCGCTCCAAACAGTATTCGAACATCTTGAAACAAGTTTCTATCGCCGTCCGCGAAGGCGGTCCCGACCCCGACAGCAACCCCCGTCTGCGTCTGCTCGTTCAGAATGCCCGTGGATGTAACATGCCTAAAGACACCTTGCAACGTGCAATCAACAAAGCGAACGACAAAGATGCCGCTCAAATGCAGGAACTCACATTTGAATGCCACGTAAATCATGGTATCGCTCTTTTCATTGAGGCATTATCCGACAACAACAACCGTACCGTTGCTAACGTGAAATCCATCATGAACAAATTCGGCGGTACCCTTGAAACAAACGGTAGCCTCAGCTTCCTTTTCGACCGTAAAGGCGTCTTCGTCGTTCCACGTAAACCCGAAATGAATATTGACGAACTTGAGATGGAACTCATTGACGGAGGATTAGAAGAAATGGAAGTCGACGACGAATATCTCACCCTCTATACTGCCTACGAAGACTTCGGCAACATGGTGAAAATGCTTGAAACCATGGGCATTGAATGCGAAAGCGCCGAACTCCAGCGCATACCCAACTCAACCCGCTCCATCGACCCAGAATCTATGCGCAAAGTAATGAAAGTCATTGGAATTCTCGAAGAAGATGATGACGTCACCAATGTATTCCACGACATGGAGATTCCAGACGACTTCGAAGAGGAGTAATACTCTACCAAGAATCGGACAGATAAGACCAGATACAAAACACTAATCTCTACAATGAAATTGTATTTAGTGCCAACACCTGTAGGGAACCTCGGCGACATGACTTTTCGTGCCGTCGAGGTTCTCAAATCTGTAGATATCATTCTTGCCGAGGATACACGCACATCGCGGGTTCTTATGCAACACTATGGCATCACGACTCCATTACAATCCTACCACATCTTTAACGAGCATCAGACTGTCGGCTGCATTATTGACAAATTGCTGACCGGTGCCAATATAGCTGTTATTACTGACGCTGGCACCCCGGGAATCAGCGATCCTGGATTTCTACTGGTACGCGAAGCCATCAAAGCTGACATCGAGGTGGATTGTCTTCCAGGTGCTACCGCCTTCGTACCGGCTCTTATCGATAGCGGATTGCCATGCGACCGCTTCGTTTTCGAAGGGTTTCTCCCTCACAAAAAAGGACGCCAAACTGCCATTCAAAGACTAGTAGACGAAACTAGGACCATGGTAATATATGAAAGCCCTTATAGGCTGGTCAAGCTGCTCGAACAGCTCCTAGATGTTTTAGGAGAGAATCGACAAGTTAGCGTTAGCCGCGAGATTAGCAAAATACATGCTGAAACCGTACGCGGCACACTACGAGAAGTATACAATCATTTTCTCTCGTCCGATGTAAAAGGCGAAATCGTTGTCATCCTTGCCGGATGCTGACACAAGTATTAAAAAATAAAGGGTGACAAAATGTCACCCTTTATTTTTTGGAACACCTTTTGCATCATAAACCATGTTATGATAACAATGATAGTAATAAAAAACACATGATATGCAAGGTAATTTGAACGTTCAGACTGAGAATATTTTCCCAGTCATTAAAAAATTTCTCTATTCGGATCACGAGATTTTCCTTCGCGAACTCATCTCCAATGCCATCGATGCGACACAAAAACTCAAAGCACTGTCAAGTAGAGGTGAAGTGCAAGGTGATTTAGGCGACCTCACTGTTGAAGTGAAAATCGAAAAGAACAAACTCATCATCAGCGATCATGGTATCGGGATGACGCAAGACGAAATCGATAAATATATCAACCAAATTGCTTTCAGCGGAGCCAACGATTTCCTCGACAAATACAAAGATGTACAGGAAAATCTCATCGGACACTTTGGACTTGGTTTCTACTCAGCTTTCATGGTGGCTGACAAAGTTGAAATAGAATCTAAATCCTATAAAGAAGCTCTGCCCGTACACTGGACTTGTGACGGTAGCCCTGAATTCGAAATGAAAGATGGTAAAAAGAAAGAACGAGGTACAGACATCATACTCCATATCGCCGACGACTGCAAAGAGTTCCTCGAAGAGCACAGAATCCTTGAACTTCTGAAAAAATACTGTCGCTTTATGCCTGTCGCCATCCGTTTCGGAGAAGAAAGCAAATGGGAAGACAGCGAAACAGAATTCACGGAAGTCGACGATGGTAACGGAGAAAAGAAGAAACAACCGAAACGTATAGAAAAAAAAGTGCCTCGCATCATCAACGACACTGATCCGGCATGGAAGAAGAGACCTGCCGACCTGACTGACGAAGATTACAAGCGATTCTACCACGAACTCTATCCAATGAATTTCGAAGAACCTCTGTTCCAAATTCACCTGAACGTCGACTATCCATTCAACTTGACAGGCATACTCTATTTCCCGAAAGTACGAAAAACCATAGATCCTAACCGCAACAAAATCCAACTCTACTGCAATCAGGTATTTGTCACCGATAGTGTAGAAGGAGTAGTTCCTGAATATCTGATGCTTCTGCATGGTGTTCTCGACAGTCCGGATATACCGCTAAACGTAAGTCGAAGTTATCTACAAAGCGACAGTAACGTCAAGAAAATAGCACAACACATAAGCAAGAAGGTGGCCGACAAACTAGAGGAGATGGGCAAAGAGGACTCTGATGCTCAAACAGATGAACTTAAGAATAATTCCCTCAAAGATAAATGGGATGACATTAAGATATTTGTCGAATACGGTATGCTGACAGAAGAGAAGTTCTGTGAACGTGCCATGAAGTTTGCTTTGCTAAAAAACACTGATGGCGAATATTTCAAACTGGATGACTATCGTGACAAAATCAAAGCTTTGCAGACTGACAAGGACAAAAATGTCATCTATCTTTATGCCACCGATGTTGACGAACAGCATGCCTACATCACTAAAGCTAAGGAAAAAGGATATGATGTGCTAATTATGGATAGCGTCCTCAACTCCCACTATATCAACCTACTTGAACAGAAAATCGAAAAAACACGCTTTGTTCGCGTAGACAGCGATACCATAGAGAAACTGATAGCCCACGACGATTCTATTCCTGAAAAACTCAGCCAAGAGGAAAAGGACAAGTTGAAACCCATCATCGAAGGTGAAATTGACAAACAACGGTTCAACGTAATGCTTGAAAGCATGGAAAGCGACGACCAGCCTATGGTTATCACTCAAAACGAATTTATGCGTCGCTACAAGGAGATGAGTCAAACATCCGGAGGCGGAATGGGCTTCTACGGCGAAATGCCTGACAACTACAATCTCGTGGTCAATATAAACCACCCTCTAATCGGACAAATCCTTAAGGAGGAGGATGGCGACAAGCAGAAACAATTAGTCCATCAACTTACAGATCTTGCCATGCTCAGCAACGGACTGTTAAAGGGAGAGGCTCTCACTCAATTCATCAAGCGTTCCGTTGAAATGATTTAATGTGATGCAAAAAAGCCGCAGTTGCCTGCGGCTTTTTTTATGCTTCCGGGTCGTGACCTTTGCTCATGTAAGTATATCCTTTCATCAAACCTGTATTGGCATTTCCGATGAAACTCAACACTATCTTTCCCTCATCGGTATTGCCGTACTTCTCTTTGATGAGTTCTACGGCGTGCGACACATTCAAGCCTTTTTGATAGATTATTCTGTAAATATCCTGTATATTATTTATCTGTTCCGGCGAAAACCCTCGTCGTTGTAAGCCTAAGGCATTGACTCCGGCAAAGGAAATTGGATAACGAGCAGCCTTTACAAATGGAGGGATATCTTTATTGACTAGCGAGCCTCCCATGGTGATGACGTGAGCTCCGATGTGGACAAACTGAAGTATAGCAGTCTTGCCGCCAAGAATCGTCCAATCGCCGACAACTATATGTCCGGCCAAAGTGGTATTGTTGGCAAATACGCAATTGCTGCCTACAACACAATCATGAGCTACATGTACGTATGCCATCAATAGATTGTTGTTGCCGATAACGGTCTTCCCTGATGCCGAAGTACCACGATTAACAGTGCAACACTCTCGAATAACATTGTTATCACCAATTTCGACTGTCGTATACTCTCCGTTGAATTTCAAGTCCTGCGGAATGGCTGAAATCACAGAGCCGGGAAATATTTTGCAGCCTTTGCCGATACGTGCTCCAGGGAAAATAGTTACATTAGGACCTATCCATGTATCGTCGCCTATAATAACATCTTCGTAAATAGTTGTGAAGTTACAAATCTTTACATTGTTTCCGATTTTTGCTTCGGGATGCAGATCGTAGAGAGTCATAATTATTTTTTAGTAATCAATGTTTAACAACTTATTATCAATTATCTAGAAGGGTATTATTGTTTTTTATTATTTTTGTAATAGTCTTTGCAAACTCGGTATTTGCACGATGCCCCGGGCAACGGAGTGTGAATTTGCCTTTCAAACGAATTCCACACAGATATATATCACCTATAAAATCAAGAAGTTTATGTCGTGCAGGTTCGTTTGGGGAAAATGGTTCTATGGTATTGAGTACTCCGTCGCGTTCCTGTATACTTTCGGGATCGCGGTTGAAGAGCTTGGCCAGACGGTCCTTTTCATTATCACCTAACGGTTTGTCGACAAAGACTAAAGCATTGTCAAGGTCTCCACCCTTGATAAGATTGAGCGACAATAGCGCTTCGACTTCATGAAGGAATACAAAAGTGCGACACCGTGAAAACTCTCTCTCAAATTGGTCATAATCTGTAAGTACAGCTTGCTGACTTCCAATTAGTTTGCTTTCGAATTCAATTTGCGAAAAGACCTGAAATCCATCAAATGGTTCTCCACGCATCAAGATGCCGGATTTAGGATCGCTCCATTCTACTGTCTTATCAAGAGCATAGTAACGACGTTCAGCTCCTAGTTGCTTCAATCCGACACTTTTTATTCCTTCAACCCAAAAATGAGCACTACCATCGAGGATGGGAACCTCGGGACCGTCGACTTCAACAATGGCATTATCAAGACCCATCCCATGGAAGGCAGCCATCATGTGTTCTATTGTGGAAACTGACTTATCTCCTACCGCGATTGTTGTGCCATGATTGGTTCCACAGACATATTCAGCCAATGCCGGTATGTCGACCATTGTACTACCATCTACACGTCTCAACACTATTCCTGTATTCTCCTGTGCTGGTATAACTGTGGCATGGATGAACTTTCCGGTGTGAAGACCGGGACCGCTAAGCAAAAATGGAGATATTATAGTTGTCTGATATTCCTTTTTCACTGTCTAATGAGTTTATAATTACGCATTTGGTAAATATCCGGACTTTGATTTTCATATCCGCCAGAGGCCGACGACTGCTCCAATCTCAAGGGAAACAAAAGTCCTTGAGGAGCATTAAAGGATGAGGGATCCATCCAAAAAGCTGCACCTTTCTGAGAAAGAGCAGTGACGAAATAGAGCATAATGTCGTGTGCAACACCGGCATAGAGAGTGTTAGGCTCTGTGCGGAATTTTTGTTTATATGTGTCAATGAATTTTTTGTGCTGATCATTGGCATAGTCAAGATAGCCAATGGTAATTGTCGTATAATCGAGATGCTGAAGCTGTTCAAAATCAACATTGGGATTATCGACAAGATAGTTGCTTGTGCTCATCAGAGTGGGTACATGACTGTTGAGCGAGGAGAGACGGTTGAGCAATGTAGTGGCAAAAACAGTATTTTTGTTTTTGTCTTGATCATAGATACTTATTATCACATTATCGTCTGTCGATTTCAAGGAAGTGATGAGCTTTGCATTTGCCGCCCAATCAAAAAAAGTATATTTAATATCGGTACGGGCTGAGAGTTGTCGACTGAACTCGTTGTAGAACAGATGTTCCTCACTCCCTGCCCTCTTGTTGTTCGAGTGAATGATATACAGTTGTCCACCTTTATGTTTTTTTGCAACTATATCGAGCATCGAGGCTACGGTACCTTGATATGAAGGCATATATTTTACGACGTAAGGGTTGTCTTGAACCACCTCACTTCGCGACGAAAATGGATTGATTACAAATATCTTGTTTTCTTTTGCCAACTGAGCCAGTTTCTCAAACGGCTTCTTAACAAGCAGCGCTATTATGAAATCACTATTTGCTACGTTGTGCGAATTGAATGCTGCAACAACATCTTCATCTTTATCGGATGTTAAGTCAACCACATTTAGTACGACATTGCAACCTTGTTCCTGTAGCTGATCTAGTGCCATCAGAATTCCTTCATAGAACTGGATAAACTCGAACACTTTGTATTCTTTCTTGCCTCGCTGCTCTATGTCGAACTTAGACGTGGATATTTCATTGATTTTATCTAAATTAAGAGGAAGAATAAGACTCACAAAGACCTTGTTGTTGTTTTGCAATTCACGCACATTATAGTTGAATGTAGCTGTGGGAATACGTTGTTCCATAAACGGAGCTTGCGCTGAGGGGAAAGTTCCATAGGTCTCCTCAAACGTATACGGATCTGCTACTGGGCGTTGAACGACAATTGTCGGTACCGTAAATTGTGAAATGGAGATATTGTCAGTCTGTACTTTCTCTGACTGCTGCTGCTCCTGTCGTTTATATATTGCCTTTGCAGCCTGTTCGTTTGGACGTTGTTTTTCAGCCGACTGAGCCTGTTGACGCTGTTTCTCTGCCGCCAACTGCTCCTGACGCTGTTTCTCCGCCGCCAACTGTTCCTGACGCTGTTTCTCCGCCGCCAACTGTTCCTGACGCTGTTTCTCCGCCGCCAATTGCTCCTGACGCTGTTTCTCCGCCGCCAACTGCTCTTGACGCTGTTTCTCCGCCGCCACCTGCTGAGCAACATTATCCTCTTTCTTAGTCTCGACACGTGTCGGAGTATTCGTTTCTCTTTCGGTTACCTCAGCAGTCTTACGAGGCGGAATCTTTAACATTTGACCCGCTTTGAGTTGCTCCGTCTTCAATTCCGGATTGGCATCGACAATTTCTTCCATTGTTACACCATATTCCCGCGAAAGGCCATAGAGTGTCTGCCCCGGTTCTATTTTAATATAATGGGTGCGATTTGCGGGTGCCACCATAGCATCAGCTGCAGCCGACACCGCAGCTACACTATTTTCGTTTTTTGGCAGCCATACTGTATCGCCGACCTTTAAAAGGTGTATATCTGTTTTGATAACCGCATCGTAGTATTTCAATCCGTAAGCACGTGCGATCGAAAAAACCGTCTGTCCTTGCTCGACAATGTGAACGTAATAATCCTTGTTGCCCAACTGTTGTGTCTTGTCAGACACTTTGACAGCCACCGTTTTCGTGCCTTGCGCCGATGCGATGCCGAAAACAAAAATCATCAAAACAAAAAGGAGTCTTCGCATCTCAATTACAAAACTTTTATCTATATTTTATATATGCTTTTACAATTTATTTTTACCGCCTCTTCGTTTTTCTGCTTCATTCTTTTGCATCTGATTGACCTAGGTATCTCTATATCTTTACTCCCATTCTATCGTCGCTGGGGGTTTGGAACTGATATCATAAACCACACGATTGACACCCTTGACTCGATTGATAATCTCGTTTGATACGCGAGCCATGAAATCGTATGGCAGATGAGACCAGTCAGCTGTCATACCGTCGACTGACTCTACAGCTCGCAAAGCGACCACGCTTTCGTAGGTACGCTCGTCACCCATGACACCGACAGACTGCACAGGCAACAACATCGCTCCTGCCTGCCATACTTTGTCATATAGGTTATTTTCACGAAGTCCACGAATAAATATATCGTCAACTTCTTGTAATATCCTTACCTTTTCCGGAGTGACATCACTAAGTATGCGGATCGCGAGTCCAGGACCGGGGAATGGATGGCGACCAATCAACTCTTGTTTGATACCCAGCTGATGGCCTACACGTCGAACCTCATCCTTGAAAAGACTGCGCAACGGTTCCACAAGTTTTAGTTTCATATAGTCCGGCAATCCTCCAACATTGTGGTGGCTTTTGATAGTCTGCGACGGTCCTTTGACCGAACTCGACTCAATAACATCAGGGTATATGGTTCCTTGTGCCAACCATTTGGCATCGGTCACCTCTTTAGATGCATCATCAAACACATCTATAAATGTCTTGCCAATAGCTTTGCGTTTCTTTTCCGGATCGGTAACACCTGCCAAGACTCCATAAAAGCGTCCTTTTGCATCCACACCTTTGACATTTAGTCCCATATCCTTATAACTTTCAAGGACACTCTTGAATTCGTTTTTACGAAGCAATCCGTTGTCGACAAATATGCAATGCAAATTATGTCCTATGGCTTTGTTTAGCAAAACGGCAGCAACCGACGAGTCCACTCCCCCAGACAGTCCCAGGATGACCTTGTCGTCGCCGACCTGTTCTTTGATTTGCTTTACGGTCATCTCGATGAATGACTCTGGAGTCCAACTTTGATCGCAACCGCAAATGTCAACTACAAAATTTCTCAAAATGGACAATCCGTCAACAGAGTGATGCACTTCGGGATGAAACTGAATGGCGTAAGTCTGTTCGGCATCGATTTGATAACCTGCATAGCGTACATTGTCGGTAGAACAGATACAACGATAGTTATCGGGCAGGCTTTCTATGGTATCACCGTGACTCATCCATACCTGTGAACCGTTAGGAATACCCTTCATGAGTGGCGACATATTATCAATCCACTGTAGATTAGCACGGCCATATTCGCGGATTTTCGACTGTTGCACGCTACCGCCTCCATACTTAGCCAAATACTGAGCACCGTAGCATACGGCCAAAAGCGGCAGACTACCTTTTATCGCCGTCATGTCCGGAACAGGAGCATCGACTGCATTACAGGAAAAGGGACTGCCGGAAAAAATCACGCCCTTTACATTGCTGTCAAGGGTCGGAATCTTATTAAAAGGATGAATTTCACAGTAAATGTTGAGTTCACGGACCTTGCGTGCTATCAGTTGAGTATATTGAGAACCAAAGTCTAAGACTATTATTGTGTCCATGCAATTAGTTTTATATTAAAAAACAAAAGTACTATTTTTTTTTGAAATACAATAAAAAAAAACAAAAGTCGTTTTTAATCGAAAAAATATGTAATTTTGCAACCCATGAGACGAGTTACATACACACTGCTAATCACTATGGCAGTCACTTTGTTATGTGGCTGCGGAGGATACGATAAACTACTCAAAGGTACAGACTACGACGCAAAATACGAGGCAGCTGTCAAATATTTTGAAGAAGAGCGATACACAAGAGCACGCCAGTTGTTCGAAAATCTGACACTATATTACCGAGGTCGTGAACATGCCGAGGACATCAACTGGTTCTATGGCAAAAGTCTTCAAGAATCAGGCAATTACTATTTGGCCGCCTATCAGTTTAAGGTCTTTACCAAACGCTATCCTTATTCACCCCGTGCCGAAGAAGCTGCTTTCCTGATGGCATACTGCCAATACATGGATTCACCTGCTCACACTTTGGACCAAACCATCACTAAAGACGCCATCAGCGACCTAGAACAGTTTGCCTCTCACTACCCGTACAGTACACACATCCCTGAGGTTAACACTTACCTCGATGAGCTGAGAAACAAGCTAATGCAGAAAGACTACGAAATTGCAATGGGATATTATACCACCGAGTCGTACCGTGCTGCAGTGGTAGCCTTAGGCAATTTTTTGAACAATTATCCAGACTCGCCCCATCGCGAAGAGGCTATGTACTATATCATCAAATCAGGTTACGAATACGCCGTAAACAGCCGTGAGGATAAAATGAAAGAACGGTTGCAACAGGTGGTCAACAACTTTGACAAATTCGCCACCACATTTAAAGACTCTAAGCACATGTCCGACTGCCAAAAAATATATAACGACTGCAAAGCTAGATTGGCAGATTTAGAGTCCGCTACTATTTAACATATCATAATAACGAAATAATTTTCAAAAAATAATTCAAATCAACCTCCGATGGAAGAAAAGAAAAAACGTCCTGTCAACACAACCATAACACGTGACACCGAGAAATTCAGCAAAGACACAGAAAACATTTACGAAACTGTGGCAATGCTATCGAAACGAGCCAACCAGATTTCCAGTGACATGAAACGGGAATTGCACAAAAAAATAGAAGAATTCTCATCTGGTATCGACACCATGGACGAAATCTACGAAAACCGCGAACAGATTGAAGTAGTCCGTCATTACGAACAGATGCCGAAACCTACACTCCAAGCAACACAGGAATATCTCGACGACGAGCTTTACTACCGCAATCCAGCTAAAGAAGACCAAAACATGCAACGTCTCGAAGCAATGGAGAACGAAACCATTGCAGAGGAGAAGCTGAAAACAGAGTAAATATTATGTTACACGGCAAGCATATCATTGTCGGCATCAGCGGTGGCATTGCGGCCTACAAGGTGCCGCAATTGGTACGCCTGCTGGTAAAGGAAGGCGCAGAGGTTACCTGTGCTGTTACCGACCACGCCCTTAAATTCATCACCGATCTGACACTTGAAACGGTATCAGGACGAAAGGTTTATTCAAATCTTTTCGAACGCAACAATCCTCATAGCACTGAACATATCTCACTGAAAGACTGGGGAGATATGCTGGTTGTGGCACCTGCAACCGCCAATATTATCGGAAAAATGGCCAACGGCATTGCCGACGACGCGCTTTCAACTCTCCTGTTGTCGTTCAGAAAACCTGTGTTTGTATGTCCCGCAATGAATACTCAGATGCTCGAAAGTCCCGCACTGCAACGCAACATGGCTCAACTGCGTGCCGATGGCGTAAGGATTGTCGACTGCACTTCAGGCGAACTTGCATGCGGCACTAGCGGTAACGGGCGGATGGCAGAACCTGAAGAGATAGTGAAATCACTGAAACGAGCCTTTTTGAGTTCTACATCAGCGAACCACAAAATACTCATCACCGCTGGACCTACCTACGAAAAAATAGATGCCGTACGCTTCATAGGCAACTTCTCGTCAGGCAAGATGGGATTTGCACTGGCTGAAGAGTTCGCCTCTCGAGGTTCCGATGTCATTCTCATATCCGGTCCTACTCACCTTGTCACCGACCATCCACGCATCAAACGCATCGATGTCACTTCGGCACAACAGATGTACGAAGCGGCAGTATCTCATTTCCAATCCTGCAACATTGCCATACTAAGTGCTGCTGTAGCTGATTTCAGACCCGACCACGCAGCTGACTATAAAATAAAGAAGCAGAACGACAACGACGACATGACAATTCATCTGGTACAAAATCCAGACATTCTGGCTTCGCTGGGAAAGATAAAACAACCCGAACAAATGCTTGTAGGATTTGCTTTAGAGACCGACAACGAGATTGAAAACGCAAAGGAAAAACTGAAAAAGAAAAACTTAGACTTTATAGTCCTCAACTCCCTACGTGATGCAGGAGCCGGTTTCGGACACGACACCAACAAGGTTACCATCATCAATCGTAACGGTACTGTCAACAAAGGCAAACTTAAAAGCAAACAGGCCGTAGCCAGCGACATAGCCGACGCAATACTAAATTATAACACTTCCAAATAAATGAAACAAACTAAAACCATAACCGTGGCCATGATCATTGCCGCAGCCTTTCTGGGTGTGCAGATATTTATATGTGCCACTTTGGTGCCGACCGACCAAACATCCGACAATCCATCAAAAAACACATCCCCTCTTCCGCGCATATACTCTCCAGTAATACCAGACACCATGAGTCTGGCTGGCGAAATGGTACCGATGGATACGTACTATGTACGAGAAGGGCTAGACCGCGAACTCATTGCCAACACTTACGGGCATACCAACATGCTGCTCTACTTGAAGCGTGCAAACCGATATTTTCCTGTTATTGAACCAATACTGAAACGCAACGGTATTCCTGACGACTTCAAATACCTTGCTGTCATCGAAAGCGGCCTAACCAACGCCACATCTCCTGCCAAAGCTCAGGGATTCTGGCAGTTTATGAAAACCACAGGACTAAAATACGGACTCGAAATCAGTGAAGAGATAGATATGCGAAACAACCTGGAAGCATCCACAGAGGCAGCATGCAAGTACTTGAAAAAACTTTATAACCAGTTCGGAAGCTGGACGGCAGCTGCTGCTGCATATAATTGCGGTGAAGGCGGACTGTCTAAAAACTTTGAAAAACAAAACATAACGTCATATTACGATACCAGACTGAATGCTGAGACATCACGCTATGTATACCGGTTGCTCGCAGTGAAGCAAATAATGCAACACCCGCAAGACTATGGTTTCTTCCTGAAACGCAGCGACCTGTACCCTATGATTCCAACTCGCAATGCCATACTCGAAGGTCAAAATATCAACCTATACGACTTTGCACGTCAGAATGGAACCACATACAAGACATTACGCGAGTTAAATCCTTGGATTACAACAGACAAACTAACCAATAAGACAAACAAAAGCTATACTGTGAAACTTCCGACAGAAAGCGGAACAAGCCTTGCCAAGATACGCACCGACCGTGACAAGGCAGCGGATTTCATAACTAAAATGTAAAACCGATAATGAACAAACTCGAAATACTCGGTGCCAGAGAACATAACCTACAGAATGTAGATATCGACCTGCCGCGAAACAAACTAGTGGTGTTTACCGGTTTAAGCGGAAGCGGCAAGTCGTCTCTTGCATTTGACACCATATACGCCGAAGGACAACGACGCTACATGGAGACATTTTCTGCCTACGCTCGGCATTTTATCGGTAACATGGAACGACCTGATGTCGATAGCATTAACGGACTGAGTCCCGTCATTTCCATAGAGCAGAAAACCACTAACAAAAATCCACGATCCACCGTAGGTACCGTGACCGAGATATTCGACTTCTTACGCTTGCTCTTTGCCCGCACAGCCGACGCCTACTCACATGTGAGCGGCAAAAAGATGATAAAACATAGCGAAAGTCAGATACTCGAAATCATCACCAACGACTTCTCTGACAAAGATATCACCATATTGGCTCCTCTTGTGCGGAGCCGTAAAGGACATTACCGCGAACTGTTTCAACAAGTGGCAAAAAAAGGCTATCTGCGTGTTCGCGTGGATGGCGAGATTCGCGAACTGACTTACAATATGCAGGTCGACCGATACAAAACACACGATATTGAACTTGTTATTGACCGTCTGCGTATAAACGCCAAAAGCCAGCATCGCCTGTCTGAAGCTATAAAGACAGCCTTCAAACAAGGGAAAGGCATGCTGATGATTATAGAAAATCCAGAGTCAGGTTCCAAAACAACTCAAAAACCGCACTATTTCAGCCGTATGCTTATGGATCCTGACACTGGGGTATCATATCCTGAACCTGAACCTAACACATTCTCATTCAACTCGCCATACGGTGCATGCCCAAAATGCAACGGACTTGGCGAAATAACGGAAATAGATATCAAAAAAATAATCCCAGATCCATCGAAAAGCATACGCGGCGGCGCATTTGATGTCCTTGGAAAATATTCACCAAACAACTATCTCTATAGGCAACTTGAAAACCTTGGACGTATCTATCATTTCTCTATCGAAGACCCCGTGGAGAGCTTGAGTGAAGAGGTAATGAATATCATCCTATATGGATCTTCTGACTACATGGGGATCACACTATCCGAAGAAAGTAGCTATCATGGAGGATTCCCCGGCATTGTCAACTATATATCCGAAATGGCACTCGACGACCAACCAGCCTCACTACAAAAATGGGCTGCATCCTTCATGAACACCATTCCATGCCCCTCCTGCAACGGACATAGACTGAAGGAAGAGTCTCTGTGTTTCCGCATCGATGGCAAGAATATTGGCGAAGTTGCCGACATGAATCTTACAGAACTGTACGACTGGGTGAACGGGTTGGAAGAACGTCTCGACAACAATCGCCGCGAGGTGGCACACGAAATAATCCGTGAGATACAAAACCGAATTAAATTCTTGCTCGACGTCGGTGTCGGCTACCTTTCACTATCCCGCAGTTCCAAATCGCTAAGCGGCGGAGAAAGTCAACGCATACGCCTCGCCACACAAATCGGAGCAAAACTAGTCAATGTGCTATACATTCTTGACGAACCCTCTATAGGCTTGCATCAACGCGACAACCGTCAACTAATCGATGCCCTCAAAGAACTTCGCGATTTGGGAAATTCTGTAATAGTGGTAGAACATGACCGCGACATGATACTCAATGCCGATTATATAATAGACATCGGACCTGGTGCGGGAGTCCGAGGCGGAAAGATAGTGGCCGCAGGATCACAGAAAGAATTTCTAAAACACAAGACTCTGACTTGCGACTACCTAAACCGCATCCGCGATATAGGCATACCGGAACGGAGAAGCGTAAAAGACCGCAAACACCTTATACTTGAAGGTGCTACCGGAAACAACCTGAAAGATGTTACTCTCGACATCCCTCTTGGACTTTTTGTATGCGTCACGGGGGTTAGCGGCAGTGGCAAATCGTCTCTCATCAACGAGACTCTGCATCCTATCCTCAACCAGCATTTTTACCGCTCACAACGCCATCCCCTACCCTACCGCAGAATACAAGGTATAGAAAACATCGACAAAGTCATCGAAATCGACCAATCACCTATTGGACGCACACCTAGATCTAACCCGGCTACTTACGTCGGCATTTTCGACGAAATCCGACAACTTTTCGCACTACTTCCCAGCGCAAAGATAAGAGGGTATAAACCGGGACGCTTCTCGTTCAACGTCAGCGGAGGACGCTGCGACACTTGCAAAGGTGCCGGAATGAGAACCATAGAGATGAACTTCCTGCCAGACGTATATGTCAATTGCGAGGTCTGCAACGGCAAACGTTACAACCGCGAAACTCTTGAAATACGCTACAAAGGAAAATCTATTGCCGATGTGCTGGACATGACCGTCAACGAAGCTGTAGACTTCTTCGACAGCTATCCTAAAATAGCACGCAAACTACAGGCCATCAAAGATGTAGGATTAGGCTACATAACTCTGGGGCAACCATCAACCACCCTCAGCGGAGGTGAAGCACAACGTATAAAACTCGCTACAGAACTCGCAAAACAAGATACCGGTAACACGCTCTATATTCTCGATGAACCAACTACTGGGCTGCATTTTGAAGATATCCGCGTATTGCTGGAAGTGCTACAAAAACTGGTAGACAAGGGCAACACCATCCTCATAATCGAACATAATATGGATGTCATAAAAGTGGCCGACTGGATTATCGATATCGGTCCCGACGGAGGCATCAAAGGCGGCGAAATCGTATTCAACGGCACACCGGAAGATCTGGCTAAACGCACGGACAATTTCACAGGTCTGTATCTGAAAGAAGAACTCGAAGCCTGTCGAACAAAAAAATGAATACCTTCCTAACTATAATATATTTGCTCAGCATTCCATTAATAGTAATGCGCCTGGCCAACCGATGGAAATGGATTGAGAAAGTCAGTCCGATGACAGTGCTTTACATCATAGGACTTCTCGTTGCCAACCTGACTCCGACAAATAATGGAATCTTCAATATCGACACCACAACCAACACGTTCATCAGCAACCTGGCCGTGCCATTAGCTATTCCTCTCATGCTCATGGGATGCAACACGGGCAACTGGAATATTCGGAAAGCTCTTCGAGTATTCCTATCCGGATTATTGGCTGTTCTTATCGCCACAATAGCCGGCTTCTTCATCTTTCAACCTTCAGAACATACGCCGGAATCGTACATAGAATTTGCCCAAGTGTGCGCTGTCGCTACAGGTATCTATACAGGAGGTGTGCCCAACATGGGAGCTATAAAACAAGCCGTCGGTATGCCACATCAGACATATCTCTACATCACAAGCTACGACCTTATAGTCACTGGATTATACTTAGTGTTTATAATATTCTTCGGTAAAACAGTGTTCCGCAAACTGCTTCCTGCCTCATCAGAAGCAAACGACATCAGCCTCATAGATGACAATAACACAAAAGTCAACCCATTTGACCGCAAGCACATTAAAAGCACCCTACTCGCAATAGGCATAACCCTCGCTATAGTTGCTACAAGTTACGCAGTGTCAATGGTTACATCGAAAGACGGCAATCCAAATATGACGGTACTGATACTCTTGCTCACAACACTTGCCATAGCCGCATCCTTCCTTCCTTCGATGCGACAACAACAGCATTCGTTCGACTTGGGACTGTATTGTGTCTATGTTTTTTGTCTTGCAATAGCCACTGCGTGCGACATACGCGAAATGGATATAGTTGGAAGCCTGTCAATACTTTATTACTTAGGATTCATTATTTTATGTTCTTTAATACTACAAATCCTCTTTGCCAAAATACTGAAAATCGATGGCGATTCGGTAATGGTGTGCAGCGTGGCACTCATCAACTCACCACCATTCGTACCATTGGCAGCCGCTCTGCTAAGAAATAAAAACATCGTAATTCTCGGTATCACTGTGGGGTTGCTCGGTTACATGCTCGGCAACTACCTCGGCATCGGAATCTATCACTTACTTCTTGCTATAGGCTAATTTTTAGCATCGTATGCCTGAACACGGGCTTTGATGTCATCAGGAATCACTGCACTTGTAGCAGCCGAACGAATATAACCTGACATTACCGTGAGACACGTTGCACACGGTTGTCCTGTAACTGAATTTACGACTTGCTGACGCACCTGCAGGCTTTTGTTGCCCCAATGCGATACACACGTGGTTACGGCAACGCTGTCTTTCCAATGTATCTGACTGTGGAAATCTACCTCGACATGAACCACCATAACTGTAAAATCGCCTTCCTCTGGAGCGACAGGTATTCCGGCATCAGCAAAGTATCTGGATTTGCCCAAATCAAAGAATTCCATGATGACTGCATTGTTCACATGCCCCATCATATCTATATCGTTAAACCTAATTTGAAGTGGTAAAGTATGCATATTATTTAAATAATCATTTCTTTTTCAACGAGAAGAAAAATTCCAATCCACCGCCGTCACGATTGCGAACATATATGTCGCCACCGTGGAAAAGTACAGAATGTTTGACTATGGAAAGACCTAAGCCTGTGCCTCCTGTCTTACGGCTACGGCCCTCGTCAATGCGTAAAAAACGGTCGAAAAGCTTTGGAAGATAAGCATTGTCTACTCCTCGACCTGTATCATAAAAGCGAATATAAAAACTTACTAAATCCTCTTTATAGCACTCTATGACCACATCAACATTGTCGCCGGCATATTGAATGGAATTTTCGAGCAAATTGCGGAAAATACTGTATACTAGACTATGATTCCCAACAATATACATCGATTGTTGCAATTTATTGAAAACGTTTATTCCGTGAACCTTGCACGTGTCTTCCAGTTCGGATACAGCCTCGTCTGCTATGTCACTTAGACTAATCTCCTCTTTCGGGAAAAGGTCAGCAGACTCTTCCAATTTGTTTATTAAGGCAACATCACCGATAAGGTCCGAGAGCCGTAAAGTCTGCGAGTAACATCGGTTTAGAAACTGAATCCTCTTTTGTTCATCAACGGGCTTGTCACCAAGCAGTATCTCCAGGTAGCCTCGTATACTGCTCACAGGGGTTTTCAGTTCATGAGCTATGTTGTTTGTCATCTCTTGTTTCAACTGACGGTTGCGCTCTTGTTCCAGAATAATCTGTTGCTTTGATTCTTCGAGCGATTGTGCCAACTCTTTCAGTTGTTTGATTAGCTTGCGCTGCCTGACATGGTTCCAAAAAAGAAAAACCAGCAGGAGAAATATTAACCCAACAATAACTGAAGCCCCTAATGTCATATAATCAACAATTTAGTTACCAAGATAGACATATCCAAATCCGCTATGATTGACAATGGAATCGGCAAGTGCTCCGATTTTTTTTCGCAAGCGGGCTATATGGACATCTACTGAACGGTCTCCGACACAAATGTCTCCATCCCAAACTTTTTCCATAATTGCCTTACGAGTGAAATGTTCTCCTTTATTGGTTACCAACAGGTCTAGGATTTTGAATTCTGTCTTTGTCAGTGCCACCACTGCTCCACTCACAATTACCTGTTTACGCTGACGGTCGATAATTATGTCAGAAGTATCGGCATCTGACCTATATAGTTCTGCACGTTTTAACACGGCACGAATACGAGCCAACACTGTCGGGAAAGAAAATGGTTTGGTAATATAATCATCGGCTCCTGATGAAAAACCCTCAAGTTGCTCGTACTCTGCTCCTAATGCAGTAAGAAAAATGATTGGTGTGTTATTGCCATCAGCCCGCAAACGGCGTGCCATCTCATACCCTGACATACGCTCCATCATCACATCAAGCAATATCAAACTGACCGGTAATCCTCCGTCCAAAAACGACAAGGCTGACTCTGCGGAATTGGCACATTCCACATCAAATCCTTCACTTTCAAGGTTGAAACGAAGGATATCGCATAGGTCTGGCTCGTCGTCTACGACAAGTATTCTGCTCACTGATTCAACAACGTCTTAACAATTTCAGACACAACACGATTGTCAGCTTGACCGGCGAATCGCTTTGACGCTTGTCCCATCACCTTACCCATGTCTTTCGGTGTGGTTGCACCCACCTCTGCAATGATGGTTTTTACCGCCTGCTCTATCTCTTCGCGACTCATCTGCTTGGGCAAGTAGCGTTCGATAATACCGGCCTGGAAGATTTCCACATCGGCCAAATCTTTTCGATTCTGCTGCACATATATATCGGCAGCTTCTTTGCGTTGTTTAACGAGTTTTTGTAGCATAGCTATCTCTGCTGATTCCGAGACTTCCCCGTTGACAGCATCCTTACCTGTCTTAAGAAGTAAAATGGCCGACTTGATGGCACGGAGCGACTCCAGCACATCCTTTTCCTTGTTCAGCATCGCCTGCTTGATGTCATTGTTAATTTGGATTTCTAAACTCATAGGATATAAATAATATAAGATTATACTCTTCTCATTTACAAAGAACGGGGAAGTATCGACTTCCCCGTTCTTGTGGCATTGACTGGAATTGAACCAGTGACACACGGATTTTCAGTCCGCTGCTCTACCAACTGAGCTACAACGCCATCTTTTAAGCGTTAAACCTATTCGGAACAACGTCTAAAATCGTTCTGAAAACATTTGCAAAAGTACAACTATTTTAGATACTGACAAAATATTTTTTAAAATTTTAGTCTCCTGTAAAGCCTACATTACTAATTTTCAATACGGTATAGCAGACAAATAATTATCCTTCCCAATCTAATCATCCTACTTTTTCGCTCCCCGGAAGGACTTCGTCTTCTGTTTTTTCTTTATTTTTCCCAAAGAGTTGATCGATAATAAGCAAAAACACTCCGACACTGATACATGCATCGGCAACATTGAATATCGCATTGAAAAACTCGGCATGCCTGCCACCTATAACCGGAAACCATTGCGGCCAAGTCCACTCAAAAAGAGGAAAATAGAACATATCTACTACTTTGCCGAAGAAAAAAGGTGCATAACCTCCACCTTCTGGGAACATGGTTGCTATGTCGGTAATGGTACTCTCGCTAAACAAAAGCCCATAAAAGCATCCATCGATGACATTGCCGACGGCACCAACAAAAATCAGTGATACACTTATCAACAGCAGATAGCGCGAATCCTTTCTTATTAACCTAACAAGCAGATACATGACGAATGCAGATGCCAGAATACGAAAAAGTGATAGAATAAACTTGCCAACATTGCCACCAAACGACAATCCAAAGGCAATTCCATTGTTTTCAACGAAGTGTAGTCTGCACCATTCTCCAATAAGCGCTATATCGCCACCAATAGGCAAATGTGTTTTTATCCATATCTTGAGAATCTGGTCGACAATCAGCAAAACACCTATGACAACAAAACAAATCCAATATTTCTTTCTTATAGCGTTATTCATAAATTTTTCTTATTCACCTCGTTATAACAACAGGGCTATTTTTGATAATTTGCAAAATTACACATTTTTTCTTTGCTATAATATTTTATCTCTTCGATGAAAGCAACATTGACTCGCACTGGTCGACCAATTCGTCATACCATTGTTGTCCGAACCTTCGTACAAGAGACTCTTTCAAATATCGGTATAGTGGTTCGCCTTCGACACGTCCTTTGACGACAGCACAATGGCAAATATCCCATTCGTGATAATTGACAGCCTTGAATTCACCAAAATTTTCTATCCTTACAGGATACAGATGGCATGATATAGGCTTGCGGAAATCCACTTTGCCATCACGCCAAGCCTTTTCTATTGCACATAGTGTGACACCATTCTCGGATATGGAGTAGGCACACTCGGCATTATTGACAAGCGGAGTGCATGGCAACTTATCGACATCAAGCGACCATACACCTTCACGATCCACCACATCGACTCCTTCCAAACTCATGTATGGTTTGACATACGGGTAAATCCTCTCTAACACAGCGACTTCATCCTCTTCAAGCGGTGCTCCACAATCGCCCTCAACGCAACAAGCCCCTCTGCATTGCTGCAGGTCACAGCAGAAACACACATCTACCAGATTGTCGGATATAATGCAGTCGTCAACTATCAGCATAAAACTGTAATTATCTTATCGGCCAAAACAGAAGCCAGTTTGTAACGCGATTCAACGGTCCATCCAGCCACATGGGGTGTAAGTACCGTATTGGGCGATGACAACAGAAAACGGAAGTCTGCAGGGATATTTTCAATGTTCAAGCCGTCTTTCGACATATCTTCATATTCAATCACATCAAGAGCAGCCCCAAGCACCTTACCTTGTTGCATTGCCACCGTCAAGTCGGATGTCTTTACAACGGCTCCACGTGATGTATTAATGATAAAAATCTGATTCTTGCATGCAGCAAAAAAGCCCACATCTATCATATAATGGGTTTCGTCGGTCAACGGAACATGCAGACTTACGATGTCAGCTCGTCGCTGCAGTTCTGCCAACGATACCTCTTCTACCCATGAAGGAGCATAACCCGACGGCTTGTACTTGTCGTAGGCTATAACATCGCATTCAAAACCTTGCAACCGCTGTGCAAAAGCACTCCCCATATTGCCAAAACCGATTATACCTACCGTCCTGCCTTTCAATTCCAACCCACGGTTGGCCTCACGACGCCAATAACCTTGTCGCACCTCTGTGTCGGCTACAGTAATCTTGTCCATAAGGGCAAGCAGCAGTCCTACCGTATGTTCACCCACAGCAACACGGTTACCTTCCGGCGAGTTGAGACATCGTATGCCGACGCTCTCCGCATAATCCACATCAATAGTTTCCATACCTGCACCTACCCTCCCGATACACTTTAGATGGCGGGCTTGGTCTATGAAGTTTTTATCAATGGATATTTTGCTTCTAACAACAATGGCATCAAACTCTTTAATCTGTTCCAAAAGTGAATTATAGGTGCAATCGGGTTGCACCTGACATTCAAAACCAGCGACTTTGAGTTTTTCCCACAAAACAGGATGGGTTTTGTCTGTGATTAGTATTTTCATATGATTCGCTTCCTTTAATTCATAATTGTACTAATTATGTGTAAAATGCTCAAAGCGAGGCGACGGCATAGTTATCACCCTTGATGTCGAAGCACCGAGAATGCCTATCCCTCCTTCTATATTGCAATACACCTGAACCGGTTCAGAAAACAGGTTGTCGATGTCGGAGCTGTATCCGGAACTTGTCGTGTTGTACTTATGCAAGTCTTCAGATAAAGACTTGATATATAAGCGAACAGGTATTTCCTCTGTCAGGTAACTATGGGTATAATAACCATTCCAGTTTTCAAATTCGAGTGTGAATTCATGCTCACCGCCGGAAAACATCTCCGAACTGAATTCCAATGTGTTGCCATAAAAACTGCCATCATATCCGTCTAGAGCATCCCCGACCGACAAGCTATTGACTATCGGATCGTTGACAGAAAAGTACTTTTTGTAAAAACTGGTCGTATCCCATATACGAGTCGTATCGTCAATCCATAGTACATCCGCTGTGTAGATACTCAAATTGTAATACTCCTTGCTACTGTTTGATTTTATCTTTATTCGAATCTTATATGAGGTTTCACCGTATCTGCTACGTTCTGTTGTGTCACATATATAGTCCATTATTTCAACCTGCACTTGATGAGGAACAACAGTAACCGCACTGACATCGCCATCATGCCCCGGCACATGCGCTAAAACCCGCAATGTATCGCCAATCTTGGGACGTAGCGAAAACCGATACCCACCGTAATAATTGTCACCACCATATTTGTAATAATCATAATAATCATAGTATTCTGGTATCTGGAAACAAGTGCTGTCATATATTCCGGAATAAGTCACGTCTCCGACTGATACACTCACCGAAGCATTATCGATAGACCCAAACCTGCCGTTGTCAAGAAAAAAACGACTATAGCCGATATAAACCGTCATAAGCGAATCGTTTTCCGGTTTTGATATCATCACCACATATGGCGAGATATCGCCAGGATCGAATTGTATCACTTTCTCGCACGAGCCGAAAAGCATCGCAACGACTGCAAACAAAGGAAGTACTTTCGAAGCAACTATATGTTTTTCTGTTTTCATACTGACTAGAATTTAAAATTGTACGACACTGAAGGAATTATAGGAAACAGGGAAAGCTGCACAAGCGACGAACCATAGTGTACTCCGTTGATAATGGAATGGCTGTTCCCTCGCTCATATACTATAAATGGGTTTTTACGGTTGTACACGTTGTACACACTAAAACTCCATGTACGGACACCATGCTTCTTCTGCTTATGGATATTGATACCTATATCAAGACGGTGATACGAGGGCATGCGGAAGTTATTGCGCGACTCAATATACGAGATGACTTGACCGGTCTCAACGTCAATAAACTCCTGCATGGCCAATGTGCCAACATTGCCCGACGAGTATACCCATGCGGCACTACAGTCAATCTTATTACTCGGCTTATAGCTTACCATGATTGATACATCGTGACGACGATCGTATTTTGCAGGAAACGGCTCTCCGTTGTTTATGGTCTGACCTTCGCGGTCAAACTGACGCATAGTACGACTCAAGGTATATCCTATCCAACCCGTGAAATCACCAACCGTACGTTGAGCCAACAACTCAAGCCCATACGACCACCCGTCACCCATAAATACCTTATTCTCCCAACCTTCTGATATTCCGAAAAATGACGCCCCGTCTTTGTATTCTAGCATATTCTCCATATGCTTGTAATACAGTTCGGCCGACAAATCGGCAATTCCTGACCAATTGTAAAAAACACCAGCTGCCACCTGATGAGCATACATAGGCTCTATACGCGATGTCACAGGCACCCACAAGTCGGTCGGAAGACTGATGGAACTGTTCGAAAGCTGATGCATGTACTGCGTCATAAAACTATAACCTGCCTTCACTGATATGTCATCGCTGAGCATAAAGCGTCCGCTAAGACGTGGTTGAACCGAGGGATATAATTTACCTTCAACAGCAAAACCGGTAAGATTGACCCCCATATTGATTTTAAAAGCCTCTGTTATATTCCAATCATCCTCAATGAATGCAGTCATCTCGTTGGTATGTATAACTGAACCTCCCAGAATAGTATCGTATTTGAAACTACCTGAAGTACCTGTCTCTTCTGCTTTACTCCCTGTGACATCAGGTTGGAAAATATGATGAGTATAGCTGCCACCGAATTTTACCGTATGGTCAGGATTGGGCTGGTAATCGAAATCCACCTTGGCAATGATGTCTCGTATTCCCGACTTGTAAAACATCTCCACCATGTAATAGTCCTCGTAATTGTAGTAATAGTCACTCTCTTCCACCTTTATACTCACATCATTGCGATAACGAGTATAAGCACCGGTGACATTCATGAAGATTTTTGGCGTAAGCTCATAGTTCCACCTCAACGAAGTTACAAGATTGCCCCAGTTGTACCCAAGCTTTAAATACTCTTCCGATACACTGCCGTCATAATCCGTATATGTGGATTTTATTCGTGCATAAATCTTGTCATCTCCCGAATACCAATTGGCAATCAAACGACTACGATTATTGAAACGATGGGTAACTTTGGCGTTAAGGTCGTAGAAATAATAACCCAGATTGGTACGTCCCATGTCTTCCATCATACCTATCGCCATAATTGCCGGCTGCATCAAGAGATCGAAATAAGTACGACGATAGCTGACATTGAATGTGGTCTTGTCCTTGTAAAGCGGACCCTCTAAATTTACTTTTGCTGCAATATCCCCAACCGACACATTGCCATGCAGTTTCTTATCGTTACCGTCATTGGAGGTAATATCGAGTACCGACGACAGACGCCCACTGAAACGGGCGGGAAAACTACCTTTGTAAAGTGTCACACCCTTGATGGCATCAGCGTTGAAAGCCGAAAAGAAACCACCAAGATGGTTGACATTGTATAGTGACACACCATCGAGCAGGAAGAGGTTCTGGTCGGGGCCTCCACCACGAACATAGATCCCAGACATACCCTCAGTACCGCTTTGAACCCCGGGAAGCAACTGCAATGCCTTCAGCACATCGGTCTCTCCAAACAGGACAGGAATAGCTTTGATATGCTCGACAGGAATGTCGATAGCACTCATTTGCGATGAGCGGTGCGAGCTGATTCTGTCTGCTGTGATAGTCACCACTTGCAACTGAGTACTCGACTCCATTGTGATATTCAGCTCTTTGTTGCCATCTAAATCGAAGATACTGCGATAAGTCTGGTAGCCGACATACGAGATACGCAACGCCACCTCCCCTTTAGGTAAAGTCAATGAATATCGACCCTGCGCATTGGTAAGTGCACCCTTGCCGGAAATAGAATCATATACCGTAGCACTAATAAGCGTCTCACCCGACGAAGAAGCCCTGATAGTACCGCTTATTGTGTAGTTTTGTCCGTTGACCGCTGCTACGGTAACCATTAGCAACAGTACAGTTGTAATTAGTTTTATCATTATAATAGTAATTAACTATACTATAATAGAGAAATTTATTCTTCTCCGGTAAAAAAATCATGAAACCATCCGCTAGGCTGATCTTTCGACAATAAGGTTCCGCAATAGCGACAATAACGGGCATCGGCATCGCTTTCGCTATGACCACAATGGGAACAGAATCTCGTTGTCGTTAAGCCTATAGAAACATCCTCGTTGTATTCGTCAAATTCGTCAGGAACAGTCTCAATATCATCCTCTGCATCTTCTCCTTTCCCACCCTGCTTGTATTCGTGAAATGTCTCACCAACCAAGATACCAGTCGGAACAGCAATGATTGAGTAACCAAGAAGCATGACTAACGTGGATATCACCTGACCCATTGTCGTCACCGGCGCAATATCGCCGTAACCAACTGTTGTAATGGTAACTACAGCCCAATAAATAGCTGTAGGTATACTTGACATTGCGGGATTTTTCCCATGTTCAAACATATATATCACCGCTCCGAGAATAATTGCTACCACAAAAACAAACAGCATAAATATCAATATCTTGGCAACACTGCGACGTAGAGCATTAAGCAAATGAAAACTTTCATGCAAAAAGCGTTGCATATTGAAAATTCTGAAAATACGAAGTGTCCGAAGCACTCGTAGCACCGTAAGAGTCTGTGTGGCCGGAATCAACAAACTTAAATAGGCTGGGAATATAGAAAGAAAATCAATGATGCCATAAAACGACAACACATACTTCCATGGACGCTGCAGACAGTATATCCGCAAATAGTATTCTAATGTGAAAATAATAGTAAAGAGCCACTCTATTATCTTCAGCACCCATCTCATATTGGCATGAACGGCCTCAAAACTGTCGAGCATAATAACCAACAGATTGAGACCAATAAGCACCAGCAACCAGATGTCAAACTTCTTACCTGCCGGCGTGTCAGCCTTGAAGATAATGCGATAAATCTCTTTTTTTGTGATGTTGCGATATTTTTTCGGCAACAAGACATTGAATATCAGCCAATGGAAGAAATTACCAACAGCATATACTATTTTTTTACCGATATTTCTGTAATTCAATCCAGTAAAAAACTTACTCAATTTTTCCCATATCCAAACCAAAGGATGGCTGACTGCATACCAGATGAGCCTCAATATCTTGACAAATAGATTTGGATTTTTTTCTGACATACCCTTACCTAATTTATTTGTATCAATTCACTTTGCTATATTCAATCGCCGACTGATTTTCTTGTCTGAACACCGATGAAGCTACTCTTTGTATATCAGCGGTGGTAGACTGACGATAAAGATCAGGTTCCTCATTTATCCAGTCCAGGTGTCCCAACCGTTCATAATAACACAATGCCATTGCACAGTCGATTGCCTTATACTGCGAGAAGGCAAATGTAGCCTCATATTTATTTACAACTTTTATCAATTCTTGTTCCGACACAAACTCTCTTGATATACATTGCAACTGATATTCAACTGCCTGTATAGCTTCGTCGAAACCAACACCGTCAACCATTTTCCCGGAGACAACAAATAACCCAGGATCTTCGTCGCCTGTAACATAGGCATCTATCTCTGTAAACAAAGAATTTTTCTTTACAAGTTCGTTTAGCAAACGCGACGAAGTTCCATTCGACAAAATATCGCTAATCAAATCTACAACTCTGAAATCCAGACTCTTGCGACCGCTAACATGATAGCCAAGATATAGTGCATTGGATGGCACTTCACGTTGCACTATAAGGCGACGCCGTTCTCTCTGTTCCGGCTCTTGAGGCAAAATATGCGTCACCTCGTCACCTGCAGATATGTCACCGAACAGTTTCTCAACCATCTTGGCCACCTCGTCGCTACGCACATTCCCAACAATGGAAATAATTGCATTATTTGGACGATAGTAGCGGTAAAAGAAACTTTCTACGTCGGCAAGAGTAGCATCTTGCACATGACGAATATCACTACCTATAGTACACCAACGATACGGATGAACCTTATAACACAAGGGACGCAAAAGCATCCACATATCACCGTATGGTTGGTTGACATACCGGTAATTGTATTCCTCCGTCACCACCGACTGCTGCACTTCGAGACTACGTTGGGAGAAATCCAGTTGACGCATCCGGTCGGCCTCCAGCCACAACGCAGTCTCAAGATTCCCATTTGGAACAGTTATGTAATAGTTGGTGAAATCATTATTAGTCATAGCGTTTGACTCACCTCCAATCCTGGTAACGACTGCATCGAAATCAGGCACTTGCCTGGTGCCTCCGAACATCAAATGCTCGAAAAGATGCGCAAAACCCGTACGTTGCGGATCCTCATCCCGCGCACCAACATGATACAACGTGTTGACTGTAGTCAACGATGTCGTCGGCTCTTCTTGAACCAAGAGCGTCAAGCCATTATTTAACACATATTTCTTATATTGTATCACCGCTCAAAATCAATTTCAAAAAAAACGATTCTACATAGAAATTATTGTGTTTTTTTTAGTGCCAATACAATTTTTTCTGCAATTATATGTTAATGCATTATACTAAAATAAAACACAAGTAATAGGTAACTGAAATTAAAAACTCCAACTATATTAATAATTCAACATCATGCGTAAAAAAAACACTCTGTCTCTATTTTCCTTTATCGTATTTTCTCTTTTCAACATTGCACTTGTAGCCCAGCCGGGCGGACCGGGCGGCCCTCCTCCGGGAGGCGGATTCCCAGGTGGATTTCCAGGCGGTCCACGTGGCGAGAAACAAATGCAGCAAACACAACAAAAAAGCTCTACTGTAAAGCAGAAAAAAAAAGTCACCGACGGAAGTACATTTAAAATCGTCGGTTCGCTGATTGATAGCAGCAATAACGAACCTCTTATGTACTGCAATGTGGCTGTTCTTGAAAAAGAAGATAGCAGTTTTGTGAAAGGTGCCGCTACCGATGTCAACGGCTACTTCGAAGTAAAAGAAATCCCTGCCGGAGAATACTTGCTCCGCATATCATACATGGGTTATGTCACGCGCTTCGTACCGGTAACTGTCACCAACAACACTGCTTTGGGCTCCATCAATATGAAAAAAGGAGCCGCTCAACTTAAAGCCGTAAAAATCACCGCAGAACGCCCATTATACGCAATGGACGGCGAAAAGATGGTCTACAACGTTTCAGAAGACCCTTCTATACAGACCGGTACAACTGAGGATGCACTTCAAAACGCACCCGGCGTTGAAGTAGACGTGGAAGGCAACATCACTCTACGCGGTGTGAGCAGCGTGGAAATATGGATTAACGACAAGCCCTCCAAACTTACCGAAGAAAACCTGAAAACCTATTTACAAACCCTCCCTGCCAATGCACTCGACCGCATTGAAACCATAACCAACCCTTCGGCAAAATACGCCACCGACGCTGAAGCAGTTATCAACATCATCACCACTGCTCATATTAAAAGCAATAAATTCATTAGCTTCGGCATCAATGGCAGCAACCAGCCGTTCATCAGCCCCTGGGTAAGCTACATGTGGTCTAAGGAACGTCTCAGTTTCAATATCTTTGCCAGCGGACGCTACTCGTTCCGCGATAACGAAAACGACCTGTGGTCAATGCAACGCCGCGACGGAACTGCCAACGACACATACGACACCATCATGGAACAAACCGACACATCAACCAGCAGCAATCGCAGCGGTAGCGGTAATATCTTCATGTCTCTCAACTACGAAATCGACTCAATGACTGAACTGTCATTAGATGGAGGTGGATTCTACAACTATGGCCGTACCTACTCCAACCGAGATGTCGCACAAACCTATTGGCCGCTGAATCTGGACAGCAGCATCGTCTACGCCATCAACGACACTAACACAGACAATCGCTACATGGCTCACATCGGAGCAGACTACACCAAAAAATTCAACAACGACGGTCATAACCTCCGATTAGGCATCAACGCCAGAATATCGCATAACGGCAACAAAGAGTACTACGACCGACTATATACTACCTACTCCGACCTCAACGAAAACCGTTACCTGATGACCGACAACTATAGCGGCGGTCTCGACGTCGACGCACGCTACAACCGTCCCTACAGCAAAAACGGAGAACTCAGCTACGGACTCCGACTGAGCTATTCAATGATGGACAACGACTATCAACGTTTCAACGACCATGAAGGCACTGTCATCGACAACCTGCGCACCTACCATTTCGACGGTCACGATATGAATACCAACGTTGACGTCAACTGGACTCACCGCTGGGGCGGATTTACACTCTCGACCGGCTTGGGCATCGGACATCAGAACTTATTCTACGGATATGAGACCGTCATGGACTTCCACGACAGCAACACTGTCAACAACATCTCCTTCCGCCCATCCATCCACCTCACATACCGTACCGAAAGCATGCACAACTTCAAGTTGAACTACTCTATGCGTATGTCGCATCCCGGAGAATCTCAACTCACTAAATTCCGCATATATAGCGAGGACTCTTACAGTACTGGCAACCCAAATGGTTTAAGTGCAGCCTACACCCACTCGGCAGAAGCCGGATGGACTAAATATTTTCAGACCTTCGGCAATGTTGGAATTGAAGGCTACGCACGCCTATCAACCAACTCCATCAGCTCGCTCACCGATGCAGAATACGACGACTACCTCGAACGTATAGTCAACTTCTCGATACCATACAACATGGGAACCTCATGGCGCTATGGTGCCACACTTAACATGACCTATCGTCCTAGCGGATTCCTCAACGTCCGACTCTATGCAAACCTCTACAACTATGGCTACCGCATGGAATACGACCGCACCGACGAGTGGGGCAACATACTGCATCACACTGTAGAAAACAGCAAACCGTCATACAGTATTCGACTCAACGCATGGACTAAAGTCTTCAACCAATACCAAATCCACCTCTCAGCCAACTACAGCTCGCCAACCATCAGCCTTTTGAGCGAACAAAAAGCCCGCTACTGGCTCAATATGGGAATACGTAGCGACTTCTTCAAACGCAAACTATCAGTCTTCATCAATATTCAAGACATCTTCAACTGGGGTGCACGTTATGGCTTCGGCTCCGAAAACACAAACCCATACTATCTCAGCAACTCGACCAACCGTATGATCAACAGCCGCTACATATCGGCCGGCATCACTCTGCGTTTCGGAAAGATGGAACTTGAGAAAAACGCTCAGGAAGGCTCATCAGATACAGGAGATACTCTGGAATAAATACACCTGATTTTTCAAAAAATATATTTACACCACGATGGTGAAACCATGAAAAAGTTTCACCATCGATTTTTTAACAAACTAAAAAACAATCAGTATCAAATAAAATTAAAAAAAATTTTGTCAGTATAATAAAAAGTAGTACTTTTGCAGCCGATTTTGAGAGAACAGAAATCACCTACAACTTTACATTGTCCTATGGTGTAACGGTAGCACATCTGACTCTGGATCAGCTTGTCTAGGTTCGAATCCTGGTAGGACAACAATAATAAACCGCTGACTATACAGCGGTTTTTTTCTTGCCCTCTCTCCTCCTCCAGTGAAATTGACGCAAGTAAAAAAGGGTCCCCTATTCACATAGGGAACCCCAACCTAAAAATTGTACTATGAAAAAGAAAACTTTATCCCAAGTCTATTGTCATAGGGCTTAAATTTAAGCCTCTGCTGTTTCCGAAACCACTTCAAGAGCAATTTCAGCTTTAATGTCGCGATAGATGTTGACGATGGCACTGTACGAACCAACTTCCTTGATTTTGGAACCGTCAACAACAATCTTTTTGCGTTCAATATCATAGTTGTACTGCTCTTTCAGAGCTTCTGCAATCTGGATATTATTGACTGAACCGAACAATTGACCGTTTTCACCAACCTTGGTGGTCAGACGAACATTCTTGCCATCAAGAGCAGCCTTCAGTGTTTCCGCATCCTTACGCAACTTCTCCTCTTTGAAAGCACGCTGGCGAAGAGTTTCCTGATGCATCTTCTTATTGGCGGGAGTAGCTATGATGGCCAAACCCTTTGGAAGAAGATAATTATTGGCATATCCGTTCTTTACAGTAACGATGTCATCCTTATATCCCAAATTGATAACGTCTTGTTTCAGTATGATTTCCATTTATTCTTCCTCCTTGGTTTATTTTAAACAATCGGCAACATACGGAAGCAAAGCCAGATGGCGAGCCCTCTTGATTGCCTGTGACACTTTTTTCTGATACTTGTTTGAAGTACCGGTGATGCGACGAGGCAGTATTTTGCCCTGTTCGTTGACAAACTTCAAAAGAAAGTCTGCATCTTTGTAATCGATATATTTAATACCCAACTTTTTGAAACGACAGTATTTCTTGCGCTGCGTTTCAACTGCTATAGGGGTCAAGTATTTTATTTCAGTTTCGTTAGCCATGATTCTTTTTTATTTTTTGAATTGTTATTGCTTTGTTTAATTAAGGCTTACTGTTCTGCCACTGGTTCAGGGGCAACTTCTACTGTTTCAGCAGCATTCTGCTTGGCAGCACGCTTCTTGGCATTGTAGGCTATAGCATGCTTGTCAAGCGAAACGGTGAGGAAACGCAACAGGCGCTCATCACGCTTGTATGCAGTTTCCAAGTCAGCGATAACGCTACCTTCAGCCTTGAATTCAATGAGATAATAGAATCCTGATGACTTTTTCTTGATTGGATATGCCAATTTGCGCATACCCCAATTGTGGGTGTGTACGATCTCTGCACCACGGTCGGACAAGAAGTCCATGTACTTTTTTACCGTTTCCTTCATCTGATCGTCAGACAAAACGGGAGTTAAAATGAAAACGGTTTCGTATTGTTTTACCATTACTTTGATTAATTAATTTGTATAAATATTATAACTAATGTTTCTCACCATGTCTTGAGCCACTTTGCGGACTCGAACCGCAGACCTACGCATTACGAATGCGTTGCTCTACCAACTGAGCTAAAGTGGCAAGCATCTTCAGGTGTTAATGCATAGGTTGACGGAGATTTAGTCGGGGTGAGAAGACTCGAACTTCCGGCCTCCACGTCCCGAACGTGGCGCGCTAGCCAACTGCGCTACACCCCG
>FLNY01004367.1_pt1 | contig 85541 bp, 39 predicted proteins | sample 1140381 | NCBI WGS metagenome assembly FLNY01 (sample SAMEA3878172, study PRJEB12797) | bioreactor metagenome | biome: Moose rumen | place: Sweden | collected 2011-10
GATCCGCACTTCGTTATAGAAAGTTAAAAACGTTAAATCTACAACTTTTTCAATCTATAGAGAATCTGCGTTATCACTTTTCTACCGTTTAATATGTAGGTATCTGATATAAAAACAACTTACAAATACTGTATTTGGATTAAACTATTAAATTCTCACCTCTCACAACGGGTATTCGTCGAATGCATAGAGGACGGTGGAGAGGTAGCGCTCGCCAGTGTCGGGAAGAAGGACGACGATACGCTTTCCTTTGTTTTCCGGGCGTTTTGCCACCTGAATGGCAGCGAAGGCAGCCGCTCCTGCAGAGATACCCACGAGGAGTCCCTCCTGCTGTCCCAGTTCACGGGAAGTGCGGATGGCATCGTCGTTATCCACGTCGAACACCTCATCCACGATGTCAGCATCATAGGTGGCAGGGACGAATCCTGCTCCGATACCCTGTATTTTGTGTGGTCCGCTCTTTCCTCCGTTGAGCACAGGGGAAGCAGAAGGCTCCACAGCGATGATTTTGATGTTCGGATTCTTCTCCTTCAGGTATTTGCCTGCGCCAGAAATGGTGCCGCCGGTACCCACACCACCAACAAAGATATCCACCTGTCCGTCGGTGTCATTCCATATCTCAGGACCAGTAGTCTCATAATGTTTGGCTGGGTTTGCCGGATTCTCAAACTGCTGGAGGATGACGCTGCCCGGTGTGTTGTCGCGCAGTTCGATGGCCGCACGGATGGCTCCGGGCATACCGTCCTTACCAGGAGTGAGCTGCACCGTGGCACCATAGGCCTTCACCAGGTTGCGGCGCTCCACGCTCATGGTCTCCGGCATGGTGAGGATCAGCTTATAGCCCTTCACGGCTGCCACCAGTGCCAAACCCACACCCGTGTTACCGCTGGTAGGCTCGATGATGGTGGCATCCGGCTGAAGGACTCCCCTCTTCTCTGCATCCTCAATCATCGCAAGTGCGATGCGGTCTTTCACACTTCCTCCCGGATTGAAATATTCGATTTTAGCTATGACGGGGGTATCCAGCCCTTTGTTTCCTGAAAACGATCCCAGTTCGAGCAATGGTGTGCCGCCAACCAGGTCTGTCAATTTTTTTGCGATTTTGGTCATATTATTTATGATTTACAGATTTTATAGAACGTAAAGAATGCAAAGAATGCAAAGACGTTTGTTATAAAGAGCCTTTTATCCCAGTGCCTGTGCGAGGTCGTCGATGAGGTCGTCGATATGCTCGGTTCCGATGCTCAGACGGATGGTGGCCGGTGTGATATGCTGTTGAGCGAGCTCCTCCGGCGACATCTGCGAGTGGGTGGTGGTGTAAGGATGGATCACCAGACTCTTCACGTCGCCCACATTTGCAAGGAGGGAGAAAATCTGCAGGGAGTCGATGAACTTCCAAGCCTCTTCTTGTCCGCCCTTGATTTCAAAGGTGAAGATGGAGGCTGCGCCGTTCGGGTAGAGCTGCTGATAGAGCGCATTGTCCTCATGCGACGGGAGCGACGGGTGGTTCACGCGGCTCACCTTCGGGTGATTGCTGAGGAACTCCACCACTTTCAGTGCATTCTCCACATGTCGCTCGATACGCAGACTGAGTGTCTCCAGTCCTTGCAGCAGGATGAACGCGTTGAGCGGCGAGAGGGTGGCACCGGTGTCGCGGAGAATGACCGCACGGATGCGTGTGACGAACGCGGCAGGTCCGGCCACGTCGGCAAATACGGCGCCATGGTAGCTTGGATCCGGCTTTGCCAAGGTCGGGAACTTATCGGCATTGGCTTTCCAGTCGAACTTGCCTCCGTCCACAATCACGCCACCGAGTGTAGTTCCATGACCGCCAATGAATTTGGTGGCAGAATGGACAACCACATCAGCTCCATGCTCGATCGGACGAATGAGGTAAGGTGTGCCGAAGGTGTTATCGATAATCAGCGGTATGTTGTGCTTATGTGCCACCGCCGCCACCGCGGCGATATTCGTCACGCCCGAGTTAGGGTTGCCGAGCGTCTCCGCGAACACTGCCTTGGTGTTCGGCTGGATGGCATTCTCCAGCGCCTCCAGGTCGTTCACCTTCACGATGGTGTTGGTCACTCCCTGATTGGCCAGCGTGTGGGTAATGAGGTTGAACGAACCGCCATAGAGATCGTCGGCCGCCACGATATGGTCGCCGGCCCCAGCGATATTCTGCAGCGCATAAGTGATGGCAGCGGCACCGCTGGCTACCGCCAGGCCTGCCACACCCCCTTCGAGAGCCGCCACACGGTCTTCAAACACCCCCTGTGTGGAGTTTGTGAGTCGTCCGTAGATATTGCCCGCGTCGCGGAGTCCGAAGCGGTCGGCCGCATGCTGTGAGTTACGGAACACATACGATGTAGTCTGATAGATAGGCACCGCCCGTGCGTCGGTTGCCGGATCCGGTTGCTCTTGTCCAACATGGAGTTGGAGTGTCTCGAAGTGTAATTTCTTTTCTGCCATAGTAACTTTGAATTTTGAACTTTGAACTTTGAACTTTGAACTTTGAACTTTTGCCATTCGAGCTGGGAGACGGGGCATGAGGGTTCTTTCAGAACACTCCTTTGGGAAGGTAAACCTTCCGTCGTCGCAATCAGCGCTTCTACTCCGCGCTGACGTCTCTACAACTGACTGGGCTTCGGTGTAATCATAAACAGGCTGTCGATCTCTGCTGACTGTTTATTTTTTTGCAAAGTTACGACAAAAAGAAAGTTTATTCCAAATATTTTTATTAAACTAAGAAAATAATTACATTATATCAGATGTGTGTAGAATAATATTCTGCCAATTACACTAAATCGTACAACATGCAGAAAAAACACCCAGACGGCTTATGAGCGTCAGTTGACGGTTGAGAGTTGGGAGTTATGGAACCATTGAAACTTTTTTTCGGCCATACATAAAGTAAGACCCTACAGCGGATGGGCTACGATATGACCTCAAACCATTGATTTTTTTGCAAATATACAAAAAAAACAGAAAAGAGTGACTACCCTTCCGATAATCACTCTTTTCTCTCCTATCATCTCTACAATTTACATATAAAACTCATTAAACTTCATCATCAGAAGTGGAAGCTGATGTCGATACCAGCCTGAATCGGGTTGCCGCGCTGGGCTGAGTAAACACTCTGGCCAGTGGCCCGGCTCAGGAACGCAAATGTGTTGTACTTGGTGTCGGTGAGGTTTCGTCCCCAGAGGTTGACGGTGCAGAGACCGAAGTCAGCCGACAGGCGCGCTCCCATGGTGGCGTAGAATTTCTGGTTGAAGGTGTTGGCCTCATCCCAGTAGATCTTGCCCATCGCATTCACGTTGGCTCCGAGCGTGATGCTCCTCACAACCGAGTTGGTGATGTCGAAGCGATAGCCGGCCACCGCCGCCATCATATGCTCAGGCACGAACGGCACGATATTATCCTTGTAGTCCACCACTTCTCCCTGTGCGCTCTCTTTCGTCTTGTATTCTTTGAAGACCGCATGTGTGTAGGCATAGCTGCCCGACCATGACAGATGGCCGTTGCAGGCCGTTCCTCGTAGTGTAAGCTCAGCCCCGCAACTGTAGCTCTTGCCCGCATTCACCATCTTACGTCCATAACCATAGTCCTCGTTGAAGACAGAGAGCTGCTGGTTTCGTATCTGCATATAGAAGAGGGCCAAGTCAGCGTGAATCAAATTGTTGAAGAGGTTGAGGTGTGACCCCAGCTCATAGTTCCAGCTCTCCTCCGGCTTGAACTTGATCCCCTCAAGGATAGAGGCATACTGCTCATCTGTGGGAGTGATGGTTTTCTCCACATCCTGATGGGTGGTCTGAGCCTCGTTGGCAGCCTCCATAATCGCACGCGCGTTCCCCATCAGGTCATTCTGGATGATGTCGCCGAACATCTGGATGTTGAATCCGCCCGCACGGTAGCCTTTCGACACGTTGGCATAGATATTGCTTCCGTCATTGAGCTTATATGTGAGTCCGAACTTAGGCAGCATCTGGCTGAAGTCAGCTTTCTCCCCGCGCCGGTAGAGCGACAAGACATGTGCCAAGGCATCCTGTCCCATGATGCTGAACAGGAGCGAGAGATCGCCCACGTTATTATAGCTGATTTTCGATTTTGTGTAGTCGTAACGCAGTCCGAGAGTAGCTGTGATGCGGCCGGTGATGTCATAGTCCGATTCATGGAACACTCCGAGGTTGAACTGAGGTGTATGGAACCGGCTCGGCACCAACAAGTTAACACCTATATTCACTCCGCCGGCCTGCTCAATGGCGGCTCTTGCCGCCGCTTCAGGCATTCTTTGCATCATCGAGGCCAGGATGGCATTGTAGATGCCAGCCTCTGCGTCGTCAAGATGCATGGTGCTTTTCATCATCGAGCTGAAAGCAGAGCCAAAGGTATTAGGCGCAACGGTCTTAAGCCACTGATAAGAGCCGAACACACCTGTAGTCCATTGCCATCGTCTGTCGTTGTTGCTCTTGAAGGAGAACTCCTGTGTGAGGGCGTTGCCGATCTGCGACTGGTCCACCACGATGAAGTCTATATCGCTGTAGTCGTTGTCCATCAGCAGGTTGTCGTTGATATACTGATAACTGGTGTTGGAGCTGAAGTCAAATCCGTTGCTTTTGTATTTAAGTGCCAGACCGTTGTTGAACATCTTCCGTTTGTAGGCCGGCTGAGTGTCCATTCTCGGACCTGCTATGATCTTTCCTCTCTCCGCATCCAGCAGTCCGTAAGGATAGGCTTTCTGCTTCACCCACTGGTAGTCAGCCATCCAGTCCATCGTAAGACGGTCGGTCGGGTTATAGACCAGTCGCAGCCTTCCCCCAGCCTCATCCATCTTGTCGGCCCGTTTGCCAGAGTAGGAGTTGCGGAAGAATCCATTGGCGCCGTCGTAGAAGCCGGCAATGGAAAACGCCAGCTTATCGCTGAGCTTCGCATAATGCGCCACCTCCGTGTTGCGGTAGAAATGGGTGCCGATACCCAGATTCACATCGGTGCCCTGGTAGTTCATCGGATTGCGTGTGTATTGGCGTACCAGTCCGCCCTCAGTGTTGATTCCATAGAGTGTTCCCTGCGGTCCTCGCAGCACGTCCACGCGGTCGAGCTGATAGGTGTAGGCTGTGAATGACGACTTGTTCACCAATGGGATATCATCGATATACACACCCATCGACGGGCTGTTCACACGTGAACCGATACCTCTCACATAAATAGAGGAGGTGAATCGCGGTCCGTAGTTCGGCATCACAAACGAAGGCACGAACTCAGAGATTTCCTTGAGGTCGTGAAGGGCGAGATTCTCTATCTCTTTATATGTCATCACAGTGGAGCTGATCGGCTGCTGGCGCAGCAGGTTATGCTCCTTAGTCTGGGGTACAATCACAATCTCGTCGAGGTCATACACACGCAGTGAATCAGCAGTCTCCTCTGTCTCGCCCGGTTCCTCACCCGGACCGGCAAATACAGGGATTACTGTCAATGCAGCCACAATAGCAAGTAATAATCTTTTACTCATCTTGTCTTAATTGATTCAGTTACAATCCGTTTAGAAATCCGCTGCAAATTTACGGTCTTTTAATTTATCCCACAATCCTTATTTATTATGAATTTGAAGAAATGAATTGTAGAAAACAGGTAACAAAAAAGGTCCCTAAGGACCTATTTACATAAAAAGATGTCTTTTTACCTTTTTTTCTTGGTCACTTTGACAGGTTGTGAGTTGTCCACATGGAACCAGTCGCAGTCGATCCAGGATCGTGATTTCTGTGATGTGGTGATGGAGAGCAGTCCCATCTTGGCGCCGATCCACCGTCCCTCGCGTGCCTGGAACGTCCAGTTCAGGTCTTTGAACTTGTTGCCGTCGAGACTGTAGCCGAAGCGGCATTTACCCAGTTGGTCCACCTGCACCCGCAGATAGATATCAAGTTCCGCACTGGATGTAGCTCCTGTGTTATATTCGAGTGTCGGATTCACGGTCTGGAGCGCCTCCACCCTCTCTGTCTTCCCGCCAACGGCATCTTCGCAAGTCACATCAAATATCGTAAATTTCTTACCATTCTTCTGCACCATCAGCGCCGCATAATCGAGTCCCATGATGATAATGCCCGAGCGAGCATACTCGTCCTTCGCCACCACCTTCACCTTCGCTGTGGCAATACAGCCGGTTGAAGGAATCTTCTGCAGCAGCATGTTCGGCACGTGGAACATATTCTGGTCTTTTTCCGTCATGACATGGCTGTAGATGCGCATGAATCCCATGTTGGTGGTGTTGCCGAACCACGGCTCATAGTTGGCCTGCCACTGCCACTGGAGTCCCAGATTCACGGAGTCGAACTCATCGGACAGCTGCATCGCGTTCTGGCAGGCGGGCAGAGAAGGCAGTGTGCCTGTTGCCACTGGCCATCCACATCCGTCGCCATCTTGGTCGTCACCCATCACCGGCCATCCGTCGGTCCATGTCACAGGGTTGAGGTGCACCACCCTTCCAAACGGCTGTACTTCCTGGAAATGCATGAACCAATGCTCACCCTGAGGGGTGTCGATCCATCCTCCCTGATGGGGTCCGTTGATATCGGTAGCGCCTTGCATCATCACCACTTTCGACTCGTATGGTCCGAACACGTTCTTCGACCGCAGTGCCAGCTGCCATCCCTGCGCCACACCTCCGGCAGGTGCCAGGATATAGTAGAAGCCATTGTGACGGTAGAATTTCGGTCCCTCGATCGTCTGGTTCACCGCTCCCGTCAATTTCAGCGAAGAGCGGTCGTACGTGCCGTCGTAGGCCAGTACTGCCTGTCCCAGACAACTGTCAGCCTCCTGGTTGAGTCGCTGCACGAACAACACGCTGTTGATTTTTGCGCGTGATCCAGCGGTGGCATAGACGAGATAGACCTTTCCGTCGGTATCCCAAAGCGGGCAGGAGTCGATGAACCCTTTGCCTGGCTTCACCAGACGCGGTTTTGACCACTCTCCACTCGGGTCATCAGTGTTGACCTGGTAGATGCCATAATCCGGGTCTCCCCAAAAGATGTAGAATCGTCCGTTATGATAACGGATGCTCGGAGCCCACACAGCATTGCCGTGTGCCACCTTCCCATCATCATAGTCAGCGTTCGGCACCACGGGCAGTGCGTAGTTCACGATGGTCCAGTTCACCAGGTCGGTGGAATGGAGAATTGGCAGTCCCGGTGAGCAGTTGAACGACGATGCGGTAAGGTAGTAGTCTCCCCCTACCCTGCACACGTCGGGGTCGGAGTAGTCGAACGGCAATACCGGGTTGGTATATTGCTGTGCAAATAGCGTTAGAAGTGAGAAGATAAAAGAGAAAAGCGCACTTAGCAATCGTTTCATATTTGTTTTTTTTAATGGGATACCAAAAGGAAAAACTCTTACCTCTTACTTATTTTCCTTGTTACAGTAGCTTTACCGTCGGTGATGCGGATGATATACACGCCGGCAGGGATATCGCTGCCACTGATAAGCTGCTCAGCAGCGTCGTAAGTGGTCTCCGCCGATTTGAGCACCGTTCCGCTGAGCGATATGAGCTGTGCTTTTATCTTGGCAGATGTTTTGATGGAATTGACAGCCACCGCCTCCGGCACCTCGTTGGTGACGAACAGAAGTCCCTCACTGAGGCGGGAGTCATCCCAATAGAGACCCTGCTCAGCATCAATCACATACGTGTTGAGTTTCGGGCTGCCCGAATTACTGTTTGCCACCCACACGCGGATGGAGTCGCCCACAACAAACTCATGGGAGGAGGCGATGTTCACGGTGACAGCACCGTTCATCCTCATCGTTCCGATATTCAGGAGTGTGGTACATCCATTGTTGGTGCTGCTAATGGTCTCACCGGCACATTTGCGTGCGTTCACAACAATGACTCCGCTGGCGTTCACAGTCACGTTCTTGCCTCCGAAATCAAGTGCTCCGGTATTGATGGAAGCCGTCGCACCTGGCTGTACGCTTCCATTGACCGTCGTAAGGCTGCTGGTAAGAGAACCCGTTCCCGAGAGTACAGCCCCCCTTGCCACTGTAAGGGCGCCTTTTCCAAGGCAAGAACCGTTACGTGTGAAGAGTTCACCTGCGTTCACCTGTACGAAACCAGTGTTGTCCCATTTTCCCGCCACGGACATCTTGCATGAGCCGATTTTCTGGAAGTTCGCCTTGTTGTTGCCTCCGCCGTCGGTGATGGTGCCGTTGAAAGTAAAGTCTCCCAGAGCCTCATCGCTGTTACCCACAGCCCATGTGTTGCTTCCGCTTACAGCGTCTTGGTTTCTGAAGTTGGCCACCGGATGAGCAAGGCTTCCGCCTCCGGTCAGTTTTCCGATGGTGAACGTCTTGACCACATTAGTCACCGTACATCCCGATGCAATATCGAGCGTACCCTTCGGTAGTCCGGTTGTAGCGTCGAGCGGCAGCCAGATACTGGTGTTGGTATGTTTGATGGTACCGGTGAAAGCACTCCAGTCGCCTGTGATACGCACACGGCTTACGGTGTTGGTAGGGTCGATGGTGAGCGTTCCGCCACCGGTAATCTTGTTGGCGTAAGCCAGATAATAGGTGGATGAGAGTCGCCAAGTAGCCGTTTTTCCTTCCGGCACGATGATGGCATGGCTTGTGCAGGATGCGTTGTCAACTAATGTTCCGCCTTGGAGTTCGACTGTGGATGCAGCCTGTCCGGTCCGAGTGGTCACTGTGCCGGCTTGGAGCACCAACCGCTGCAGAGAATTGTTCGCAAGCAGAATCAGGTTTCCGCTTCCTTTCTTTGTGAGCACAGTTCCAGAGAGCGCTTTATTCATATTGAAAGTAGCTCCGGCATTGATGCATCCGCCTTCCGTTCCCTCCATGCGCATCGGTGACCCCTGTGTCACACTAGCGGTATTCATAAGTGTGCCACCGTTTTCAAGCACAAACTTAGTGGCGGCAGTTGTCACTCCTCCCAGGTTACCATATTCCTGGGTGTCGTTGCTGAGTGAGCTTACACGGACAGTGCCGCCGCTGATGCGGTTTCCGCCTGTATAGGTGTTGTCGGTGCTGACGGTGAGCATACCTGTGCCCGATTTCACCAGTACGGTGTTTCCTGTCAGTCTGCCCGTACCCGCAAAGGTGTATGCCGTGGCATTGTCCACAAACACGGTGTCCGCCTCCATGTCTCCGTTGAGCGACACGTTGAACTGCGATGCGTCATCCTTGAAATAGACTTTGTCGCCGGTGACAAACACATTTTCTTTGCTAGTCTCATCGCTCACGAGGGTGAAGTTGGCATCCGAAGCCAGGTTCCATGTATTGGAAGCCAGTCCGTTCCATATAATGTCGGAAGAGTCGCGCAACCCCTCTACCACGAGGTAGAGCTTGCCATCCTCATATTCAAGATAGCTTCGTTGCGAAGTGTTCATCCCCTCAATCTTGATGTCAGAGATATTTCCTGTGATTTTTTCGATATTTCCGATGAGATATTTCCCTTCCGTCATCTTTTTATCCTCGGTGTCAGGAGCGAACTCAAACACCGGCTGGAGATATCTTGGTCCGTAGGTGAGCCATACTCCTGAGAGCTTGGTCTCGATAGTCAGAGCCTTCGTCGTGATCTGGTCTTCAGTCTGTGCTGCGTCGTCGAGGTCGAGCACCACCCTCGAACCGAATCCGAGTCGGAGGGTATCCACTGTGATGTTACCCACTTTGTTTTCACCACCCGGCCGGAGTGTGGCCGCATAGTCCATGCGTATGCTGCGGAACTCGCCCCCGTCGGAGTTGAGTGTGGCGAAGCGGTTGAGCCAGACAGGAGAATCTTTCAAAGCGCCGTCGAAATTCACCGTACCTGCCCATATATCGGTGTTGCCCGTGTAGGTCTGGTCCACTTTCGGCAGGTTCAGCACGCCGTCACCTTGTTTCACCAGGCGTGTCTTGCCGGTGAAAGCTCCGCCACTGACATCGCAGGTGTAATATTCATATTTGATGTCCGCCGTTCCGTCCGTCTTAGTGCTGTTTGTACCCTGCACCCAGGACGGCACATTGAAGATCGCAACTGACGGTGACGCCCCGTCTGCCACACTTACCTTCGTGTCGTTCGTCTCACAGACGATAGTCTGCTGTCCGTCCTGCTCCGTCCCGATGGTTGCCCCGTTGGCTATTTCCGTCCTGTCGGTCATCGTATATGGAGGCGGCGTCACTGTGATGCCCTCCAGCTGTCCGAGGAAGAAGCTGGTGTGAGGCGGCTGGTTGTAGCCGATACACTGCCATACCATCGCATTGCGGTACTGGTGGTCGTGCCACAGTGTCGGGATGCGGTAGGAAGTGGCGATCGGAGTGGTGTAGATACGCACATATTTGTTGTCAGTGGTTCTTGCCACGATCTCCTCACGCCAGTCGCCGATGATGTCACCAGTTGCACTCGGGTTGTTCTTTGAGTCGTTGTTGAGTTTACACCCGTTCGACTGGAACACACGTCCGCCAGTTGTGGTCCACACCACGGCCTCGCGCTCGGTGCCCGGACTGTCGAGTATTCCCTCCACGAGGTCGCCGGTCCAGTAGATACGGAAGTTGAGATGAGACCAGTACAGTCCGTCGTTGGAACCGCCAGTAGCCGGTCCATCCTGAATCTCGCGATCAGCCACAGAAGATATCAGCGCAGTGTTGACGGAGCGTCCCATACATCCCGGGAAGCTGTTGGAGAAGTTACCCATCAGTCCGCGTCCGTCGTCGGAGGTACCCACCGAGCGGTAATAAATCTTGGATGTGGTGGCATTACGGTAGTTCATGTTCGGCTGGCTCTCGTTGCATCCGAAGAACTCGAGTCCCTTGCGGTAAGGGTCGAAGTCTCCCCAGTGCTGCGCGTCGCCATGTCCGAGTCCGGTGGTGGAGAGCCCCTTGCCGTTGTCGTCAATCACCATAGAGCCGAAAGCGATCTCGTCGCGTCCGTCCTCATCCACGTCTGCAATGCTGAAATTATGGTATCCGTTGCCGAAATATGGTCCGCTAGTGGCGCTCCACTCCCAGCGTTGTGTGAGTTTGTGTGTCTGAGGGTCCACGTCGAAAGCCTTGAAGTGATGCTTGGTGTAGCATCCACGTCCGAGGAATATGCTGGCATGACGTCCGTCGAGGTAGGGTGCTCCGAAGTAATGTTTGGTGGAGCGGTGTCCCACGATACCCGTACCCCAGTCGGAGTCGTTTCCGCGAGGGAGCGGATAGTTTATCCACGGCTGGTTCTCATTGCCGCTGATATTGTAAGGTTTTCCTGTAGCACCCTCCAGATAGAGCAAGTATTCATTACCAGAAGATGTGTATTCCATGCCGCTCCATCGTGTGTCGGCGGTACTGCCCACACGCATGGTGGTTCCGTCGCCGAAATGGATAATCATATTGTCGGCTCCGCGAAGGATACATTCCGCCTTTCCGTCTTCATCCCAGTCGTTCATCACGATGTCCCACTGCTCATCCGGTCCGGCAATCATGTTCGGTCCCATGTCGATCCACCACAGTCGTGTACCGTCGAGCTTATACATCTCATAATGGTGGTAGCTGGTGGTGTTGGAAGGGTTGTTTGCCCCTAGTGTGGTGTTCCGTTTCACGAGGAACTCAGTGACGCCGTCACCGTCCACATCTCCGAGAGATATGTCGTTGATGATATAGCTGTCTGTGACGTCTTTGCCGCTACGGTCCACCACATTCGCCACCGGGAACTGATAATAGCCGCTGGTCCACGGAGTTGCGGCGTTGCTCAGCTGCTGCTCCTGGCCATTGACGACAGCAGCCACCTGGTAGCGTGTGGAGGCGTTACCTCCGCTATGTGTGTAGTTAGATACCTTGAGGTTGGTTGCAATCCTTGAGCCGTTGGCATACAGGTTATAAGTCACCCCATAATACTCTTCTCCGAAGATTCTCCAGCTGACCAGATATCCCGATCCTCCGCTGGCCGGCACAGCCACCACTCCCCTGTCGAGCTTATCGGTGAATCGCTGTGCAAATGCCACGCTTGAGAAAGTCACAAGCAGCAGACATAAAGTCATAACTCTTTTCATACGTTGATTTTATAATTATTAGTCAGTGTTTAAGGGATTTATATGTCATCAACCGACAAAGTTACGTAAAATAGGAAATAACTCAAAACAAAAGAGGGAAAAACACATATTTTTTTGTACCTTTACAGCTGAAACAGCAATCATAATGACAATGAACAAGAAAGCAATCATCATCGGTGCGTCCTCCGGCATCGGCAAAGCGGTGGCAGAGGAGCTTCTTTCCCAGGGATGGACCGTGGGCGTGGCAGCACGTCGGGAAGAGAGGATGAAAGAGTTTGAGGAGCATTATCCCGGCCGTGTGGAGGTGATGCAGATGGACGTGACGGCTGGCGATGCCACAGAGCGTCTAGACCGTCTTATCGAAGCGTTGGGAGGGATGGATTTATATTTTCATGCAGCAGGCGTGGGCCGTCAGAACAGGATGCTGGAAAGCAGCATTGAGGAGACGACCATAAGGACCAACTGTGTGGGCTTCACCCGTCTGGTTGGCCATGCCTTCCGCTATTTCACCGTCAAGGGTGGTGGTCAGATTGGTGTGATCAGCAGCATCGCCGGCACGAAGGGTATCGGAGTGTCTGCCTCCTATTCAGCCACGAAGCGTTTTCAGAACACCTATATTGAATCCCTTCAGCAACTGTCGAGCAATCGTAAGCTGGGCATTCATCTGACAGACATCAGGCCAGGATTTGTGGATACCGACCTGCTGGAAGACGACTATCCCATGAAGATGAAAACGGAGACAGTGGCAAAGAAGATTTGCCGTGCACTGGAAAAGAAGAAAGCTGTTGCAACCATCGACTGGAAATACCGTCTGCTTGTGTTTTTCTGGCGACTGATTCCTGCTCCTGTCTGGCGAAGGATGGTACTTATTAGATAATTAGGAATTAGGAATGAGGAATATAAAAAAGGACTCACCTCACGATGAATCCTTCTGAAAATTAAGAGTTACAAACCTTTTAAAATTACAAAATATAGTGCCAAGTGCTTCACAGCATAAATAAGAGGCACTAAAGACACCATACGCAAAGTATGGCAAATGCAAATTTATACATTATTTATAACATCACAAAATATTTTTTTATTTTTTGACGCCGAAACTACATTTTGAACAATTTTTTATCTAAATTTGCGCAATTCATTTATCAAATTCATCATATTTACCACAAAAAGAAGACAGAATTATGAAGAGAACTACATTGTTTTTCGTACTATCAATGGCATGTGTGACACTTTTTGCACAAAAGACATATAAAACCAGAGGAAATGTTCAAAAAGGGAAATATTACCTCTATTGCCATATGAACGGCGGTTTACCCTGGACCGCCTATGCCGTAAGCAAAGACGGATTTCATTTTCAGGACGTGATGAACGGTGACTCCATCTTCAGCGACCACGAATTGGCCCGCATCGAAGGCCGCACCCGTGATGCCTATATCTGCCGGCGTCACGACGGGAAGGGATATCTCATGGTGACCACTGATATGGATGCCACTAACCGGAGCTGCGACCGCATGGGGAAGAAAGAGACATGGGACAACTACGGTATCGACCTGCTCACCAGCGACGACCTGATCCACTGGAAGTCCACCACCTTTGACTACCGTAAGGGCAGACAGATCTTCATGGATGCATCCGCTCCCAGCGTCTATAACGACTGGTCGACCATCAACCGTGTGTGGGCACCTCAGATTGTGTGGGACGACAGTTTTGTCTGGCCTGACGGAACCAGGGGAGGATACCTTATTTATTATTCGATGTGGAACCGTTCGGAAGAGAAATACGACCGTATGTACTACAGCCATGCCAGTGACGACTTCACCCAGCTCACCCAGCCCCGTCTGCTCTTCGACTGGGGCTATGCCACCATCGACGCCGACATCAACTGGGTGGCGACCGACCGGCAATGGCATCTGATGATTAAGAAAGAAGGCGGCAAGCCCGGTCTTTTCACCGCCACCAGCCCCAGCCTCACCGGTCCGTGGAGCGAGCCGGTGGAAGACGATTACGTAGATTTCGAAGGCAACAAGAAATGCGAGGGAGTGTCGGCCTTCCAGCTTGCCGGCGACAACACCTGGCGCATCGCCTATATAGAATACTCGTCGAACCCCAAGAACTACCGTATCTGTGAGGCCGACGAACTGATGCGTAACTTCAAGAACCCGCGTAACATAGAGGGAGTGGCACGTCCGCAACACGGCAGCTTCATGCGCATCACAAAAAAAGAATACAAAAGGTTGCTCAAACTGGGCAAACAATAAAATTTTTACGTTTTTATTTGGTTTTCAGCGAAGAAACACGTAAATTTGCAACATCTAAGGTAAAAAGGAGGGTTCCGACGCACTTGCGTCGGGATTCTTTTCTTTTTTGTCCCTGGAGCCTCTCCCCCGCCCTCTCCGACAGAGAGGGAACCCCTTTAGGGGGTGACCCTACGGCCGGGAGGAGGGAAATGAAATACCAAATAATAACAGTAACCAAACTTAACAGAAATGGCATATATGTCACAAGAGGGCTATGACAAACTCAGAGCCCAGATCAAACAACTCGAAGAGGTGGAACGCCCGGAGGTGATCCGCCAGATACAGGAAGCCAGAGAGAAAGGCGACCTGTCGGAGAATGCCGAATATGATGCGGCAAAAGAAGCACAAGGCAAGTTGGAAACCAAGATAGCGGAACTCAAGGCTGCACTGGCTGATGCAAAAATCATCGACACCACGAAGGTGCAGACTGAGACTGTTCAGATTCTGTCGAAAGTGAAGTTGAGAAACGTAGCCAACGGCATGGAGATGAACTATACCATCGTAAGCGAGAGTGAAGCCAATCTGCGCGAAGGCAAGATTTCCGTCGGCACACCGATTGCCAAGGGTCTGCTCGGTAAGAAAGTGGGTGAGGTGGCTGAAATCACTATTCCACAAGGTATGATTAAGCTGGAAATTCTTGAGATTTCCATTTGAGTAAAAATTTGAATATTATGGATATTTTTTCAAAAATTGCCGCAGGTGAGATTCCAAGTTACAAATGTGCGGAAAACGAAGAATTCTATGCTTTTCTCGACATCAACCCGATGGTGAAAGGCCATACGCTGTGTATTCCAAGACGTGAGGTGGACTATATCTTCGACATGGAAGACGATGAGATAGCCCGCTTCCAGGTGTTCGCCAAGAAAGTGGCCATCGCCATTAAGAATGCCTTCCCATGCGTGAAAGTGGGTGAGGCCGTACTTGGTCTGGAAGTGCCTCATGCCCATATCCATCTTATCCCGATGCAGAGTGAGAAAGACATGCTCTTCAGCAATCCGAAGCTCAAGCTTGAAAGCGATGAGTTCAAGCAGATTGCTGATAAAATCTTTGCAGAATTTCAAAAACTGAACTGAAAATGGAAAAACTGACTGTCGTGAAGGTCGGTGGAAAAATTGTGGAAGACGCTCAGAGCTTGGAAAAGCTTCTGGGCGACTTTTCTAATATTCCCGGACATAAGGCGCTTGTGCACGGAGGCGGACGTTCCGCCACTAAGATTGCCGCCTCACTGGGTGTTGAGACACAGATGGTGGGCGGCAGGCGCGTGACCGACGAGCAGATGCTCCGTGTGGTCACCATGGTCTATGGAGGTCTAGTCAACAAAAATATCGTTGCAAAACTCCAGTCCAGAGGGATCAACGCATTGGGACTGACTGGTGCCGACATGAACGTGATGCACAGTCAGCGGCGTAAGCCGGTGGTTGTGAAAGCCGAAGTGGCAGGCACCGATACGGATCAGCTTGTGGATTTCGGGTTTGTTGGTGATCCCGACCGTTGCGACGGCCAGATGCTTGCCAAACTCATCGCCGAAGGCATTGTTCCCGTGATGGCACCTCTCACCCACGACGGTGAGGGGAATCTGCTTAACACCAATGCCGACACCATCGCAGGCGAGACTGCCAAATCCCTCGCCCCTTTCTTTGATGTCACCCTCATCTACTGCTTCGAGAAGAAAGGCGTTCTGAGTGATGCTGAAGACGACGAGAGCGTTATCCCTGTTATCGATGAACGGGCTTTCCACCGCTATGTGGCCGACGGCACCATCAACAGTGGTATGATTCCGAAGATTGAGAATGCCCTCAATGCCTGCAAAGCCGGTGTGAAGCAAGTGGTTATCACCCGCGCCGATCTCATTGGCGGCAGTGGAGGCACCGTTGTTAAAAGACAGTTGAAGGTTGACAGTTGAAGGGGTTAAAGAAAGCGGGATGTACAACGACGTGCATCCCGCTTTTTATTAACTCCCTATCGGTAAGGGGGAAGAAGAGTCTTCAGTTACCTGCCATGATATTGATGACAGCCACCACATCGTTGATGTCCACTTTCTCATCGCCATTGACATTGGCAAATCGCCACTCAGCCGTGCCAGCCATCACGTTGATGATAGCCACGACGTCGTTGATATCCACATTGCCGTCTTCATTGACATCGCCTCTCAATGCCCCGACAGGAATAATCCGGTAGGGAAAGCCGGTGATGGTGGAGTTGTCACGATTATAGGTGCCCTCCTCCTCACTAACTGTCCAATACTTAGCCGTTGTACGCATGGCGTACAGCTCGGTTCCCAGCGCATTCTCGAAATAGAACGGATAGAGCGCCGACCCGCTCAGTTTGCCGGTAGAGCCGCTGACCGTAAGGCTGTCGGGGAGGCTCATCAGGCAATGACGGTTTCCGCTCTTGTAATCCAGAAACCAGGCCTGTCCTTCAGCCGGAATTCCTTCCCTGCCCTCTTCAAAGGTGACGAACTGATTCAGTCCGTGTGCTGTGAGGAACTTTCCTGACGCCACATCCTGAATCATGAAGTTACCGGGTCCGACAGCAAGAGGCTCTTTCGACTTCACCATCACCTTAAAGATGAAAGAGTATTCTATGTTGGCGACCGTGAAAGTCACGGTATAATCAGCACTTTCTTTCAACCCCGTCAGTTCCAGTGTTTTACCAGTTGCGCCAGTATTCCAAGTCACACGGCTGCCTATTACGGTAGTTGGTGTTGTTACTCCAAGGGTGACAACTGCGTCCTCATCAACAATCACATCCTGCCCCTCAATAGTTTTACCATCAATAATATAATAAGGTTCGCCCATCAGAATGTGGATATGAAACACTTTTGTGGTGACGGCGCCTCCCTGGTTTGTATAATTGACCGTCACTTCCTGATCTGTTCTGATGTTAGATATAGTGACCGACTGTGTTGTCGCGTTAGTTGACCATTTGTAAGTACCCCATCCACAGGCAGGCTGCACACTGAGTGTCACATTTTTACCATATACAATAAAAATGGAGTCTGTTTCGAATGTTTCATTGTTATAGGTGATACTAGGTGTGATCGGTGTGGGCATACAGTCACCCTGCACAGCAATAGGAAAACAAAGCTGGCTCTCGACGCCTTTGCTATTAGTGTAAGTAACCCGATAAACGAAACTGCTGTCTGTCTTGACAGTAATAGTTCGCGTGGTCTCTCCCGTGTTCCATTTCCAGATTCCGCTATCTGTCTCTCCTTCTGGCAACTGTGGCATAAGAGTGAGAGTCTGTCCGGTAGGGACTCCTGTGTTGACGTTCGTATTGAAAGTGTTGACAAGTCCTCCAAGTTCGTTATGAGCGATTACTTTCCCGTCGATATTTCCCCGCTGACGCTCTTTTGCGAGACTTGGAATCAAACTTGTGGTGAGAGATCCGCTATATTCCATCTTCGGAGAAAGTTCTGTTGGAACTTTTTCAGCAGGACAGAGCTGAGGATCACGTGTGTTCATCAGCACACTGTAGCCAAGATGGTCGTAACCGCCACTGGTAGAACCCATTCCTCCCCCGTCAATCCCCATGTCCTTATATGCTTTCTCAGAATACGGCATCTTTACGCCTTTCACACCTTCGTAGATACCAATCACAGTCCCCCAGTAAGGTCGTGACTGTGCCCCAAGCGCAGGTTCCGTCATCAGCCAAGAGCGATAATCAGTGTAATAATATCCGTTGGAGCCATAGAGATATAACGTCCATGGTAAGTTGTTCACGCTCTGTGTCTGTGCCGCCACATACTCGATTCCCGACGCCACCCGATGATCCAAGTAAGCAAAGAGGTCGTCACCCTGGTTCCATCCCACCTTTGCGATATCTATCATCAGTCCGAGCGCCATGGCCGAATGGCCCGTGTCGCGTCCGCTCTCATTCATCTGTCCGAGTTTTCCATATGCGCCAGTTTCAAGCTCACTCTCCTCATCCGTAACCACCAAGTTACCGAGGAACTCAGTCAGTCCGTCGTTATGAATGGCTTTTTGTCCGTCGTAGCCCTCATGAGCTGTAATGTCGTGTAGCGCAGGCGGGGTTGTAAAATTTCCCGCTTGGTCGTATTTGAAGTAAGACATTCCCTGGTTATAGACATATACATCATCGCATAGAATTCCGATACTGATAAGACACATCACATTGCAAAGCCCCCAGTTACTCCAGTAATGTCCGGGAGCCTGCCACCACTTGTCGGTGTTGGCCCAAGTGCCGTTTCTTCCTCTGAGGAAACCAATTGCAGAGGGATACCACACATCCATCATCCATTGCTTGTATGTTTCGAAATCCTCACGGCTCCATCCCTCATAGTCGCGCATAAGTTCTGCCGCCTGTGCGAACTGGTAGCCATATAGTCCGGCTGCAAGCGCATAGTTTGAGTCACCTCCGATTCCTTTGGTCGTATTGGCCCAAGCCATAAGAATCCTCACCGCATTTTTAGCACAGGCCTCATTATCCTCAATTTTCCATCTGAGCGCATTCTGATAAGCCATTGTCGCCCCTCGCGCAGCATTGATATAATTTTCGCCGGATCCACCTCCCCTGATGATTGTCTCCACCGGATAGGAGACCGTTCCTGATTGAGCATAGGGAGCAGTTTTCAAAACGTTGTAGGCCTGGGTGACCGTCTGGTTTCCGGCAGCCAGTTGTGCTTTCACCCTGTCGAAGTCGGCCTGTGTGTGAAGTCCTCCCGGATGGATAAATCCGCGGTTATCAGCTTTGTATGAACCCGTTTGCGCTGATACTGATACGGACACCAGGGCCACCAGTACAAACAGAAGCATGATTCTCTGTCTCATTGCAGTTTACATTCGTTAGTTAATTTATTTCGAGTACAAATTTACAATATTTATCCATGATTTCAAAGAAAAACCTGATAATCCTCGTTTTTTGAAGATTATCAGGTTTTTAGAAATCATAGGACAGGGCAATATCAGTTTCCCGCCATGATGTTAATCACCGCCACCACGTCGTTGATGTCGATATTGCCATCGTCATCCTCATTCACATTGGCATAGCGCCACTGAGCGGTTCCGGCCATGTGGTTGATGATGGCCACCACGTCGTTGATATCCACTTTACCGTCTTCGTTGACATCGCCTTTGATGCGGTCGGACGGGAGCTGGTTGGAGAACTGCCAAGAAATCACCTCCGCATCCTTCTGCTCTGTGAACACAAAGTAGAGATATTGCTGGAAAGCGGACAACTCCTCTGAGAGTTCCACGGTGATGGTCTGCTCTTCATCGCCACTGAATTCCAGCAAAGCAACAGGCTCAGCGTCAACAGCATTCAGCCGTGCCTCCACCTTGCCACTGCCTTTCACTTTCAGTGTGAGATATTTTGCGGGACCGCCTTCAGCCGCGAAATTCACGCCACGCACCATCCACCAGTCTTTGGTTGTGATGGCCGACATTTTACCCGACTGCTCCTCATACGGGTTCACACGCGCTGCCGTCAGTTGAGCCACACCAGTGAGAGATGCTGTGGTTGAGTTCAGAGGCGTTATTCTCACTGACCCTTCTGCCACTGTTATACGGCTCAGATGCAGATTCCGATAACCGCCGCTGTAGCCCATCTGATGTTCCAGCCAAGTAGTGTGGTAAAGTAAATAGTAGTTGCCGTTAAATTTCTGTAAGCGGCTATGATTATTGCTGTACGGATAGCCAATGTGTCCCGGGTTCGGCAGCATCACCCCTTTATACGACCACTTGTCGGCCAGCGGATCTGTGGCGGTCATATATACAATAGAGCAAGATGTAGGCGCTGTAGCGCTGCTGTAGCTCGACCAGTTGCTGGCTATTGTCCAGCGGGTGCAATAGGAGAACACCCACTTGTTACCAATATAATTCAATTCGTTGGCCTCAAAATGACAAGGTGCGGAGATAGTGACGATATCGCTTCCGAGGCTGATCATGTCCTCGCCCAGTTTCACAATTCTTGCGTTCCCCGGCTGGAGGTCCGTACCAACCACATTACCGCCACCGAATGTCAGGTAAGCCTCACCGGTCTCAGGATTCACAGCGACCCCCGGATCGATAATCTGACTGATGGCGCCCAGCCCGTCAGTCTTGGAGTCGATGAGCGCCTTTCCCAACGGGTCTTTCCACGGTCCTGTAGGTGAAGTGCTGGTCAGCACGCCGATGCCAGCCGCAGAGTTGGTGTAATAGAGGTAGAAATGGGTCTGTCCATCCTCTTCCTCACGGCTTACGATTGACGGAGCCCAGGATGTGGAAATCCAAGGGGCGATGGCTTTCACATCGATAATGCCATGATCTGTCCAGTTCACCATATCTGCCGTAGAGATACAGCGAAGCGATGTGATATGCCCGTACGTATTGGTGAAAAGACCGCCAGAATAGTCAAACTCCTGCTGGTCATTCGTGGCATACACATAGAGTCTTCCGTCGTACTCGATAGCAGTTGGGTCGGCAAGGAACTGGTTCGCCAGGAGCGGATTGCCGTTGGCTGGTAGTTTAGGTGACGTGGCCAATTGTCCCTGTTCATCCTGGCTCACTTCTTTCACAAACTGGAAAGTGTAGAAAACACCCGGCATGAGCGTTACCCTTGGTCTGGCGGTACCAGTAGCATACTTATCCGTCACGTCGGTCACCAAAGCGTTGACAGCCTCTCCTGTGGCAATCTGAGTGATTTTCTGAGGTATGAAAGGCAGGCCTATTATCACATTATATGTTTCTGTGTCAGATGTGTTGAGCAACATAATCACCACAGTGTCAAGGTTTTCAGTGATATATGCAGAGCCACCCACCAGTTTTCCATTGCTGTCGGATAGGCTGGATTTCACACGAGTCTTTCCTGTTGCATATTTCGCATAATGGCTGAACACGTATGCCCGTTTCCAGAGCTCTGTATCGCTTCCTCCGTGATTAACCGCAAAGAAATCATTGATCATATTGTAATAGACGTATGCGTTGAATCCTGACTGCAAGGACTGCTCGATGCTTTTCACCATCTCATATTCAGCTGTAAAAGATCCGTCGTAATTATCCTCATAATCGATAAGATACTCGGTCATCCACATGTGTTTGCCTGTCTTCTTCGTCACATTCTCTATAAAACTCCAGTCATTGGTGCCATAGATGTGGTTGCCCCACACATCGATATTGTTCACAGCGTCAGCCATCGTGACAAGCGAGTTGTTATACTTATGCTCTCCCCACCCGAAGCACTCAGGGCCCATAATCTTACACGAGGGATCAACAGCCGCACGGGCGGCTTTCACCATTGCCGCCATCTCAGTAGGAGAATATATACAACTCTCATAGCTGGCGTGTTCTCCGGAAGCATCGGTAGCGGTCGGTGTGAAATCACTCTCGTTCTGAATGGAAATCATGTCGATCGGACATCCTCTGGTCTGCATGGTCTTCCGGTAACGCTCGAGAAACGCCGCATATTCGTCGTAATACTCCGGGTTAATCGCGCCACCGTTTGATCCCTGACCTCCCCAGGAATGCTCATATAATGGCCACACCGTGGTGCCGTAGTCGTTCTGGTATTTCGTGGTGTTCTGTGTCTTGTACATCTTCGGAGGAGTCCACGGTGTTGCGAACACTTCAAAGTCGGGATTGATGGCACGCGCCCACTTGATGGGGTTGCCATACTGTCCCCAATTGCCTTCATCAGGGTTTATTCTAACACGCATGATATTAAGACCCACCTGCCCGTCTCCCTGTCCCCAGAGTTTGTTGACTTTTGCTTGTGTATAGACATCACCCCACTGACCGTTCATACCTGTACCACCGAATCCATCAATATACTGATACTTCGTTCCAGCGGTCACCACAAGCGTGGCCGAACGGGTCTGTGCCCTCATACCTGCACTCAACGCAAGCATCAAGCATAATAAAAATGTTTTTTTCATCGTTTCGAAACTTTTTTTTAAATTTTCAGCAAATTTACTAATAAATTATGTGTCCCATACCGGCATTTGTTACATTTCTTTTCGACTGTGTTTCAAGCACTCCCAAAGTTGTTAAAAAATAGCATAAAAGGGAAAATGAACGAAATATGACAATCTATGAAACAAAAACGAAAATATGTTTGGATTTTTAATCGTAAATTTGCATTCAGAAAAGTTAGTTAAATGTTAGTAGTTTTTAATATTAGTTAGTTAGTAGTTTTTTCATAAAACAAGTGGTTTTTAACTTGATTTATAGAATCATAAAGCCCTTTCTCGTGAGAGAAGGGGCTTTATGATTCTTTATCTGTTCTTTGCCCATTCTGTCGGCGGCAGTCCATAGAGCGATTTGAAATTGGTGGAGAACGCTGAGAGAGACTTGAATCCAGTTGCGATGCTCACTCCTGTGATGTCCATCTTCTTTTCTTTGAGCAGTCGCGCCGCCTCCTTCAGACGCACATATTTCAGGAAGTCGCGCGGCGCCTGACCGGTGAGGTCCTTCATCTTCCGGTAGAAATGCACACGACTGATTCCCACTTTGTCGGCTATCATCTCCACCGACAGGTCGGGATTGGCCAACTCCTCATTGATGACCTTCATCACACGTCGCATGAGATTCTCATCCGGAGACTCCACCTCCACCCTGTCGATTTTCTCCTCCTGCTGACGGTCGCCGTGGAATTTACCCTGCAGCAGATGGCGGGTCTTGAGCTGCTGGAGCACCACCGTTTTCAGCACGTCGATGTTAAACGGTTTTGTCACATAGGCATCAGCCCCGTTGGTCAGTCCTGCAATCTTGTCGGAGTCGCTACCCAGCGCGGTCATCAGCACCACCGGAATGTGGTTGGTGTTGAAATTCGACTTGATTTTCTGACAAAGCGTGAGTCCGTCCATCACCGGCATCATGATGTCACTGATAACCAGATCGACCTTTCCCAGATGTGAGATGACATAATCCCAGGCTTCCTGACCGTTGCTGCAAGTATGAATGACCACATCCTTCGACAGTTCGCTATGGACATATTGTCGAATAGCCTCATCATCCTCCACGAGCACCACATTCTTGCGGTGTGTGTCAGCCGGCTTGTCGATAGGCAGCAGTTCCGCTATCTCCTGTTCCACCTTATCCGTGTTCTTGTCAGGAATGATGCTTCCGTCGGTCAGTTCCCCGTTACCTACAGGCATGGTGATGACGAACTGAGCGCCATGCTCATCCGGATTGTCTTCCGCCACGATAGTACCCTTATGCAGTTTCACAAGCATCGAGGTGAGGTTCAGGCCGATTCCAGTACCCACATATCCGTCCTGACTGCTTGCTGAATAGAAGCGGTCGAACACCTTTGCCTTATCTTCATGAGGGATTCCCACACCGTTGTCAGTTACCTTGATGCCGAACTGGTCGCCACTGGCTGTGAAGTCCAGCGTGATTTTCCCGCCGTCTGGGGTGAACTTGAATGCGTTGGACAGCAGGTTCATCATTACTTTATCCATATTGTCGGGGTCCACATAGGCATCGAAGGAGCCGGGTTCATGCACAAACTGATAGTCAATACTTCGGCTTTGGGCATTTGTTGCAAACACGTCGAAGATGTTCTGCAGGAATCCCACCATCTCCACCTTCTTATATTTCAGGAGAAACTTGCCCTGCTCAATCTTACGCGCATCCATCATCTGGTTGACCAGTCGCAGGATTCGGTTGGAGTTCTGCTTGATGAGCTGGTAATTATGCTGTCGTTCGGAGTCGGAGTCCGTTGTGATAAGCTTGTTGAGTGGTGACATAATCAGCGTCATCGGTGTGCGGATCTCATGGCTGATATTCATGAAGAATCGGATTCTGGCCTCGTTGAACTCTTCCTGCTGCTTTTGCTTCGTCAATGCCTTGCGATCCTCGATCCTACGTTTGATATACTCATAGATGAACCAGCAGAGGGTGAGGAAGATGAGCAGATAGAAAATTTTGGCTCCTACGGATGCATACCATGCCGGATGCACCACTGCGAGGAACTCTCGCTCTTCGGTGAGTTTTCCGAGAACCAGCGCCCTTACCCTCACCCGATAGGTGCCGCTTTCGAGGTTGTCGAATATGATACGGTTATTGTCACCCTGACTCACCCATTTGCCACCGTTCACACAATATTCATAAATCACATCCTGACCGGTCAGTTCCGACACACCCAGTTCGATGATAAAGTGATTATCGCGATGCGACAAGTCTATGCGCCCGGTTTCGTTGATGAGTCCATCAAGAATCTGATAGCGTCCAGAGCGGTCACCTGCATGTACCAATCTTCCCCCGACCAGCACATCCACCAGTCGCAGATGGAACCGGCTTTCGGATTGCTGCCACGACTCCATCTCACGCGCATTGAAATACGTGATGCCCCCGATACCTCCCAGATAGATGTTGCCAGCCAGAGACGCCACGGCAGCAGGGTTGAACTCGTTGTCCTGCAACCCATCGGTAGCATAGAAATTTGTGAAGCCCTCCCCTTTCACATCCATCAGCGAAAGTCCCATATCAGTGCCTATCCACAAATGACCGCCATCTGCAAAGATGGATTCCACATTGTTGATAGGCAGTCCCTCTTCTGTCGTAAAGATCTTGGTGTCATGGCTTTTCACATCCACCCTGACCAGTCCGCTGTTTGTAGCCAGCCACATATATTTCCCGTCGGGTGACACAGCCATATTATGGACTGAGCTACCTGACAGCAGCTTATCGCTCGGCTTCACAATCCGTTCGTCCTGTTCGAGTTTGCAAATGGTCAGACCGTCCGACGTGGCGACAAATAACTGGCTGTCCAAAGGAATGATGCGATACACATAACTGTTTCCTATTATTTTAGCGCCCTCATCCCCACGGCTCCAATCGGGTGCATAATTCACCATCGTCGCTTTTTCATAGTCGAAATAATAGAAACCGCCTCCCATCGTAGCTATCCAGTAGATTCCCTCTTTCCTGGCCGGCTTGATGTCGAATATCTGGTTGATATCCTTTGTCATGAGGGAGAAGCGTCCATCCCGCATCTGCCAGAGTCCATCGGTAAACGTTCCCAACAGCAATATAGAGGGAGAATGCGGCATAACAGCCGTGAATCCATGCGGCATATCCGGGTTTTGCTCCTGTCCCCAGTGCCGGGAACTGGCGCCGTCGGGTGCAATCAGATAAAGACCGTCGTTGTCGGGCGCCACCCAAAGACTGTTATTATAAGGGTCAGCCACAATTGCGAATATTGACTCGTCGCCTATCACATTCTTGGTGATGGAATGGTGGCCGATGTATTCGAAGGCAGACTGATTCACGGGCTTCATCAGCACACCTTTCCAATAGACTCCCACCCATACATTTCCATACTTATCGCTGATTGCATCTTTCACATTATCGGATTCCAGGTCGATGTCGTTCGTGCGAATCTGGCTGGAGGATGTCTGTCCGGTGTTCTCATCATATACCCGCAATCCTCCCCCATCGGTCGGTATGAGCATCCTGCCGCCGGTCCATGGATTCAACCCAGATATGACACCCACCACATCATTATGCGTGGCCACACAGTTGAAGTGATCAGCGTCTTTATCATAGACAAACAATCCGTCGTTCTCCGTAGCGGCATATAGCTGACCTGACGTACTGAGAGCCAGTTTTCTCACCCCCTTCAGATTCTTGTATTGGACCGGCTTTTTCCCATTCCAGCGGTACAGATTATGTGAAGACCCCACCATCCACAAGATATTCTTGTCTTTCATCAACTGAATCGGTGTCTCTCTGTCCACTGTAAACTCATTTGTGGGTTGAAGTATCAGACAGCCATCGGTATTCTTTTTCAGTTCACCAAGCCCATAACCGGAGAAGCTCACGAGGATACGGTTGCCGTTCAGGCGGAAAGCCGACATGACCCGTCCGTGGATGGTGTCTCCCTGCAGACTCAAGAACGGGATTTCCTGAAACAGTCCGGTGGCATAAGTGAACAGCTGGAGTCCCTGCCCCGTTCCGACGAGCACATGGTCTTTGTCGTATTCTTCCACACACGTGCTTTCATCGTGCATAAGCGACGTAACGTCACCGTCCTTGTGCCGGTACACGTTCATTTTCACGCCGTCGTAGCGGTTCAGGCCATTTTGGGTGGTAATCCATATATTATTATTGGAATCCTCGTATATATTCCTTATTCTCGAGTTTGAAAGTCCCTCCTTCGACGTGAAGAGCATCACATTCTGAGCTTTCAAGCCTGATGCGACAAAAAAAATGAGGTATAAAGTGGCTGTTATAAAGTGTCTCATCCTCCGTGTTATTTAATTTCCCACAAATTTAGATAAAAAAAATGAATTTCGAAAACAAATAGATAAAAAGTGAGAGACGCCGTTAATCATGAATCAAAAAAAGCGGGATACGCACATTCGCGCATCCCGCTTTAAAGTTGAGGGTTGAGGGTTTAGATTTTAGAGAAAGTGGAATTAGCTCTAAACCTCAAAGTCATTGTGCAGCCATGATGTTGATGACCGCCACCACGTCGTTGATATCCACTTTCTCGTCACCGTTAACGTTGGCATTCGGCCATGTAGCAGTACCTGCCATCTGGTTGATGATGGCCACTACGTCGTTGATGTTGACAACACCATCCTCGTTCACATCGCCAGGGAGATCATCTACGATAAGCGCCGCATAGTCAACACCCTCTACAGGAGCCATGAAGAACATACGCGCGTCGTCCACGAAAGTGTTGGTCTCATATCCACCCGCATTCTTCTCAACAGCGCCGATCTCAACGGTTCCTTCGGTAATCTCAACACCCTCAATCATACAGAAGTGAGTACCCCAGCCTCCTTCAGCGAACTTCTGGATGTAGGTCTTGTCGCCCACCTTTGCATAGATGTACTTATCGTATGTACCATCCTCATACTGCTCAGAGTTGTAGCCTGCGCTTGTACGGCAGTTCAACAAGATGTTGTAAACACCTACAGGCACGTTCTCGACGGTCTGAGAAAGGGTGTAATCAGCCTTCCAGTTATTGGCCATCACATTTGTGATTGGTAAGGTGTCACTTGGCACAGTTCCATTATAATGGAGATTACCGTTGGTCTGATCCTGCTCAACATTCCAATGAGGGAAAGTCTCGTTGGTGGCAGGGTTATTCATTGAGAGAGTGTAGAAGCGGCTGTTCTTAATCAGACCGGTGAAGTCGTAGCCTTCCACAATCTGGTCATCAGCTGCATAGTTGGTCATTGGCACGTTTGCCAGTGTGTCGGCCACGATAGCCTTGTACATAGCCTGAGTTGCGCTCTTCATAATCTTAGCAGCAAGTGCAGTGTTGTCTGAAGTGTTCTGCCAGTACTCGCCAGGAACGTTTGCACCGAAAGCCTGTGCAAGCTGAGCAGCCTTGTAGCACTGCCAAGTGAGGTCGTCGGTCATCCCCTTCACATGGCCAAGGAGAGCAACTGCGTTCACAATTGCAGGAGAAGCCTCGTTGAGTTCGTCGTCGCTCAGAGCGGAAGCGTTGGTGTCAGCATAGTTGTCCACCAAAGCAGCTGCATCCTTGTAATAAGGAGAGTTCACATACTTGGTATCCTCCAATTCCGCTTTTGCAGTAAGACCCTCAAGGATAGCCACCTCGAAGTTGTCGATGTTAGTCACACGTGCCTGCATAGCCTCACCCAACTGTTTAAGCTCATCAATGAGTGCGTTGATCTCGGAAGGAGAGGTGAAATGTCCGTTCTCCGCATTGTCGATGGCAGCCTTGAGCGCTGTCTTGGTCTCGCCGTCGTATGCCGCATCCTCCGCAGACTCATAGATTGCCTTAGCAGCGTCAACAGCAATCTTCAGCTGCTGCTTGTAATAAGCCGCCTTCGAAGGCATGGTAATGATATCCACAGCTCCGAGCAGATACTCACCGTTTGGCTGAGTAGTCGTACACTTAATCATATAATAACCGTCCTGAGGAACTGTGAAGTCAGCCTGATTTACAGTACATCCTGTTACTGCAATGTTCTGATCTCCTTTCACATTTGGTTTCGCCTCAAAACCGTCGAACTTAGCATATACGTTGCCGTCGAGGTCCTCAAGTGTGAAGGTATATACCGGAGGAGTACCCCCTTCGCCCTCACTATCCTGTCCAATGAATTTCCATGCAGCCATCTTGATTGTGATCTGATGCTTGCGGGCAGTCAGATAGAGAGCAATATTAGGATCCATCTCAGGGTCGAGAGAGCCGTCAGGAAGAATAAAGTCTTTCACCTGCTCACCAAATGTAAGCGTACCAATCTCGTTTGGCGAGTTCATGCTACGCCAGTAGATAGCCGCACCATTGAAATCACCACTGTAACCGGTCATGGCACGGCAGCCGCCGCCACCAATGTTACCACCCCAGTTGTAGTTCCAAACAGCACCAGCATCAGTCAGACCATACTGGTGGATAGTACCGTTATCGTTGGCGATCCAGCCAACAGGGAATGTACCGTTTGCAGTCTCTGCGAAAGTAGAGTCGGTAGAATAAACTGTCTCAGATGTAGAAGTGTCGCTGTCGGCACCAAGTGCAAAAGTGAGCTGAACCTCAGGGCAGTCCACCCCATAGCTGTTGGTTACACCAGAGAGGATAAAGGTGTATTCACCGTCAGCCAGCCCGGATACAGCAGTATTGACCGTCTTTCCATCCTCACTCAGGCTTATACCTGAAGTGAGGTCGGTCTCTACACCATTGAGCACAAGAGTGGCAGAAGCATAATCAAGAGCCACCGCCTTATCGAAAGTGATTGCCACATTATTAAATGTAGCACCGTCAATTTCAAAGCTCTCGTTCTCAGGATCGCTAGTTACCATCACAGCAGGAGCCCATGCGGCAGGCATTGCGTCGATGGTGTCGTCGTAGTATGCTGTCTCATTAGCAAAACCAAGGACTTTCATCTCAGACTCCACGTCAGCGCTCGGACGACGGTTGTCAGTATAGAGAATCGGGCAGTCAGCAGCCGGAGTGAAGCTTACAACCACCTCGTCCTCCGCAGACGCATACGTCTCATTGAGGAAGATATAGAGGAATCCGTCGGATTTACCTTCGAGATATTCTACTGGGGCGTCTGTTCCGTTGATTTTCACAGTCACCTGAGCAGGGTCGAGCGAGAGAGTGCCGTTGGCAGCTTTAGCCAAATCGGCTATATTGGTAGGATAACCGAAGTCGAGCTTGATCACGTCGTCCACGAATGTAGCCTCGTTGAAGGTCACACCTTCCTCGAGCTTGATGTCGTCGAGCAGATACTCACCCGGGTTGTACATATTGATGGTGATGAAATAGGTGTCAGGGAACGGATCGCCCACTTCCGACACCACATTACCAGCAGCGTCTGTCTTACCGGAATAAGCTTCAGAGAGTGCGTCCTGGTCAGCCTTGTTGGTGAAATAAGTCACATAAGAATAATGCTTCCACTCCCCATTGAAGTTCTGCCAAGTGTAGTAGTACTGGCTACCGCTGGCCGTAGAGATCGGCATATCGAAATACTCTTTACCAATGGAGAGAGTAGATTTCAGATTACGGGCAGCCGTAGCGCCTTCCGCATTTGTGTAATCGGCATCAGCCTTCACCCAGAAGCTCACACGGTAAGCCGTATTGTCCTTCAGTTTGAGGTTACCCACTTTGAAACCACGGTCCCAAGTGTTACCGTTGATAGCAGTTGAGTTCTGCATCTGCATGCTATACTCACCGCTGTGTGTGTCCTCAGCGAAAGCCTCAGACCACACATCACCCTCAGCCTGGTTGATCCAGTCACCATAAGTACCACCTGGCGTATAAGCGTCCTCTGTGGTGTACTTCTGGTCACCGCTCTCAAAGCCTAAGGAAACCACCGGAGTCTGTGCCTGCATAGTAGCAGCTGAAATCAGCCCCAGCGCAATCAGAAAGTTTAATTTTTTCATAAGCTTGTAGATTAGTTAAAAAATGTTTTTTTTTATTTTAAAAATTTTCTGATGCAAAGTTACGGTTTTTCAAAATAAAGTGATTTTTTCGGTGTTACATCTTGTTTTGTTTAGGTTACAAGAATGATGATTCATGTAAAAAGTGAGGGATGAAGGAGATTTGCTACTGTTCTGCCATGATATTGACGATGGCGACCACATCATTGATATTCACATCTCCGTCATCGTTCACATCAGCATAACGCCACCCGCCGTTGCCCGCCATTTGGTTCACCACAGCCACCACATCATTGATATCCACCTTGCCGTCCTCGTTCACGTCGCCCTTCAGATGGAAGGAAGCCGAGTCAACATGGAAACGGCGTTCTATCACCGCACTCCACTGGGTGCCGCTCTTGCAGACCGCTTTAACCGTCAGTTCGCGCGTCTGCCGCCAGTCAATCCCGTCCAGAATGTTCTTTCCACTTCCGAAACGTATGGCAGTGGCTCCCACACTTCCATTTTCACTTCTCGCCCACGTCACTGGCTCTGTTCCGTCGAGCGTGTAATATACAATATGGGATGTCTTGAAAGTTACCATATCTCCGTATGTCAGCAGCCATGGCAGATCATCCACGGAACCGTTCACACGGATTTGCGGGGGCGGTATCTCAGCATACCATCCTTTTGACTTCAGCTGATTGACAAACACATTGGTGCGGTTGGGGAAATAGCTGTTGAGCAGTTTGTTGCGCTCTGTCATATATTGATTGTCCACTGTATATAGCTCTCCTTTCAACGTATAGGGATGCACATCCCTGCGGTAATCGCCCCAACGGGCGGCCTCGTCATAAAGGGGCAACTCTATAATCCGGTAGAGACTGTCCCAGACTTCCACCACCCTCTCTGGCGTGAGCCATCCCTGTTTGGATTCCAGCTGATGATAAGCGTGACTGATGAAACGCTGTTTGAAATTCATATTCTGCATCAGTTTTCGGAAGATATGGGTGGGAGCGCCGGCATTGTCATACTCCAGGTTGCTGGTGTTCAGCCCAGAGAAAATCATCTCTGAGTCCCAGCAGATGAAGCGGAAACCACAGCCGGCCTGTTCTCTCCTGCGGAAAGCCAGCCAGTTGTGGTGGTCCCAGTCGGTATTTCCGCTATATTGGTTTATCAGCATAAAGTCGATGAAATTATCCACATCCAGGAGCGTCTCCACCTCCTGATCCTCTATACCTTCTGAATTACATCCGATGAGTTGGAAATATGCATCGTTGGACGTGGCGGCATTCTCCACGAGCGCCATCATCTCTCGCCATTTCACCATATCGCCGTCACCGGCCTGGATTGTATGCCCCGAATGGTCTTCCTCCACCTTAATCACATCGTATTGGGTCTCATCTCCGCCGAAATTCGATGCGCAATAATTCCCGTCTATCCGCTCTGCGATATTATACAACCCCCAATACAACCCGTTGATATACAGATGAACATACTGGCCGCGCGAGTAGGGATGCCCCATCAGTCCTTGTATGGAGCGCGCCCACATATCACGCTCATATTGAGCCACTCTCCTGATGCTGTTGTCCCAATGTTCCCATGAATTGCCGAAATGAGCTCTCAGCACCAGCTGGTTGAATTTTTTAGGACCATCTTCCCCAAACAGGTAATAAGTGAGTTTTCCCGGTCCGTATTCGCTCTTGAACATCAGCCTCAGCGAATGCTTGGGAGTCTTCTCGGGCAACCGACTGTGACCACCATGGATTTTCACACCGCAGTCCACCGTCAGGTCATACTGCTGCGCTCCGCCGAAAAGCTCCACCGACACAGGACGTTCCCAGTCGCGCCCTGTACCGTCTCCCACGGGAGTGCCTGTATAGATATAAATACCGCCGGTTGTCGGATTGTTGTCGTGACTGAAAAAAAATCCTTTGTCTGTCACCACCGACAAAGTTGGGATGGCGGTCAGTCCGTCTATGATTTTCCGAGCCAGTGTCTCGTCATCGGTCATCTCCGGGTCCATCTCATAGTCTGCAGGCGCTGTGCCCGAAATCTGGCAAAAACTGCCCCATGTCGAAGGATAACCTTCAGGCTGAGCCGGCTGGTTCAACACGTCATCGGTAAAAAGATAAGTGGCAGTGGTGATGGCAGACCGGTTGCCGGCCGCATCCATCGCCGTAGCCCTTATGATGGCATTATTCCTCACTGGAAACGCATGGGTATATTCCATACTCTCCCCGTCGGGTTCCGTTCCGTCGGTTGTATAGCGGATTGTATAGTTCTCAGGCTTGTCGGTATCCGCTACGCTCATCGACAGGGCAAACCAATGGGTGCAGAAGCCATGCTTCTGGCTGAATTCCACCCGCTGACCATAAACAGCCCAGCTCAGGAGAATAAAAGCTAGGGACAGAATATGCCTCACTGAAAGTTAAGATTTTGGAACAGAGATTTTTTATAAACACTTGGTTATTTCACCTTTACGCTCACCCGCTGCCCTTTTCTCACAGCCATCTCATAATCGTTCACTCCGTCGTGAGCAGAAAGGAGTTTGAGACCCTTTCCTGACAGCTTCTCCTTACTGCGCAGCCGTAACACACCGTCAGTCTGCGACTGGATTGTGGCAGTATTCAAGTGGTTGGCGCTCCATTCCATCGCCACCTCATAGCCGCCGCGAGCCCTAAGACCGCTGACACTACCTTCCTGCCATGCATCAGGCAGGGCAGGCAGCAGATGCACGGCACCGTCGTGGCTCTGAAGCAGCATCTCGGCAATGCCGGCAGTCACACCGAAGTTGCCGTCGATCTGGAATGGCGGATGAGCATCGAAGAGGTTCGGATAGGTACGTCCGTCAGGGTATTCACGTGCCTGCCGGTCGCTTGGGAGTAGCCTCAGCATATTGCTGATGATTTTCAGCGCATGGTTGCCATCGAGCATACGCGCCCAGAAATTGGTTTTCCAGCCCAGACTCCATCCTGTGGCCTGGTCACCCCTCTGCTCGAGGGTCACACGGGCGGCGTTCCACAGCTCCGGTGTACGGTAAGGTGATATCTGGTTTGACGGATGGAGTCCGTAGAGGTGGGAGATATGACGGTGCTGGTCTTTTGGGTCGTCCAGGTCGTCGCGCCACTCCTGCAACTGGCCGTACTGACCCACTTTCATTGGAGGGAGCTTGGCGATGGCAGTCGCGAGCGTTGCCTGATAATCAGTGTCCCGCCCCAGTATCTTCGCCGCTTCCATTGTCTGTGATAGGATATCGCGGGCAATCTGGTTATCCATCGTGCATGCGGCGGTCACAGGGGTGGCCTTCCCCATGCCACCATGTTCGGGCGACACACTCGGAACGACCAGCAGTTCTCCGTTGCGCTCCACCATATAGTCGAGGTAGAAATCGGAAGCGCCTTTCATCACCGGGTAGTATTTCCGGAGGAAATCTTTGTCGCGTGTAAACAGATAATGTTCCCACAGATGGGTGCAGAGCCATGCCCCTCCGTTGGGGAACATACCCCAAGGGGCTCCATCCACCGGTCCGGCTATACGCCACAGGTCGGTGTTGTGATGAGCCACCCATCCCCGGCAGTCGTACATGGTTCGTGCTGTTTCAGCACCCGTCTCGCTCAGCTCACTGATCATCTGGAAAAGAGGCTCAGCCGTCTCGCTCAGGTTGCACACCTCAGCCGGCCAGTAGTTCATCTCTGCATTGATATTGATGGTGTATTTGCTGTCCCAAGGTGCGTTTACCTTGTCGTTCCACACACCCTGAAGATTGGCAGGCTGTCCTCCTGGCTGAGAGGAGGAAATCAACAGATAGCGTCCGTAGTTGAAAAGCAGAGCGACCATTGCATGGTCATCGCTGCCATAAAAAGCATCCAGACGTCTGTCTGTTGTCAAGAGAGCGTTCGGAGAGTCTGATTTCAACACCAGTCTCACCCGTCCGTACTGCTCCTGATATTTCTCTATGTGGCGCTGATGCAACCGCTTCAGACCATATCTTTCAGCAGCAGCAAGGAAATCAGCATTTTTCTTGTCTGCATCACCGCTCACATCCTTGTAACTGACAAAATTGGTAGCAGCGGAGATATACAGTGTCGCCTCAGTGGCATTGTCAACAATGACTTTGTCCTCAGAAGTACTTAGTATTCCGTCGGTTTGCACATCAGCCCTCACCTGTGCCTTCAGCTTCGGCGCTATGCCTTCGAGCTCCACACCATCCACCACAGCCATCAGACCATTATTCTTGGCCTCCACTCTGAACGGCAATTGTGAGTTATACGACAACGTAAGACGCAAAGCATGTTTCCTGCCGGCTTTGATATGCCACACCACCACGTTGTCGGACATGGAGGCAAAAGCAGTGGAGGTGTACCTCACCCCGTCACACTGATAAGTGGTGCTTACGGTAGCCGTGTTGAGGTCGAGTGTCCGCTTGTATGCTGTTGTATTCTTATGTCCAAGTTGCACAAAGAGGCTACCAGCAGGGAGGAATTTCATGCCATGGGGTCCTTTCACAAACTCACGGTTAATCAAAGCCTCGGCTTCTTTCTCCTTACCGTCGAAAATCAACTGGCGCACCTCTTCAAGGTGTTGAAGCGACGTCGTGCTATTGTTGTTGTGAGGGCCTCCGCTCCAGAATGTCTCTTCATTGAGCTGGATTTCCTCACGGTCTGTGCCGCCATACACCATCACCCCCATGCGGGAATTGCCGAGAGGCAGCGCTTCCAGCCAATGGCTGGCAGGCCTGTTGTACCAAAGGCAGTCTTGCGCATTCACCGCCAGCACTACCAGCCACATCACTAATAATACCGTTTTTCGCATCATTATTCAGTTTTTCTTGGGTTTCCGGATGATCCGGATGATCCGGGTTTTCCGGAACATCCGGAAATTCATTCCTAATTCCTAATTTCAAATCAAGAACCCGCCATGATATTAATCACAGCTACCACGTCGTTGATATCCACGTTGTCATCCGGGTCTTCGTTCACATTGGCATAACGCCATGAGGCAGTGCCTGCCATGTGATTGATAATGGCCACCACATCGTTGATATCCACTTTGCCGTCCTCGTTCACATCACCTTTCAGGTGAGTTGGAAGCACAGTGTTGACTCTGCATTCAAGCAGCAGATGCTCCTCAAGTCCCCCACCGTTATTTGTGTTCAAAAACCTGATGACGTAGTTGTCTTCCTCTTCTATATTGAATTCCAGCTCATACGTTTTTGCAGAGGAGATATTGGCAGAAGAGCTGCCGTTGGCATTCGGGGCAGAAGTATAGTTGGCAGATTCAGCCACCACCTTGTCGTTAGCGTCCAAAATCTGTGCTTTGAATTTCGGTGTGCCTTTCCATGCCGCCAGTGCGAATGTGAATTTATAATCACCCTCAGTGAGATGAAGCGGATAGTCTGACAGTCGTCCGTATTCCGCACTTACGTTTCTCCAATAGAGAGCTTTTCCCTGATAGCCTGTGAAGCCGGCAAACGTACGTGCTCCAGAAGAGTAGGAATTCGGATACTCATGCACATTGTTGTCTTCCTGGGTGGCTCTCCATCCTTCAGGCATAGTGCCGGAAAGCACATCGGTGAAGTCGAGCATATAGACAGCCGTCTGGTCTTCAAAAACCGGAAGGATTGTCACGTTCTCGTCGAGCATAGTGAAAGTAACGGATGTGGCTCCAGACTCAAATGGGATGGTTTTCTCCTGAGTGTAGAACACGGAGTTGACAATTTTCAGCGCTGTGAGTGCATACCCCGCCTCCGGCCGAATGGCAAGGGTGACGGTGTCGCCTTCTGCTGCAGAGTCCACATCCGCCACAACTGAGCCGTGCTCCGCCTCGCGGATAGTCACCTTAAAACGCTCATCAGGGATGTCAGCCGGTGTGTAGGTGACATTATCAATATAGAAAGCCGTTCCGCCTGAATTGGTGATAGTGAGTGTGTTGTTTCCCTCGTTGAGGGTGGTGTCGAACACCGCTTTCTTCCATTCGTTGGTCTGTGTTCTCTCACATCTCACCACATGACGTCCGTTCAACTGTGCTGAAACGACAGCCAGTTTCGATGGTGAGGTGTAGCGTATGGCCACTTTATAATCCCCAGCATGCCTGATGTTGATAACATGACGCAGGGCACCGCTCGTATTTGATCCCATATCCATGAATCCGTTGCCCGCATGTCCTTTCACTGTAGGATACCGATTGAACGGGTCGGTCACACAACTCTGTATGCTCTTATAATCCATATCCTCAGCCTCTATCGTGACCGGTCCGCGATATTGAGCGGGTTGTTTCGGCAGGTCGGCGCTGAGCGGAGTGTCGCTTACATTGTCGATAGAACGCTCCTCAGCATCACCGGCACAATACACCACCACATCCACAGGTCCGTTGTGGTTGATACTCACAGAATATACACCATTATCCGCATCCCATTGGTCAGTTGCATTTGCCGTAGCCTGCACTCGCTTGTTCATCGTGTAGGAAGGCTCTGCTTTCACACCTGTCACCACAATCATGTCTGTCACCATCGTGGTGGTATCAGAACGATAATTGTTGAGGTAGAACGTGATGCTGTCGGCATATTCACGCACAAGTCCGCTACTGAGTTTACCACAATTGAGTTTCAATGAGTCGCAGGTATTATACAAAAGCGGAATCTCAGCCGATGCGTTGACGTTCTTATTCATATAAGTGTAAGGCGTGTAAGTGACGAGCTGGTTTTTGTAGCGGTTGACATACAGGTCGCCCTTGCTCACCTCGGGATACTGAGTGTTGAAGTCATTCACTTTTCTCGTCTGAGTAGGCCAACGCGACGTGTAGTTCGCCTTATTCACCTGCACAGGAATGGACTTGGCCAAATCGTCGTACAGACCAATAGCCACTGGGATGGCTCCGTAGCGTCCAGTCTTCTTGAAATAGCAGAAGTTGTCCATCCACTGTCCGTTGCCTCTGTTGAACGGGTCGGTCTGCTTATACAAACCATCGTATAAGTCGCCCCAAGCAGCATATTTCTGCTCGTCGTTTCCAGAACTCACATTATTAATTACTACGATTTTGGTTTTGTCTATCACTTCCTCACGATTCGGGATATACAATTTTCCATCAATAATTTTCCGGAACATATCAAGCCATACATTTCTGAATCCGGGGAATGTCCCCCAGTTGCGACGTGTGTAGCCGTTCACGGTAGAGTTACTCAGATTCTGGAAATCCGATGTCCAAATCAGCTCTGGTCCGTCCCAAACAGCTCCACCATTCACACAAGTCTGCTCCATAACAGTGCCGATACCAGCCGCCTCCGGATACTTTTTCCCGTGATTCTCACCCAAGAGCTCATCCAGCGCACCATTCCATCCACAGTTGTCGTAACGCACGCCATAGTTTTTTGCAAGGCCAGAAATAAACGGTGAGAAAGTAACACTCTCGTTATTATAGAAACAGGAACTGGTGGTATATTTATACAGCCACAAAATGGCTTCCGGATATTTCTGGCAAGCACTGAGAAGGTCGTTGTTGCGCTTCATCATCCCCACAGGATTCAGGGGATGCGACCAAATATTGCCGCAGAACGAGACTGTGAGAAATCCCCCATACTGATGCGACATCTCAACGAGTTTTGCGAACAAAGCAATACGCGTTGACTGAGGGCTGCTGCTCTTGTCGTTTGGCTCGTCGAATCCCCAGAACTGCTCGGCATAGTTCCATCCCAAGAAGTTCGGGAATCGCTTGAAGAAATACTCAAAAGTCTCAAGGTCGTCATCCTGAATATGGGTGTGTCCTCCACTCGCTGGCTGACAAGTGAACCAAAGTCCGTTGGCCTGGCAAACGGTTGCCCATGAACGATATGTTTTCACCGCATTCTGCGGCATCTTATATTCATTACGATCAGTATCGTAACTGCAGGATAGAGACAAGTTCATACACACATACGGTTTCACCTCATCAGGAATCAAGTCGATTATTTTCTGAGGGTCGGCCTTGTTCCACACATCCACATGGATGAGCCACAACGGATGTCGTGAATCAATTGGTCGGCGTTCTTGTGCTGACATCTCCAAAGATGAGTGTACTAACGCCATTAACGCAAGGATAAAATATAGCTTTCTCATATTCTGTGTTTTATCTTAAAAATGTTCTGTCTAATTAATCAGGAAAATTTTTGATTTTCCATTATAAGTGGCTTTCACAGCGGCTCTTCCATCGGAAATCTGACCTATCTCAAACGTTACAGACGGGTCAGAGGATGTGGCTGTAATGACTGAGCCGTTCTTCAGTGGTCCATACACCTGATAATGGGTAGTTTCGGTGTATCCGTTGTCGTTGGTTGCAAAAAGTGGAGAAGCCGGGATGTTCAATGGCTTTCCGTCGACTGCAATTGTCACGGTTGGCACCACCGGAGCCTTTAATGTCTCACCCGCTTTGCTAAATCCGATGCCATGCATATCGAACAGGCCCTGCGGACGCTGATTGCGCTGCGGCTGAGGACCTCCCCATCGCGGACGGTCGTTCTGAGGCTGCTCCACCTCAGGACCTTCCACCACCAGATAGATGGCATGTTTTCCTTTGAGTCCTTCCACCGCCGGAACAGGCAGCCGGAACATTGTAGGCCGCTGAGGAGCATCGGCCGGCACATCGAGCACACCGATTTCCTTGCCGTTCCAAGTGGTATTGGCATAAGGGCCGTCTATCATGACATGAATGCGGAACGCACCCTTTCCGCCAGGAGTGAGGTTAAGGTTGAGCGTTGTGCCGTCTCCTTTTTTACAACCGGCAAATGCATTCACTCCTTTCTGCCATTTGTCCAATCCTTCAAATCCGAAATAATTGAAGCCGATGATGCCGCGGTTGGTGATGCCAGCCAAATCCATGTGGTTATTCCACACATCATGGTTGTCCTGCAGCCACTGATTTCCAGTCATATAAGCTGCAATGCCGGCAGAGTAGTACTGATATGGAGGCAGACCGAAAATCTGGAATCCCTCGGATGTCACTTCCGCACCTGTGTATTCCATACCGTCGGAGGCTTTGGCTGTCCATTCGTTGTTTTTTGAGTACGGATCGTAAGCCACAATCCGCACCTTGCCTCCTTCTGCCACTGGTTTCTTATCCCACTCGATTTTCACCGGAGCCACCATTGCCTGACGGGCATTGGCAAATCCACGTGGCGGACGATGGTAGAACACATACCACTGTCCGTTTATCTCCTGCAAAGAGCCATGAGTGTTGTGAGCAGCATTGGAGGTGGTGAGATGGGTCCCGTCCTCATTTGGAACCACGCCACGAGAATCGACAAGCACACCACCTGAGCGCCATGGTCCAAGCGGTGAGTCGCCGTAGGCATATCGGAGTGCGGAGTTGGTTGACCCCAGTCCATAGTCCGGTCCGCTATAGCCAGAGAAGACCATCACGTATTTATTACCCACCTGGCGGATACTGGATGCCTCGAAGAAATTGAAGTCACCCGGGTTCTGCCCCTGATAAAGCGCCGGGTATTCAGTACCTGCCGGGTCGAGCACTTTTCCGTAGCTCTCGCTTGCGGGGATGAAATAGTCGTGGATCTGCGTTCCCGGCCGCACAGCATACATATTGCTTTGGTCGAGCTCATAGGCTGTGGAATGACGAAAACCGTAGAACACATAGGCACGGAAACCTTTGTCGTAGTCAGGGTCTTTTTTGTCTGTGATATTCTCGACAAATACAGACGGGTCGAAGTCAATCAACGATCCCGGCACACACTGACTACCGTCTTCCGTGAGATTCACCGGGTAGAACGGTCCGTCGGGACGTTCGCCTTTACATACCATAGCCACACGACGCCAACCGCGGGAATGCGGGTAGAGCCAATAGGTTTTTTTGCCTGTTGCACGGTCCTTCACCTCCACCAAGTCGGGGGCGTACATCGTGTCCCACCTGCCGTTTACATAATGGGTGAAAAGCGGACCTTCGTCGCGCCATTGCGACAAATCCTCCACGGGTGCCGACCACATTCTCACGTCGTTTCCGCAATAAGCAGTGTAGGTCACATCGTGAGAACCGATGATGTATGCCCGTAGTTTCCCTGGATTGTCGGGGTCTTCAAACACACGTGGCTCTCCGTCGGGAATATGTTCCCAAAGAGGCAGATAAGGGTTTTGTGCACTCGCTGTCATTCCCGTTGACAGCATTATCAGCAGCATTAAGAACGTTTTGTTCATAAACAGTAGGTTTTTATTTAATTTCTGATGCAAAGATACGTCAAAATTCTCTATCTCATTTATTCTTTTGAAACCTATATTTTCAAATAAGTAACATTTTGATTTATTAATTAAAACTTGGTTTTATTTGCTTTTGTGCTCGCTTAATCGTAACTTTGCAAAAGGTAACACCTGAGAGGGTGCGATGCAGCACCCCACTGTCAATAGAGAATAATGAACTTTATCAATGAATATATCAATTTTCCGGTGACGAACCCCACATGGGTGTTCTTCATTGTGCTGGCCATTATCCTGTTCGCTCCGATTGTGTTTTCGAAGCTCCGTATCCCTCATATCATAGGAATGATTATAGCTGGTATGCTGATAGGGGAACACGGAATGAATATGCTCGAGCGCGATGAGAGTTTCCAGTTGTTCGGTCAGGTGGGAATCTATTATATTATGTTCCTGGCCGGCCTGGAAATGGACCAGGAAGGTCTGAAGCAGAACCGTAGCCGAGGAATCACGTTCGGACTGCTTACTGCGCTGATTCCGTTTGTGCTGGGCTATCTCAGTGGTTTCTACCTGTTGCATTATTCAACCACAGCCTCACTGCTGCTGGCCTGTATCTTCGCTTCCCACACCCTTGTGTCCTATCCGTTGGTAGGCCGATATGGAATCGCCCGTCATAAGAGTGTGCAGATATCGGTGGTGGCAACGATGATTGCATTGTTGTTTGCCCTTGTGACACTTGCCGTTCTCAGCGGCCATTTCAACGGTGAAGGAGGCTGGCGGTTCTGGCTGTTGTTTGCATTGAAATCCGCCGTATTCATCACCGTATTGTTCTATGTGATGCCGAAGCTCATCCGCCTATTTTTCAGGAAGGTATCCGATCCGGTCGTACAATATATATTTGTATTGACCCTGATGTTCATGGCTGCCGCCATGGCTGATTTCTGCGGGCTGGAAGGCATTTTGGGCGCATTCCTGGTGGGTCTTGTATTCAACCGCTTCATTCCCCACTCCAGTCCTCTGATGAACCGTGTGGAGTTTGTAGGCAATGCCATCTTTATCCCATTCTTCCTGATTGGCGTTGGTATGTTGGTGAATATCAAGCCTTTGTTCAACAGTGTTGATCCGCTTATCGTAGTAACTGTGATGGTGGTGGCAGGTACGTTGTCGAAACTGGTGGCAGCTCAAATGGCCCAACGAATGTTCAAACTGTCGAAAGCCAGCGGCACGATGATGTTCGGTCTGACCGAAGCCCATGCAGCAGGCGCACTGGCGATGGTGATGGTGGGTACATCATTGAACTATCCTGACGGATCTCCGTTGATGAATAACGACGTGCTCGACGGAGTGGTTGTGATGATTTTACTCTCATGTGCCATCAGTTCATTCGCCACTGAGTTTGCGGCAAAACAGATTAAGCTGGAGAATGATGAAAAAGCAGCAGAGGAGTTGCCGAAGAACGACGACGAGAAGATTCTCGTACCAATCAATGAGCCTCAGACCATCAGTGATATTGTGGCAACCGCCATTCTGATGCGCAACCAGAAGCTTAACCGCGGCATTATCTGCCTGAACGTGGTGAACGACGATGACCAGACCCAGAAATGGATGGTTCACAGTAAGGAGTGTCTGTCCAGAGCAGAGCGTATCTGTGCGGCTGCTGACGTAAGTGTTCAGACGCAAAGCCGTCTGGCCGTAAACTTCGTGAATGGTGTGATTCATGCCTTCCGCGAGAACGATGCATCAGAGATTATCATCGGCCTTCACCGCAAACGTACTCCAAGCGATTCTCTCATCGGTCGTTTTGCCCAAGGGCTGATTGACGGGCTGAACCGTCAGATTACGATTGTGAATTATCGTATGCCTGTGAACACCATCAGGCGTATTGTCGTTGCAGTGCCCGAGCGTGCTGAATACGAGAGTGGCTTCTACCGTTGGATTGAGCGAGTGGAACGTGTGGGCAAGGAGACAGGCTGTGCCATTCATTTCCATGCCACCGAACAGACATGCACGCTGATCAGGGCTTATCTGGACCATTACCATGCAGGAAACCGCACCCAGTATTTTGACTTCAGTATGCGTGACGGACTGGAACAACTGGCAGGACAGGTCAATACCGACCACCTGCTTGTGGTCGTAAGCTCAAGGAAAGGGAGTATCAGCAATTCCGTGAATCTTCAGAAGTTACAACAGACGCTGAAAAAACACTTCCCTCAGAACAGTCTGATGCTCATCTTCCCGGACCAGAGTGGCCAGGACGAGGAGCGTTCGTCGTTTGCCGAGCCAATGCTGAAAGAACAGTATCACGGTTCGTTCATCACAAACTGGCTGACCAAATGGATTCGTAAAATCAGTTGACAATGATAGAAATTTCAAATATCACAAAAAGTTTCGGGTCGTTACAAGTATTGAAAGGTATCGACCTGACCATCAACAAGAGTGAAATCGTGAGCATCGTTGGTCCGAGCGGAGCCGGAAAGACCACGTTGCTCCAGATAATGGGTACGCTCGACAAGCCCGACAGCGGCACGGTTGTTATCAATGGTACCGAAGTGACCAAACTGAAAGACCGTGACATATCACGGTTCCGCAACCAGCATCTGGGTTTCGTCTTCCAGTTTCACCAACTGTTACCGGAATTCACCGCCCTGGAAAACGTGATGATACCTGCTCTGATTGGACGGATGCCGAAGAAAGATGCTAAAGCACGAGCCACAGAACTGCTGGAATATCTGGGTTTGACAGAACGAACGGAACACAAGCCCAACGAGTTGTCGGGAGGCGAAAAACAACGTGTTGCCGTAGCAAGGGCGTTGATGAACAATCCTGATGTTATCTTCGCCGATGAGCCGTCGGGCAGTCTGGATTCAGCTAACAAAAAAGAGCTCCATCAGTTGTTTTTCGACTTACGCGACAAGTTCAACCAGACATTTGTGATTGTGACCCACGACGAGGAACTGGCAAAACTCACCGACCGGACCATCCATATGAGAGACGGATTGTTGGAAAGTGAGAATATTTAAATGAATGGTGAAAAGTGAAAAGTTATGATTCGATTAGGAAAACACAATGAATTGGAAGTGCTGCGTGAAGTGGACTTCGGAATATATCTGGACGCCGGTGACATCGGCGATGTGCTTCTGCCGAGGAAATATATCCCGGAAGGCGCCCAGATTGGAGACAAGGTAAATGTTTTTTTGTATCTCGACAGTGAGGAACGGTTGATTGCCACTACGGAGACCCCACTAGTAGAAGTGAACCAGTTTGCCTATCTGGAAGTGAGCTGGGTGAACGAATACGGTGCGTTTCTCAACTGGGGTCTGACCAAAGACCTGTTCTGCCCTTTCAAGGAGCAGAAGATGAAGATGCTGAAAGGAAAGAAATATATCGTCTACTGCTATATCGATCCTGTGACTTACCGGATTGTGGCCTCAGCCAAAGTGGACAAATTCCTGAGTGACGAACAGCCTCCTTATCAGAGCGGTGATGCCGTGGAGATATTAGTGCAGCAGAAATCCGACTTAGGAATGAAAGCCATCGTGGACGGACAATACAGAGGTCTTATTTTCGCCAATGAGATTTTCCAGCCCATCCATACAGGCGACCGCCTGACCGCTTTTGTGAAACAAGTGCGTCCCGACGGTAAAATAGACCTGAAGCTGCAAAAATTTTTCGGTAAGAAACGGATAACCACCTTCAGCGAACAACTGCTGGAGTATTTACAAGAGAGTGAGAACGGATTCTGCCCTCTTCACGACAAGTCGGAAGCAGAAGATATCTATAACACTTTCGGTGTGAGCAAAAAGACCTTCAAACGGGGTGTGGGCGATTTATATAAACAGAAACTTATTACCCTCGAAGAAAATGGAATACGCCTTCGTCGGGATTCTGAATAGTCAACCGATTTCCATCAAGTGACTGAATCATGGATATAACATCAATATTGATTGGATTTGTAGTAGGTATGCTCCTGGTGATGGGAGTGTTTTTGCTGATGCGCGGCAAGTGGTCTGCCACGACGCTGCTCCAGAAACAGGAAATAGACCGTCTGAGCAAGGAGACGGCTGAACGTGCTCAACGTGTGGAAGCGCTGATGGGTGAGAACAGCTCGTTGCGTTCTCAGACTTCCGTTTTAGTTGCCCGACTTGAGTCGCTGGACTCGCAGCTTGCCTCAACAAAACAGAGCCATGAGCTGGCTGTGGAGGCCATGAAAGAGGAATCTCAAAAACTCCTGTCGGCTGCAAAGGAAGATTTTCAGCGTCAGATTGCCGCGATGAAAGATCAGGTGGCTCAGGAGCGGAGCTATGCCGAAAAGATGATTGCGGATGCCAACAAAACCGTTGAGACCGAACGCGAGCATTCCAAGACGTTGCGAGAGGAGAGCGAGCGCCAGTGGAACCAGAAATTCGAGACGTTAAAAAAAGAGATGGAAAGCCGCACTGCTGAACAGCTTGCCCAGCGCCAGAGCTCACTTCAGGAGACCAACCGCATTCAGATGGATGAGCTTTTGAAACCTATCAAAGAGCAGTTTGACGCTTTCAAGAAATCTGTTGATGAGAGCCGAACCAGCAGTGAAGTGAACAAAAACGACTTAAAAAGTGCGTTCGAGCATGCCATCACAAGCTTTGAGAAACTGCAGACCGAGGCGGTACGTTCTCTCAAGGAACAGACCGACCGCATCGGCAACGATGCCGTAAACCTGACCAAGGCGCTGAAAGGCGAGAGCAAAACCCAGGGCGACTGGGGTGAGATGATTCTGGTGACACTCTTGGAAAACAGCGGTCTTCGGAAAGACGAGGAGTTCTTCGTGCAAGAGAATGTAAAAGACGAAGATGGCAACAACCTACGTCCCGATGTGATTGTGAGGTTTCCTGAAGGGCGAAGCGTGGTGATTGACTCAAAAGTGTCGCTTACCGCCTATGCCGACGCTGTAGCCGCAGAGGACGAGCCAGACCGAGAACGATTGCTGAGAGAACATGTGAAAAGCATGAAGAAGCATGTTGACGAGCTTGCAGGCAAGCATTATGAAAAGCTGGTGACAGACGCCATAGGGTTCGTGCTGATGTTTGTGCCTAACGAGAACAGCTATATCGCCGCCATGAAACAAGAACCCACACTGGGACGTTATGCATACGACAAGAAAGTTGTGATTATCTCTCCCAGCAATCTCCAAATCACTTTGCTACTTGCCTATAACTTGTGGCAGATTGACCGTCAGAGCAAAAATGTGGAGAAGATTGTGAAGAGCGCCTCCGAACTCTACGACAAGATGGCTGGAGCAAGTGAGACATTCGGCGCTATCGGAGAGCAAATAGGAAAACTGACGCAGACATACGAGAAGGCGAAAGGACAATTCTATGAAGGCAAGGGTAACGTAATGCGCAAGGCTGAGAGTTTAAAAGAGCTGGGAGTCACCCCCAAGAAACAAATCAAAGGACTAGAGGAGTGAGAAATGAAAAGTGAATAGTGAAAAGTGTATTTACATACTATAAAGTACAAAGTCAAAAGTTCAAAGTAGCATGACAGTAACGACAGCATATATACAGCAGAAATTTGATGAATTCAACAAACTGTTCTTTGGGGGGAAACTGCCGCCGTTGCCGATACGTCTGAGCCGGGCAAAGACCTTTTTGGGACAGCTTGCTTATAAACGGCGAAAGAAACTCTTTGCAGGCGAGGAACTTTACGACTTTGTACTGAAAATCAGCACACGCGTGGATTTGCCTGAAGAGGAGGTGGAAGACACCATCATCCATGAGATGATCCATTATTATATAGGTGTCAATCAATTGCGCGACACTTCAGCGCATGGGCAGCTTTTCCGTCGGATCATGAACGAAATCAACGAGAAAGGAGGGAGGCACATCACTGTATCTTATAAACTCACAAAAGAGCAGCGTGAGGCTGCTGTGGACAAACGGGCGAAACAGCATGTTGTGGCAATTGCCGAACTCACCGATGGTCGTACAGGACTGAAAGTACTGCCCATGAACCGCCGTAGCGTGAACCACTTCAGAAATAATGTAATGCGGATTGCAGGTGTGAGGAAAGTAGATTTTTATATCACCAACCACCCTTACTTCAACCGTTATCCATGCTCTTCCGCCATCAAGCTCCACATCGTCGAGCGTAATGAAATACCTATCAGCCAGAATGGAGAGAGCCAATAGCACAAAAAACAGCCAGATACTCACGTATCCGGCTGTACCAAAAAATAACTAACTAATTTTTTTAACTAACTAAACTGTCAATGCTCATAAAAGTCTTTTCTTAAATGAAGCTTTTGCTTTTGTATTGCAAAGATACATTATTCCACAGCAAATAAGCAGAAGAAATGTCTCACATATTGCCAGAAATGCTCTAAACAACGGGTTATGCTACAAATTTTCCGTTTTTTGACATGAATGTTTTATAAAAGACTGAACATGAGTTTGTTTTTTTAGGATATCCTTCTTAATTTTGCATATCCAACAACACCTTAAAGACTATGCAACGAATCTTTATCAGAGTCACGCTGCTCATATTTATGACATTTGTCGGTCGTACCGCCTCAGGTAACGACGGATATCAGCAGACTTATTTCACCCATGTGGACAATCGTCACGGGTTATCAGAAAACAATGTGAAATCCATCACACAAGACCCATGGGGATTTATCTGGTTCGGCACAAAAAACGGACTGAACCGCTACGACGGACGCAGCATCAAGCAATATGATGTGGACGACTATGTGAGTGGAAGAGGCAACCACAACGTGTCCGCCCTGTTCTGCGACAAGGACAGTATGCTGTGGGTGGGAACCGACAAAGGTGTGTTCTGTTTCAACCCACTGACAGAGACGTTTCGTTCGTTTGACGTGGAGACCTCCGACGGTGTGGGCATCGGCAACTGGATTTCCCAGATTACCGCTGACCAGGAAGGACGGATATGGATTGTGTCGCCAGAAGAAGGCGTCTTCGCTTTCAACAAGAAAGATGAGACACTACGTTTCTATTCACCACGCCAGAAAACAGATGACAACTCCTACTATCCACAGTGCCTGGTGATACGTCCTGACGGTCAGATTTGGATTGGCACATCAGGACAAGGTATCTTCCTGCTTGACAGGGAATCGGGTAACTTACGTCAGATGGTCAGTTCCAACCAAGACTACACACTCCTGGGCAATGATATTTACACGATGACCAACTATGGTGAATGGATTCTTATCGCTGAACATGAAGGAAGGGTGATGAAATACCGTCCGAAAGACAACCAACTACAGCCCCTGGAAGCCAATGGAGTCCACTACAAGCTCATCCGTGCGTTCGATGTTTATAAAGGTATTATCTATGTAGGAACTCACGACGGATTGTATATGATTGACGAGCGGAATCACACAGAGGGCCACATAAGCCACAATCGTCTGATATCGAACGGACTATCCGACAACATGATTTACTCTCTATTCCGCGATTGTCAGGGAGGACTCTGGATTGGCACGATGAAGAGTGGGGCTGACTATATGCCAGGAAAAGGTTTTCACTTCTTCAGCTATATGCCTAACGGCATGCAAAACTCCCTCTCATCCAATCATGTGAGGGAGATGCAGAAAGCATCAGACAACAAGATCTGGATTTCCACAGAAGAAGGCAACATCTGTATATTTGATCCTCAGACCCAGCTTTTTGAATCTCTGAACTTACCTCTCTACAAAGGTGGTTCGAACCGTCTGGCTCTGATGGCTGAAGAGGAAAGAATGTGGTCGGGATTGTTTAAAAACGGCCTGGACATTATCACAACAGACAGCAAGCAAGTGACTCACTATTCACCCGAGCAACTGGGCCTGTCAGCCGAGGGCAGTGTGTATGCCTTATGCAAAAGCAAGGATGGGAAAATCTGGCTGGGAACCGGTAAAGGTGTATATGTAAAACAAGAGGGGATGCGTTTCTCCCATGTGGATGCCATGCCTGATGTGTTTGTACAGGACATCGCTGAAGACCATAACGGTACATTGTGGATTTCAACAATCGGAAGCGGTCTGTACAGATTTGATCCAAGGGCTCAAAAAACCACTCATTTTCTGCATGACGCGAAAGATATGAACAGCGTCAGTTCCAACGACATCTCCAGTATCACCATCGACCGGAACGGTGACCTGTGGCTTGCAACCGACCGAGGCGGACTTTGTATGTATGACATGAAAAATAGTCAATTCCGTACTTTCGGAAAAGAAGACGGCTTGCTTGACGATGTCACATACAAAGTACTGGAAGATTCCAAATGGCGTCTGTGGTTCGGCACCAATCACGGCCTTGTTTGCTTCGACAGGAAGGAGAGCCGTTTCAGAGTATATCACAACGACCAACATCTGCCTGGCAACCAATTCAACTACAAATCCGCCATAGAAAGCGATGAGGGATATTTTTATTTTGGAGGAAGTATGGGGCTTATAGGGTTTAACCCGAACCTTGCCGTCAGTAAAGCTCAAAATCATGTATATCTCACACAAGTGAAGGTGAACAGGGAAGAAGTCCATCCGTCAGACGGCATGTTACAGACAAATATTATCGAAGCTGAAAAGATTGTCCTGCCCTATGATTTCTCCAGCCTGTCGTTCAATGTGTCGTCGCTCGATTACAGCGGAACGGAGACCGACAGCTATGAATATATGCTGAGCGGAGTGGATGAAGACTGGATTTTCTCCTCCAACGGTAAAGACATCAACTATTCGAGACTTCAGCCTGGCGAGTACATCTTCCGTGTGAAGCAGTCAGGCACAGAACAGGAAGAGACTCAATTGAAGGTGATAGTGAAACATCCTTGGTGGTCTTCGTTATGGATGAAAATCATATATGCGCTGATGATGATGGCACTGGCATATATGATTTACCGTATTATCCGCGACCGTCAATTGGAAGCATTGAAGACACGCGAGGACAGGTTCAAGGAAGAGCAAGACAAAGAGCTGCTACGTTCGAAGATAAATTTCTTCACCGATATCACTCATGAAATCCGCACGCCTCTGACGTTGATCAACGGTTCGGTGGAAAATATCAGGGAGGAAAACGTAGGCAATGCCATAGTGGACAAAAACATCAAAGCCATCGACAAGAACACACGGCGCCTGCTGAATCTGACCAATCAGTTGCTCGACTTCAGGAAAGTGGACTCCAACATGGTGACACTGGCATTCACCAATGTTCAATTCAGCAGTCTGCTGACCAGCATCATCTCACGCTTTGAGCCTACCATCAACCATTTGAACAAGACTATCAGCCTTGACATGGCAAACGAAGATATCGAAGTTCAGGGTGATAATGAAGCCATCACAAAAATACTGAGCAATCTGCTGAATAACGCCTTGAAATATTCGGAGTCGTTTATCGATGTGAAAGTGACGGAAACGAATGATGAAATCATGGTGAGCGTGGAAAACGACGGAGCGAAAATTCCAAAAGAGAAAGCTGAAGATATTTTCCAACCGTTCACACAGCTTGACAACAGCCACCGTCAACCAGGGTCTGGTCTTGGACTTCCTATGGCACGTTCGCTCGCTGAGCTCCACAAAGGATCGCTACGGCTAAATACTGCTTCTGAGTACAACAACTTCATTCTGACCTTGCCTAAACGCCAGGAACATGTGATTGATATCGAAGGAAGTGTGAACTCCGACGAGATGATCAACACGATAGATGTGATTACCGACGGTTATCTTGACGACACATTCGCAACCGATAAGGATAAGAAGCACACAATATTGGTGGTGGAAGACAATCCTGAGGTGCTTCAGATGATCTGCAACGGTCTGCAAAAGCACTACAACGTGGAAATTGCCACCGACGGTATGCTGGGACTGAAGAAAACGCAAGAACATCATATCGATCTGGTGATTACCGACGTGATGATGCCTGTGATGGATGGAAACGAAATGACGAAACAACTGAAGGAAGATGTGGAGACCAGCCATATTCCGATTATCATGCTCACAGCCAAACACACACTCGACAACCGGATAGAAGGTCTGAAAGCCGGTGCGGACGCATATATTGAAAAGCCTTTCTCTTTCAGCCATCTTCACACACAAGTGGAAACGTTGCTGACCAACCGGAAACGCGAACGTGAAAGTTTCGTAAAACGTCCTTATCTGTCGGTGGAAAATACCGGTGTCAACAAGGTTGAGGAGAAGTTTATCAGTAAAATCACCGAACTCATTACCCAAAACATACGCCAGCCGGAATTCAACGTGGAACAGCTGGCATCAGAAATGTGTATGAGCCGGAGTTCTCTCAACCGGAAAATCAAGGAGGTGAGCGATATGACACCTATTGACTTTATCAGGCTGATACGACTGAAAAAAGCTGCCGAGCTGATTCGTGAACATGGCTACAACACCAGCGAAGTATGTGAGATGGTGGGGATTTCTTCGCCTTCGTACTTCATCAAGCTTTTCCAACGTCAGTTTGGAATGACCCCGAAAGAGTTTGCACAACAAAAAAAATAATCCGGATTTTTCCGGATTATTTTTTTATGCATCCGAAGATGCGGAAAATATTTCTCACCCTATTTGATGTTCAGCACCTGTCCTTTACGGAGCTGAACTAACCACAATCCGTTTTCAGGAAGGATAACCCTGCCGTCAACCGTTGCCTTGAAACTGCCATAACGAGGTACTTCAACAGCAAACAGATGGCCGGTTCTCGATTCCACCGTTGCAGATACCAGTCTCCCTTCTTTCCATGACGCTCCGACGATACCGCCGCCACGGATACAAAGTCCTTTAAAGCTTCCAGTATGCCAAGCCTCCGGCAGAGCCGGAAGCAACTGTAGCGCACCATTCTGGTTTTGCAGCAACATCTCAGCGATACCCGCACTTCCTGCAGGATTACCGTCGAAGGAATAAATATCGTTTTCAGCTCCTGCGATGCCACCTGGAGACACCGTCAGCAGGTTTTCCCTTGAGAGATAGCCTTCAAGTATTTTCACGCTCTGATATGCCTTCTTTGCATCCATCAGACGCGCGTATGTGCCAATGATATTGCTGCGGCTCCACTCGGTGTCTTCCCAGTCCTTCGCAGCCAGACGAAGTTCTATCGTCTTTCTCACTGCTGCCGACAGCTCAGGTTGGTGCTGGAGCGTGATCTGAGCATAAGGCCAGAATCCCATCAGGTGGCTGGTGTGCCGATGGTTTGGATTCGGCTGATCCCAATCCTCAAACCATTCCATAAGACCTCCGTCCTTACCTATTTTGTATGGTGGCAGGTGGCTGATGACCCATGACAGGGAGTCACCGAGAGCCTTGTCCACACCTAATATCTGTGTACTCTGAAGTGTGGCATTGAGAATCTCATAGGCAAAAGTAAGGTCACACGTAGGCATCATCGACGCATTGATGTGCTGTCCGTCGATGGCAAAGGCATTCTCGGGCGAGATGCTCGGCCCTGTCACGAAATATCCGTTACGTGGATCCACAGTCATGTAGTCGAGCAGAAACTCAGCATTCCCTTTCAAGAGCGGATAGGCCACATTCCGGAGAAAATCCTTATCCTGTGTGAATTCATAATGCATCCACAGATGGGATGCAATCCAAGAGCCTGCCGTAGGATGGAGTCCCCATGCAATACAGCTCGACGGAGCCGTGTATCCCCACACGTTCACAGTGGTATGAGCCGTCCATCCCTTACAGCCATAAACTGTCTTTGCGGTCTTGCTTCCTGGCTCCACCAGACTTGCTATCCATTTGAAAAGAGGAGCGTCACACTCCGAGAGGTTACCTACTCCTGTTGCCCAGTAGTTCTGCTGGGTATTGATGTCGAGATGATAGTCGTTGGTCCATGGCATGGTGCATGCCTTGTTGTCGTTGAAAAAACCCTGCAGTGCAATTGGCAGAGGAGAGTTCTCACGTGAAGAGGCAATAGTAAGATACCGTCCCATCTGAAAATAGAGCGCATCGAAACCCGGATCTGTCACACCTTTGTCTGCATTCCTCTGGCGTACATCCGTCGGCAGATCAGCAAAAGCGTCGTTTTCACACAAGTTCAGTTCAACTCGTTTATACAAAGGAGCATAATCATCTGTATGTCGTTTGAGCAACGTTTCAAATGGTTTTGCCAAAGCCATGTCTATCTCCCGCTTCAACTGGCTGCGGTACTCCGGCCGCTTATAATCTGTACGAAAATCGAACAATAGCAGCACCTCATCGGCTGAAGAGACAGTGAGCACGGACTGAGATGATTTCACTGTCCCGCCTTTGGCCAGTAAGACCACACAACCTTCGAATATCACGCCTCCCGGTCCGTGCATCGGGAAGAGCGCCTGACCCGAGAAGTTCAGACAGCCTTCGTTTCCCTTATGTGAAGCCGCAAAACTCACAGGCATCTCATTCTCAATGGTCACACTGAGCGTAAATGCGATCTGACCTTTCTTATCAGCCTTCATACGATAGACCAGCACCTCGTCGGGATTGCTGCTGAATGCCTCACGCGTATGTTTCACTCCTTTATGGATAAAAGTGGTTGTTGCAACAGCTGTAGTCAGATTAAGCTGACGGTGATAATCTTTAATCGCAGCATCATCCATTCCCTTGAAATCAATGTTCATCTTTCCAATCGGGAGATGCGTGCCGAAGGATGTCTGATTTCCAACCAGCGCATTCCACGCAAGGTCGTTACCCTCTTTGGCCTTTCCTGCGAAAAACAGCTGACGCAGTTCGTTCAGCTTCTGTCTGCCAAACGGTCTGTCCTGGTCGGGATTGGGCTGGCCGCTCCACAATGTGGATTCATCGATGGCCAGACAATCGTGTACCGTACCGCCAAAGACCATACCGCCCAGTCGCCCGTTTCCAATTGGCAATGCCTGCGTCCAGCGTTCCGCCGGTGAAGTGTACCACAGTCGGTCTATTGCAGGACAAGAAGAAACAGACAAGATGATGATAAAAAGCGCAATTATCCTCTTCATAACATCATAGGATTTTTATTTTTAAACTAAAAGCGGGATGCATTTGAGCGTGCACCCCGCTTTTTCAGTCATACTTAATAGGTTTTATAACTCTCTTTTTCTTAATTACCTGCCATGATGTTGATGACAGCCACCACGTCGTTGATATCGACATTTCCGTCAGGGTCACCGTTCACGTTGGCGTTCGGCCAAGTTGCGGTTCCAGCCATCACATTGATGATTGCCACGACGTCGTTGATGTTGACTTCACCGTCTTCGTTGACATCACCCGGTTTCGCAGATGAACCGACTGTGACAGTAGTGGTAGCGAATGTGGAACCAGCATAAGCAAAGCTTACTGCCTGCACACCAATTTCATAATCACCGCCTTCCACATTAACGAAAGTATATTTGTTTTCTTCGCCTGCCAGCACATAGCCACCAAACGCAGTGTAAGCCTCTTGTTTTCCTGTCTCAATATTAGCAGGCGCTATCATAAAGGTCTTACCAGTGGAAGTGTTCTTGATATAAAGGTTATACATCGGCTGGTTTCCGTTGGACACATAGACAGGATCCCAAGTGACTGTGACATTGTTCTCCTCCACTTCAGCACTGACAGTCGCCGGTGCATCAGGAGCGACAATTTCTCCCTCTGTGGTATTCAGACTCACATAAAAGTTATCCCAATATCCATAAGTGCTGCCTTCACCGCCTTCACCAGCCCAAGGGGCATCTTCCCAGTTATTAACGATAAGGTCGAGCTTGCCGTCGCCGTCGAAGTCGCCCCAACTTCCGGTTTCGATATTACCGTCGGAAAGCCAGGCACCGTTAGGACATGGACGCACTTCACCTTGATAGTATGACTCTGTGGTGTAAGCACCGGTTGCGTCTGACACCATCCATACGCGTCCCCAGTCCTGAAGAGAGGATGCCCATCCGTCAACATAATACTCAGGGTAATCGTCACCATTCACATCAGCCACAAAGAAGAGACGGTGTGTAGGATCGCCTATACCTGCATGTCCATCAATATCAATACGCTGGAAAGAGAACTGGCCAACTTCAGATCCAATGTTCTGGAATACGAGTGCCACTTTTCCCTGAGAGCCTGTATCACCATTAAAATAGATATCAATCTTACCGTCCTGATTGAAATCCAGCGGATAAATCATGAGGTTACCGCCATAGCCTTTTAACCCATCGATGGAAACAGTCTCACCATTGAGTTGGAATTGGTCGGTTATATCTTGGAACTCACCATTCTGGAGGTTGCGATAGAACCTGAAATCCCATCCGCCAGATCCTTTCCCGTCGGGAGCATCAGCGTCAACGCCGTCTCGCCATCCAGTCACGAAGATGTCAAGCCACCCATCACCATCGAAATCAGCGAAAGCAACCGGACCATGGCTACACTGAATAATATTCTTTGTTGGCTGGTCGATATACCATTTTGTTCCGAGAGAGATACCATCCTCGTCAAACTCCTCTTCAGATACATAAAGACCTTTAACATTAATTTCATTCTCATACGGCACCGGATTAAAGATGTTGTCCATCACCTCAAAACCAGCCCCTTCATTATTTTTCAGCAGGCATACATGACGACCTCTACCATCGCTCCATCCGGTGATAAGCAGATCAGGATAACCATCTTTGTCGTAGTCACCCACAGCAACTTTGAGCTGTTCTTGTCCTTCATTGAAATTCTTCTCACCCTGCCGTTGGTAGCCAAGGCTCTGTAACCCTTCATCCTCAACCACAGTGAATGTGCCGTCACCATTGTTGCGAACAAGAATATACCCTTGTGTAGAGCCTGTGTCGTTTCCACCTGCATTTGCAAGAAGCATATCTACATAACCGTCCTGATTATAGTCAAATACGACACTCCCCATACCATAGGCACACTTAGGAAGACCGTTCTTCATTCCGACAATACGCTGGCGGGTGACAGTTTTAACTGAGCCATCCTCATTGTATTCAGGAATCCAGTTACCCTCTTCATCAGTCACGATATTGCCTTCGTCATCGACTTTCCAAACAGTGTCCTCATAATCTTCATAAGCAAACTCATCAATCATCTGGAAGTTTCCACTTCCTTCATTCTGGATTAGAAAACCACCTGTCAACCATCCATAAGCGCCTGATGTACCGCCATAATATATATCCATATATCCGTTCTTTGTGAAATCACCCCATACTGGGTTTGCACGGTGTGACTGACGAATCTTTTTTGAGATTTCGATATTGCGCTCATAAGTAACTAACTGAGCACTTGCTGCTGAAGCAACTGCAAAAAATGCTACAAGCATCAAAGATTTAATTGTAAAGTTTCTCATAATTTAAATGATATTAATTAGTTTTTTATGTGAATAATCAGAATTTATGCAAAGTTACTCATTATTTATATACAAATAATTGTAGAAATGTGTCAAAGAATAGCACAAATTCATTATTGTACATTTATTTTACCCACCATGCGTCCTGACGGTTCAAATGTTCAAAAGCGCTCTGTGGATTCTCATACCGCCGACTCACCATCTCAGCCAGATACTGAGGGAAGGCATCTCTGTGTCGTGCCACACGAAGCAGGTCGAAGAAACGGTTGCCTTCGAACGCAGTCTCGGCCGCCATCTCCTCCACAATCATATTTTCAACTACCAACATGGAGTCTTCGAGAGATTCCTGTTCACCGATAACATAGTGCTCAGTATCTGTGGTAATACCACGTCCGAGTCCACGTGAGGTTGTTCCTACATTTTCGTTCTCGCCATTGGTGTGAGACCAGGAAAAATCGGTGAACCGCTCCCCAAGAAGTTCTCCCGGATTAACTTTCAACGAGTCCTCCATGGTATTTATAGTAAGTCCATGTTTCAACACGGCAAAAGCCATTGACGGTTTTCCGAGACGGTTGACAGCCTCGGCAAACCGAAGATATACATGAGATGTGCGGATGAGTGGTATCTGACGTGTGAAACGGAGCGAGGTGAAAGCTTCGTTCTGGGGATCATAACCGGTATTAGTGGAAGTGGCAGCCTGCAAATACTTATTGATAAGCAATCCATTATAGCCAGTTGTCTGGAATACGCCATAAGAAGCCGGAAGAGATACTCCACTGCGGTTGATGGCCTGTCCGCGCATATCTCCCTGTAGATAGGCGCTCACGTTGGTATTGCCCGGCTGTGTATAGAAATACATACGTTGTGTCATTCCCTCCACAAAATAATTTGTCGGTACAATAGAAGGCTTGGTGTTATAAGACAGTCGGATCAGTGTGGGATGATAGTCTTTTGCATCGCTGCTGTATGCCATCTGGAAAAGGGTCTCTCCCGTGTAACTGCCCAACCAGTTCATCGTGGCATCCGTACGTGTGCTGACGGTCCATTCATTGAGATAACTCCTGGAAACAGTGAGGCGGTTACGATTAATATAGTCATAATAAAGGCTGGCCGCCTGCTCATAATTATTGAGGAAGAGATGAACATCGGCAAGGAACAGCTCAATCGGGACAAAGAGACTTGATGTATTAATACCATCTACCGAACCATAGTCGAGATGTCTTACAGCCACATAAGGTGTGAGATCGGTGATGATTGTCTGGGCCATTCCGACTATATCCATAGTAGGATATGCTTTAAGTGTACTCTCAAGGTTCAGTAACGGTTCATCCACAAAACGTACATAACCGAAAGTAAGCGCCATCTGCCAGTAAGTCCAGTCGCGCATGGCGAGAATGGCCACATATTCCGGCAGCATCACTTTCGTCTGATAGTTGAGGATGGTGGTGTCCATCCTCTGTAATGCAAAATTACAATTGTTGATGACCGCATAATAGTCCATGCGGTCGGAATAGACATTGCCTTCACTCACATTGAAAGCCGCCACTTCCTGCAGGTCGCTTGCCGCATTGGATGTAGTGGTCAGCAAATCTCCTCTCAACTCACCCATCAACACATAACGCTCGCCAAGCTTCTGAAGTTGGGAGAGAATGCCCATCACACTATAGAGGGTATCGGCGGGGTTATCGATCATCTCGCCTTTGTCGATCACCGCGCTGGTGGAATCGGTATCAAACACATCCTCGCAAGAGGAGAACAGCATGAAAGCTGCCAGCAGATATAATAATGAAAAATGTCGCATAGCAATGTTGTTTACAAATTAATCTTAATACCCAGTTGATAGGAACGTGAAGTAGGAATGAAGCCTGCATCTACTCCCTGCAACAAAACGGAAGTGGATGATGAGAATTCAGGATCAGCTCCTTTGTAACGTGTCAGTGTGAAAAGATTGTTGGCCGAAGCCCACACACAAAGTCCCTGAAGGAAGGAGCTGCGAACCGGTATGTTGTAGCTTAACTGGAGTCTTCTCATTTTCAGATAAGAGGCATCCTCCACCCAACGGTCGGAACAACGGCTGTTGCCCATAGGGTCTCCATAAGCGGCACGAGGAATATCGGTACGTTGTCCGTCGGCCGTCCATCGGTTCTCAATGGCTGTAGATTGGTTATTAAAACCAGAGCCCGACTCGAGCTGTTGTCGCAGTGCGTTGTAAGCATCATTTCCGACACTATAGCCGAAAAACGCATCGAGAGTCAGCTGCCGCCATTTTAGCTGAAGACTGAAATTTCCGTAGATATCGGGGTTCGGATTACCAAGTACCACACGGTCGGCTTCGTTGATGATGCCATCGGCATTCTGATCGACAAACTTCATATCACCAGCCTTAAACTGTATCTCTTCACCATTAGAGGCTATGAGACGGAGGTTAGCCGCTGAAGCTTCCTCTGCTGTGCTAAGCACCCCGTCGGTAACCCATCCGTAGAACACACCTGCGGGATGATTCTCAGCAGTGAGGATTGTGGCTCCTGCGAAATCAGTGGTAAAACTGCCGTTTTTAAGACTCTTGATCTTATTATTGTAATGCCCGATATTGAATCCTGCCGTCAGTTTCCAGTCTTTGGTATCAATCAAGCGAGCCTGTGCACTCACTTCAAAACCTTTATTGGAAAGCTCACCTTCATTCGTCCAGTAGTAGTCCATTCCAGCCACATCGTTCAATCGTTTTTGAGTAAGCAGGTCAGAGGTTCTGGCACAGAACACATCGAAAGAAAATTGAACGCGATTCTTCAGAAACGCCAAATCAAATCCGGCAGACGCCCTGCGGGTAGTCTCCCATTTCAACTGTTCATTACCGATATGGCTGAGAACCAATCCCGGTGCATACTGCAGGGAACTGGCACTGTTGCGGTAAGTGGTGTTAGCCAGGAAGATCAACCTGTCGTTGCCGGACTGACTGAGTGCCACGCGGAGTTTTGCCTTATTAATACCCGTAAGAGGACGCATCCACCGCTCGCTGCTCATCAGCCAGGCAGCCTGGAATGAAGGGTTGAACGACCAACTGACACCTCCCAGCCGGAGACCGCCGGCATCGCTGCCGAAACGTGATGAGGACGCTATTTCCATGCCAAGATTCAGAAAATACTTATGGAGATAATTGTAATCTCCTGTCAGATACCATGCTCCATCACTGTATTCAGCATTGTCTCCATCTATCCAACGAAGGAAACCGTTCGTGTTGTAAAGGGCACGCATAAAATCGGATCCGGTGTTGTAGCCAAGTCCGGAATTCCACTTGCTGTAATAATTGTAGAATCGTCCACCGGCTGCCACATCCAAGTTATGAAGATACGACCGCAGAATGCTCCAGTCGAGCCGTCCTTCAGCACTAAGCACACTGTGACGCGCCATCAGATTTGACACCATATTAAGTCCTATATTGTAGATTTCCCCCTGGGCATTGTATAACGGCATATCGGCCACTCCCTGGTCGGGAATAAAAATATCCTCTGCCGTCTTGTCCCAGGTGAATCCGAGGAGCGCTGTCAGTTTCAATCTGTCGGAAAAGGCATAACTCGGTCGGATATTGAGAGTGAATCGATATTTGTCGATATCAGGAAGGTTATCGCCCGTAAGCGCTAAAGGGTTTCCCATACCAAGCTCATCAGTGTCGGTCAACCGGTTTGTCACCTGCCCGTTGGTGGCATTATGCTGATATGGTCCGTAGAGAGGTGATTTCACTAGAGCGAGGAAAGCCGGATTACGTTGTGCATCGAGTCCGTCATAATGCACACGTGAGGATGTCTGTGCATAAGCTATGTCTGTGGCGACATTGAGTTTTTTCGTGAGCTTTATATCGCTGTTGAAACGAATATAAAGACGTCCGAAACTGCTGCCGTCGATGTTTCCCTCTTTCTGTCCGTATCCCAGAGAGAAACGATAAAGGGCGATGTCATCACCACCGGCCACGTTGATGCCGTAATTCTGCATGAACGCCGTTTTGTTCACTTGCTTGAGCCAATCGGTGTTCTGATGCGTGTCGTAATAATAGGATTTCGTCGGGTCGTCACTGAGGAAATGAAGCTGGTTGATACGATTGTTATCCAATGCCTGCATGATATCGGTGGCATAGCGTTTGTAGGCTGGTCCGTCCATCACCGGCAGAGTTGAGAACGGGCTCTGGAAACCCATTGACACATTAGCCTCAATACGTGTGGCCATATCATTGGCTCGTTTTGTAGTGATGACCACCACGCCCCCGGCCGCTTTTGAGCCCCAGCGTGCCGTACCGTCTTTCAGCACCTCCACTGACTCAATATCCTCCGGCGGGAGCATATTGAGCGGGTTGTTATAATAGCCTGTGACACTGGATGAGAAATCCTCCTGCATCTGCCATTCCACTCCGTCGATGATAAAAAGAGGTTGACTGCTGAGGTTCAGCGACTGCAGGCCACGGACAAAATAGGTGTTGCCGCTTCCCGGCTGTCCGTTCTGCCGGATGGAAAGGACCTGCTCATCAACAGTGAAAAGCATATCCGGGGAATCCGTCTTGTCTATTTTGTCAAGGATGGTAATTGTCAGTTGTCGCTGACCTTTCACCGCCACTTCCTGTGGCTCACATCCCGGTGCAGTGACGATGAGAGGGACATCGAGCGAAGGCAGCTGAATCTCAAACACACCTTCGTCGTCGGTCATCGCACTCACTTTCAAGTTTGGAGAAGTGATACCTACGCCGGCGAATCCTGCCCCCGTGGATGAACGGACAACACGTCCTGTGAGTGTATAGTTCTCTTGCGCTCCTACTTCCGCAAACATAAGCAGGGCGATCAAAATGAGTATGTATCTAAATGTCTTCATATCACACCTATTTATTCGGTTACAGGAACAAATCGTATCTTGTCGATACGGAACTTACGCACATATCCATTGCGCGCATCCGTCGCATTCACTCTTGTGCTAACCTGGAATGTGGTTGTGGATTTCACATCTGCAGCAGAATTCCTCTCATCAGACAGCCAGAGTCCGTCATGGAAATCCGACACAGGGATAGCGATGCCGGAGATCGCTTTCACAGAGATGATGTCAGGAAGTCTGTTGCCTTCGGCATCCACACCTGTTATCTCTACTGCCGTGTTTACATTCATCGTGGAATTTCTTCCATTGGCACCCCGATAGATAAGGCGGAATACGCATTTAGTCTTCTCTGTCGCCAGATTCCCGCCATCCACAATCGGATTCACAAAATCCACAAACACATCATATTTCGTGGCAAGGATGTTCGGCACATCGAAAGTGACACCGCCATCCACATTACCGCTCGAAGCCTCCAGATAACTGTCGGCACTGACCCCCTGAACCAGACTGTTCATATCGGTGTTACGAATGTAGCAGTTGGTACCCGACACCGCCACACGGCTGTCCATCTCCTCTGCTTCCGTTGTGATGACATGATTCCACACACACGTGTCGTTACTATTAAAAGATGAGGATGCGATGTAGATGATGCCGTTAGAGGCCTCTACCCGTTCATAGCCACTTAAATAGTCATTTACCGGCTTGATTACCTGCCCGGTGACAGAGACCAGACTGTCGGCCTGTTCATCAATGATGCCTCTGAAGGTAAGACCTCCCAGGATTGCCTGCGCTGTCTGCACCTGCTGGATACTGTCGGCAACATTCTGGTCAGCGTTGTAAGCCCGGAAAGCCGGCATCACCCGCTCCATTTCAGACTGCCACACTTCGTCGGAAGGGATAATCATCGTGAAGAGAGAGTCCTCGTCGCTGATATCGCCTATCCCATATTTCGCATTTTCAAGCAACGGGTTATAGTCCACGAACACACTATCATAGGTAGTAGAGAGTGCGTCATCGTATATTTTCTCATCAAAACGGGCGATAAACTCCGAAAGGCTGGCAAACCGTCCGTCTGCATCAATAAGCTCCCGGATATTATACAGATATGGAATTTGCTGAGAAAGGATGTGGAGCAGACCATTTGCCGCAGCAATATTTGGGATGTCGATGTGCGCCCCATTGAAATTATCGGCATCGGAAAACCGCATCGTCTTTCCGTTTATCATCGAGACAATCCCTGTCTGGGATGTAGGGTTACTGAACCTTGCGATATGATTATTCACCATCCGGCTGACAGCAGCCACGTCATTCAAGTCCAGACCTGCCAAAGCCACATTGTCGGGAGCCCAGACTGTATAAGTCTGGTCGGAAGCAAGCAATGGATCAGCACCCGCAATACGGACGGCCTGTGCAAAGACGGAAAGCTCAGGAGTTGCATCAATCAGTTCAAGGAGACTCTTGTCGCTCTTGTTCTGTTCACTGTCGAAATGGTCGTTCCATTCATCCTTGCAAGACGGAAAGATCATCACAGCGACAATACATGATAATAATATTTTTACTTTCATATTCATCTGTTTTAATTATTCTCTGTCCTCATCGCGGATGAGATCGGTTGGAATGTATTCTATATAGTCGGCATGAAACTCTCGTCCACCGCCTTTGTCGTCCATGTTTTTGGCTCTGAAGAAATGTGGAGCATATTCTTGGAAGTTATATTGCCCTATGATAATACGCAGGCATGCCGACATATCGCGCAGGGTTTTTCCGCCTTCCTGTCCTGTGTACATACTGGTCGGCGCTTTCATATAGCCATGGTTACGCATCATCTTATCGTTTTCCACCCCGTCGTCACTGGTATCTTCATCATGCACATATCCAATACGCGGGTCGTTTTCTGCCCCGTTGTAACCAATCGTTAAATCGACAGGTATGCCTGCAATCTGGTTGTCGATGAAGAGCTGGGCGATGCCACGCCAGCTTTCCGCACGGTAGCCTAACCGGATTTCATAATTTCCAGGAGGCATAGGGAGCATACGGATGGTGAAATCGTACATCGGTCCTGAAATGAGCATCTCGTCAGACTGATAGTTGGTCCATCCGTCGGAAGCCCACATGGTGAGTGTAGATCCCACGTTGTACTCGAAATACTCACCGCAGAAATCACGAGGGATTGACTTGGCAGATCCCAAATAATCCCAGTTCCATCGTATATTGTTATTGGTAAGCTGTGGCGGCACGGCATAGAAATCGAAACGGATACGCTTGTGAAGCACATCAGAAGTCATGACATCCTCATCGTACACCAACAGATTGTTGAGCATATGGATGTACCCGTTTGCTGTCTCTATGTTGCTTCTCGCCTCATCGAGCCGTACGCTTTTCCCGTTTTTCTGGCGGTTGATCTCCGGTCCGGCCTTCATCTCTATCAGGCGGAACGGAAGCATTGTCTCATAATACTCATAAGCTTTTGAACGGTATGTGGCGGAACAAGCAAAACCAGTATAGACAAATGAACTGGTGTTCATCTGACGGTTGAGGATATGGTAAGCCACAAATTTATGAAGCGGGTTCTCTTCAGATGTGTAATTGCCCAGGTCGGTATTGCCATACCACTGCGTGGCAAATTTCTCCACCGACGCCAAAGTATCGGAAGAAAGGGTCAGTCCGCTTTCTTTCAGCACATCATCCGGTTCTGCAAAAATAGTCCATCCCATCTTACAGAATTCCCAATCGGAGCCTTCCAGTCCCTGATAACTGGTGTCGTACAGCTCATTCATCTGGTTGTCGAAGCCTGATGCTTCGAAAATTGTTGCGAAAATCGTGAAAGAAGGATTTTCCTTCAGACGTTGCAAGTAGGTCTTCTCCGACGGTTCTATCACATGGTCGACCACATGCACAACACCATTATGCACCTCATTGTCTGCACTGATGATTTTCGCCAGTTTGTTGACAATAATCTCACGCTGATTCTCTTCGTTCGTCACATAACTGATAGAGATGGTACGGTCTTGGAGAGAGAGCAGCGACGTGGCATTGTCGGTGAAGTCTGTCGTCATAAACTCCTGGGTGTTGTTGCGGATAGTAGCGCTGTACACCACTTTCTGCTTTTCTGCCTCAGTAAGGTCATTGTAGGTTCTGCCCTGTTCTTGCAGCCATTCTTCTACCGCCTGATTCGTAGGAGGGAAACAGGTGAAATGCCCATATATAGACAATAGTGCACTGGCTCCACAGTCCTCCATCATCTGATAGAAAAGAGTCAACTCAGGTGTATGCTGACAGAAACTTGCCACAGTCTCACCTGTGAAAGTGTACATGGCCTCATCCTCAATGTCATCACTATTGCAAGCCGTGAAGAGAATTGCCACTGACACAAAGAAGCATATATTTCTTATACTTTTCATAGTCTCAACGTGTTATATCTGATGATGTTTGATAAAATCTGTTTTGCTGTAAATAAGGATTTGCCCTCAGTTCGTCGTCGTTGACAGGCATATAGATAGCATCCGGATCGTTCAGTTTCGGTTTGATAAGGGACCAGTTATCGACAATGGACTCATATTTTTTGCGCAAATACGTCTCTAGCACTTGCTCAGGATTGCCGTTACGGCGCATCAGACGCATCAGGTCGAAATATCGTTTGCCTTCATAGAGGAACTCACGCTGTCGCTCAGTCAGCACAAGATTTCTCACATCATTCTGACTGCTGTATTGTCCGATGAGACTCCCCTCCTCCATGTCGGGATTTGCGCGGTCAAACGTACGACTGCAAAGCTCCACGGCCTGTTGCAGGTTTGTGTCTCCTCCCAGCTCGGCCAGCGCCTCCGCCTTCATGAGATAGATATCAGGCAGACGGTATATAATCCAATTGGAAATAGGCTCACCATTCATAAAATCACTCTCACGCGCTTTAACATTGGTGGTATTCGTGCGTAGTGCTATGTATTTTTTGATGGCGAAGTAGGCTCCCGACTCCACCAGTGCATTCATGCGCCGCAAGTCGTGCGCCTGCGAGAAAAGGTCGGTGGAACTGCCATAAGTGGTGAAGTCGTAGCTCGACAGCCGGTAGTCGGTATTAAGCCCGTACATCGACTGAACGGCTCCGTTTTGAACGTTCTGGTCGAACTGCAGTTCCCATATGCTCTCATCGCTGTTGCCTCTGAAGAACACGTTATTAAAATAGGCAGAAGAACGTTCCAGCGATATCGGATTGGCTGTGGTTGTCAGCACTTTGTCGCATGCAGCGACACATTCCTCATATTGGTTGAGCCAAAGTGCGATATCAGCCTCAAGAGCCCAGATGGCTTTCCGGGTGATTCGCCCTTTTGTGTATGGAACATTGTCGTTCCACATGACAGGTGCCTGACTCTCAACGGATTTCAGGTCGTTGAGCAGCGTTCTGAGGATTTCATCACCATCAGTCTGAGGAAGGAAAAAATCTTTGGAATCATCTTCATAAGGCTCTGTCGTGAATGGCACATCCCGAAAAGTCTTGACCAGTGTGAAATAGCAGAATGCTCTGATAGCCTTGGCTTCAGCCAGATACTGGTTGAGTTCAGCCTCAGAGAAGTCGGGATCCTCGTTGAGTACTCCAGACGCATTGGCAATGAGAGTGTTGCAATTATTGATGCATGAGTAGAACTGGTCCCAACGTGTATATCCGTTGGTAGCTGTTATGTTAGCCGTAAGTATTTTGTTGATGTTATCGTCAAAACTCTTACCGTCAATCACGTTGTCGCTACGGACTTCCCCCCACACAATGAGCCGTTCAATCACTCCCTGCTCGGTCAGACCACGGTAGCAGGCGCCGATGGCACTTTCCACATCACCCTTCTTTTTCCAGAAGTCCTCCTTCACCATCTCGCTCTCTGGGGGATTAGAGAACCAGTCTTCACATGAGGTGGCCACGAAAAGGAGCGTCATTAAGAAGAAAATATAGCTTGTTTTCATAATCATTCTTGTTTAGTGGTTAGAATCCTACAGTAATGCCGAAGGTGAAATAGCGGGCACGAGGTGTGCGGTTGTTGTCGGCTGCCACTCCGATGTTATTCGGCGACACCTCCGGGTCGGCACCTGTGTATTTGGTGATGGTAAGCATATTGTTGAGTGTGAGATTGAGCATGAGATTGGTCAGTCCGAACTGTTTGATATCTTTCGGTTCGAAACGATAGCTGAACGTCAGTTGTTTGAGTCGGAGGAATGATCCGCTCTCTACGAACCGGTCGCTGGCAAGCCAGTTGTAGCCATATTGATAGAGCGCACGCGGCATCTCTGTCACATCGCCATCTTTACGCCATCGCCAGTTGGTGGCAATGCTCTGGTTATTGGTGGTATACATGTTCTCATTGTACATTCTTCCATAATTGATGACCTTTGAACCGATACGGTAGTTGGCAAAGGCATTAACGGTGAGGTTTTTCCATTTGATTGTAAAACCGATACCACCATCGATTTTAGGGTTGGAGTTACCAAGATAAACGATGTCAAGCTCATCGATGGTTCCATCGTGGTTGATATCTTCGTAGATGGCATCTCCACCGCGGAAACGGTAGGCGCTGGATGTTCCATAGGCGAAATACATCGGAATGGTCTCTCCCTTTCCGTCGAGAACAGCGTTCCCGTTTTCATCCCGTACCACAGGGGCAGTAGCTTCCGGGTTGTCTGTCTGATACTTATCGTATTGATATACGCCTTTATACTTAAAGCCATAGATGCTACCGAACGAATTCTCCACCTGCAGTCGTGAAAGATAGCTTCCGTTGCTATAGTCGAAATCACGGTTGTAGGCACTGAGCACCATATCATCAAGTTCTTTGATGGTGTTCCGGTAGTTAGAGAAGTTGAGGCTGACATCGAACTGCCAGTCACCCTTCTGTATCATACGGTTGGTGGAGAATTCCACCTCCCATCCGTTGTTGTCCATGGTACCTGCATTGATATAGCTGATACTGCTAAAGCCAGTGCTCGACGGTATGGTCTGATTGCTGAAAAGCAAGTTCTCCGTACGGCGGTGATAGATATTACCCACAATCCTGTAGCGGTAGTCGAATAGGCTCAACTCCACACCAAGATTGACACTCGACGAGCGCTCCCATTTGAGGTGGCTGAGCTGCAGGCTGGCCGGCTTGATGGTAGGCATATCAATATAGTTCGACCCATAACTGTTATAACGACTGAAATAGAGATATTCCTGGTCCGGGCGGTTTCCTGTCACACCCCATCCCATTCGTAAAGCACCCTCTGAGAACCATTTCTCATTGGCTTTACGCATCCATGGCTCACTCGTGAAGATCCACTTACCGGCAATGGCAGGGAAGAATCCCCAGCGATTATCGGGTCCGAAGCGGCTGGATCCGTCCCAACGGGCACTCACATCGAAAATATATCGGTCAAGCAGCATGTAATGGCCGTTAAGCAAGAATGCCATATTGCGTCCTTCGCTCTTGGCACTTGCAAACTGCTGGAGGTGTCCGTCGCCCGAAACGTCGGTTCCGATGGCAGAAGGCAGACCGTAGCGTTCGTAGAGCTGGTATTTGCTATGGCTGATATCCATCTGCCAGGAACCATAAAGCATCAGGCTGTGAGCCTCGTTAAGTTTCGGCGCCCATGTGAGGTTATGGTCTGTATAGATGGTCATTGCCTCGCTCTCACGCTGATAACTCCGGTTTACTACGCCGTCGGTCCAGACAACGGTTGAGGTCTCCCTCGGCCGGAATTTGGTGTCTTTGATATTTTCGGAGTCAAATTTCACATATCCCGAATACCGCAGTTTTGCCTCGTTCGGGTCCAGAAAGTCATACTGGAGACGCAAGGTCGGCATAATGCGCATATTGGTCTGCTGATAGCTGGCCAGGCGAGCCATGGCGACCGGATTGGCAAGGTTCTTCTGGTCGTTGTTAAGCATGGAACTTTGGGCGATATTGAAGAACACATCTGTTTCGTACCCATTGGCGTCGCGACGATAGATGCTGGCGTTTGGCATCTTGCGGTAAGCAATGCTCAAAAGATTGTCGTCGCCCCCCTCCTGATAGTTTTTCTCATTATTCGTATGAGTGATGGAAAACTCTGAGATGAATTTCAGCCGTGTTGACACATTGTATTCAAGATTCATAAGTCCCGTGAATCGGTCGAGACTCTGCTCGATGATGGTACCGGTCTGGTGGTTATAACCCAATGATGCTCGGAAGCGCGCCCGCTCTCCACCACCCTGGATTGAAACGAGATGATCGTGTGTCCATCCGGTTTTCCTGACAGCATCCACCCAGTCAGTATTGGTGATGAAATTATTGAAATCGTCGGCATTGCCATAGGTGGAAAGGAACGAGTTGCGGTCATAGCTGTATTCCGGGATATTGCAGTCTTCCTGATTCCGGTTGAAATAGGCTTGTTTCATGAGCATGGTATATTCATCGCCGTTGAGCAGTTTAGTTCCTTTCGGCTGCCAGTTGCCGCTTAAACGGTAACTATAGCTCACACGAGTCGGGCCTGTCACACCTTTCTTCGTTGTGATGTTGATGACACCGTTAGCTCCCCTGGCTCCCCATATAGCACATGCCGCACCATCCTTGAGCACCGTCACCTCCTCGATATCGTCAGGACTGATGCAAAGGAGGTTGGCAAATTTCTCGTTGTCGGCATTTGCAAAATCGAAACCCTCGGTATTGCTTTCGAACGGTATGTTGTTGACAAGGATAAGCGGTTCGTTATTGCTGTTGATACTGGTGATACCACGGATTCGCATCACCGTGCCACTACCCAAGTCGCCTGAATTACCCACGATATCAAGTCCGGCGATACGTCCCTGTAGAGCATCATCAACCGACGGAACGGACATGCCCTCAATCTTTTCCATGGAGAAACGCTGCATCGCACCACTATACTCTCTTTCCGGAATCGGCATCGCTCCCGACGAGACCACCCTGGATGCCTTAACGACCACTTCCTGAATCATGTTGGCAGTCTTGAGTGTGATGTTGAATTTACGCTGCTGGCCAATATTGATGACCTGTTTCTCGTATCCCACATAGCTCACCGCCAATTGATTGGCTGTCGATTTGATCTGCAGGGAGAAGTTTCCCTCATAGTCGGTAGTGGTGGCTGTCATGAAACGTCCGTTCTTGTCTTGTTCGACCACGGTGGCGGCAATCAGTCCGTCTGGCTCATCGTCACCTGTGATTTTACCGGTGATGATTACCTGTGCCTGCATTGTCATTGCTGTCAGAAGCAACCATAATGATATGATGATTTTTCTTTTCATACGAGTCCTCCTTATTTGTTATAGGGTGCCACATGGTCAATCAGATGAATCACAGCCCTGCTGGAAGCCAATATATTGTTCGCTTTCTGAGGATCCTTGTTATCCACAATAAGGTCGCGGGCCCAAATGTTGTAGTCATTCGTGTCGGAAGTGATGACATGAGCCGGTTCTTCTGTTCCAAAAGTCACATTATCAGCAGATGAAGTGACCGTGATTGGTTTGAACTGCCCGTTACTATAGCGTGCGGCTGTATAATAGGTACGTGTCCAGGCTCCAGTCCCGACAGGAACGGCACCGTCAATAAAGTGATATTTAAGGAAATTGAGCAGATAGAGGCAATGGGACTTCTTTTGTGCATCGTTGTCTTCCATCATGATCTGATCCCAGGTCCAAAGGTCTTTGTCAGCTCTGAAAGCTGCATCGACAGCCTCGTTGGTCGGGACAAGCACTGTGTAGCGGTAGTTGTTGAAGGAAGTGACGATTTGTCCGATTCCGCTCGACTGCTCTGTGGTCTGCTGGTCGAACACAGCCTGGATGTCATCATCATCCTTGAAATAACTGTAAACGGTAGGCTCGCCGAGAAGGAGTTCAAAAAACCTGCTATACTTCGGATTATTCTGTAAAGTGGTATATACTGAACGCATCGGATCCTGAAGAATCCTGTCGATAAAGAAAGTATGACTGTTGGTCGTCACATAGATATTGTCCACCATCTTGGCTGCCGGAAGTCCCAGTTCCTCGTCGCCTGCACCTGCAAACTCGGTAGATTCACCACTACCGGATGGTCTCTGTATGACTGTACCACCTTTTGTCAGATAGAATGTTTTGTCGCCATCATCCATAAATCCCGACATCGGTTCGTCTTTCGTGTCTGCCACTACGATGTGCATATCGAGAATGTCACGAAGACGGTTCTGGATTTTGCTCTGGTCGGCACTTGCAGAGCCAATTGTACGTTTTAACGCCCCGATGTTTCCGTCGGCATCCACTCCATATACATCAACAAGGATACGGTCGTTGGCAACCTTGAACCCCCAAATCTCACGGTTGTCAACTCCCGTGTTGGCATAGATGCTCCATGAAATCGGCTCGCAATAGTATCTCACCGCCTCATCGGTCGGCACGAGCAGGTTGTATTGGTTTTCCAGAGAACGCAAGTAGAGATGGAATTTCAGCTCATCATTCTCATCGATGGCAGTCTTCATCACCCTCGTGATAGGAGAAGTGAGCGTAGGTGCATAGGCACACTTGTAGTCAATAGGTGGAAAAACGGTATTGGTGAAATACACAAGTCCATTGCACCCCTGAGCCCTTCCCACAATGTCGGATGTGGTGACACCCATGAGGTTTCCTTTCTGGTCAGCCAGGTTATCCCAATCGTTCGGGAGAGAGCTGATAAAGCTTTTGAGCTGATGATTCTTGATGAATTTGCATAACACATCAAGCGGTACGTTATTCCACTCACCATAAACTTTTCGGAGGAAATCACCGTTTGCAGAGGCAAAATATGCATTCATTGCCTCATCTGTAGGTACAAACATCACTCCCATGTCTGTAGGAACATTGAGAGTGTTATACCCCGGGTCGAAATAAAGCAGCTTGTCATCGGTGATGGTTTCCGACTCTCTTCCCGGTATGGCAGGAGTAGTGGTGCAGGCACCGGACCCGTTGTCGTTGAAATAGCGTCGGATATAGACAGAGTCGGTAACGTAACTGCTCATCTCGTCATTACGGACTGTGTTATCTATCCCGGCATCATAATATGGCGCCGAGAATTTATTCATAAGATAAGAGAAGATTGTCGTTTTCGGATCTTGTTCAATAATTTCAGCCATATTTGGCAGAGGTGCCACCACATCATCGGCTATATGCATATAACCGTTTTTGCAAGTGATATTCTTGTTTTCTGCTGTCACAAGGGCACCATTGATATAAAAGCCTTCGGCATCGAATGGCTGGTTGCCAGATACAATCGCCCAGTCGGACTCATTCATCTCTCTTCGTTCCATAAACTGAGGCGTGAAGATTACGTTAGGTCGAGGCTGGTTGTCAACAAGCCACACACCGCCCTTCTCTTCGAAGCGCTCCCACCATTCTGTCTGTGGCAACTGGTTCGGGCGATAATGCTGAATCTTGTCGTAAATGGTTGACGACGCTGATCTTACCAGAGCAGTGCCCTCTCCTGTATCATCATCGGCATTGGTGGTTGTCACATTAGAAAGCATGTTGTCGAGGTAAGCCATATTAAGCATGGAGGCATTGAACAGATAATTGGCCTCAGCACGCGTCATACCATTCACCACAGTCAGCGGATCCCCCGAAATGCCTATGCTTTTGAAATAGTTGGCATAGGCTTCGTCGGATGCCGGAAAGAGTGTTTTACTACCTGTTCGTTTGAGAGTTTCATCGAGGTCCAATTTTTCAATCAGTCCCAGATAAGTCTGATAATGTCCGTCGGATTTCAGCCAGTCATAGATATTGGAACCCAGCCACCCCGGCTCCGAGTCGTCGTATTCATAATCGTCCTTACAGGCAGACACGAATACCGAAAGGAGCAACAGTGGCAAAGCCACGCACAACATCAGGTAATGAAATCGTCTGATTTTGTTTTTCCAAGTTTGTTGCATCATATATAACGTTTTTTTTAGTGTCATCGGTTAGTCGATAATGCAAAGTTAGGATATATACTCAAAATATGATTAAAATAAATTCACCAAATTATGATACATTTTGTTCAAAAGTCAAATTTGAAGGAGTTTTCCGCCTGGTCTGGAAGTCATCTCAAACTCCAACGTGCCACCTTGCAGAAGATCGGAATGACGAATGAACGGCTCTGAAAGAACCCGGCCGTTCCATCTGATACGTTTCACATATCTGTCTTTCGACGGATTGCCCTTCATTTGAATGCTCACCTCTTTTTGTTCAGGCATACGGATTGTCGCATGCTGCACAGCAGGTGCAAAAAGCACATAATCGCCCGATGCAGGATTGAGCGGATAGAGTCCCAAAGCAGAGAAAACATACCATGCCGACATTTCACCGCAATCGTCATTACCGGCATAGCCGTAGTGAGCGGTTGTATATAGATTATCTCGTATATAGTGTACCAGTTGGTCGGTTTTCCACGGTTCACCCGCAAGTGTGTAGAGAAAAGCGACATGATGGCTTGGCTCATTTCCATGTGCATATAGTCCGATGAATCCACTGGCATTGTCATTCTTCTCGCCGCTGGTAGCGGTGGAGGTAAAGAAATAATCCAGTTTTTTCAGAAACTGCTCCTTGCCGCCACAAAGTTCTATAAGTCCCTTGATGTCATGCTGAACCGACCAAAGCCACTGCCATGCGTTGCCCTCCGTATAGGCAGCACCACCATTGGCACCATACCTGAACGGATCAAAGTCAGGCAACCAGTTACCCTTGTCGTCTTTTGGTTGGAACAGTCCGGATTCCTGACAAAATAAGTTTTTGTAGTTTTCGCTTATTTTATCAAAATGGTTCTGCTCGGCAGTCTTGCCCAGCCGTTCTGCCAGCCGGGCGGCACACCACGCATCATATGCGTCTTCTAATGTGATACTCACGCTCTGAGTCTGGAGATTCTCCGGCATATAGCCATATCTGTTCCACACCTCCCATGGGGAGTTTATATGAGGTGTGGTAAGTGTTTTGTAGATTGCATCCCATGCCCGTCCTTCATCAATGCCGGGCACATTCTTTCTGACAGCCTCAACAATGATGCTGACAGCATGGTTTCCAATCATGCAATAATTATCTTGCCCCCACAATTCCCATATAGGCAGGTAACCATAGGCATCAGCATGGTCAATCATACTGTAAACCATATCCGACGAACGTTCCGGTTCTGTCAGATTATAGAGTGCATGGGCAGCCCTGAAGGTGTCCCAAATGCTGAAAGTAGTATATATTCTCCTTCCATCCGGGCATTTCCCCACACTATAATCTGCCCGCACATATTCCCCGTTCACATCACTGAACTGATTGGGCTGGAGCATGGCATGATAGAGTGCCGTATAGAAGATTTCACGTTCCGTTTCCGTAGGGAACGAGGCATCCAACTTACTCAGAGTCTGTTCCCATGCACGCTCTGCTTCCTTCCGGATCTGTTCGAACGGACTTGCTCCAGTCTCTCTCTCACGGTTCTCACGGGCGTTTTCAACACTGACGGCCGACAATCCCACACGAGCCTCCAGAACAGGACTGACAGGTGAGGCAAATGAGAATGTGCCTTTCAAGTCCGTTCCATTTATCACATCATCACCCTTTCCTTCATGAAATCTCCCGTCACACCATAATGTATAACTGTCGATGGGTTGGGAAAAGCGGATACTGAAACACACCTTTCTCAGAGGTGCCCATCCAGTGATGATGCGATAACCCTCCAGCGTATATGCATCGGCGATACGCATCTGGGATTTGATGATACGTCGTCCCCATGAGCCTTTGTCGGCTGAATGATTAAGATCGACATACAACATCATCCGGCTACCGGTCTGATATGTATAGCGGTGAAGGCCCACATGTTCGGTGGCAGTCAGTTCCGCATCGATTCCTCCGTCTTCCAGACGCACCTTATAATATCCCGGAGAGGCTGTTTCATTCACATGGGAGAAAGACGACTGCTTTCTTTCCTCACTTACAGGAAGTAAAAGCAGGTCGATAAGGTCGCTGGCGCCTGTACCTGAAAGATGTGTATGTGAGAAGCCGTAGATGGTATGGTCGTTATAGTCGTATCCTGAAGCACAGTCCCAGTCGGGAGCCTCCCTTGTGTCGGGCGACAACTGGATCATTCCGAACGGTACTGTAACCCCGGGGAAATTGTTCCCGCTAAGCGAGTTCTCCACAGCGCCTGTTCCGATAAACGGATCCACAAATAGTATCTTCTGGGCATACGTTTTAGCTGAGCTAAGAAATAATAAAAGAATTAGAAACTTTCTCATCTTTGTTGATTTTTTTGCAAATTTATAAATTAACAACCTATTATAAATAATACATATATTCTAATTTTTAAAAGGAATTCGTCAAAGAAACGAATAAACCGCCTTTTTTAAATATCCTGAAACATTTGTTATAAAATTTGGCGAATTGTTTTTATCATTATTAGATATGTTTAAGTTAACTTTGTGGCAAAAATAAAAGTTCATATTAAATTTCACTATGAGATTATTGAGTCTGACAATTAAATGCACCGTTGCAATCATCTTCATGACAGGCATCCAGCTGATGTCTGTTGCCAAAAACAGTGTGAATTTAAGACCGATTCACGATGGCTGGCGTTTCAGGCAGGGTAATTCTGAAATCTGGCATCCGGCACAGGTTCCGGGCAACACTCATCTCGACCTGATGCGTGAACGTATCATCGACGACCCTTTTTTCCGGCTGAACGAGCGTTCTGTCCAGTGGATAGACAAGGAAGACTGGATGTACGAGACCCGTTTCACACCGTCAGCCGATGAAATCGCAGCATCAAACCAGACAATTGTGTTTAAAGGGCTCGACACTTATGCCGATGTCTATCTGAATCATCAGCGCATCCTCACGGCTGACAATATGCACCGTGAGTGGCATTGTGATGTCCGTGGTATTCTCAAAGAAGGCGAGAACTTGCTGGAAGTGTATTTCAAGAGTCCGATAAAGCTCAACGTTCCCAAGTTCGATGCCCTCCCCTACCGTCACAACACCGGACCCGACCACTCCCAGATGGGAGGAATCTTCGACAAAGCCATCAGCCCGTTTGCCCGTACCGCCGGTTTCGAGTATGGTTGGGACTGGGGACCTCGTCTGGTTACCTTCGGAATATGGCGGCCGGTTTATCTTGAAACTTGGAGCCAGGCACGGATAGCAGATGTGTGGTATATTCAAAAAGACGTAAATAAGAAAAAAGCTGAATTGCAAGCCGTTATCGAGGTGGAAGCCGATGAAGCCGGAACGGCATTGCTGACTATCAGTGCTGACAAAAAAGAAGTGGCAAAGAAAGAAGTTTCGCTGAAAAAAGGTATCAACAAGGTTGATATCAACTTAAACCTTCCGAATCCCCGCCTTTGGTGGACCAACGGTCTTGGCGAACCTTACCTCACTCAGATATCGGCAACACTTCAGATCGATGGAAAAATATTTGATACTGATGAGACACCGCTTGGAATCCGAAGTCTCAAACTCCACAATGACAAGGATGAGTTTGGCCACAACCTCTATTTTGAGCTCAACGGAACACCATTGTTTGCCAAAGGATCCAACATGATTCCCAATGACAACTTCCTTTCACGGGTGACCGACAGCATCTATCATCAAGTCGTGAAGGATGCTGTTGATGTCAACATGAATATTATTCGCGTGTGGGGAGGTGGCATCTACGAGGACGACGCTTTTTATAAATACTGCGACGAGATGGGTGTACTTGTATGGCAGGATTTCATGTTCGCCTGCTCCACCTATGAGGTGGATTCCGCCTTCCTTGAGAACATCCGTCAGGAAGCCATCGGCAATGTCCGCCGTTTGCGTAACCATGCCTGCATCGCAGTCTATACCGGCAATAACGAGGCCCAGGACGTATGGTTCGGATGGGGTGGTAAGAAACGCTATTTCGACGAGATGGGCGAAGGTGAGCGCGTATGGAAGATGCAACATCAGATTTTCTACGAGGTGTTGCCTGAAGTGGTTCGAGATTATGCTGGTGGGACAGCCTACCGTCCTTCTTGTCCGTGGGCATTTGAGAACACCCCGAGCGACGGTGTGAACGGTGATGATCATTATTGGGGTGTATGGCATGGAGGAGACCCTATTGAGGCTTATTTCGACCATCATGTGCGCTTTGAGAGCGAGTATGGTTTCCAGTCGTTCCCTGAATATGAAAGCGTGCTGAAATATAATCCCGACCCGCGCGACCACAATACCTACAGTGAGGTGATGATGGCTCATCAGAATGCCGGCACCTATGCCAACCACCGGATTGAAGAATATATGAGCCGGAATTATGTTGTGCCTGAGAGTTTTGAAGATTTTCTATATGTAGGTCAGGTGCTTCAGGCAGATGCGGTGAAAATGGGTATGGAGGCATTCCGTCGCGACCGCCCTTATTGCATGGGTTCCATCGTCTGGCAGCTCAACGACTGCTGGCCTGTGGCCTCATGGAGCAGCCGCGACTATTACGGTCGTTGGAAAGCATTGCTTTATGTCACAAAGAAAGCTTACGACGACATACTGGTGTCACCACGGGTGAAGGACGAGGATGCAAAGGCACAGGCTAACCGTCAGGTGGCTGCCCTTCCAGGAGCAGAAGACGGAGGCGTGAAGCAAAGTGCCGATATAGCCTTGACAAAGAAAGTATTGGAGCTGAAACTGGTCAACGACCGTCTGTCGGACGCCAAAGGGCTACTCACCATCCAGACCATGACTCTCACCGGAAAGGAGGTCTATCATCAGCAAAAGAAGTTAAAAATCCCTGCCAACAGTGCTATCGATGCAGGAACGCTCCGCGTGGAGGATATCCTTGGTGGTATGTCTCCCTCCGACGTGTTCTTCCATATCGTGTTTGAGACAGACGGGAAAAAATATGATAACATAGCCTATCCCGTACGTCAGAAAGATATGAACTACCCTCAGGCACATCTATCACATACGGTTACACCTTCAGGCGACGGTTTTGACGTCACGCTGAAGACCGATGTCTTTGCCCGAGCTGTATTTATGAAGATAAAAGGAATAGACAATTTCTTCTCCGACAACTATTTCGATTTGCTTCCGGGAGAGGAGCGCACTATCCATGTGCGTACAGACAAGTCTCCGGCTAACTTTGAGAAAGAATTAAAAATCGTCTCGCTTGCAGACACCTATAAAAACTGATAAGATGAAAAATAACGTACTTTTTGTATTTTCCTGCCTATTGACATTTGTCTCAGCCTATGGTAAAGTGACGCTTCCAGGCTGGATGACTAGCAATATGGTGCTTCAGCAACAGTCTGAGCTCAAGCTCAAAGCTTCCGCTTCACCAGGAGCCACGGTTGAACTGCTCACGAGTTGGAACCGTAAGACTACCAAAACTGTGGCAGCTGCCGACGGGACATTCACCATGACCATCAATGTGCCAAAGGCTGGAGGCCCATATTACTTGAAGTTCAGCGACGGGGAAGCCACAGTCATTGAGAACGTGATGATTGGCGAAGTGTGGTTCTGTAGCGGGCAGTCGAATATGGAAATGCCGGTAAAAGGTTGGGGAAAAGTGAAGAACTACGAGCAGGAGGTTCGTGATGCCAATTATCCGCTTATCCGGCTGTTTCAAGTAAAGCAAGTGACCGCATTCACTCCACAGACTGATGTGCCTTACGGACACACTAATGGTTGGGCAGTCTGTACTCCAGAAAGTGTGGAGGAATTTTCTGCCACCGCTTATTTCTTCGCTCGTACTGTATCCCAGAAACTGGGTATTGCGGTAGGCGTGGTCAACAGCAGTTGGGGAGGTACTCCAGCAGAGACCTGGACCAGTCATGAGGCCTTGAAGACTGTCACAGGTTTTGAGGAACAACTTTCACGAATCGAGCAGACAGATTTCCAAGCTGAGAAAATCCAGGCATTATACGAGTCGGACAATGCGGCATGGAAAGCCCTCTTCTATGAGAAAGACAAGGGTCTCTCCGACAGCGATATCAACAAACCACTATGGGCTTCGGCTGATTTCGACGATTCCACATGGAAGACGATGACGTTGCCTACCTATTGGGACAATGACTACGAGCCGGGATTCGACGGTGTTGTATGGTTCCGAAGGGATGTCGATATTCCGGAATCGCTGGCAGGCAAAGACCTTACGATACATTTCGGTCCGATTGACGACGAGGATGTCACTTATTGGAACGGAGTGAAAGTGGCTGAAGGATGGGGATACAACCAGCCTCGCACACAAACCGTTCCGGGAAATCTGGTTAAGCCAGGCAGAAACGTCATCACCGTCCGGGTTACCGACAACGGTGGAGAAGGTGGCATAGCCGGAAACCCTGAACAGATGAATATCAACAACACCATCTCTCTGGCTGGCAACTGGAAATATCAAAAAAGCGTGAATCTCGTTGAGATGCCTCAACAGCCTGCCAGTCCATCCAGCTCCTGGTATCCAAGTTCCTGTTACAATGCGATGGTTGCTCCTTTCCTCGACATGCCAATCAAGGGAGTGCTCTGGTATCAGGGATGTGCCAATGTGGGAAGAGATGTGCAGTATGAGAGCCTGTTCCAGACACTCATCCACGACTGGAAGAACCGGTTCGGGAATACTCCCCCATTCTACTTTGTCCAACTGGCCAACTACCTGCAGACGCTACCGTTGCAGCCTCATTCCCAATGGGCCGCATTGCGAGAAGCCCAACGGAAGGCTCTTCAGATTGACGGAACGGGCATGATGGTGAATATTGACCTGGGAGAGGCTGGCGACATCCACCCGAAAAACAAACAGGAAGTGGGACGCCGTCTGGCTCGTCTGGTGCTTTCACGCACTTATCAACAGAAAGAAGGGGGCTGTGCTCCCGAATTCGCGTCTATGACCGTTTCAGGGCAGAAGGCCATCCTTTCTTTCAGCAAACCAGTGGGGGCTGAGAATCTGTCAGCCAACGATGACATCCATGGATTCAGTATTGCCGGACCTGACCACAAATGGCATGTTGCAAAAGCATACACACAAGGCACTGCAGAAAATACCACTGTGGTCGTTTCGTCACCAGAAGTAAAGGTTCCGGTAGCCGTACGTTACGGATGGGCCGACAATCCAGACTGCACGCTTGCCACTCCTGGCGGTTTTCATGTATCCCCTTTCCGCACCGACGACTGGTAAATGTGAATTTATAGCATATTCTTTCAAACAATTTCAACACCGCTAATGATATGAAACAAAGACTAATGTTGTTAGGCTGCCTGATACTTATCGGGTTTAGCACGGCCAAGGCCGATGAGTTAGTGAGAATCCAGACAAAGAATACAGAACTGATTCTCAAAATCAAAGATAACGGTAGGGTTTATCAGAGTTATCTCGGCAAGAAACTGCGTCACGAGAAAGACCTCTACTGGCTGCAAGACGGCCGCGAGGTGTATCTGACCCATGGCATGGAAGATTATTTCGAGCCGGCTCTCGACATTCTCCATTCCGACAACAATCCATCCACTTTACTCACACATGTGAACCATACCAGCTCTCGCACCAGCGACGGAGCGGAAGAGACTGTGATTACACTTAGAGATGAGAAAGAGCCGGTCACCGTGAAACTGCACTATGTGACCTACAATGATGAGGATGTGTTTAAAACATGGACTGAAATTGAGAATAACGAGAAAAAAGCGGTGGTGCTGAAAAAATATGCTTCCGGCATGCTGCATTTCGACCGTTCGGCCTATTACCTCACACAGTTCGACGGTGAATGGGCTGACGAGGGGCACATGAGCACACAGCCTCTAAAATTCGGAAAGAAGGTGATGGACACGAAACTGGGTTCCCGCGCCAGTATGTTCACACCTTCCATGTTCATCCTCAACCTCGACAAGGCCGCCACTGAAAATGCCGGCGATTGCCTGCTTGGACAACTCGGATGGACCGGCAACTTCCGGTTCACCTTCGAAGTAGATAACAAAGGTGGACTACGCGTCATCTCCGGCATCAACCCATACGCATCGGAATATACACTCAATCCGAAACAGACTTTCGTCACACCGGAGTTTTTCTTTACCTATAGCAGCGAAGGACTTGGAAAAGCATCACACAACATGCACGACTGGGCACGCAAGTTTCAGCTGAAGAACGGAGGAGGCGACCGCATGACACTGCTCAACAACTGGGAAGCCACCTATTTCGACTTTGATGAGGAAAAGCTCGTGAGTTTGATGGACGATGCCGTTAAACTCGGTGTTGACATGTTCCTTCTCGACGACGGGTGGTTCGGAAACAAATATCCTCGCAGCAGTGACAATGCAGCACTGGGCGACTGGGAGGAGACCAAAAGCAAGCTTCCTAATGGAATCCAACGTCTTTGCGATGCCGCAGATCAGAAAGGTGTGAAATTCGGCATCTGGATTGAGCCAGAGATGGTTAATCCGAAGAGTGAGCTTTACGAGAAACATAAAGACTGGGTTATCCATCTGCCAAACCGCGACGAGTATTATTTCCGAAGCCAGATGGTGCTCGACCTGTCGAACCCTGATGTTCAAGACTTTGTTTTCGGCGTGGTGGACCAGTTGATGACCAAATATCCTCAGATTGCATTCTTCAAATGGGACTGCAACTCACCGATTACCAATATTTACTCACCTTATCTGAAGGAGAAGCAGTCGCATCTGTATGTGGACTATGTGAGAGGACTCTACAACGTTCTTGAGCGCATCAAAGCAAAATACCCGGACCTGCCGATGATGATGTGCTCAGGTGGCAGCGGGCGTATCGACTATAAGGGACTTACGTATTTCACTGAGTTCTGGGCGTCCGACAACACCGACCCGGTAGAACGTCTGTTTATCCAATATGCCTACAGTTTCTTCTACCCGGTGAAAGCCACTTGCGCCCATGTAACCACATGGAACAAGGACGCGAGTGTGAAATTCCGTACCGATGTGGCATCAATGGGTAAACTGGGATTCGACATCAAACTCTCCGACATGACGGCTGATGACATCCGATATGCGCAGGAAGCTGTCAAAAACTACAACCGGCTGAAACCTGTCATACTCGATGGTGATCTCTTCCGGCTGATTTCACCTTACGATGGTCCTCATGCGGCAACACAGTTCGTCAAAAAGGATAAAAGCAAAGCCGTTCTATTCACATTCGATGTCTATCCGCGTTTCGGTGAAATCCGCCGTAATGTGGTGTTGAAGGGACTGGATCCCGATCGTACTTACCGCATACAGGAAATCAATCTGATGCCAGGTCAGGACACCTGGGTGAAAAACCGTTCTTACAGCGGCGACTATCTGATGAATATCGGACTGGACCTTCTCACAGGCAACAAACTCAACAGCCGGGTGGTGGAACTTATTGCAGAATAAAAAAACAAAAAACGATATAAAATGAAAAAAATATTCTTGATTTTATTGACAGCATTTGCAACAGCAGGGGCAAATGCACAGAACATCTCCATTCCGGTAGGCAATTTGTCAGTCAACTGGGACGATGCCAATAAATGTTTTGGAATCCGGGGAACCGATGCCAGTGGCTCCGCACGGAGCATTGCCACACGTAGTAAGCCTAAGGCTACGTATATCAACACGGAAGGAGTTCAGCGTGACTTTTTCACTACCGACCGATATACTGAGGTTAAGTATAATACCACGTCTGTAAATGACGAGTTCGGCACTGGTACCGCCCATGAGTTCACCTTCTCCAATCCCACAACCGACAGTGAGGATCAGGTAAGGATGCTGGTTACCTATTATGAATATCCGGGCAAACCATACGTGCTGAGTCAACTCGCTTTGGTATGCGATAAAGGGAAAATTAAATCGAACCATCTGGAGCCGGTAAGCACCACCGTGCAGTGGCGTATGCTCAATCCGAGCAACGACAACCGAATGCTCAAAGTGCCGTTCGACAACGACGGATTCGGACGTTATCACACCTACCGTCTCACACAAAGTATGACTTCTTACGAGGTGGGCGCCATCTACGACGGTGCCAACGGCTATGGAGCCGTCTATGGCAGCGTGGATCACGACCACTGGAAGAGCGGTGTCTATGTGGATGCTACCGACAATTCATCCATTAAGAGCCTACAGCTCATCTCTGGAATGAGCGACAAAGAGACCCGTGATGAACTTGACGGCTATGGCCATCTTCCTCATGGGTGTCTTGAAGGCGACACAGTCCGTTCCGCACGTTTCTTTATCGGTTTCTTCGACGACTGGCGCATCGGTATGGAGACCTTTGCTGATGCCTGTGCCACCGTGAAACCACCACACACCACTTGGACCTATGGCACACCGTTCGGCTGGCAGAGCTGGGGAGTGATGGCAGAGAAAAACAGTTATGAGACGGATGTGGAGATTTCCGACTACTATGCCGAAGTGCTTCAGCCAGGCGGTTTCATCAACAGCAAAGGTAATATTGTGATGAGTCTTGATGCTTCCGACGGTCATTCCGACAGTCAGAAAACTCAGTTTATAGCCCACTGCAAGGAAAACGGGCAGATGGTGGGAGGCTATTCCACACCTTTCTCCCTCTGGTGGGATGAGAACAGCATCAACACCTATACTATTTCATGGAATAAAGATGGTGAGACAGTGCATGGCGTGATGAGGGATGCAGTCTTAAAAATCAACGGAAAGCCAGTGAAATACGACGGTGCTTACTGTGCCGATCCGACGCATCCGGTGACCAAGCAAAGCATTGTGAACTATGTTCGCAGTGCTGCCAACAAAGGTATCAAATGGATCAAGGCCGACTTCCTCAACTGTGGCATTATACAAGCCGACAGCTATTATAAAGAAGGAATCACCACCGCAGTGGAAGCCTACAACGACGGCATACGCTATCTGCAGCAGCAATGTGAGCGCTACGACATCTTCCTCGCCCTCTCCATCGCACCGCTTTTTCCACATGGTTATGCCAACTCCCGCCGTATTGCCTGCGACACTTGGGCAAGAATCGACCAGACTGAATATTGTATGAACGCCATCTCAGGCGGATGGTGGACCGACCGTCTCTATCAGTATAACGACCCCGACCATCTGGTGATGGTTGGAGCAGGTGACCAGATGTATGCCACTGAGGGAGAGAACCGTGCGCGCCTCACCAGCGGTGCAGTTACGGGTATGATGCTCATTGCCGACAATTTCAGTCCGAGCGATAAGACCGGCAGGGGCAACAACACCCTCAGCCGGATGCGTGCACAGACCCTCCTACTCAACAAGGATATCATCCAGATGGCCGATATGGGCAAATCTTTCCGCCCTGTCTATGGCTACAAGGAATACGACGGCCAGCACGACCACGCACAGTCACTTTTCTGCTACCGTGCCGACAGCATCATCTATGTGGCTGCTTTCAACTACACTGGGAACACAGTAAACTACTCGGTTCCTCTTGCTGATGTGGGACTCGTTGAGACTGATCAGATTGGCGAGGTGAAGGAATTGTGGATGCAAAAAGATGTGACCATTGCCAATCAGACACTCTCAGCAAGTGTTCCGGCAAAAGATGTGAGGGTTTACAGAATCACCCTAAAGGATTATGTACCTACAGCGATAGAAAATGTCATTTTGAAAGACGATTATCTGAAAGAGGTACAAACGGCCTATTACGATCTTCAGGGAAGACCCATCGACGATTTACGCCCTTTTAGGGGGGTTGCTCTCAGTTTGACTACCATGTCCGACGGGAGCAAAACGACAAAAAAATATTTTTTCAAATAATATTTCCAGAGGATGAGAAGACAGTTTTATTTCATACTGTTCTGTCTGGTTTCCATCATCGCAAATGCTCAGAATTATCCTTTCCTAAATCCTGATTTGGACGATGAGCAGCGGGCAGAAGACCTGTGCAGCAGGCTGACCGTTGAAGAGAAGTCAAAAATCATCTTTCCTGGGTAGCGCATTTTGTACAAAACACACATAACTCTCAGAAAATAAACTGCTAAAGTGTTATCATTCAATTGATCTTATAATTTTGTCACCAAATACTAATTTTTTATTTTATTAACCTATAAAAACAACTGTATGAAAAGATTTTCCAAACTTTTTCTATTACTTGCAGTAATGAGTTGGGGTGCTTCAGCTATGGCCCAGAGTCCGAGCTGGACTTTCTACAACCCCGACAATCTGAAGCACAAAGGAAATCAGACAAGCAGTAACATTGTTGTGAAGGTTCGCACAACACCTACGCTGGCGGACATTGATAACGACGGACAGCTTGAGATGATTTATGGCGGACAGAACAATGGCGACTGGGACTGGTTCTATCAGCAGACAGGTACCGATGATGACGGAAATGCTGTGTGGGACTGGGCTTGGAACTGGCATTACGACTGGGACAACACCGCCTATGTGTACAAATTCAAAGGATGGGACGAAGATCCTGAGAAGATTGATGAGCAAAAAGGCGGAGAGGCGAGTGCTATTTTCGGTATTCCTACTTCCACCAGTAACTTCTACCGTTGGATTGACTTCGACAACGACGGCAACCTTGATATGTTGTTGCTCGGTAAGAAAGACAGCGACAGCAAAGGGGTGAACAGTGACTACTATGCGCTGCTCTACAAGAACGGAGGACAGGACGTGAGTTTCCGTTTCTCTCAGGTGAATGCCGCTCCATTCAGCCTCGACGGTGAAGGCAACTGCGCCTTCAATCCGAACGATGGTTGTTGGGACGGCGATGCAGACCATCTCGGCCGCAACAACCGCGGTATCACCTTCGGTGATGTCAACGGCGACGGATTCATCGACTTCGTCAGCCAGAACATGATGGGTCTGAAAGTATGGACTGGTAACGGGAACGGCTCTTTTGAGTGCGTACAGACATTCTCGGAGAGCTACCGCGAAGGTGATGTAAAACTTGCCGACTTCGACGGCGACGGCATCCTCGACCTCGTTGCCACCGGATGGAGCGACATGGGCTACACGAACTTCTTTCAGGGCAAGGGCGACGGAACGTTTGAAGCCAAGAACCCGTCAGGAAAAGTAGATACCCGCTCCAGTGGTGTGGCTGTGGCCGACTTCAACAATGACGGTCTGCTCGACGTTATCATTGCCGGATGGGCTGACGACGGACGCGGTTGGACCAGCGACCTGTATATCAACAAGGGTGACTTCGACTTTGAGTACAAAGCCAACCCAATTGACGGCATGGAGCGTTGTGTCTTCTATGCGTTCGACGTAAATAACGACGGTAACAACGATGTGCTCGTCAATCACGACCAGAATCTGAAGCTCTTCTGCGGTAATGGCGACGGCACATTCCAAGGCGCGGGCTATTGCAACAATAAGCAGAGCGGTGACAAGAGCGGCGGTGGTTTCTCCTTCGGCGACATCTACAACCGCAATATGCTCGACCAGGCTATCTGCTACAAAGAGGGTGACAACGCATGTATCGGTACTATCCCTGGCCGTACAGGTGCAGACGGCAACGGAGCGCTCAACCAGGCTCCTGCAGCTCCAGCCAATGTAAAGGCCGTTCGTGAGGGCGAAACAATCACCATCACTTGGGATGCGGCATCCGACGATGTAACTCCTGTAAAATCGCTTTACTATAACATATACGTGAAATGTGGTAACGAGGTCAGCATGATTGTTCCTGCAATCCTTGAGACAGGTAAGCTGAAGGTGGTGCAGGATATGCAGACACTCGTGATGGGCACCACTTATAAAGTGACTGTTCCTGAAGATGTGGCTACTGAGGACATCGAAATCGGTGTCTCCACAGTCGATGGTGTGTTTGCTCCAAGTGCATTCACAAAGGCTGAGATTGAAGAAAGTGGTGAGGAGACTACCACCTTCCCTGTATCCGTTCTGACGGAGGAGGCAGTCGTTAATAACTGGACCCGCACGTTCACTGGTGAGGGTGAGAACGGCAACTTCGAGCTCAATACATGGTCAACAGAGGCCGACGCTTCAGAAGTCCGTACTCCGTTCATCCAGTCATGGATCTGGGGCGGCGACGGCGCACAACTCTCTCCGATGAAGATAGAGCACACCGCCATCACAGGTCTGACCCCTGGTGACTACACAGTGAAATTAACACTCCGCGCCTACAATGAGAAGACCGGCTCCACTACTCCAAGTGGCCTGAAGGTTTACGCTAACGACGGTTCTGTTGATTTGTCAGAAGGCCAAGAGTTCACCTTTAACAACATGGCAGGCGTATGGGATGTGTTCGAAGTGCCTGCAACTGTCGGCGAAGACGGTACCCTCACTGTGGGCATCGACATCTACACGCCAAACATGAGCTGGGTGGCG